>JACXTT010001540.1_pt1 | contig 38155 bp, 38 predicted proteins | sample 9270951 | NCBI WGS metagenome assembly JACXTT01 (sample SAMN15532306, study PRJNA645909) | rock metagenome | isolation source: weathered quartz diorite | place: Puerto Rico | collected 2017-06-21
GCGCTGCACATTCAAAAATCGCTCGAAATAAAGCCCCCAGCGCAGCGGGCACACGCGCGAAATGCCAAGGCAATACGTCACCATGGAACTCGCTGCCGAGCCGCGCGCCACAGCGGGAATCCCGCGCCGTTTCGCTTCCTCCACGATGTCCCACACCAGCAGAAAGAACGGCGCTAGCCCCCATTTTTCGATAACGGTCAGCTCGTTTGTGAGCCGCGAAAGCACGTCCGGCGTCACCGGCTTGTAAATTGTTCGCGCGCCTTCAAAGCACAACTTCCACAAGTACGAAAATGGCGTTTCGCCTTGTGGTACGGGAAATTCGGGAAGAATGAGTTTGCCAAGTTCCAGTTTTAGGTCGCAGCGGTTGGCAATTTCCAGCGTTGCGCGCAGCAGTTCGGGATGATCCGGAAACATCCGCTTCATTTCGGCGTACGGTTTGAACCATGCTTCTCCGGTCGTAATTTCCGCTTTGCTGGAATCTTGAGATAGCGATGCACCGACCGTCGTGAGCAGTCCACCGACGCGAACTGCATTCACCGCGCGATGATGCAAATGCTCTTCCGGTTTTATGAAATGAACGTTGTTGGTTGCGACGAGAGGAATGTTTAAATCGCGGCCAATCTGTTCCGTTTCACGCAGCAAACGGCCATCACCTGGCGAAAGGCGCTGTACAACCAGGTAAAGCCGGTCGCCAAAAATTTCTTTGAGCTTCTTGATTTGCTCAACACTCTCTGCGGCGGCGTAATTCTCTGCATCCTTGCCGGCGGGAATCTTGGTTCTTTTCGCCAGCGACGCGAGCGCAATTACTCCTTCGCTGTACTGCGCCAACTCCTCGGGAGTGATTGGCCGCCCTTCGTTTTCCACGTCCTCAGTTTTGGGACTCGGCGCGACCGTTCCCATCTGTCGCAGCGTCACCAGCCGGCATAAGTTGCTGTATCCTTCTGCGTTTTCCGCTAGTAATACGATCTGCTGATAAGCGAGCTTGTCATTCCGACCGAAGGGCTGGCGGGTTTTATCAGCCCGGAGCGGAGGAATCTCTCTTCGGTTTTCGCTCCACCTCACATCCAGCTTCACGCCGATAATTGGCTTTATGCCTTTTTCCAATGCTGCTTTGTAAAAAGGAATCGCCGCGTACATGCCATTCGTGTCCGTCAGTGCCACGGCAGGCATGCCTGCCTCCACCGCCGCGGCGATAATCTCGTCCAGCGACGGCACCGCCCTCAAAAACGAATAATGACTATGACAATCGAGATGAACGAACATGCGCGCCCCGAGGGGACTATTTTTGGTGGTAGAGGGACGGGAGGGAACAAACTTAACTAGGCTAAAACTGGTAGCGGCTTGCCGATGCCTATAACCGGTGTTACTGCATGAGCTTGTTTCATCTCGGCATTCCTTTCTTTCACAATGCTGTCATTGCGCCCTAACAGGCAGTGGCAACCGTCGAATTTCAATCCCAGCGCTTTCCAAAGCGCTCGATCTTCCTTGCAAAGTGCCGGCTTAATACTGCTTTTCAATCGGTCAGTGGCAAAGCGAAACATTTCCACTTGCATTTCAAAAGGAATGCGATATTTGAAGCCCGAAGGATCTTTTTCTTCGGTGAGGTAGTCGAAAATAGACTCGTCGCGTCCATTTGCCTTGGAAGCATTTCGCAAACCGTTATAGGAAGTGGCCCGTAATGCGCCAATCGTGACCATTTCCGGAGAAAGTGAGTTGATTCTCTTGATCGTCTCGGCATACGCCCGTTTCCAGTCAGGATAGGGAACCATCGGGTCCAGCCGAAAACGAATCGGCCAGCCTGCTTTCTTCATTTTTTCGGCTACTGCAAAGCGTTCCGAAGGCAACGGAGCCCCGTGCTCCCACTTTGCGCTGACTTCTTCCGCGTTGACCGACCAGGAAAAAACGACCTGTTGGGTCGGCGAGAGTTCCAGCGCGTGTTGAATCTGCGTGGATTTTGTAAGGAAAATCAGACGGTGTCTTTTCTGTGCTGCGAAAAGTGGAATGATGTGATGCGTCAGCGATTTCCCACTGACCTTTTTGTAGGCAGAATCAAAAATGAGCCCGTCCTGCAACTCACCAGCAATCATCATTTTAGGAATGGGATCGGCGAGCCATTCCTTGATTTCTTCCACCATGTCATCCACGTTCGTGTAAACAAGCCCGTATAGCTCATCAGGACGAAAGCGGAACCATGGCACAGTCTGCAAGAAGCAATAGGCACAGCGATAGGGACAGCCCCCTGCCACGACCAGCTGCCAGAACTTAAAACAAACAATTTGAGAGTCCCCACCAGGACCACCAAATTGTCGAATGAAATTTGAGCCCCTTTCTGCAAGCCTCATGGCAATCTCCACTTTTCGAAAATGTCCTTAGCTATTAATTGTGCGACAGGCTGGTGAGATGCAAAGAAGAGAAAATACAGAGGGCCGCCTTGAGTATTTGTCATCAAGATTGGTTCTGGGACGTACGAAAAATCTGCAATTTGCTTAAGCCGGTCCATAAAACCCAGTTTAAATGTTTCATTGCCTCTGATCTTGATAAGTAGTGGCTCGTCGAAAAGTCTTTCTGCCTGGATATAAGCCAGATTCTTCCATGATTCGTCGCCCCAAATCTTTGTTAGCTTCTTTCCTTGATTCGGATCTGATAACTCGATGACCTTCCTTGCAGCATTTCTATTTATGTCCATCAAAGGAAAATTCAGAAAGACATCCATAGTTTTTGTTTTGGCAATTGCAGCGATTGTCTGCCACTCAATATCCACCCCGTAGGGATCCAAAATACAAAGGGCTCTTTTAAAGGAGTCGTATTGGAAATGCGGCAGGATCTCACGTACTACTTGCTCGTTAGCATCACCAACGTAAAAATTAATCGTTTTTCGCTCTGGCCTGTCTGCAGTCAATTCTTTTAAGTTGGCAATCTTTTCAGGATCGATGTCAATGAAATGATATTCCGTAAATTTGTTTGGAATATTTAAGGCATTCAGTGGAGAGCCAACGATCAATCGGTTGCGATCATTTTTCGATACGAATTGGCCCATCCCAGCAAACGCATCAATGTATGCATATCCTTTGCACCACGGCTTTTCTTTTAGGATGGTCGTGTATGCTGCTGCATACTCGCGGATGATGTGGAGTTTGATCTCGGTCCAAAGACCGATCGCCTCTGGTTCTGTAAGCATGGCGAAAGTTATAGCATATTATAAATAGAGTAGCTTCTATCGCGATAAACACGGCGTCGAAAGCACGAGCCCGCCGGGTTTGCTGGCGTAATGCTCGCGCAATTGCAAGCCTTTGCCGTAAAAGAGCGAGTTCCAGCCGAAGCGGCCGCGCACGTTGTCCACGCCGCGGTTCAAATACCAGCGGCGGTTTGCATTCTGATCGAAAAGCTCGTTCTGCCGGCGGTCCATATCCAAATTCACCACGGTGACGCCGACGAGCCGCACCGCCACGCGCCGCGTAAACAATTTCTGGAAAAGTTCCATCGCCGTCGTGTGCAGAGCGCGCTCATCGTTGCTCGGCTTTGCCAGCCGCAGCGTTTGATGCGCGGAAAAATGGTCCACATAACGAATGCGCAATCCAAGCGACCGCGCCTGCCGGCCGTAATCGCGCAGCGTCGCGCCGACGCGTTCGCAAAGATATTCGATCAAGCCGCCCAGAAATTCCGTGTCAATCGTGCCGCCTTCGATGGTCGTCTCACGCGAAATGGATTTCGGCGTCGCCGGCAGCATCACTTCTCGGCCATCGAGCCCCCGCGCACGCTCCCAAATCTGCCCGCCAATCACTTCACCGAACGCAGCTTCCAGTGCGGGGCGCGGCACGCGGCTCAATTCCGCAATGGTCGTCACGCCACGCTCGGCCAGCATCGAAGCATGCACATGTCCAATGCCATGCAGCTTCTCCACCGGCAGCGGCGCCAGAAATTCCTGCTCCGTTCCCGGCGCAATCAATTTGAATCCACGCGGCCGTTCCAGACGCGACGCAATCGCCGCCACCACTTTCGTTCGCGCCGCTCCCAACGAGACGCTCAGTCCCGTTTGCTGAAACACATCCATTTGCAGCCGCAGCAGCGTGCCGCGAAAATCCGGATACAGCCGTTCGGTGCCCGCAAAGTCGAGGTAAAAATCGTCCAGCGCCGCGGTTTCGACCGCCGGCGTATAGGTCTCCAAAATCCGCCGCACGCGCTCCGCGTAGTCGGCGTAATGCTCATACTGGCCGGGAACGACAATCGCCTTCGGGCAAAGGCGCATTGCTTCGCGGAAGGTCATGGCGGTTTTCACGCCTTGCAGTTTCGCTTCGTAGCTTGCCGAAGCCACCACGCCACGGCCCACCAGCACTGGCTTGCCGCGCAGCTTGGGGTTCAGCACCTGTTCGACGGACGCAAAGAACGCGTCCACGTCCACATGAACGATGTTTGGGATGGGGACAGGGAGGTTAGAACCGCTGCAGGAAGGCGCTGGCTGCGTCTGTGGAGGCTCTACAAGCGCTTCCGGCAGCGAAAGGTCATTTGGATCAAGGGCAGGGAATACAGTTTCGACACAGGCTTCCATAGACGCTCCTGGTAAAGGCCACGGCTGATGCTAAGTTCAACGGGTGGCGCCCGGCTCGTGAGAGCCTGTACGGCAATGGAGCCCGCCTACCTTGGTAGGCCAAGCGTCACCCGTTTCCCGTTTTTCCTCTACCACCCGCAGTATAGCGAATAAAAAGCGAAAGTCAAGAAGGCGAGTATCATATTGAGGTATGGCCAAACTGGATTAGTATTTCGGCTTCAATGTTTTCATTCCTGAATCGAAAAACTGGCCCTCCTGATGCCGCCGCCGTTATGAAGCGGCTGACCATTTTCAAGTACATTTCCGCGAAGACCTTGGTAACTCCACCGCCGCAATATCTCGAGCCTGTGATGAAGACCTGGACCGAAGAGGACAAAAAGCGTTTCCGTGAGGAAACGCGCAAACAATTCGCGGAAACCGTTCAGCATCTGCAAACGAGCGGTTTGTGGAAAGAGATGAATCAGGACGAGAGAAAATTCATGCAGGCGGGCGTGACAGAGGCAAACGCCCAGATGTTGATTGATGCGAGCTGGCTCGCGGAGTCAATGACGTGCCTATTCTGGGCCTTAAATGGCATCGCCACACTACCACCCTATGACCAACAGGCAGATCCACAAATATTGGAGCCGATGCTCAAAGAACCAATTGAGACTCGTCTTGCAAGTGCATCGCTTCGCTCATCAAGTGAAATACAAAAACAACGTGATTTGGCCGAGCTCTGGCATTGGCGTGCACGAACACGCCAGCTTCAAGAAAGCAGCAGAATGCCTGCACAAATCGGCGGAAAATTTACAATCGCAGAAGTAATTCAAATGTCTTCGGCCAAGGCCGCAGAGAACGGTGCGTTCCCAGCTCCCATCGGCAATGATTTTCCGGCCTTCGGCAAAGCCTATCGAGATATTTCATCTGAAGAGTTTGCCTCTGCCATCTCAATCGCTGTCGAGCGCCACCGTGCATTCAATTGGCTATGTGGCTACGCTCCCCAAAATCGCTGGGCTGAGACACCCACGGATACATAACGGAACTACCTGTTTGTTCAAATCCTTGACAAAAAACCCCGGCGCGAGCAATTTGGCACACGGTTAGGTTCGCATGCTAAATTCCAAATCTTCCGAGGGCGCCCATTACGACGCCATCGTCATCGGCTCTGGCCAGGGCGGAACCCCGCTCAGCCAGGCGCTTGCCGCGGCAGGTATGCGCACGGCGCTCATCGAGCGTGAACACGTCGGCGGCACGTGCATCAACGAAGGCTGCACGCCCACAAAGACCATGGTCGCCAGCGGCCGCGTCGCCTATCTCGCCCGCCGCGCGGCCGACTACGGAATTCACCTCGGCTCTCCCCGCGTAGATATGGTGCAGGTGCGCAAACGCAAGCGCGATATCGTGAACCTGTTTCGCGGCGGCAGCCAGCGCCGCGTCGAACATGGCGAAAATCTCGAACTGATTTTTGGTCACGCGCAATTTATCAGCGCAAGCTCGATCGCGGTCCGCGACAAAAAAGGCCAGGATCGCGCTCTGACTGCGGACCGCTTTTTCATCAACGCCGGTTGCCGTCCCTCCGTGCCAAAAATCCTCGGACTTACGGACGTTCCATTTCTCAACAGCACTTCCATCATGGAGTTGAACGTCGTTCCCGAACATCTCCTCGTTCTCGGCGGTGGCTATATCGGCCTGGAATTTGGCCAACTCTTTCGGCGACTGGGCAGCGAGGTCACCATCATTCAATCCGGGAGCAGCCTGCTCACGCGCGAAGATCCAGACGTTGCATCCGCAGTGGCCGAGATTCTGAAAGAAGACGGCGTTCACATCCTGCTCGAGGCTCGCGCGGAAGAAGCGGCACGGCACGGCTCGCGTATTCATCTGAGAGTTCGTGCAGGCGGCAGAGTGCGCGGGCTCGATGGGTCGCATCTGCTCGTCGCCGCGGGACGCATTCCCAACTCCGATACGCTCAATCTTTCTGCTGCGCAGATTGCCACCGACAGCCATAGTTTCATTCAGGTCAACGACAAGCTGGAGACCTCGGCGAAAAACATCTACGCCCTCGGCGACATCAAAGGCGGCCCCGCCTTCACGCACATTTCCTATGACGATTTCCGAATCATTCGCACGAATTTGATCGAGAAGGGAACTGCATCCACTTCCGGACGCCTTGTGCCGTACACCGTTTTTATTGACCCGCAGCTAGGACGCGTAGGAATAACCGAGACAGAGGCTCGTCTGCAGAACCGCGCAATTCGGGTTGCAAAAATGCCGATGAACTACGTTGCTCGTGCTCTGGAGATTGATGAAACGCGCGGCTTCATGAAGGCGGTCGTCGACGCAAACACCGGCCAAATTCTGGGCGCCGCCGTTCTAGGCATAGAAGGCGGCGAAATCATGTCGCAGATTCAGCTCGCCATGATGGGCAAGTTGCCGTACAGCGTTCTGCAAAATGCGGTCTTCGCGCATCCGACGCTTTCAGAAGCGCTCAACAACCTCTTCAGCCATTTCGTCTAGAACACGTGTCCTAGCTGAAAAAACCATTTCTGGTGTCCAGATTCCCCGACGCTTCCGCCTAGAAACATAGGTCCTAGCGCCGTCTGCGCTACAACACCCGCAGCTACATCGCTCGGAAATTTGCTCTGATTCGCGAAGCCGTACATCTTTCCGAATTCGAACGATGCCGTCGCGTAAATCTTCTTGCCCACAAACGGTGGCAACGTGAAAAGATCGTGCAAATATCCCGTGCGAAATGTGTAGTATTGATTACCGAACAATTCATTCGAACCGTACGCGCTCAATCGCCCCGGTCCGCCCAGAAAATACTGCGGAATCCCCGTGTGGCTAAATCCGAAAGTGCTCCCGCCATCCGCAGTGAAAAAAATCGAGCCAGGCTTTGACACTGGCTGGTAATAACTCAACCGAAGATCCAGGGAGGGGAAATTTTCCGTCGCGCCGGGACTCGCGTCGAAGTAACGGAAAAGAGTCTGTATCTGATAGCCTCGGCGCGGAATGATCGGGTCATCCGAGTGGTCCATCAGGAACGCCATTCGGAGATTCCCCGTCCGGCTGGACAGAGCAGGGAATTCCGGCGTGCCCAGGCGAAGTTTCGCGTTGTAGGTCCCTGTTTCGTAGCCAACGCGCACTTCTGCAAATCGGCTGAAACCAAATCCCAAATCCAGGCCCGCACTTGCTTTGTCGATCCTGTAGATCGCCAGTGGATCGTTCATCCGGTAGATTTTGAAATTCGTATCGCTTGCGCTGAGCCGCGGTGCAATAAACCATCGCGTCGTCGCTGTAAACGGCCGGTAGAGTTCGCTCGCCACCCCGTACGTATTTCCAAAAAGGACGTCCGTCCGCCACTCGCTCCGATAACCGAACTTGTCCTGGAACGTCAGCCGCGCCGCCTGCGTGAAGTTCACGTCGCCGCTTTCCGATCCGTCCACTTCGAATCCCAGCTGCAAATAGGGTGGCGCGTAATTTTTCTCGTGAACGGTAATCAGCAGGCCGCTCTGACCTCCCTGATCCATCATTTGGTAACCTGCCCAGTCGAATTTCCCAAATCCGGTCAGCCGCGTCAGCCGTTGGTCAAGTTTTGGGTTGTCAATCGGCTTGCCCGCAAGCGGAGCAAGAAATTCCTCCATGTGTTTCGCCGTTTTCGGGTCCGTTCCTTCGACCTTCACGAACTGCGGCACCGGCACCGCCGTTTCTTTCCGGCTTGCGCGTGCTTGCAAATACTGCGTCCACGATGCATCGTCCAGCGAATATGGCGTCAAAATTTTCTCTTTGGCCTGGGCCGCTTGGGTTCCGATCGCGATAATTGCGTCTGCCTTCGGATAATCAATCGAAGTGAACTTGCGCAAGTCCACGTTGACGATCAGGTCCGCTTCGGAAAGTCCGCGCAACTCGTTGTCCCGGATCACTAGATCAATCGATTTCCCGAGGACGCTGAAGAGCGACTGAATCTCTTCCGGTTTCACGGGCGGCGTCTCCAGATGGACGGCAATTACAACGTCCGCGCCCATTTTTCTCACGACGTCCGTGGGCAAATTGCCGACGAGCCCGCCGTCCACATACACTTTTTCGCCCTTTCGCACCGGCGAAAATAATCCGGGAATGGACATCGTCGCTCGCAACGCTTGTGGCAGCGAGCCATCGCCAAACACCTCTTCTTTTCCGCTCACAAGATCCGTAGCCACGCACCGGAAGGGAATCGGCAAATCGTCAAACGATTTCAATTTAGAGTAAGCAATCGTCTCTCGGTCAATCAGCAATGTGATTTGATGACCGGCGTTCAACCCAGCCGGCAAGGACAATCCATTCTTTAGTCCAAAAATGATTTTGTTTGGATATGCTCGGCTGTCCTCCTTTCTTCGGTAAGAAAGATCCTCGTAGGGTGTCGCCCCGCCGATAATCACGTCCCAATTTTGGGATTCCACAATTTGCTTCAACTCTTCCGGACTTTTGCCCGTAGCGTAAAATCCCCCCACCAGCCCGCCCATGCTCGTTCCCGCAACATAATCCACCGGAATGTGATGGTCCTCAAACCACTGCAACACCCCGACATGGGCCAGCCCCAGCGCGCCTCCGCCTTCCAGCGCCAAACCAATCTTCGCGCGTGTCTTTGCCGGCGGATTCTCCGTTGGTGCCTTGTTTGCGGACTCCTGTGATTGCGCCATGGACGACAACGCGCAACACACGCACACAAACGTGAAAACGAATTGCATTCGTCTCATGGACGGCTACCTCATTTTTCCGGCTTGCAGGTCAAGGTTGCAGGCACAAGAAAAGTCTACTGTGCTGGCTTAATGGAAGAAACTACTTCAGCGCGGGGCTTTGTTCTCCTGAAGAATGTTGCCGCCATCGACCACAAGCAATTGCCCGGTAATGTAGGAAGCTTCGCGCGAGGCGAGAAAGCACACAGCCGCTGCGACTTCGTCCGGCCTTCCGGCGCGGCCAATCGGCGTGTATCGTGCCGCTTCCCTCTCCGAATCCGTACTCGAGGCCGTTGCAATCCATCCCGGCGCCACTCCGTTTATCGTGATTCCAGAGCGTCCCGTCTCCAGGGCTACTGCTCGCATCATTCCGTCCATCCCCGCTTTCGCTGCGCCGTACGCGCCCGAACCTAAATTACTCACCAGCGGGCCTGTCACCGAACTCACATTCAAAATCCGTCCGTACTCCTGTTTTCGCATGATGGGCAGTATCGCGTGCACCATCCGAAACGCTGTGTGCAGGGTGATGGCAATTTGTTTTTCCCACTGCGCGAACGAACTTTCTTCAATCGTGCGGCTCACGAACTCCGCTCCCGTCTGCGACATACCTGCGTTATTCACCAGAATTTCCACGCTGCCGCTCCAAGTCAAAACTTCTTGCACAAAGCGCTCAACTTGGTCTTCCTTCGTCAGGTCCGCAACTCGCGCAATGCATCGTTCTCCGTCCAGATCCAGCTCATTGGCGCGATCGAAAATACGCTCCGTGGTGGACGTAATGGCGACTCGCGCGCCCTCCTCATAAAATTTTCGCGCAATAGCGAATCCAATGCCTTCCGCACTGCCCGTGCCGGTCACAATCGCTGTTTGTCCTTCGAATCGCATCGCCATGAAATTCTCCCTGTCGATTTGTCGCACCAATTCTGCCAGAGGTCTGTCGTTTCCATGCCCTCGGTCCAAGCCTCAGGTAAACTGGAAGTGTAGAGCAAAAGCGCGTTTGAAAAATTTCTGCCCCGGTCAACTGAAGGTGAAAGAAATCACATTATGAGCGAAAAAAGCGGTAAACGCTTCGATACGTTGGACCACGTCGCCGTCAGCGTTTGCGACGTCGCCGAATCCGTGAAATGGTACACGTCGCATTTCAAATGTCGCATGGTCTACCAGGACGCGACTTGGGCCCTTCTTGAATTCGCTAACGTCCGCCTAGCTTTTGTCATTTCGGAGCAGCATCCGCCGCACATCGCCATCTTGGGCGATCCCTCGGCCTACGGCCAGCCCAAATCGCACCGTGACGGAACTTCTTCTGTCTACATCAAGGATCCCGATGGAACGGACGTGGAGATACTCGCCCTCGCCAAGAAATGAGCTCTCAAGGTTTTAACGACTGCCGGGGAACTCGATTCATTACCCTAGCTGTTTCGATCGAACCTTTCACACTGTCCCACAATAACAGGCTCCGTTCGAAATCCACGGAAACTCTGCTTGCGCGCAACGCGAGCAGCGGCAAAAAGCCGTCCAGTTCATCGCTCGGATACGGCCAGTCCATCTTGCGAAGTACTCCGGATCCTTTCAGTTGCATTTCGTTCAGAGTCAATTCTTTGGTTTCAAACACAGAAACCGGCGTCACCGTAAAGTTCGAACTAATCGTACTGTTCTTCAATCCGCGCAGCTTGATCGGCTTTTGCCGAATACGTTCCTCGTCGAGCGTCACAACCTCAACCCCCGTGGAAATTGCCAGTTTGACGTGTTGTCCCTTCCACGAAGCGTTGACCGCAAATCCGGCTTTGCACGTCAGCAACGGCACTTGGTGTTCACCGTAGCCACGGGAAGAAAACGCTAGTTTCCTCTCCAGGAAATCGATCGTCACACTCCCACGCTGTAGGACGTCCAGTCCGATGACGCCCGCCATCTCTGGCGGCGCCGCGGGGATTTGCGACATGTCCACGACAAACGCATGGAAATCCTTCAACACTAACCCGCCAATTACGAACTCGGGTACGACCGCTTCCGAGGATTGAATTGAGGCCGAAAAATGCGTGACGTCCGCCTTCCGTCCATCGGCCTGTTCATGCACAAACTGGCGATCCAGGAGCGTGTAGGTGGTACCAAAGTCCACAAGAAATTGCAGATTCCTGTGCGATCCGATGCTTCCGCGCACAGCCATCATATGACCGCCGGCATATTCATAAGGAATTTCAATGCGGTTGGCGTCCGGCGCTAAATTTGGTAGCTCCTGCGCGGACATGGAAACGGACAATTGCGCGCAGGCCACGGAAAGGAGAAACGTAGAACGGAGCGTTTTCAGGATCATGATTTCTACCTCGAAGCATCATGACCACTCCTTCGAGGAGACGATCCTGTCTGAAAATTGTTCAGCGTTCGGCGCTGAATTGCCTGTCAATTGTTCGTAAAGAGAAAAAAGTCAAATCTAAATTGGTGTTACTGGAGCAAGTCACATAGCGCTACTGGGAGCAGGCGGGGGCCAGCTTTATTCGATGTGTGCCGATGCCTTGATCGTGCCTTTTTCACGCGCGATCTTCAGGAGTTCTGGATAAAACTGCACAAATGAGTGTTCCACTGCGGCATTCTTGTCGTGACAATTCCAGCAGTCATTCTTGCTGGGTTTGGTCGCAGCGGATAAGCCTTCCGTTGCGTCGAATCCGAAATACGCCCACTTGTCTTCAAACCTTTTCTCGTCCTTCACTTCCACGTCCAGACCCATGAAGTCGCTTTGATAATTTCCATGCTGATTGATAGACCCCTTCGAAGCAGACCCGTATATCTCAAGCACAAACATTGTCTTGTCCGGCCTGTGCCATGTTCGACGTAATAATCGTAAGACGAAGGCGTCACAAACACATTCGTGAACATTAGGTGATCGCTCGCCGTTTGTGAATAACTCATTCCGTAACCTGATGATAGAAATGCCCATTTGCGATAACCTGTTGGCCGCACTAATTTCCCATCCGCCGCATACTGCGGCATTCCCACCGCTTCAGCGGCTCGTACCGTCGGTCGTGGCTGGCTGATCCAGGTCGCAATTCCCGCGAGTAATAGCACACTGCCGCCCAAACAAAGCTCTCTTTTCATATTCGTCTCCGTCCTCATCCTGGCGGGTAGTTTGCCCTTGGAGGAAGTGCCCGTCTAGAACAAAACTAACTTTGTCCAATTTTCTTTAGGTCTGCTTTAGGAGGGGCTTTGCGTGGCGTTTTGCAAGAATGCCCGGAATCGGGCAGGCGTTTCCCCCACAATGGCTTTGAACACGCGCCCCATATGGCTTTGGTCGGCAAATCCCGCCGTAAACGCCAATTCATCCAGCGCAGGCCACCCGCGCGACATCTCCGCACAAGCGTATTGCACGCGCAGCCGGTTCACGTACTCGCCCAACGTGCAATGGTATTTCTTTCGAAATACGCGTGAAAGATGAATCGGGTGAAGATCCAGCTCTTTGGCCACCGCTTCCAGTGTAATCTGAGTCCCAAACGATGCGCGCAAAAGTTCCACCGTTCGCTTCAGCCATTCCGGTGTCGAACGCTCTCGCATCAGATTCACCTGTGCGCACTGCTCCAGCATTTGGGCGCAAGTCTCTTCCATTTGTAGGGCATCAAGTGTCCGCGCGCGAAACGCGCGGTACATCCGCACGCAGAGCCAAATCGTTTCCTCTCCGCAGAGCTGCGGAGTAAACTTTGGCGCTGTCAAATATCCGCGCGCTTTTTGCCAAAATGTGTCTCGTATCTCCAGGCACAACATTCGCGACCCACACGCTGCAATTTCGTCCTCATGCGTCAAACCGGGCGGATGAAACCCAATCGTAAAAGGCTGGTAATCCGTTGCTCGTTGTGTGAAACGCTCTGAATATCCTCCATCGAGCAGCAAGCCAAAGTACGCCGATTCGTGTGTGTGTTCGGGCAGTTTTCGTCCACGCTCATGCCGCACTTCGGTCAATACAAGTCCAGCGGCTTCGAATCGCCCTTGTGTTGCTCCATAAAACTGCCCGGTTTGTAGATTGGTGCTCATGCCAGAATTTCTTCTTCAGCTACTCTAACTTACCCTCTTCGACGCACGAATTATCCGCTCGTTTCACCGTGAGCCCCTTCCGCAGCCTCGCAAAGGGCCGCATTGGCCTCCTGCTCTGGGCTTTTTAGTCGGTTAGCCAGAGCTATCCCTAACAGGACCAATGCGCCGCCAATCAAGAGAGGTGCCGTTAACGGCTCCCGTAGCAGCAGCGCCGCGAGCACCGCAGTCAGAGGGCCTTGCGAAAGTAGCGAAACTGAAGTCACCGTCGCTGGCAAATGGCCCATCGCATACGTGAGGGCCAGGTAGCCGCCGAGCTGCGAAACCAATCCCAGACCCAGCAGCGCCGCAAACGATCGCCCCGATGGAATCCCCAGCGGGACGCGCAGCACCAAATTCAACACCAACAAAAACACGGCGCTAGACACAATCGCCCACCTCAGAAACACCAGCGTCCCGGTATGACCCCGGACCTGTTCCGTCGCTATCAAATACACCGCAAAACACGCGGAAGCGGAAAGCGCCATTGCGTCTCCCCATCCCAAATGCGCGCCTCGGACCAAATCTCCCCAAACAATCACAAGCGAGCCCGCCACTGCGAGCGCTAGTCCCACCCAAAACGCCGCGCTTGGCCGCCTTCGAAAAACTAGCCACGTAATCAGCCCCACAAAAATCGGCGTGTTGTTGCCGAGCAGCGTTGCGTTTGCCGCAGAAGTTCTCAGAATGGACGTGTTGTAAAACGCGAGGTCCAGCGCGAAGAAAAAACCGCCGACCCAAATAATTGCCTGTGTTCGTCCCGTCGCTCGCGGCGCTTTACGATCCAGCAGCCACGTCGGCGCCAGCACCATGGCAGGAATCAGCAAACGATAAAACGCCGACGCCGGCCCGGGAATGTCCGTCCAGCGCACAAATATCGCCGACCACGCGATGCACAAAATTCCGCCGATGAGCGAGAGATATGCGGGCGAACGGCCCGAGTGCGGTTGGGCCGGTTCGACGGGTGCTTTGGACAATGCCGCGGATGCGCTCATCGGGGCGGAGGAAGCAGGTCGTTATACTCGGGGTGTTTGGCCATGAACGAAGCAGTGTAAGAACATGCCGGGACCACTTGAAGCCCATTGCTGCGCGCAAATTCGAGGGCTACGCGCGTGAGTTTCGCCGCGAGCCCGCGCCCTTCCAGAACCGGCGGCACTTCCGTGTGCTGGATCAGCATCCGCCCGGGAATAATCTTGTAAACCACCACAGCCTTCAGGCCGTGGATTTCGGCCTCAAAACGCCGCGCCGTCTCGTTATGTTTTACCTCGACTAGACTCACGGCGAACTCCATCACGATTGCTTCTCGTTTGCGCCGGCCAAATTGTCCGAAACAAAGAGCCGGGCCAACTCGCCATGTTCCATCACAACGTTCGGATCACTTTGTATCGCGTCAAAATACTTTTGTTGAAACCCATCACCTTGGGCCGTTGGTGTGAACATCTTTTGTGCCAACGTGACCGCAGTATCCGCATCGGCCGGCATCACCGATGCATCGGCCGTCAGGGTTTCGTCAATGCGCACCACAAACTCTGAAATGTTATGCAGCCACGCAAACTGTGGATGGTCCACAACCAAACGAAAGTATTCGCCAACATTCACCGCGCCAAATTCCTTTTCGTATTTCCGGCGTTCCATATCAATCAGCGACTTGTGCAAACGCAGCAAAGCGCTTCGCAACGCCACCAGTTTTTCGCGTGCGGCGGGATCGTCGCCTTCGCGGCGCGGGTTACTCGGAGAAGCAATCGTCATTGGGTCCCTATCTCATTCATGGTATCGCTGCTCTCCGACGGGAAGCGCAATCGGAAGCTTGTTTCCCGGCGGCGGCAGCGGACACGTGGCGTACGGCGAGTACGCGCACGGCGGATTTTGCAATCTATTGAAGTCGAGCACCAACTCGCCGGGCTTGTCGAGTCCGTTGGAAGGAAATTTCGTATACAAAAACCGGCAAGCGCTATAAGTCGTTGTCGCGCTCGTGATATCCCGCAAAATAAAAAACAAATCGGTGGCCGTCGAATCTTCGAGCACCGGCTCGAGCCGATACGTTTTTCCTTGCAGCACAAATTCCGCAGCGCCGGGCACGGGCGCCGGATAGCTCGTGCCGACAAGCGTCGTTAACATGATCGTTTTCGGTGTGGGGTTCGGAATCCACTTCCCCGTGACGCGATACGCGGCATCCGGCGCATACCACTTCAATCCATGAAATTGCAGGAGTGACGGCGACTGCGAATCCTTGATGCGCAATGCAAAACGGTCCGCGCGCCGAATCGCGTACAAATTCAGGGTTCCAATGATTAGGTGTGGATTGTTCTTGTCATCGTCGGGATCGGCGCGAAGAACTTGCTGCTTTGCCGCATTGCCTCCCACCAGTAATCCGGCAGGGAAACCGTCTTTCGGCGGCAGCAGCGTCACCACATTATTCTCCAGGTGAAAAATTCCCAGATGCGCGGCGTGCGCTGCGGAAAGCTTTACTTTGTTGTCCGGAGCCGAGCCAACGCTCGTATCCCCCGGTTGCAGCCATTCGAGGCCAACCAAAGAAAGCCAACCATCCGGCTTTTGCAATCCCGCTGCACGCTTTTCCCGGAACTCGCCAATCTCCTTTTGCCATGCGGGATCCTGCGCATGGGAGGCAGAGACAGCAAAGGTTAGAAGCAGCAGCAGGAAAGTGGCGCGAGGCGCAAAATGAGAAATTCGTTTGGCCATAAGCAAGTATAGCGCGAGGCCGGGCCATGGGGCACTCCACCGCGACGGAAGTCTTGGCGCGTGAGTACGGCAGAGCCCCTGCCTGGGCATTTTGTATCGTTATCAAATTAAAGGGGGTGCGGAAAGAGGGTCTTAGCCCGAAAGCGAGGATGTCTGGGAATTTGCGAGTGGACAGGTGATAGGATTCGTCAAACAAATCAAACGATGGAGGAAGTCGGCGATGAATAGTCGCCGAGCGTTTGCGAACAGACTGGACTCTGGAGTTTTCGAGCCGAATGAATGTAGAAGAGGACATGCGGAGTCGTCTTGCCTGGCTGGTGGTGGGGCTGTTGTTAGCGTTGATGACGGTGCTAGCTGGCGGGGCTGCATTACGCGAATCCGTCACGGTCGATGAAGTTTCGCACATTGGTGCAGGCCTGAGCTACCTGCAAAAGCTTGATCTGCGCATGAATCCCGAACATCCGCCCCTGCCGAAAGTGCTGGCGGCACTACCGCTGGTATTGCGCGGAGTTCGCGCCGATTACAGCCACATCTCCTGGACCTTCAGCGAAAAGTTCTTTCCATCGTTCTTAGGGCAATGGGTCTTTGGGGAATGGCTCCTGGACAAGTGGAACGAGCCGAAAAGCGTTCTCGCTTGGGCGAGGCTGCCCATGTTGCTGCTGACGCTTACTTTGGGAATCGTGGTGTATGTGTACGCGTGCCGCTTGGGAGGCGCATGGGGCGGGCTGCTGTGCGTGAGCGTCTATGTCAGCACGCCTGCGTTTCTCGCCTTTGGACCGCTGGTGCACACAGACATTGCCGTGACGCTGTTTTCGCTGATTGCATTGTGGACCTTTGCCCAGGTCTGGGACGCACCCGACCGCAAGAACACATATTTGTTCGGTTTGAGCCTCGCGGCTGCGTTGCTGTCTAAGTTCACTGGGGGAATCTTGTTCCTTTGCTTCATTGCGTTTGCACTGAGTCTGCGATTTCGTCCTTTGCCTGGACAGCCTTCGGACAAACATGGACTGCGTGTGTGGCGGCGGCCGCGCTGGCGGGCAACATTTAAGGGCATTCTGTGGGCCGCGCTGGCCGTGTATGCGTTTTACTTTGTCTTTTCCTGGCATCAACCCACGAACGCGCTTTATCGCGTTGGCTCCGGTCCAACCGCGCTCTTCGTGCGCCGGTTGCTCATGCCCGTGTTGCTGTATCTACGCGGAATACTCTGGGTAGTGGTCTCAGCAAGGCGCCCGACATTCATTCTCGGACGCACGTACCAGCATGGCGTCTGGTTCTACTTCCCGGTTGTGTTTGCCCTGAAATCTTCCTTGGGGTTTCTCGGTTTGCTGCTTCTTAGCGGACTTGCAGGCATAAGCCAGAAACTGCGACGCGATACGAGCGTCGCATTGATTCCTCCGCAGCTGGCATCGTATTGGCGGACTCTCTGGGTGACCCTTATCGTTTTTTCCGGCGTGTGCTTCCTGAGCCCGCTCGATATCAGCATCCGGCATTTCTCGGTGCCGTTGGTCTTGCTAATCCTGATGCTCGCACCGCTGCCGCGGCTGCTGGCAGAATTGCGTCAGCGCGAACCGTTCCCAGCGAGGTTGGGGGCCGTTGTTGTTGCGGCGCTCGCTGCCAGTTGCTTGTTTACCGCCGTCCGGGCTTATCCATACTACTTTCCGTACGTCAACGCACTCAGTTTCGGGCGGCCTGCTTACGCGCTGGTCAACGACTCGAATGTGGATTGGAACCAATCGCTATCGGAAGTTCGGCATTTCGTTGAGCAACGCGGGATACAAAAAATCGGTTTGGATCAATATGGTTTCTCTGACTTCACTGTGTGGGTCCCACAAGCCCACAGCTGGAACTGCCAAATCCCCACGCTGGAGGAAGAAGGACAGTGGGTCGCACTCTCTTCGAGCAATGTTCTTGACGGGCACAACTGTGCGTGGCTATTGCAATATCCCCACGAAACGTTGGCTGGCGGGAGTATCCAAGTGGCACACCTGCCTGAGCATATCCCCGCAGCCGGGAGCGTAGGCGGGCCGCCTTTGCCCTCGGAGTATCGGCAATTTGGCGGAGCGCCCATGGACATACGCGGCTTGTTCGTCCACGTGATCCAGTATCCGGATGACCTGCCGCGGGCCGTGCAATGGATGCAAGACGCGTTCGCCTCTATGAGCAAGTCACAGGGACCGCCCCCCAAGCTGCCGTGGGATCCTTAACTGAACTGACTTTTGCGATAGACGCAGAGCGGCATGCGGTGCGAACTGGCAATGGCGCCATGCGCAGGCGACTTTGGTACACTCCCGCCTTCGGGATGATCGGTAAATGAAGAGGAACTATGAGCACCCCATCCATGGTGAAGGAAGGCGATTCGACGCGGATTCGGATGGCGCAAACTTCTGACGTGGCGGAGTGTGGGCGGATTTGCTACGAGGCGTTTACGACGCTGAATCGGCATCACAATTTTCCGCCGGATTTTCCGAAGCCCGAAATGGCTAATCAAATTTTGAGCTGGATGTTTTCTCACGAGAAGTTCTATTGCGTCGTGGCGGAACTAAACGGAAAAATTGTGGGAAGCAATTGCCTGGACGAACGATGCGAGATCGCGGGCGTGGGGCCGATTACGGTTGATCCTTCGGCGCAGAACTCGAGCGTTGGTCGGCGATTAATGCGAGCTGTGATGGATCGTGCCATCGAACAGAAAGCGAGCGGCATTCGACTGGTGCAGGCGGCTTTTCATAATCGCTCGCTTTCGTTATATACAAAGCTGGGGTTCGATCCGAAGGAGCCGCTCTCGGTGATGAATGGAACGCCGATTCGTAAGACCCCCGCGCACTACACGGTACGAGCCGTTACGAATGCGGATTTAGACGCATGCGATGCGCTATGCTTGCGAATACATGGACACAAAAGACGCAATGAATTGCTGGACGGAATCGCCATGGGCACGGCACGTCTCGCCGAGTTTGACGGGCGAATTGTCGCTTATGCCAGCGCGATTGGATTCTTTGGCCACGCGGTCGCGCAGAATACTCGCGACTTGCAAGCACTGATCTCTTCTGCAGAAGAAATTCTCGGCCCGGGAATTCTGGTGCCGACGCGAAATGCCGCGCTGTTCCGCTGGTGCCTCGAACAGGGTTTGCGAGTCATTGAGCCCATGACGCTGATGAGCGCCGGATTCTATAACGAACCTGCAGGCGCATTCTTTCCCTCTATCACGTTTTGATTGTGAGAAATCGCTCTTTTCAAAGAACAAGAGAGGAGCGTAGGCCCCTCTCTTGAGTTTGAATCTCTTACTTCGATTTAATTAAGATTTCGAAATGACGAGCTTGTTCGTGACCGAAAAGACGTTAGGCACGCTGTTCGCGCGCAACGTCGCCATATTCTTATCGGCTTCGTTGTCCACCACGCCTTCCAGCGTTACATGCCCATTCTTCACGATGATATGAATCGAAGGCACGCTTGCCTGGCCATAGCGAAACAAAGCATTCTCGCCATAAATCGAGCGATAGAGCGCGCGGCGCAGTTGATCGTCCATCGGCGAGACAGGCAGCACTTCAATTTCATTCTTTACGCTCGCAACGCCCTCGATGGATTTCACCACATTCTCGGCATCCGATTTCAAAGTCGGCCTCACCACCTGCCCGTACAAAGTCACGCGGTCTCCCTCAACTTTGTATGCCAGGTTGTCAAACACCGAGTAATACGGTCGCATCACAAGCTCGTGCCTGACTTCTTTCACCAGATTGCTCGTCGGTTTGGGTTCTTTTTGTCCGGCGCCGCTTGCAGCCTGCGCGGAGTAAGGCATGCTCGCCAGACTCAAGGCGAGCACTGCCACAACAACAAGGGCCCGAATCTTCTGAAACATGTCTTTCTCTCCTCAGCACTTCTCTCACTTCCTGAAGAGTTGGATTCGCAAGGGAGTGGAAAAGGCTGCATGCAGTTAACCAAAACGGATGTTAGCATAGAAAATAAATGCACTCGCCTGACCACAACTTTTTCTGCGCTGTTGTGTTGATTAAAATTGGCGCGAGGAGAATCACCATTTGCTCCTGATCGCGCATCGCGGAGCCTCAGGTTACGCTCCCGAAAACACAATAGCCGCTTTTCGCAAAGCCGTGGCGATGGGGCTGAGCTTCATCGAAACAGACTTGCAACTTTCTCGGGACGCGCGCTTCGTCGCGATTCATGATGAAACCGTAAACCGCACGACGAACGGCCAGGGATCCGTGCACGACTTGAGTCTTGCTGAACTGCGCCGCCTCGATGCTGGCTCCTGGTTCGGCAGCTCTTTCACGGGCGAGCGCATCCCCACCCTGGAAGAAATTCTTGAATTTGCAAAACGCCACGACGTCGTTTTCTATCTCGAAATAAAACCCGGAGGCTCCTGGGGCGGTGAACATGCTCTCATCGGTGCGCTACGAGAATCTGGCGAAATCGCGCGGGTCGTCGTCATTTCTTTCGATACAGCGATCGTTGCTGCCGTCCGCAAAGCCGAACCAACTCTTATGACCGGCGTTCTTTACGACGGCCAGATCGAAAAGCCCATCGAAAAAGCGCTCGAAATCGGCGCGCGTCAGCTGGTGATTCGTGGCGACCTTGTAACGCCAGCGATGATTGCCGCAGCCAAACGCAATGATCTGCAGGTAATCTGTTGGACCGTGAATCATCCAGCGCACATGCGCATGCTCGTTTCCGCCGGCGTCGCAGGCATTATGAGCGACTATCCGGACCGGCTCAACTCCATGCAGCCGAAAACGTGAATCGCGCGCGAGCTGTTTTTTAGCGATGAACTTTTTGGTAGGTGGAAAAGAGCTGTTTGACGCTCAACTCTTCCGCGCGCACTTCTGGTTGCAGACCGAGGGTGGCGAGGGCGCTGCGTGTTGCTCCTGGCGCCGAAATCGACCTTAGATTATTGACGAGGGTCTTGCGTTTCTGCGCGAAGCACAATTTCACGAACTCCAGAAATCTATCCCGGTCCATTGGATTCAGAGCGCACGATTCTCCTGGCAATTTCATGCTTACGAGCGCTGAGCCAACTTCGGGCGGCGGACGAAACGCGGCGCGCGGGATCTTCAGGGAAATCACTGGTTTGCAAAAATATTGTGTCAGCACGGAGAGATAGCCGTAATCGCGCGTGCCTGGGCGCGCGACGAGGCGGAACGCCACTTCCAGCTGGATGACGATGTGGATTTCGTCAATCAAATCTGCGAACTCAAAAAAATGATGAAGAATCGGCGAGGTGATGTAGTAAGGCAGATTGCCGTAGATGCGTACGCGCCGACCGGCGGCAAGGGCGTGCAGATCCGCTTTCAAGACGTCATTTTGATGTACGGTGACATTTGGAAACTGCACAACTAAATCTTCCAGCCGTCTGGCGAGCGGAGGATCGAGTTCCACGGCAATTACAGGCTTCCCCGTCGCGGCGAGGTGTTGCGTCATTTCGCCGTGGCCGGCTCCGATTTCAATCCAGCAGAAATCTTTCGGCTCTCCAGGGATAGAAAAGCTCGAAGAGTTGCGTGAAACGCCGATGGCGCGGGCGATTTTTTCGCGCCAACCCGCATCGCTCAAGAAATGTTGGCCAAGGCGCTGTCTTGCCATGAGGAGGGAAGTGTATCAGCTAGCGGAATGGGGCCGTCCGAGAACATGAAGCGAGAATTTCGTGACAATTTTCTCTGCATTCTCTCGCGGAGACGTATGCGTGCTATCCAAAATCAATTGCGGCTCAGGCAGTTTTGGAGAATCAAAGACGCCATCGGCCTTCAATTTGCGAAAAAGCTCGAGCGAGACGAGTTTCTTGTGATTCCTGCGCTCCGGCGTGTCTATACGCTGTTCGAGTTTTTCCAGTTCACAGGTGATCTCGACAAACAATACTTGGCCGTCGAAAGAAGAGACCGCGCGCATGGTGTTTTCAATGAAGCTTTGTTGCACGGAATTTTCCGGGTTGAACGTGAAAATCAGCGCGGGAAGGGGAATGGCAGCGGCTGCTTCAAAAACAGAAAGCCAGATGGACTCGCGCAACTCAACGAAGGGCGTACGCGCAAATTCAAAGACAGAGAGCAAAAGATCGACGGCCAGGTGATTGTGAAAAAGTTTGTATCCGGTGATCTCCGCCAGCTCGCTTGCGATGGTGAGTTTGCCGGTTCCTGGCAATCCATAAAGAAAAATCAATTTCATAGAAGATTTTCGCTTTGCTCTGGCGTGAAAGTATACGCGATTCGCTGCGGAGCTCCGAGAAGCCGAATCTCCGCCTCCGCGCCGCTTGACGCGCTCGTGTCGCTCTTATAGCGTACTTTAAGCCCAAAACGCGTATGCGAATCCTTTTCGTGGCATCCGAAGGCTTGCCATTCTCCAAAACCGGCGGCCTCGCTGACGTGGTGGAAGCTCTACCGAAAGCTCTCGTGGCGCGCGGCCACGAAGTCGCCGTCATTCTCCCGCGTTATCGCGGCACAAAAGCCACTTCCATCGTCATGCCCAGCCTCACGATTCCACTTGGTACGCGTCTGCGCTTTCCCGCAGTCGCCGATGGCACCCTTCTTAACGGCGTGCGCTATTTTTTCGTAGATGATCCCGGATACTTCGATCGCGACGGTCTTTATGGTGGCTCCAGCGGCGACTATTACGACAACGCCGAACGCTTCAGCGAATTTTCCCGAGCGGCCATAGAAATTGCGAAACACGTTTGGCCAGCCGACGTGATTCATTGCCACGACTGGCAAACCGCCCTCGTCCCCGTTCTTCTCCGCACTTCGTATTCCGACGATCCCATCATGAAAGATACACCCGTTGTTTTCACCATTCACAACATGGGCTATCAGGGACAGTTCGGCCGCGACGTTATGGATCGCGCTGGAATTCCCGCCGTCGCTTACAATCCCGCCGGAATTGAATTTTACGGCGACGTAAATTTCCTGAAAGCCGGAATTGTCTATTCCGATTACATCACTACCGTCAGCAAACGCTACGCGCAGGAAATCAAAACGCGCGAGTACGGCTATGGCCTCGACGGCGTCGCGCGCAGCCGCGGCGATCGCCTCGTCGGAATTTTGAATGGAGTGGATTATGGCGCGTGGAATCCTGCGAAAGATCCCTATCTCCCCACAAAATATTCGCCCAAAGATTTGTCAGGCAAGCTCGCCTGCAAACAGGATCTGCTGCAAGTTTTCGAGTTACCCGAAGTTCTCGGCCGTCCTCTTCTCGGCATCGTTTCCCGCTTCGCCGACCAAAAAGGTTTTGACCTCATCGCCGAGGTCGCTCACGAAATCATGCGCGAGGATTTGTCCCTCGTTGCCCTCGGCACGGGCGAGCGGAAGTACGAAGAGCTGTTTCGCGCACTGGCCGCAGCGTATCCCGATCGCGTCGGCGTCAAAATCGCCTACGACAATGCCATCGCACACAAAGTCGAAGCCGGCTCCGACATGTTCCTCATGCCTTCGCGCTACGAGCCCTGCGGCTTGAATCAAATTTACAGTTTGAAGTATGGTACGGTGCCAATCGTTCGTGCCACGGGTGGTCTCGATGACACGATCGAGCTCTTCGACTTGGAACACGGCACCGGCACCGGCTTCAAATTTTGGGACTACACCGGCGGTGCCTTGCTTTACACGGTTCGACAGGCGCTTCATCATTACGCCGATGAACGCATCTGGAAGCGCATTCAATTGAACGGCATGGAAAAAGACTTTTCGTGGAAGACGCCCGCCGTGCAGTACGCCAAGTTGTACGAAGCCGCGCGGGCCACAAGAGGTCTGGGGCAACCGGCACGCAACCAAACGTCTGTTGCAACATCTAATTAATCTGGAAAAAAGGAGACAAGCGACCGACCCTCTCGTCAAGTCGCTGATGCTAAAGAACATGGCGGAAAACATCCAAGCAGCAACCGATGGTAATTTCGAAAACGAGGTCCTTTCGGCCAGCAATTCGCAGCCGGTCCTCGTCGATTTTTGGGCGGAGTGGTGCCGCCCGTGTCACATGCTTGCCCCCACCGTCGCGGAAATTGCTAACGACTACGCGGGCAAGATTAAGGTCATGAAGCTTAACGTGGACGAGGCAATGAACTCCGCGGGCCGCTACAACATCCGCGGTATCCCAACGATTCTCGTCTTCAAAAACGGTCAGGTCGTCGAACAAATCGTCGGCGCCGTTCCGAAAGATCAAATCACGAAAGCCGTCGATCGCCACGTCGGCTAATTCACACTTAGCGCAAATTTAAAAGCGTGCGTCGTGTCTGCGGCGCACGCTTTTTTCTTTTTGTCGCTCGCAGCACCAGCTAAACTAGTCGGGCTCTCACATGCCCTCGATCACAAATCTCGTTCGCTGCCACTGGGCGCAAAAAGAAATCAACGTTCCCTATCATGACGAGGAATGGGGCGTTCCTGTTCACGACGACCGCTTGCTCTTTGAATTCCTCACTTTGGAAGCCGCGCAAGCGGGCTTGAGCTGGGACACGATTCTTGCCAAGCGCGCCCGCTACCGTGAAGTCTTCGACAATTTTGTCGTTCACAAAATCGCCCGCTACGATTCAAAAAAAGTGCGCGCCCTTCTGAAGGACGCTGGCATCGTTCGCAACCGCCTAAAGATCGACTCTACGATTACCAACGCACGAGCCTTCTTGAGGGTGCAAGAAGAGTTCAGCAGCTTTGATTCCTACGTCTGGCGTTTTGTGGATGGCAAGCCAATCCAAAACGCCTGGAAACTCCACAAACAACTTCCAGCCAAAACAAAAGAGTCCGACGTCCTCAGCAAGGATTTGCAAAAACGCGGTTTCCGCTTCGTCGGCTCGACCATCTGCTACGCCTTCATGCAGGCCGTCGGCATGGTCAACGACCACCTCATTACCTGCTTCCGCTACAAAGAGTTGAGAGAGTTGGTTCGATAGCGTTTCGAAGAAAGGGAGGAACTATGGCGAAGAAAGCGACAGCGAAGGACGCGCAGGTAATTATGCAATTGTATGATTTGCGGCGTGAGCCGGAAATGCGCAAGGCGCGCAACTGGTGGGTGACGGAATTCTGGCCGGACACGGCGGATGAGTTCCTGAAAGTTGCCATGACGTTGGGCAGCCTGGAAAACAACTGGCTCCGCCAGGTAGGCGGATATTGGGGCATGGCCGCCTCGTTCGTAAAGAGCGGTGCGGTGAATGAGGAGCTTTTTCTGCAGCCTTCCGTGAGCGGTGAGATGTTTTTCATGTTCGCGAAAGTGTATCCGTTCATAGATGACCTGCGGAAAAAGCTGAACGATCCCGAAGTGTTCCGGAACGTCGAGGACGTGATTCAAGGCTCCAAGTTCGGCCGCAACCGCTTGCAATTCACGTTGAAGAGGATCGCTACTTTCAAAGAGAAACGGGCCGCTGCGAAAACGGCGTAACAGAAGGCCCGGCCGCCCGAACTTGCGTTGCGCGCACCAGCCAGCGTACGATTTCTTACTGTCTGTTTCTCGCTTTTCCATTTGAAATTTTGGCCCTTCGTGAGCGTGAAGGGAACGGTGTGACAAAGAGAGGCCTTCGGATGAAATCTGTCGTCGTCGTCGGCGCGCAATGGGGCGATGAAGGTAAAGGCAAGGTCGTTGACTATCTCGCGGGCTCGTTTGACTACATTGCGCGTGTTGCCGGCGGCCACAACGCCGGCCACACCGTCATCATCGGCAAAGAGAAGCATGTCCTTCAGCTCATCCCTTGCGGCATCTTACGCCCGAAGCAGCATGCGGTTATCGGTGCAGGTGTCGTCGTTGACCCTGGCGCGCTCGTCAACGAAATCGAAACGCTCGCGAAAGCTGGCGTCGACGTCAAAGGCCGCTTGCACATCAGCAATCGCGCGCACCTGATTTTCCCATATCACCGCGAACTCGACAAAGCCGCCGAAAGTGCTCGCGGCGCGAACAAAATCGGCACCACTTCCCGTGGCATCGGCCCCGCTTACGAAGACAAGATGGCGCGCCGTGGCCTTCGCATGTGCGATTTGCTCGATCCGGCGCTCTTCCGCGAAAAAGCGGCACGCGTCGTCGCCGAAAAAAACCGCCTCGCAAAGGGCGCGTACGGCGCGGACATAGATTTCTCCCAGGAAGTCGAAGAAACGCTGAAGCTCGGCGAAAAAATCCGCGGCTACATTTGCGACACCGCCGAACTTGTCAATCACGCGCTCGACTCCGGCCAATCCGTCCTCTTTGAAGGCGCGCAGGGAACCATGTTGGACATTGACCACGGCACCTATCCCTACGTTACAAGCTCCAGCGCCACTTCGGGTGGGGCAACGACGGGTGTCGGCGTGGCACCCACGAAAATCAAACACGTCCTCGGGATTTCAAAGGCTTACACCACGCGCGTTGGCGGCGGGCCTTTTCCCACGGAAATGCCCGACCTGGACGCTAAAGAAGTCCGCGAACGCGGCAAGGAATTTGGCGCAGTCACGGGCCGTCCGCGCCGCTGCGGCTGGCTTGATCTCGCGGTTCTGCGTTACGCAAAAATGATCAACGGCATTGACTCGCTTGTCGTCACAAAGCTCGACGTCTTCGATACGCAGCGCGAAATCCAGGTCTGCACCGGCTACAAATACAAAGGCACAGCCCTAAAGGAAATGCCAGCGCTTGCCGAAGAATACGAACACGTGACGCCGGTTTACAAATCCATGCCGGGCTGGGAGCAGGAGACCTACGGCGTGAAGGATGGCGGAAGATTGCCGAAGGCGGCGCTGGAGTATCTCCGCTTTGTCAGCGATTTCCTCCAGGTTGAAATCGGCATGATCTCTACCGGCCCCGAGCGGGACGCCACCATCGTCCCCGAAGGCACCCTCCTCGCCCGCTGGCTGTAGTTTTCGTAGAGGCGGTTTTACGCCACCAGCAATTTCTTGTTTTGCTTTTCTGGTGTTTTTGTGGGGCCCGCTTTCTTAAGGGGGCCCCGCGAGTCTAAACTAACTCCATGCTCACCTTCGACGAAGCGCGAGAAAAAGTCATCCACGAACTCTCGCGCATTACGCAATCCTCCCCTCGCGCACGCGAATCGATCTCTGTAAGCGATTGCCTCGGCCGCACCCTCGCGCAGGAAATTCGCGCCGACCGCCCTTATCCTCCCTTCGATCGCTCGATTCGCGACGGGTTCGCTGTTCGCGCGAGCGAAGTTGCTCCAGGCGCAAAACTTCGTTGCATCGGCGAACTAAAGGCTGGGGACGACGCAAAACTTTCCGTCACACCCGGAACCTGCGTGCAAATCATGACCGGCGCCGGCGTTCCCACAGGCGCAGATGCCGTCGTCATGATCGAACACACGCGCGCCAATGGCGCAACAATCGCATTCGACCGCAGCGTCGCTCCAGGCCAGCACATCGTTTCTCGCGGCACGGAAGCGGCAGCAGGCGAAGTGCTTCTGCGCGCGGGCACTCGGCTTGGCTTCGCCGAAATTGCCGCAGCAGCGCAAGTCGGCGCCGTTCAGCTCTCCGTTTTCCGCAAACCCCGTGTCGCGATTCTCTCCACCGGCGACGAAGTCGTTCCCGCACAAACCACGCCCGGCGATTTTCAGATTCGCAACAGCAACGCTTATTCCCTCGCGGCACAAGTCACGCTCGCTGGCGGCGAGCCAGTCGTTCTCATCAACGCAAAAGACATCGAAGAGGACTTGCACGAAAAAATTCGGCAGGGCCTAAAGGAAGACGCGTTGATTTTGTCCGGTGGCGTCTCCGCAGGAAAATACGACCTCGTCGAGAAAGTTTTGCGCGATCTCGGCGCCGAATTTTTCTTTGACGCCGTCGCCATTCGCCCGGGCAAACCAACTGTCTTCGGCATTTGCGCGGGAAAGCCCGTCTTCGGTCTCCCCGGAAACCCCATCTCCACGATGGTCACGTTCGAGCTTTTCGCTTCGCTCGCCGTTCAAATGCTTTCCGGCATCGAACCCCATCCACTCACTTTTCTCGAAGCCCGTCTCGGCGAATCCCTCAACGAAAAAACTGGCCTCGCCCACTTTCTCCCTGCCAAACTCACTTGGCCAAACGCCACTCCCACGGTCGTTCCCATTCGCTGGCAAGGTTCCGGCGATATCGCGGCCGTCGCCAAATCCAACTGTTTCCTTTACGTTCCCGCCGACCGCAGCCGGTTCGAATGTGGCGAATCCGTTTCCGTCTTGCCTCGCCGCGACGTTCTGTAAAGCAGCTGCTTAGTGCTGGTAGACTGATTGAACATGCCCAAACTGTCCCACTACTCCGCCCGTGGCGAAGTCCAAATGGTTGACGTTTCCGCAAAAGCCGTCACCACTCGCTCCGCCATAGCCCAAGGCTTCGTCAAGATGAAGCTCCCCGTCCTCAAAGCCGTTCGCCGCCTCAAAAATCCCAAGGGCAATCCCCTCGAAATCGCCCGCATCGCCGGAATTGCCGCCGCAAAGCGCACCGCCGAGTGGATACCTCTTTGTCATCCACTACCTCTGACTCACATTGATGTGACTGCGCGCCTGTGCAAAAATGGCGTGGAGATACGCTCCCACGTGGTGGCGGCCGCCCAGACCGGTGTCGAGATGGAAGCCCTGGTCGCCGTCACTGCCGCAGCCCTCACGGTCTACGACATGTGCAAAGCTCTCGATAAAGGCATCGAGATTACCGACATTTATCTCCTCGAAAAGACCGGGGGCAAGAGCGGAGATTTTCGCAGGAATAGAGGCGCGAGCGGAAACGCCGTGCGCCGGAGGAAGCGTTGAGCGCGGCAAGCGGTACAAAAGTTCGGCTATTGCTTGCGGACGATAATCCGCTGGTGCGGGATATTGTCGTAAAGGGTATGGAGCCGCATTGCGACGTGATTGTCGCCACCGACGGCCCCGATGCTTTGCTCAAAATTATTGACGACCCGCCCGACGCGATCCTTTGCGATTACAAAATGACTGGGCTCGACGGCCGCCAGCTTTTTGAAAAACTGCGTGGCCGCGAACAGACCCGCCACATTCCGTTCCTGTTCATGGCAAGCCGCGCGGATATCGAAGAGCGTTTGCGCCCCCTCGTGGACGGCGTGGAAGATTTCATTGCAAAACCATTTTTGGTAAAGGACCTCGTCCGTATCACGAAAAAGGTTATCGACCGGCTGCATCTCGAAAAATTGCAAAAGCGCGCCTCGCGCCCGGGTGTCATTCAAGGGCGCCTCGAAGAGATGAGCATGATCGATTTAATGCAATCGCTTGAGATGGGCCAAAAATCCTGTCGCCTCAGCGTCCACCACAACGGCGAACAAGGAGTTCTCTACTTCACGTCCGGGCAGTGCCGCGACGCGAAGATGGGGAATGTGGAAGGCGACGACGCCGTCTACAAAGTTTTGCTCTGGTCCGCTGGCGATTTTGAAATCGATTTCAACGCTGCGAACGCCTCCACGCGTACCACCACTACGCGCAACACCACGGGGCTTCTGATGGAAGCGATGCGCCTCATGGACGAAGCCAATCGCGACACGGTTCAGACCTAAGTAGTCGCCGACATGATCAGCCCCACGTCCCTCCGAGTTGCCGTCATCACCATCAGCGATTCCGTTTCTTCGGGTAAAAGCGAAGACAAGTCCGGCCCCGCCGTGATTGCGCGTTGCCGCGAACTCGGCTGGGAAATCAAATCCAGTTTGGTAATTCCTGATGATCCGCCCGCCATCCGAGAGCAACTGCGCGAACTCGCCGACTCCGACCGCTTGGATTTGATTCTCACCACAGGCGGCACGGGCCTAAGCCCTCGCGATTTGACTCCCGAAGCCACGATGGCCGTAGCGGATCGCCTGATTCCCGGATTTGCCGAGGAGATGCGCCGCAAAGGAATGGAAAAGACTCCACGCGCAATTCTTTCGCGCGCCGTCGCCGCCGTCCGACACAAATCGCTAATCATCAATTTGCCAGGCAGTCCAAAAGGGGCCGTTGAGTCCCTCGACGCCCTTGCCGATCTTCTCCCTCATTCCATCGCCATCATCCACGGCGCACGTCACGATTGAATTTCCTTAGCGCGGAATGATGGGGAGCATAATCGCGGAGGAATGTTCCTTGTCGTGATGCACGCGGATGTGGCCAATCTGCGTTTTTGAAGAAGTGATTTCGGATTCGCCGCTCTGCAAATTTCGTGAGAAGTGTGGGAAAAAGGCAGCGGAAATTTGCACCCGGATTTTGTGGCCCTTTTTGAACACGTTTGAAGTGAGCAGCCTATCCAATTTCAACTCGTAGATTCTCTCCGGCGTGAGCAGCTCCGGCTTAGGTGAACCATTTCTGTAACTCGCACGAAGCACATCGAGCCCGGGGCTCATCAGATTAAACGCGCGGCCATCGGGCCAGACATCCAGAACGCGTACCCACAAATCAAAATCGGGAACATCCGCGGACGCATAAATCGTCGCTTGAATCGGACCTGTTACTTCAGTGTCCTTTTCAAAAGGGAACGAGTCGAAAACCAAAACATCCTCGCGCCCTTCGAGTTTCTGATAATCGCGTGCTCCAAATTCCCGATACAGATCAGAAAGTAGATGAGACGGATCAGAAACTAATTCGGAACTTTGAGCCTCGCCAGGCATAGGGGTCGTGGTGAGAATAAACGCATTGGGACCGGCGTATCTTCCTTCCAGATAATAAGTTGTAGGCTTCGCACGTTGGAGCGGCCAAGAGTCTTCGTTGCGCCACTTATTTTCTCCCATCACAAATATGCGAACGGGTTTTTCGCGATCAACTCCGTTATCGATTCCCTTGAGATAGTGATCCATCCAGCGAAGAATGATTTCGTCGTAATCCACTTTTGCAGACGGACCGAAATCAATGTCGCCGGCTTTGGAGCGTTCGAGTTCCCCGTGTGTCCAGGCGCCGATGATAGTTTGTGTGCGCGAGTCTTTTTCGTTTTTGCGCGCAGCGAGAAGTCCGTTGAAGTTTGTCGTCGCCCCGTCAGGGCCGTATGCTTCGTCGTACCATCCGGAAATGTTTAGCACCGCGCAGTGGACGCGATCGTATTTGTTGCGCAGCTCCGCCCAATCCCACCACGGATCGGCGGGCGGGTGAGCGAGCCATTCGTAATAAAACGGCGCAACTTGCCTGAAATCAGGAAGGTCCCGCAATGGCAGAAAATTTTGCAATCGCTCGTGCTCCGTTTTCCACGCTGCCGCTGCCTCTTTGCACGTTTGCGGCCCAGGAAGATTCCTTCGTTTGCGGGCATCGGGCGCTATGTTGAACCAGATCCAATCGATCCACGAACCGTCGAAGACGCCGCCCGAATAGAAAAAATTCCGCGGCGTGGAAAATGTCATTGCGGGAACCATTGCTTTCAAATGCGGCGGATTTTCGATTGCAGCGAACCATTGCACCGCTCCGGGATAAGAAAGGCCCAAGGTCCCGACGATTCCGTTCGACCACGGCTGCGCGGCGGCCCATTCGATCGTGTCGTAGCCGTCGCGACCTTCGTTTCTGTATGGATCGAATTCGCCTTCAGAATGGTAGCGTCCGCGCACATCCTGAATGACCACGGCGTAGCCGCGCGCGACAGCCTTGTTGAATGTCGTCCAGCTCCTTGGCGCGTTATCTTTTCCGTACGGCGTGCGGTAGACGAGAACGGGAAACTTTCCGTTCGCGTCTGGCAGAAGCACATCGCCGCGCAGGACTACGCCGTCACGCATTTTTACGGGAACATCCTTTTGTATGACCGATGCGGTTTGCGCAGATACGGCGCAACAGGTCGCAAGCAGCGCGCTGGCGATGAACGCGGCGTGGCAGAATTTCATGGCCCGCGCATTTTACCTCAGCTGCCGCGAGGAACGGGCGCGGGATAATTCCGAGATTGACGTGTGGAGTCTGGTCGGAAAGAATACTTGGACCATGGCACAGAAACTTTCGGACAAGAAGCTGGCGGTTTTGGGCGCGGGAAAGCTCGGCGGGATCTTGCTGCGCGCGTACTTGAAGCAGGGCCTTTTTGCGGCGAAGCGCGTGACCGCGACGGTGAAGCACGGCGAAAAAGCGGCGGCGCTGGCGAAGGAACTTGGCGTCAGCGTCACGAACGAAAATCGCAAAGCCGTGAAGGATGCAGAGATTATTTTGCTTGGCGTGAAGCCGCAGGTGGTGGGCGAAGTCTTGAAAGAAATTGCGGGGGAGCTCAACGAAAAAGCTTTAGTAATTTCGGTGGCGGCGTCCGTGCCGACGAGCTACATCGAACAGCATCTGGGGAAGAAAATTCCGGTGGTGCGCGCGATGCCGAATACGCCTGCATCAGTTGGGACCGGCATGACGGGAATTTGCGCGGGGGCGCACGCAAAGCCGGAGCACATCGAAATTGCGCGCGCCATGTTCGATGCGGTTGGGCGCACAGCCGCTGTGGACGAAAAAAATATGGACGCAGTGACTGCGCTTTCCGCGAGCGGGCCAGCGTATGCGTACATCATTTTGGAATCGCTCGCAGAAGCTGGGGTGAAAGTGGGCTTGCCGCGCGACGTGGCCACTTTGCTTGCGGCGCAAACGATGAAAGGCGCCGCAAGTGTTGTGCTTGAAACGGGCGATCATCCGGCGCTTTTAAAGGACGCCGTGACCACGCCCGCCGGCTGTACGATTGACGGCATCCTCGAACTCGAAGAAGGCAAGCTGCGCGTAACGCTGATCAAAGCCGTAGTAAAGGCCACGCAGCGCGCCAGCGAACTCATGTTCGAGAAGTAGTTTTTTCTCAGACAAAACACTCGATTCGATTGATGACTCAGGATTTGAACAACTCGAAAAATTCCCCTCCGAAAACTTCGCCCGCCCGAAAGATTGCGGACAAATCCGGGATTGCATTGGAACTGCCTTTTACTCTAGTCGGCGCCGTGATTGTCGGCGGGGCGATTGGATTTTTTTTAGACAAGTGGCTGCACACTCGACCGTGGTTGATGGTGATTTTTGGGGGCCTCGGATTCTTCGCGGGCGTACGAGAAGTGATTCGCCGCTTGCCCGCAGACGGAACGGGAAGTTCCCATGGGAAGTAAGATTTCCTCCGCCGAAAATCTGGCTGCGAGCAGTTCGCGCACTGAAAAGAGAATCGCATGGCTAACGCTTCTGATTGGCGGCGTATCAGCCGGCGGAGCACTGGCGACGGGGCAAGGAATGTGGGCTGCCGGGCTTGCCGTAGGTGCGACGCTTGGGTGGCTCAACTTTCACCTGCTCGGGCGCGGACTGGATGGTCTCGTGTTGCAATCCATCGCTCAAAGAGAGCGAAAGAGAGCTAAAGTTCCAATCTCAGCGTACCTTGGGATCGCATTCCGCTACGCCTTGATAGGACTCGCTGTGTATGTTATTTTTGCCTATCTGCATTTTCCCTTGGCGAGTCTGATTTTTGGATTGTGTGCGTTAGCCGCCGCGGCGATTGCTGCCAGTGTGTGGGAGATTGTGCGCCCTGTGGCGTAAACGCTTGAATAGTAAGGAGTTACAGGAAAAGGGCGTATGGAAGAACACGTAAGCTGGACGGCACGGCTGGTAAATCAACTCCTCGGACCGATTGCGGTCAAGATCGTGAGCCTATTTCACATCCGGCCGGAGAATCCCTCGTTTCCGATCCCCCAGCATGTGGCCACGGGCATCGTAGTTCTCGTCCTGCTGACTGTCGTAGCGTTAATACTTCGTTCTCGCTTGTCCGTTGAGCGCCCTGGGGCATTGCAACAACTTGCGGAAGGGCTTCTTACAAACTCTCAAAGCTTCGGGATCAAAGATTTGCTGGTGGAGAACACCGGCCACCAAGGCGTTCGGTACGTCCCCTACGTCGGCACGATCTCGATATTTATTCTGGTTTCTAATCTGCTGGGCGCGTTCCCGAACACGCTTGTCAGCGCACCAACCGGAAACGCGACAGTGCCTCTGGCGTGCGCCGTCCTAACGTTTCTCTATTTCAATTTTCAAGGCTTCCGCCACCATGGCGTGATCGGCTACCTAAAAACATTTGCGGGCAATCCGCACGGGATTGGTGGATGGCTGCTGGCGATGCTTCTATTTCCCGTGGAAATTATCAGTACGACGGCGCGGCTTCTTTCGCTCACTGTCCGTCTTTGGGCGAACATGTTCGCCAGCGATTTGATTTACGTGATTTTTCTGGGATTGCTTTCCGGCGGCACGACCGCGTTGTGGAGCAAATCTGTCGTGGGCGGCGCATTCGTGGGAATCTTTGCGGCGCTGCTGCCTGTGCTCTTTATCGGGCTGCATATTTTTGTTTCCGTCGTACAGTCTTACGTATTCACGGTGCTCCCTTCGGTCTATCTGGGACTTGCGACGTCCGACGAACACTAAACAAGCTTTGCCGCGGGCGATCGCGGCAATGTGTCGCTTCAGCGTGAGCCCGGCTGCACGGTGTCCGGGAACCACCTCCTGGCGGCAATTCATCGGGTTTCAGAGTTTGTACTCACGAACCCTGGCTCGACAAGGAGGCAGTAAAATGAAGAAGTTGAGCATGTTGTTCACCGCGCTCGTGGGCGTGGCGCTTTTGGCCCCGACGGCGTTTGCGCAGGGCGGAGAAGCGGCAGCCGGAGGGGGGAAGAGCCTTGCCGCCCTCGCGGTGGCCATTGGAATGGGCGTCGCCGCTTTTGGCTGCGGTATGGGCCAGGGGCGCATCGCTTCGGCGGCGTGCGAAGGGATGGCGCGCAACCCAGGGGCAGCTGGTCCAATCCGGGCGGCCATGATTTTGGGTCTCGTATTCGTGGAAACGCTGGTGCTGTTCACGCTGGCGATGCTTGCCTTGAAGGCATAGGCTTTTCCAGGTCAGAGTTCTTGGGCCCTCTCCGCTTTCTCGTGGAGAGGGCCTCTTTGTTGCTGTACGTCCGTAAGCTGTTGATTCTACAGCGCAAACTATCCGTGCCACCCCCACCCCCTGTTTTTTGTAAGTGTTGATTTTAATGAGTTTACAGCGGTCGCTTTTTGCAAGTACTCATTCTAAAGAAGTTGCTGGAGGAGAATTTCGGCCAAAACCCGGCAAAACGCGGAGATTGTCCACAAGTGTTGATTTTGAATGGCTTAGGTGGAATCAAAACAAAAAAAAGCGCCCGCAATGGGCGGACGCTTTCACGTACAGAGAATAGCAGACCATCCTGGAAAGTCAAGGATTAGTACGATCGCGGTCCGAGGTCGGTGGCGGGGCAACATTAAATCTAGATTGTAGGAGCACAGCCAAGAATGGCCGAGCAACAAGGTAGACCCTCCACAGCGGATGCGTATTGGTGCGAATGACACGGCAGCACTGAAATGTACGCCGCACTAAAGCTGTCTTGATGCCCGACGCGATTTGCTGCGCGGCAACGCGTAATAGTCTTGGAGCCACAGAGGGCACCATATATCGTGCCCCTACACCGGGCAGCAGAAAGCTACTTGAGTGAGCCGATGAGAGTGGGCTGGTTGAGGAAGTCGAGCGTGCGGGTGGGGGCGAGGCCAAAGTAGATTGTGCCGGCGACGGTGACGATAAGAACGATGCGGGCGGTGATGGGGAAGCGGACGGGGGCGACGGCGGCTTCGGGCTTCGGCTCGTGCATGTACATGATAACGATGAGCCGGAGGTAGTAGTAAGCGCCGATGACGCTGTTCAGAGCCATGAGGACGGCGAGCCAGATGAGCTTGGAATGGACGGCAGCGGTGAAGACGTAGAATTTTCCGAAGAAGCCCGCCGTGACGGGCAAGCCGAGCAGGGAAAGCAGGAAGACGCTAAGAGCCGCGGCGACCCAGGGCTGGCGCTGCCCGAGTCCGGCGTAGTCATCCAGCGAGAGGCGTTTTTCCGCAGCGCCGCCGAGCTGCGAAACGATCGTGAACGCGCCGACCTTCACAAGCGCGTAACCCAAAAGATAAAAGAGCACTGCGGCGTAAGCGGGCACGGCTGCGGAGGATTTTTCCGCCGCCATGGACGTGACCGCGGCGAAGGCGACGAGAATGTAGCCCGCATGGGCGATGGAGCTGTAGGCGAGCAGGCGCTTGACATTGGTCTGAACGAGAGCGCCGAGATTGCCGAGAAACATAGTGAGTGCGGCGAGGATCCAGAAGGCCCAGAACCAATAGTGCGTGGCGGCGGGAACCGTCGCGAAGATGCGGAGGAGCAGAGCGAACGCGGCGGCTTTGGGACCGGCGGAGAAAAGCGCGGTGACCGGCGTGGGAGCGCCTTCGTAGACATCCGGCGTCCAGACCTGGAAGGGCGCCACCGCGACTTTGAAGCCGAGGCCGATGAGGATCATGGCGAGGCCCAGCTTGAGAAAGCCGCTTTGTGGATCGGTGCTGTTTACTGCAGGAAAGGTAGTGGTGCCGGTTGCCCCGTAAAACAGAGCGATGCCGAAAAGGAAGAACGCGGTCGCGAAAGAGCCGAGAAGAAAATATTTGAGAGCGGATTCGCTGGATTTGAGCGTGTCGCGGCGGTAGCCGGCGAGGATGTAACTGGAGATGGAGCTCATTTCGAGGCCGATGAAAGCGGTGAGGAGTTCCTGCGCCGAAGCCAGCACGCCCATGCCAGCCGTGGCGAAGAGAACGAGCGCGAGAAATTCGGGCGAGTCCAAATTTTCGCTTTCGAGGTAGGACTCCGAGGCTAGCACAACCAAAAAGGCGACCGTGCCGAGGAGCAAGTGAAAGAAAAGACTGAAGGCGTCTGAAAGGATGAGGCCCGAAAAGCCGGGGCCGTAGTTCCAGGCAGAAACGATCGAAAAAACTGTTCCGCCGAGGGCGCCGACCAATCCGAGAAACGTGAAGAAGTGGCGGTTCTTGAGGAACGGCTGGAGCAGCATGATGAAAACGCCGAAGCCGCACCAGACCAGTTCTGGAAGAACGAGTTTCAGATCAGCGACAGTGGGCATGCCGGTGTTCATTTAGCGGGTGCCGGACCTTTCGAGAGATGTTTGAGTTGAGGCCGAGACCGGTTGCGGAGAGTTGCTCTTGCAGCCTCGATCCGAGAATGACCTGGGCGCAACAGAAACCGAGGTCGCCGGAGCACAGGCAGGAGTGCCTGTGCTACTGAAGGAAATTTTGACGCCGGAATTATCGGCAGGCTTGGATGTTTCTTGCGGCAAGAGGTCGTCGCGTCGAACCATTTGCTGGCGAATTGTATCGGTCGCCGTGGCCGTCCGGCGGGTGAGGTACGCCGAGCCGACGCCCATCCAGAGCGTAACGACGGCCATAGCGAAGAGGATGCCGCGTTCGCGTGCGCTGGCGTCGGGCAAAGATTTGTTCTTTTCGTGAGTGACTTCGCCGAAGAAAACGCGCTGATAAGCCCAGAGGAGATAGCAGGCGGAGAGAATCACGCCAGCAGCGGCCCAAGCGGCCCACTTCCAATTGACGGCGTAGGTGCCGAGAAGAATCAAGTATTCACCAACGAAACCATTGAGCATCGGCAAGCCAAGCGAAGAAAGCGCGACGAACAAGAAGAATGCAGAGAATTTCGGCATGGGAGTGGCGATGCCGCCATAGTCGGAGATTTCGAAGGTGTGGCGGCGGTCATAGAGCATGCCGACGAGAAGGAAGAGCGCGCCGGTGGAGATGCCGTGTGCAAGCATCTGGAAGATGGCGCCCTGCATACCGATGGTGCCGAAGGTGAAGATGCCGAGGACAACGAAGCCGAGGTGGCTGACGCTGGAGTAAGCGACGAGCTTTTTCAGGTTCGGCTGGACCATGGCCACGAGCGCGCCGTAGATGATGCCGATGATGGCAAGCACAGCGACGTAGGGCGCGGCCCGACGCGAGGCGCCGGGGAAGAGCGGCAAGCAGAAGCGCATCATGCCGTAGGTGCCCATCTTGAGGAGGACGCCCGCCAGAATGACGGAGCCGGCCGTGGGTGCTTCGACGTGTGCGTCGGGGAGCCACGTGTGCAGCGGGAAGAGCGGAACCTTGATGGCGAAAGCGAAGAAGAACGCGAGGAAAAGCAAAAGCTCCGACGTGTGAGAGAGCGAAACAAGGCCGGTTTGCAGCGCCTGCTGCATCTGCGGGAGATCGAACGTGCCGGTGAGGTTATAAAGCCAAATGATGCCGACGAGCATGAGGATGGAGCCGGCCATCGTGTAGAGAACGAATTTGACGGCGGCATAGATGCGACGGCCGTGGCCCCAGATGCCGATGAGGAAGGCCATGGGAATCAGCATCACTTCCCAGAAAAGGAAGAAGAGGAAAAGGTCGAGAGAGAGGAAGACGCCGACGATGCCGACCGCGAGCAGCAGCAGCATGACGAAGAATTCCTTGATGCGCTCATGCAAGCTGTTCCAGGAGGCGATGACGGAGATCCGCGTGAGGAAGTGCGTCAGGCTGACG
>JACXTT010001541.1_pt1 | contig 38146 bp, 34 predicted proteins | sample 9270951 | NCBI WGS metagenome assembly JACXTT01 (sample SAMN15532306, study PRJNA645909) | rock metagenome | isolation source: weathered quartz diorite | place: Puerto Rico | collected 2017-06-21
CAAGTCGCGCTGATGTGCCGCCTCTACGGGGTCACCCGCGCCGGGTTCTATGCCTGGCGCGCCCGGGGGCATAGCCAGCGGACTCGCCAGAACCAGGCGCTTGCACTGCGCATCGAGGCGGTCCATCGCAACAGTCGGCGCACTTACGGCAGTCCGCGTGTGCATCGCCAGCTCGAGCGATCGGGCTGCCACGTGAGCGAGAATCGGGTCGCGCGCCTGATGCGCGAACACGGGATCAAGGGGCGGGTGGCCACCATTCGCTACAGCAACCCGAGCATGCGTCGCTACTACGCGTGCCTGTCCAACGAGCAACTGGATATGAAGATCTGTCGCCCCGACCAAGTTTGGGTGGGCGACATCACCTACCTGAAGGTGGGCGCGGTCTACCGCTACCTTGCAGTGGTGATGGACCGCTACAGTCGCAAAGTGCTCGGCTGGAGCTTCGGCAAACGCAAGGACGTGAGGCTGACGCTGCGCGCGCTGGACCGCGCGGTGCGCAATCGGCGCCCTCGGCAAGGGCTCATCTTCCACACCGACCGAGGGATAGAGTACGCTGCCGGGGTGTTCAAGCAGCGGCTCGCCGAGCTAGGGATCACGCAAAGCATGAACCGGCCAGGCAAGGTCACCGACAACGCCTACATCGAGTCGTTCTTCCATTCAATGAAGAGCGAAGCGATCCATGGCGAGCGTTTCAGCGAAGACCGCCAGATCGAATCGCTGCTTCACAGCTACATTCCCTTCTACAACCACAGGCGACTGTACTCATCGCTCAACTACGTGCCGCCGGCGACGTTCGAGGAACAGCTGGCATGACAGACCCGGTGTCAACGAAATCGGGGGAAGATTCGAATGACGCAAGCGGCGGCATTGGTCGGGGCGTTGAAGCGGACCCTGAAGGCCCGCAAGATGACCTACGGACAAGTAGCTAAAGGGCTGCGGGTGAGCGAAGCGAGCGTGAAGCGGATGTTCTCGCGCAACCACTTCACGCTGGAGCGGCTGGACCGCATCTGCGAGCTGGCGAGCACCAGCCTGAGCGAGCTGGCGCGCGAGGTCGACAACGTCGGTACTCACGTGTCACAACTGACGCCCGATCAGGAGAAGGAGATCGTGCGCGACCTCAAGCTGTTCTTGGTCGCCGTATGCGTATTGAATCAGCTGACCCTGGAGCAGATCGTCCAGGCCTACAATCTATCGAAGAGCGAGTGCATCCAGCTGCTGCTCAAGCTCGAGCGGATCAAATTCCTCGAGCTGCTGCCCAACAATCAGGTCAAACTGCTGGTAGCTCGCACCTTTTCTTGGCGGCCTGACGGCCCGATCCATCAGTTCTTCCGCTCCCGAGCGCAGAACGAGTACTTCCGCTCGCGCTTCGACGGGGAGGACGAGATCCTGCTGTTGATCAACGGCATGCTGTCGCGCGCATCGGCGCAGACGATGCTGGGGCGGCTCAAGCGCTTGGCCAACGAGTTCTCCGAGATGCACAGCAGCGATGCTTTGCTGCCGGTCGGCGAGCGCCGGCATGCGAGTCTGATCCTGGCGATGCGTCCGTGGGAGCTGGACGAGTTCCATGCGCTGCGCCGTCGGAAACCGGCCCAGCGCAGTCAGCTGAAATGAGGCGCAGCTAGGATCCTACCGATTCGCGCGGTCACGGGGCGCGTGCGCTGCGCAAGTCCACCTCGAACTGGCTGCCGCCTCCGTCGCGCGGCACGTAGCGTACATCGCCGCCGTGCCGCCGCGCGATCTGGCGAACCAGCGACAGCCCCAAGCCCACGCCGCCGTCGCTCTCCTTTGCGCCCGGCGGACGATAGAAAGGCTCGAAGATGCGCTCGCGTTCGCTCCCCGCGACGCCTGGGCCGCGGTCCGCGACCACCAGGCGCGCCGCGCCCTGCGCAACCGGGTGTACCGATGCCTCGACCAGCGCGCCACCCGCGTGACGGCGCGCGTTTTCCAGAAGGTTGCGGATCAGGCGCCGGAGCATGCGGGGATCTCCGTGAATGACCGTTGCCTCGCCGCTGACATTGGCAGCGGTGCGTGCGGACTCTTCCGCGAGAAGCGCGAGCAGGTCCACCTCTTCGATGCTGCCCAGCTGGTCGAGAACATCCAGGCGGCTCGCCAGCAGCAGCTCACCGATCAAGGCATCGAGCTCCTCGATATCCTTGGACAACAGCGCCCGCAGCTCGGGCCGATCGGCGCCGGGCAACAGCTCGACCGCCATGCGCATCCGTGTAAGCGGGGAGCGCAGCTCATGCGACGCGCCGGCCAGCACGGTCTTCTGGGCATTGACGAGCCGCTCGATGCGCTCCGCCGCGCGGTTGAAACTGCGCGCCAGGTCCGCCACTTCGTCGCTGCCTTCCACCTGCACGCGCGCTTGCAGCTGGCCGGCGCCTAATGCGTCGACGCGAGCCTGCAATCGCTCCAACCGGCCTGTAATCCGCCGCACGACGGGATAGGCGCCGACCGCGATGGCCGACGCCAGAAGCAGGAGCGCACCGAGCAAACCCAGTGCGTGATGACGCCTGTGCCAGCGCGCGATGACCCAACGTCCATCCGGGAGCAGCAGCGCGAACATGGGGCCGGCAGTCGATCTGATCCAGCCGCTCGCCGTACGGCCGGCCGGTGCCGCCGGCAGCGGCTCGCCCACGTGCGCCAGCAGCACGCCGTCGGCTGCGCGCAGTGTCACGTCGGCGTTGAACTGCCGGGCCAGACCGTCCACCTTGGCTTGGAGCTCCGCTGTCGGGCGGCCAGGCGGCGGGAGCACTTCGCCCAGCAGCGCCGCCATGCCATCCAGCGAGTGGCGGTCCTGGTCGGCGCCCGGGATCAGCCACCAGGCGATCAAGACGAGCAAGCCGAACAGCAGCAGGATGCCGACGAAGGTGAGATAGATCTGGAGATACAATCGGCGCATCAGGCGTCCTGGTGCTTGGCGAACACGTAGCCCGCGCCACGCACGGTGATGATGCGGCGTGGGTGCTTGGGGTCGTCCTCGATCGCGGCTCGGATGCGCGAAATGTGCACGTCCAGACTGCGGTCGAAGGCCTCGTGCTGCTCGCCCCGGACGGTCTCCATCAAGGCCTCGCGCGACATCACGCGGCCGGCACGAGTCGCGAGCTCCCACAGCAGATCGAACTGATACCCGGTGACCGGCCGCTCATCCCCATCCACGCGCACTGCACGCGCGCCGCGGTCGATCTCCAAGCGCCCGAAGCGCAGAATCTGCCGACGCTGCTCAGCCGCCGCGGAACGTCGACGCAGGATCGCGCGCAGGCGAGCCAGCAGCTCGCGCGGGTTAAACGGCTTGGGCAGGTAATCGTCCGCCCCCAGCTCCAAGCCGACGATGCGGTCCATCTCATCGCCACGCGCCGTCAGCATGAGTATCGGAATGTCATGCTCGATCCGCACGCGCCGGCAGACCTCCAAGCCGTCGAGATCCGGCAGCATTACATCCAGGATCAGCCCGTCGAACGCATCCTTGCCCAGCAACCGCATCCCTTCCGCCGCCGTCGGACACGCTGTGACGTGTATGCCCAGAGGCTCGAGATATTCTGCGACCATGGCGGACAGGCCTTGGTCGTCCTCGATCATCAACACGCGTTCGGCCATGCAGACTGCGCCTGCGCCTCCGGGTCGATCCCCTCCCCTTCAAGGGGAGGGTTGGGGTGGGGCCCCCATGCTACCCTTCCCCCTGAGGGAGAAGGAAGCCGAGCCCCGCTCGTCAGCGGCGGAACCGGTTCGCCATCTCGACCAGCTTGACCCGCTGCTCCGGTGTCAGCACATCGGCCGCATCCGCGATCGCGGTCACGAAGCGATCCGACGCCGACTCGGCGAGTTGCATCTCGGAAGCGCGGATCTGCTTGAGCGCGGCACGGTTCACCGTGGGCTGCGATAGCACTTCCAGGAACGCTTGTCGATCCTTCAAGTGCTGCTCGCGCACCTGGCTCAGGTCCTTGATCGCGTCCTGTACGATGGCCTTGATGCGTGTCTTCTGCTCTTCCGTCGCGTCGACGCGGCTCAGCACCCACTCCGCGGCGAAGTCGGCGCGTTCGGCTCGTTGCTCGGGTGTCATCGCACCCATGCGCTTGTGCCCCCAGCAGCCGCGGCCATGTCCTTCGCCGTCGGGCCCACCTTGCGCCTGGGACCATACGTTGAAGCTGGTGGCCGCCAGTGCGCCAAGCAGCCCGCCGATGGCAAGGCCGCCGAAGAACTTGCGGCGGCCGCCCTTCCGGGTCGGGAGTTGAACTTCGGGTGTCCTCGGATTCTGCTCGCTCATGCTTGTCTCCTGTGATCGTGGTTCGCGCCGCGGTTGCAGCGCACGAAAGCATGTTAGGAAATCGGTCTTGCCAGGGTTTTTCGGCAAAGTAAAGATATGTAAAGAGTCGATGACGGCTGATCCATGGTAACGTGGTGCGTCAAGTCATCCGGACTCATCACGGGTCACGAATCACGGCCTTTCATGCGCATCGCCATCGGCGGCTTCCAGCACGAAACCAACACCTTCGCGCCGAGCAAGGCCACCTTCGATGACTTCGCTCGCGGCGGCGCCTGGCCGCCGCTGCTCAAAGGCGGTGACATCCTGGACGGCACGCGGGGCGTCAACCTCCCGGTTGCCGGCTTCATCGATACCATGCGCAAGACGACACATCAGCTCGTACCCACGGCTTGGGCAGCGGCAAGTCCATCGGCGCACGTCACCGAGGACGCGTACGAGCGTATCGTGGGCATGATCCTCGACGCGTTGAGATCGGCCGTAAATATCGACGCCGTCTATCTGGATCTGCACGGAGCCATGGTGACGGAGCACCTCGACGATGGCGAGGGTGAGCTGCTGTCGCGGGTCAGGACCGCGATCGGCTCCGACATTCCGCTCGTGGCCAGCCTGGACCTGCATGCCAACGTCACGCAGAAAATGCTCGAGCACGCCGACGCTCTGCTCGCCTACCGCACCTATCCGCACATCGACATGGCCGAAACCGGTGCGAGAACGGCGCGTTTCCTTCAGCAGCGGCTGACGGGAATGCACCGGCCCCGGGTGAGCGCCTGCCGTGTCCCGTTTCTGATCCCGCTGCAGACGCAGTCCACGATGCTGGAGCCCGCGAAGTCGATCTACGAGGAGCTGGAGCGGTTGGAAGACGGTTCGGTAGCATCGCTCTCCTTCACGCCGGGTTTTCCCGCCGCTGATTTCCCCGAGTGCGGCCCGACGGTCCTGGCCTATGCAGAAGACGCTGCCGCCGCCAGTCGGGCCGCCGACGCGTTGCGCAACGCCATAGGCGAACACGAATCGGCCTTCGACTGCCCGGTATACACGCCGGAGGAAGGCGTGCGCCGAGCGATCGCGCTGGCAACACGCGCCAGTCGCCCCGTAGTCATCGCCGACACGCAGGACAACCCCGGTGCAGGCGGCGCTTCCGACACTACCGGTATGCTGCGCGCACTGATAGGCGCAAACGCGCAGCGGGCCGCGCTCGGGCTCATGGTCGATGCGTCCGCTGCCAAGGCCGCACACGCTGCAGGGAATGGGGCCACCATCGAGATCGCGCTCGGCGGCAAGTCGAACGTTCCGGGCGATACGCCGTTGCGCGGCCGCTTCGAGGTGGAGCGGTTGTCCGACGGCAAGCTCACCTGCACTGGCCCTTTTTATCGAGGCGCCCGCATGAGCCTCGGCCCCTGCGCATGCCTGAAGATCGGCGGCGTGCGCGTGGTGGTGAGCTGCGAAAAACCGCAGATGGCCGATCAGCAGCTCTACCGTTTCGTCGGCATCGAGCCCACGCAGCAAGCTATCCTGGTCAACAAGAGCTCGGTGCATTTCCGCGCCGACTTCGGGCCAATCGCCGAAGAGATCCTGGTGTGCAAGGCGCCCGGACCCATGCTCGCCGACCCCAGCGACTTTCCCTGGCGGAACCTGGCGCCGGGTATCCGGCTGAAGCCGAACGGGCGCACCTTCGCCCGCGTGTAGCGCGGTTCCCGTGCTCGTCACCGCTGGAGAGAATAATGACGTCGAACTGGATTCACCTTCTTGTCGTCGCTGGGCTCGCAGCGTCGAGCCACGTGGCCTTGGCCGACAAGCAGTACGGGCCAGGGGTGACGGACTCCGCGATCAAGATTGGACAGACGATGCCGTACAGCGGACCGGTATCGGCATGGGCCACATTGGGACGGGCCGAAGCCGCTTACTTCAGGATGCTCAACGAGCAAGGCGGAATCGGTGGGCGGAAGATCGATCTGATCAGCCTGGACGATGGTTACAGCCCGCCACGGACGGTCGAGTAGACGCGCAGGCTGGTAGAGCAGGAGGAAGTGCTGCTGGTATTCAGCGCTTTCGGCACGCCGACGAATACCGCAATCCACAAGTACCTGAACGCCAAGAAGGTGCCGCATCTGTTCGTCGCAGCAGTCGGCACTAAATGGTCCGATCCACAGCACTTCCCCTGGACCATGGCATTCATGCAAGAGCAAACCACGGAGGCCGCCGCCCACGCCGCGTGGCTGCTGAAAACCCATCCGAACGCGAAAATCGGGGTGCTGTACCAGAACGACGACTTTGGAAAAGATTATCTGAAGGGCCTGAAGGATGCCCTCGGTGCAAGAGCCGCCTCCATGATCGTCGCCGAGGCTTCCTACGAGGTCACCGATCCCACCATCGATTCCCAGATCATCGCGCTGCAAAGCTCCGGGGCCGACACGTTGTTCACGTTCGCCTCGCCGAAGTTCGCCGCGCTCTCGATCCGGAAGACCTTCGATATCGGCTGGCGTCCACTGCACATCGTCGCGCAGCCTGGAACATCGGTCGGATCTGTGCTCAGGCCCGCAGGCCTGGAGAAAGCGGTGGGGCTGGTCGCAGCATCGTTTCTAAAGGATCCAACGGATCCTCGCTGGCGGGACGACCCCGGGATGAAGACCTGGGCCGCCTGGATGCAGAAACACTATCCCGAAGGCGACGTCACCGACTGGGTTAACGTGTACGGGTACACGATCGCGCAAGCCATGGTACACGTGCTGCAGCAGTGCGGCGAAAATCTGACGCGAGAGAATGTGATGGCGAAGGCCGCACAGCTGAAAGACCTGGAGCTGCCGCTGCTGCTGCCGGGGATCAAGATCAACACGTCTGCGAGCGACTTCCGCACCATCAAGGAGATGCAGCTGCAGCGGTTCGACGGAAAGCGCTGGCTGCGCCTCGACGACGCAAAGGCGCAATAGGTTCACTGACCGGCAGACCTGAAGTTCAGTCGCGCAGTGCTTTTTGAGGGCCCCTGTTCCGGCTGGTTTTTTTTGCGGCATCCAGTATGGCGCGGTCGATGGGTTTGACTTGGATCGTGACCTGTTCGATGCGCCCGGTGAACTTGTTGTCCCGCTCCTTGTAGTCTTCCGTCACCGGGGTGCTGGTGTCCTGCCCGACGTCCGCCGTCTCGTCCACCGAGATCACAAACGGCATCGTCTTCTCGATACGCCCCTCCGCCACTTGTCTTCCGTTCACGAGGATCGTGCCCTTGCCGCCCGCGCCCAGCTTGCCGCCGTCGGCGACAAACTCGAACCGGATCGTCGCCTTCCCCGGCGCGACTGCTTCGTCCGCGGCCACAGTGAACCGCTCGAGTCCGAGCCAGTTGTACGTGTAGCGGGGTTTGCCCTGTTTCAGGTACAGGCTCCAGCCGCCGAAGCGTCCGCCTTGCGAAAGGATCACTCCCTCAGCGCCACCCTCCGGCACTGCGATCGCGGCGGTAATCGTGTGCGAGCGGTTCTTCACGTCGATGAAGGCTTCCTCGATCATCCCTGGTGTGCCCGGGTAGACAGTCAGTGAGGTCCGCCCCGCCATCAGATCGGGCCGCCCGGCCAACTCCGGATCGACGCGCTCGATCGAGCGGTCGTCCAGCGGCAAGACGTTGTACTTCGCCGCTTCCTGGAGGAAGAGGGCTTGCAGGTCCTTCAGCCTTTGCGGATATTTTTTTGCGAGATTGTTGGCCAGGCTGAAGTCTACCGCGGTGTTGTAAAGCTCCCACTCGTCGGTCTCGAGCGTGCCCAGAGGCTGGAACTCCCAGGGGATGCGGTGCAGAGTCCCGGCCACCCAGCCGTCGTGGTAGATCGCGCGGTTACCGAGGATCTCGAAGTACTGCGTCGTGTGCCGGTCTCTCGCACCTGCGTCGTCGAACGAGTAAACCATGCTCACGCCCTCCATCGGCCGCTGCTTGACCCCGTTCACCATCTTCGGCGCGGGCGCGCCGATCGCCTCGAGAATGGTGGGGGCGATGTCGACGACATGGTGGAACTGCTCGCGGACCTGGTTTTTCGCCTTGATCCCCTTGGGCCAATGGACGATCAGAGGATTGCGGGTGCCGCCGAAATTGGAGGCGATAGGCTTGGTCCAGGTGAACGGCGTGTCCCCGGCGACCGCCCAACCTGCGGCATAGTGGCCGAAGCTCATCGGCCCACCCAGGTCGTCGATGCGCTTGAGCATGTCTTCCGATTTCTCGCGAATTCCATTCGCGGCAGTAGCCTCGTTGAACAGTCCGACCATACCGCCTTCGGCGCTGGCCCCGTTGTCGCCGATGATGTAGAGGAAGAGCGTGTTGTCCAGCTTGCCAAGAGCGGCGATCGCGTCCACCAGCCTCCCGATCTCGGCGTCGGAGTACTCTCCGAAGCCGGCGAACACCTCCATCTGGCGTGCGAACAGCTTCTGCTCGTCGGCGGTGAGCCGCTCCCAGTCCCTGATTCCGGGCGGCTTCGCGGCCAAACTGGTGTTCTTCGGCACCACCCCGAGTTTTTCCTGGCGCTCGAGCGTCTCTTCGCGCAATTCGTCCCAGCCTTGATCGAACTTGCCTTTGTACTTCGCGATCCACTCCTTCGGAACGTGGTGCGGAGCACGGGTGGCCCCCGGCGCGAAGTAGATGAAGAACGGCCGGTCGGGGGTGATCGACTGCTGCGCTCTGACCCAGTTGATCGCCTGGTCGGTCATGTCGGTCATGAAGTGATAGCTCGGGTCGGGCGGCAGCTCGATGCGGGTCGTGCCCTCGTACAAAACCGGCGCCCATTGATTCGTCTCGCTTCCGACGAAGCCGTAGAACTTGTCGAAGCCGGAGTGAGTCGGCCAGCGGTCGAACGGTCCGGACGCGCTGAGCTCCCAGCTCGCCGTCTCGTGGGACTTGCCGAACGCCGCTGTGCTGAACCCGTTGAGCCTCAGCACTTCAGCGAGCGGGGCGATGTCCTGAGGCCGCTGCGCGGTCATCCCCGGGAACGCGGTCGCCCCATCGGCGATCGCCCCCATGTTGTTCGAATGATGGTTGCGACCAGTAAGCAGCGCCGCCCGCGTGGGCGAGCAAAGCGCAGTGGTGTGGAAGCGGCTGTAGCGCAAACCGTCGTTCGCCAGCCGCTCGGCAGTCGGCATGTGCACCGGCCCGCCGAAGGCGCTGGACTGACCAAAGCCCATGTCGTCGATCAGAACGATCACGATGTTGGGTGCGCCTTTCGGTGCCTTCACCTCGAACCAGCTGGGCGCCTTCGCATCGCGCGCATCCAGTTCGGTGATCGGTTTGTACCGCGGCTCCTTGATCGGCAACACGGTTCGATCGATCGCCGATTGCTGCGCAAACACCGACCCCGCGCAGACGGCAGTCGCGGCGATGAGAATTCCGAGCGTTCGTGTTGACATGGCCGTGTTCCTTGCGTGCGTTCTCATGCTGCCTTTACGCGCTTACCGTCACCGGAACGACTGTCGCATTGCTCCATGACCGACATTGATGGTGACGCGAGATGATGTTCCAGTCTGCGTTGACACTGGAGGACATCGTCAATTGGAAGCGGAGCGAATGCCGCTCCGCATCATCTGCCGACCCCGATGCTCGCAGGCGAGGGGGAGGGGTGCTGATCCGCGCGGGGGCTCGTACGCGATTTCGTCTCGCAGTTGGGCCGCGCGCGGCGAATGCCTGCCTTACAACGCCGCCGCCCCGGCTTGCGCGACGATCCCGTCCTGGAACGAGTGCACGCCCGATATCCCGATGCCTCCAACATAATTCCCATCCTTGACCAACGGGACGCCGCCTTCCAGCGGCACCGCGCCGGGAAGGCCGAGCATGCTCATGCGCTCCTCCAATACGACTTTCTCGATGGCCTTCGTCGGCCGCTTGAACAGAATTGCGGTCCGGCCTTTCTTCTCGGCGATCCTGCTGGATGCTTTCTGCGCGCCGTCCATCCGCTCCAGGTACATCAAGTGGCCACCGTCATCGACGACGGCGATGACGATGTTCCAGCCGTTTTTCTCGGCTTCTGCCCGAGCCGCCGCGGCCACGCGTTTGGCATCGTCCAACGACAGGATCATGCTCTGTAACATCGCGAAGTCCCCGTCACGCCCCGTTCGATAGCAGATTCTTGTAGATCTGCCCGTCCTTCATCACAACTTTGATATTGCCGGGCGCTTGAAGGAGCCGAACGTCGTTCTGCGGCTCGCCTGCGACGACCAGCAGGTCAGCTAGAAAACCTTCGGCTACCTCGCCGGCCTGGCCCTCGAGCATCATCGCCGCAGCCCCTGTGCGCGTGGCGGCCACCAAAGCCTCGGAATCGGAGTAACCGAAGAAACGGACGAAGTGTTCGAGGTCACGGGCATTGGTCCCGTGCGGCGTCCAGGGGAAACCGTAGTCGCCGCCGACGATCACACGCACCTTGCGTTTGCGCAACTCGGCAAACACCAGCTGTGCTTGCTCGAACTGATCGACAACGCCGTTCGTCTTCGCCTTCTCGTACGTGATGCCCCATTGCTCGGCTTCGTAGATGGTGTTGTGCAGTAGCCCGACCGCTGGCGCCACGAAAATCCGGTCGCGCGCAGCCTCCAGGAGATCCAGGCACTCTTCGTCCGCGTATTCGCAGTGATAGAGAATATCGATGCCATGCCTGAGCGCCGACTTGATCGACGCGCTGGCGCGGACATGCGCGGCGATCCGCTTGCCGTGCGCGTGCGCGGTCCGCGCGGCTACCGCTACTTCCTCTTCGCACATGACCGTGTGCTGAGGACGGGAGCCCGGGATTGTCTGGTTTCCCGAGATGTTCAGCTTGAGCGTATCGATGCCTTCGCGCAGCAGGCTTCTGCACGTGCGCGCCATCTCGTCCGCGCCGTCCACGACCAGCGCGATGGACTCGCGGTAGATGTGCATGCGGCGCTCATCTCCCAGATTGCCGGTGTTCGTGAGCTCCGGGCTGGCGGCAAGCATGCGAGGGCCTGGTATCTGTCCGGCATTGATCTCGTCCCGGATCACGACGTCCAGGCGTGGCTTGGCCGAGCCTCCGCTCACGCATGCAGTGAAGCCGGCTTCGAGCACGATCCGGGCGTGGCGCCGGGTCTCGAGGGTGTGCTCTTCGGGAGGGACGTCGCCGGTATCAGCGATATTGGCTTTGTGCAGAAATGGCAGATGCGCGTGACCGTCGACCATACCGGGGATGACCGTGTGCCCGGATATGTCGATCCGTGCAGCGGCCTCCGGCCCGCGCCGGGATGGCGGCAGCAGCCCGGCAATCCAGTTCCCGGTGACCAGAACATTAGCGGGGAACGCCGGCTTTCCGGTTCCGTCCCAGACGTTTCCACCTTCAAATAGAACAGTTTCCATCGCTCGGTTCAACAGAGTAGGCGCAGGGCAGCAACGAGCACGGTCCCGCATCTTACATTTTTTTCGCACCAAAGCAGATCGGGCCTTCGATACGACGCCCCATCGTTGGGCACGGCGGATAGCGCACCGGGTCGGAAAGCGCCGCGTGGAGCAGGCGCATTGCGCAACCGCCTTGGGTAGAAACAAGCAGTTGTATCCTTGCCGGAGAAGATTGTTGCCTGGTCCGCGTGGCACCAGATCATTGGCACAGGGTATGCGAATCACCGACACATCCGCCTGCCGCACCGCTGGGCTCCCAATCCAACAACAACCGGACCCGCGACCCGAATTGATCTACCTGGCCTACCAAGCCGCGTCGGACATCATGGAGCCGATGCGGGCGATGGCGGCGGCATGGACCGCTGCGCTTGCTCCGCTCGATGCCGAGGCTGCGCATACCTTTGCGTGGCGGCGTTTCGCCGCGGGCTGCGAACTGCTGGCTCGCGCCGGATTGAGCCACCACCGACCTGCGTTCGGGATCAGCAGCGTCACGGTGAGCAGACGCGAGGTCCCCGTGTACGAGCGGGCTGCGGACGTCACACCGTTCGGGACGCTGCTGCAGTTCAAGAAAGACGTCCCGATCGACCAACCCCGTGTGCTCGTGCTGGCGCCCCTTTCGGGGCATTTCGCGACTCTGCTGCGCGGCACGGTCATTACCCTGCTGCCCGAGCACGACGTCTACCTCACCGATTGGCACAACGCCCGCGATGTAAGCCTCTCGCATGGCCGCTTCGGCCTCGACGAGTACGTCGATCACATCATCCGTTTCCTCGAGGCGATCGGACCAGGGGCACACGTCGTCGCGGTGTGCCAACCTTGTGTGACCGCGCTGGCTGCGGTCGCGATCATGGCACAGGCGGGAAACCCAGCGCAGCCGCACAGCATGACGCTGATGGCCGGGCCGATCGACGCGCGCATCAACCCGACCAAGGTCAACGAACTGGCCACCAGCCGCCCGATCGACTGGTTCGAGCGGCATCTCATCGCGAAAGTCCCCGTCCGTTATCCGGGTGTAGGACGACGCGTATATCCCGGCTTCGTGCAGCTCGCTGCTTTCATGGCGATGAACCTCGAGCGGCACGTGAAGGCCCACGTCGAGCTCTACTCGCTTCTGACCGCTGGCGAGCACGCCATGGCGGAGGCGACCAAATCCTTCTACGACGAGTACTTCGCGGTGCTCGATCTGACCGCGGAGTTCTATCTGGAGACGGTGCAGACCGTCTTCCAGGAGCACGCGCTGCCGCTCGGAAAGCTTGTGTGGCGCGGCAACCGTATCGAACCTCGCGCGATCCGGCGCACCGCGCTGCTGACGGTCGAAGGGGAAAAGGACGACATCTGCTCGCTCGGCCAGACCATGGCGGCGCTGGAGCTGTGCAGCGGGTTGCGCGCCTACAAGAAACGGCATCATATGCAGGCGGGCGTGGGGCACTATGGAGTATTCAGCGGCAAGCGGTGGCAGAATCAGATCTACCCAATCGTGCGCAACGTCATTCTCGCCAGCAGCTGAACGCCCTGACAACCCCGGCAAGGGATCGGAGACCGCTATGGCCAACGCCGAACTCACCATCAGCAGCAAGAATTACTCGTCCTGGGCTCTGCGCGGTTGGCTCCTGTGCAGAATGGCCGGCCTCGAATTCGACGAGAAAGTCATGCCCAGCGATGATCCCTCGACGCGCGCCGAGCTGCTGCTGATGTCCCCGTCGTTCCTGGTGCCTTGCCTGCAGCACGAAGGGATCAAGGTATGGGATACGCTCGCGATCGCAGAGTACCTGAACGAGATCAAGCCGAAAGCGCGGCTGCTGCCGGCCGACCGCGCCGCACGCGCGCACTGCCGTGCGATTTGCGGCGAAATGCACGCCGGATTCAGCAATCTCAGATCGGCGCTGCCCATGAATCTCAAAGCGCACTTCCCGGGATTCAAGGTGTGGGCCGGCGCGCGCGCCGACATCGACCGCATCGTGACGATCTGGCGCGACTGCTTCTCCATCTACAGAGGGCCCTACCTGTTCGGCACTCTGTCGATGGCGGATGCCATGTACGCGCCCGTGTGCACGCGTTTTCTCACCTATGACGTGAAGCTGGACGCGCAATGCGCCGGCTATTGCGACCGCATCATGGCCCTGCCGGACATGATCGAATGGGTGGAGGCGGCCCGGATCGAGCCCGACGAGCTGCAGGAGCTCGACGCTGAGTTCTAGGGCGGCGATGCCAGCGCTTCCTGCAACGCGCCATACTGGCTGAGAGAAGTCTGCGCGATCTGGCGCGCCTGCTGCGCCTCGTCGCGTATCTCCAAGGCGGTGCACTCGAGCTTGAGCGCGTCCGGGCGGCTCGTCGGCTCGTGACACGTGAAGCTGAACGTCCCGATGTAAATCAGGCCCGCATCAGGGGACACGACGAATACGGAGGGGGGCGAGCGGCCGATCGGAACCGCCTCCGAGCTGTAGTACTGTGCACCGGCCAGCGCAAAACGAATGGCCGTACCTTCGAAGACCAGCTGGTAGGTTCCCGGAGGCAGCGCCAGAAATGCCCAGCCGTCGTCGCTCGCCGGGGCGCTGGGCCGGCCCGGAAGAAAGCTGTGCAGGCGGGTGAGGTTCGCTGGCTTCGCGCCGACGACGGTAAACAAGCCCAGACCGTTGAAATGAAACGACCACGGCCCCTCCATGGGTGTCCCTTCGATGTCCACGACGCCCCTGAACAGAACAACTCTTCGCTCTGCTGAACCTGCCCCCTCGGCTGCGAAAGGCTTCGGCTTCGCGACCATCTGCTTGACACCCTGATCCGCGCAGGCGGCCGACAGCAGGGCAACCAGTGCGAAGACGGACCTCGCCTTCAAACGCTTTGCCAGCATCCTCGTCGCGCCCGGCCGATCGATCAGATGAGGGTCGAATATCCGCCGTCCAGCGGAACCGCGGTTCCGGTAAGGAAATCGGAAGCCGAACTGGCCAGAAACACCGCGATGCCACCGAAGTCGTCGATGGCGCCCCAGCGGCCCGCCGGTGTGCCGGCGAGAACACGCTCGTTCAGGCCCTGGATCACTTTACGGGCCTCGCGTGTGAGATCGGTGTCGACCCAGCCCGGCAGCACCGCATTGACCTGGATGTTATCCCCCGCCCACGCTGTTGCAAGCGACTTCGTGAGCTGGACGATGCCGCCCTTGCTCGCGCCATAGGCGGGTGCGAACGCCGCGCCGAAGATCGAGAGCATCGACCCGATGTTGATGATCTTGCCGCCGCCGGCACGCTTCATGTGCGGATACGCGCCGCGCGAGCACAGGAATGCGCTCGTCAAGTTGGTGTCGAGCACTTGCCGCCATTCGTCGAGAGACAGGTCCTGCGCCGGCTTGCGGATGTTGATCCCCGCGTTGTTGACCAGGATGTCGAGACCGCCGCACTGTTTGACCGTCTCGCCGACCATGGCGTCGACCGACTTCTCCTGCGTCACATCGACGCCGACCGCGAGCGCGCTCGCACCCAGTGCCAGGAGCTCGCGTACGGCGGCGCTGGATTTCTCCTTGTTGCGAGCAGCGATCACGACGCGAGCCCCGGCTTTGGCCAGGCCCCGCGCCATGCCCAATCCGATCCCGCCGTTTCCGCCGGTCACGACTGCAACCTTGCCTTTCAGATCGAACATATTCTTCGCCTCGGTCGCTGACGACGTCAGTATAACGACTGCGCAACCACGACCTCGTCGACGCCGCGCCGAGGACTGGCCAACGCAGCCACCGTTGGATAGCCGAGTCGGAATGGCATCAGCGCCTGCCAGCCGGGATCGCCGGCGAGTTCCTCGAGCGCACTGCCGAATCGAGGCTCGCTGCCGAGGCTGCGCTCCCGGTCTGCGCGTTCCGCCATCTGGTTCAGCGGCTGCATTGCGATGCCTTTGGCTTGCGCCCACAGGTGCATTCTCTGCCACAGCCGCCCGCTCTGGACCCGGTTGGAATTGTCCGCTGCATGGCGCACGAGCAGCATCCCGAAAGCAGGCGCCGTTGCCACCTGCACTTCCCGCGTCGACTTGAGCCAGATCCGCTCCGACTGCTCCTGGCTTATCGGCGGCAGCACCTTGGCCCCCGCACGCATCCATCCCGGCAGCGCCTGAGCATCGATGGTCAGACCATCGCGCTTCTGCTGGATTTCCTGCCAGCTTGCTCGGAACCACGCGGCGCTGTCCTGCGACTGCCGCCGATCGGAAATAATGGCCTCGGTCGCTTGAACAACCAGCTCTGCGATGCGCCCACGCGAATCCGCGCTGGTGAACCAGAGCACGGAAACAGAGGGAAGGTCCTTGCCCAGCGCTTGCATCTCGTCGAACACCGAGGGATCCAGGGCCCGCGCCGTGTCGTAAGCTCCACGGTTCGTGTGGCGGTGCGGGATCGCGGCGTAGAGCGGCGAAATCGCCTTGGGCGTTGAGCGGGGTTCGAGCGCTATGTGAGCGACGTGAGCAATGTCGGCCGGGTCGGGAAACAGCGTGAGTTGATATTCGAAGCCTCGCGCCGACGCCGCGAGAAGGAGATTCTCCAGCGCGCAGCCGAGGCCGATGTGCATCTCCCGCAGCAGCGGATCGATGCTGCCGATGTTGCGGGCTCGATCTGCAAACAGATCGATGCTCGCGGGCTGCACATGAAAGCGCCAAGGTTGGCTGTTGTGTGGATTTGCAGCCAGTATTGCTGCGCGAATGAGGTGGCGCGGTGATGCAGTGTCTCCGCCTTCCCACGTCAGCCAGGGTTCGTACGCAGGTCCTTCACCCGTGCTGAACACCCCCTGATCCCAGGCGCGCCAGGTGACGCCCGTGCCCAGCACGACTATCGCACCGGCGGCGATCTGGAGCACCCTTCTTCGGCCAGGCATCGATTCGCTGATGGGCGCGGAGATCTTCGGCAACGCTCAGCGTCGCCTTGCAACGTAGCTGTAAAAATTGCTGGCGCCGAAGTAGGTGCCGTCCTCGGATTGCTTCAGCATGGCGTTCACCCAGGCCCGAGCTTCGCTCTCGCTCATCGCGCCAGACTTCGGGAGAACTCTGAGGAGCGATTGGAGGCCGGGGGCAAAGAAGTCTGCTTTACCGATATCCGCCACAACGTGTGCAAACGAGGCCTCGAGCACCAAGCCGGCTTGCTTCAGCAGGTGAGGCATCTCCCGCATCACTCTCGGGTTGGTCACCAAGGCGTTGATGATCATATCGTCCGTGGCTTTGCCCTTGGCCGGCTCGGTAGTTCCGTACGTCAGCGAGGCATAGTCGCCGTCGAAGATGCCGATCCGTCCGCCCGGCTTCACCACGCGCGCCATTTCTCTCATCACAGCCGACGGATCTTCAGTGTGGCTGATCAGCGTGTGCGCCACCACAGCGTCGAACGCGGCGTTCGGAAGACTCAAGCTCTGAGAGTCTCCGGTACGAAACTCGACAGCATTCGCGACACCGTCCTGCACGGCAAAGCGCTTGGCTGCATCGGTGAGGTAAGGGCTGCGATCGAGCCCGGTCACGCGCCCCCCAAAACCCTTCCTCTGCACGATCGCCCGCGACACGACGCCAGTGCCGCAGCCCAGGTCGAGCACGGTCCCGGCGGAATCGATCCGCATCGCTTCGAGGTATTCCTGCATCATCGCGATGAAGCGAGGGTGCTTCCCGCGTGCCTCCAAACGCGCGGCCACCGCGTCCAGGGTGGGATCGTCAAGCTTGTCGGTAATGCGGTATACGTCAACCGTCGCCATACGGCTCCTAAAAATCCAGCGTCCTGATTCGCAAGGTAACTCGACTTTTCCGCGACCTTATTCGCTCTTGCCAAACGCGGGTTGCAGATCCACGTTCGCCAGACTTGGATAGCGTTCCTTCAGCCACTTGCTAGTCGCATCGAAGTTCCGACGATACTCAAGAATCCCGGTTTGAGATTTCACTACTACGACCAGGGGTGTGACTACCACGCCAGTTTGCTTCGATGACGCGATGAAGTCACCCAGGTAATAGCCCTTTCCAGCCTGGACACTTACAGGTCGGGAGATGAAGCTTAACTGCGGCGGGATCGCCACGTTGTGGAGGTCCATCTCTGTGGCCATGTTCAACCGATTTCTCCCTCTAGCGAATTCCTTGATCCGATACGTGCCCGGCTCGATTTCGGCTGCGTAAGGGGGTGCCCCAATATCTTGGAACGCCATCTTGAAGGTGTGTTTGTTATCCACGTTCTCCAGGCGAATCCACAGACCCATCCCGCCGTCACTATCCAGATTAAAACGACCATATAGATAGCCCTTCGTGCTGCTCGCCGCGGCGGAGGGTGTCAGGAGTTCTTTCACGTCTGAGCTGGCACATGCTGCCAACACGCCGGCGAGTATCAAAACAACGAACCCGTGCAGACGTCGTTCCCGGCCTACGAGCGCGCTCGCGCCCCGTTGGAGGTGGGCAGTCATTTGACGATCTCCTTCCTTCAATGACTTGCGGCGCGCCCCCCGCGCGCAGAACCCAGAGGCCAGCACCTCGCTACCCGCTGAATCCTCCAGGCACCAAACATCCGAAGCAGGTTTGTGAGGCCCGCCTCGTAGAACGTTCTTATTCTCTCTGTTGCTTCAGCGTCCGTCTTTCCCGGCGCAGCTTGGAACCGGGCTGCAAACTCGAACACGCATCGGCTCGGCCCACGCGGAGTTGCCCGAAAGCGCTTCACATAATCCACAAAAGGTGCGGAGCCTGCAACTATGGCGTATGCGTACTCCCGAGCCTTTGCCTGGCTGGGACCCACCCCAAGATGCCGAGAAGCACCACGATGCTCGACGCTCCAGCGCAGAAAGCCGCGCCAATCAGGACCGGCAGCCTTTGGGCCCTGACGCGATCCCAGTTGTTGAAGCGCAGCCGGACATCAGGCGCCGTGAGTATCGCCGCAGCGCCGTCGGTCAGCAACTGAATACGCCCAGCCTCAATCTGCTCCTGGAGAGGACTGTCGCGGACATAAATCTCGACGCGGTCCAATGCATCGCCCAATGAGACGCTGAGCGCCTTGGGTGTCCACCAGATGTCCGAGGGCCGCGCGAAGAACGTGACGAGCTGCACTGCCGAGAGGAGGAAGATCATGCCTCCGAAGGTCAACAGGTAAATCCGTGAACGTAGATTTCTGCGTGCCACGTCTCCTCCCTCCGAAGAAGGCACCCAACGGACCAGCGAGCGGACTCGGGGAACAAAACGGGCGCTGACGCGCAGGCTCTCCGACCGAATGGGCGCACTATAACAGCCGGCTACGGCGCGACCGGGATCCGCGAGGTGTGCTGCTCCACGATCTGCCACCGTCCTTCCATCTTCGCCCAGGTCACGCTGGACCGGGTGTAGTACGTCAGCACCTGACCTTTCTGGTCGGTGAATTCGAGCACGGCGTACCCGTTCGACACGACCAGATCGTCGTTGTACGCACGCATTGCCGGCTGACGCGGGAAGACTCGGCGCTTGGGGTAGAGTTGCAGCAAGTCGGCAACATACGCCTTGATCGCCGCCTTGCCCTCGATTCGGAACGGCGAAAACGAGGAATTGAGAACGGCGTTGTCGGCGTACGCTGCCGTGTAGGCATCGACGTTTCCATCCTGCAACAGTTGCAGGCGCGGCCCTGCAATCTGGGCGACCTCTTCGACGGGACCCGCCCGCACGTCAGCCGCAAGACCTCCCAGAACCATAGTACAAAGCAGCGCAATTGATCGCTTCATGGTTCACCCCCGCAAAGAGCTGTGCATAGTCGGAGCGTGTGCGTGCCGCACACCTGGTATGGTGTTGCCTCGCAGGTTGGTACAGGTTGTACCGGAAGAGCGGGCGCTGCGGACCCGAAGGTGAGGCGTAAGACACAGCGAAGTCCCTTGTCATTGTTCGAGCCAGGACCGAGTGAGTCTACTCCGTCGCGGCATCAGTGCAAGCGTGCGAAGTCCGCATCAACGCAATTCCTGCGGGTAGAGCAGCGTACGCGCAGAGCGACCCCAAGATTCCGCGCAGCTCATACTGGTCAGCAGGCAAGGCCATTGGAGGCGGACGAAGCCCACGCGCACAATGCTGAAAGTCCACCACAACGGTGCCGCTCACTATTCTCCTCCCGCCCGCGTAGGCGTACCCTTGTCGCCGACCCCCCTTCCCAAGCGCGATCCTGCATACGGACCGAGGCATGATCGAGAACTGGATTCTCGTCTCCATCTGGATAATCGTCATCGCCTTCCTCGGCCTGGGAGGCCTGCGTGGATTCCGTCGCAAGGGCGTTGCACGCAAGACGATGGCGCCGCCACCGCAGCCTGCCGCCGGTGCGCCAGCTCAAGCGCAGGTACCGCCAAAGACTGAGCAACAAACGCAGCCGTTCAGCCCGATCGCCATCGCTAAACGACTGGAGGAGCCGTACGGTGCGGTTTCTCATCCCGGCGATTTGCTGGGTAACGCGGAGTTCGAAGCAGGCGTCGCGCGCCTGGCGGACGCTGTTGTCCCGCTGGACCAATTGGTGAACTACTGCGTGGGCGCCAACGAGCAGCTTGCTGCGCTTGGCGCCGAGGCGTTGGCGCGCCGTGAGGACAGCGCTTCTGCCACCGCGCGCGTGGCGAGGCGGCTGCACTCTGCAAATGTCTGGGTGGGGTTCTTCATGCTGCGCTTCCTCGAAGCCCGCGCCGACCGCCCTGTCATTGGCTTGGTTCTGGCAGGAGCGCAGCCGTGGTGGGCACGCAACCCTCTCTTTCCGAAGATGCTCAGCGACTTCGTCGACGCGCGTCTGGCGAAAGGGGAGCAGCCTGAGTTCGGCGCGGCGGTGGAATCGACTTCGGAGGTGGATGACGAAGCCATCCAGGCATTGCTCGACGTTCTGATGACGTCCGCCGCCGCGCCGCTGCGCGAGAACCTTGCCCAGTGGCGGCGGACGCATGTCGACGCCAAGTACCTTCAGTCGGTAGGCAAGATCTGGGATGAAGCTCGGCTTGGCCCCGTCATCGTCGAGCACGAACTGCTTTCCGGAGCGGTGAAGCTCTGCCTCCAGGCATTGGAGCGCGACCCGCCGCAATCCTTTCTCATCATCGGCGACTCGGGGTCAGGCAAGACGGCGCTGTTTCGCCTTCTTGCCTCCAAGCTGATGGATCGAGGCTGGATCATCTTCGAGGCGACGGCTGCGGACGTGCTCTCCGGCCAGGTGTTCATCGGCGAGTTGGAGACACGTGCCAAGCAGATGCAGGACAACCTCGCTGCGGCTCGGCGCGTGCTCTGGTACGTCCCTAACTTCCACGAGCTGTACTACGCCGGCCGGCACCGGTTCAGCCCAAATGGCGTGCTCGACTTATTCCTGCCCGCGATCGAGGCCGGCCGCATCTGCGTAGTGGGAGAGGTGCAGCCCACTGCCTTGCAAAAGCTCCTGCAGGAGCGCCCGCGCGTGCGCCTCGCCTTCAAGCAGATGAAGCTCGAGCCGCTGACTACGGCGGAGACGCTGGAGTTGGTGGAGCAACTGGCAGCGCGCGATTTTGCCCCCGCCCGCGTTGCGGTCGCGCCCGCTGTGCTGCGTGAGGCGCTCGAGCTGGCGCGGCACTACCTGAGCAGCCAGGCGCAGCCAGGCAATGTGATCGAGCTCTTGCGCGCGACGAAGGCACGGCTGGCTGCAGTCGAGGGCGAAACCATTGCGCTTGGACGCGACGATCTCCTGGTGACACTGTCCCAGCTCACGGGGCTCCCGCGCAGCGTGCTGGACGAGCACGAAGGGCTCGACGCCGCGAGCTTGCGCGAATTCTTCCAGCAGCGCGTGATGGGTCAACCCGAAGCGGTCAACTGCCTCGTGGATCGGGTTGCCATGCTCAAGGCGGGACTCACCGACCCGCACCGCCCGATCGGCGTTTTCCTGTTCGCCGGTCCCACGGGCACCGGCAAGACGGAAGTTGCGAAGACGCTGGCCGAGTTCCTGTTCGGGTCGAAAGATCGGATGATCCGGCTCGACATGAGCGAGTTCCAGGAGCCGTCCTCGCTGGCGCGCATCGTCGGGGAGAGCAGCGAGGACCGGGAAGTCGACTCGCTGGTCAGCCGCATCCGCAAGCAGCCGTTCTCGGTGGTGCTGCTGGACGAGTTCGAGAAAGCGAACTCGCGCGTATGGGATCTGTTCCTGCAGGTGTTCGACGACGGTCGGCTGACCGATGCGCATGGCAACGTGGCCGACTTCCGCCACAGCATCATCGTGCTCACCTCCAACCTCGGCGCGACGCAGCACCGCGCCGCCAGCCTCGGCTTCAATCCCGCGGGGGGCGAGTTTTCGGAGCAGCAGATCCTGCGCGTGATCGGCGATACCTTCCGGCCCGAGTTCATCAACCGCCTCGACCGCGTAGTGGTGTTCCGGCCTTTGAGCCGTATGATCATGCGCGAGATCCTGAAGAAGGAATTGCGCGACGTGCTGCAGCGGCGCGGCTTCCGCAACCGGGAGTGGGCAGTGGAGTGGGAAGAGTCGGCGCTCGAGTTCCTGCTCGATAAGGGCTTCACCCCGGATATGGGTGCGCGCCCGCTGCGACGCGCCATCGAGCAACACCTGCTCGCGCCCATCGCCATGACCATCGTCGAGCACCGCTTTCCGGAAGGCGACCAGTTCCTGTTCGTGCGCAGCGACGGCGCAGCAATTCAAGTGGAGTTCGTCGATCCCGACGCGGAGAACACGGTGCCAGAGGAACCGGTGGCGCTCGCGCAACTGTCTCTGCCGCCGTTGGTGCTGGCAGCAGCCGGCCGGGAGGACGAGCGTCAGTTTCTCCAGCAGCAGCTGGCGGGTCTCAGCGCCAGGTTGGACTGCGAACCGTGGATCGAGCGCAAGCAGCAGTGGTTGAGGCAGATGAGCAGCGCTGGGTTCTGGGGCAGCGACGAGCGCTTCGAGGTGCTCGCGCACATCGAGCTGGCGGATCGCATCGAGGGTAGCGCGCGAGGGGCGCTCTCATTGTCCGGCCGGCTGTCGTCGCGAGCGACGGCGAAGTCCGGCGCACCGCGCACCCTCCTGTGCGCGCTCGCGCAGCAGCTCTATCTGATCAAGGCTGCGCTGGAGGACTTGGACGCCGGCACCGCGTCGGACGTGTTCCTTGCCGTGGAGCCAGTTGCGGGAGAGCCTTCGACCGAGCACACGAGCGTGTGGCCGCTACGTCTCGCGAAAATGTACGAGAACTGGGGACACAAGCGGCAGATGCGCTCGCAGGTGCTGGCAGACGGTTTACCGAGAGGCGACCAGGCAAGCATCCTGATGGCGTTCAGCGGATTGGGGGCACACGCGATCCTGCGGCGCGAAACCGGCTTGCATGTGTTGGAAACACCCGACACCGACGGTTCCTTCCTTCGTCAGTCTTGCCGCGTGCGCGTCGTGCCACAGCCTTTCAAGCCACGCGTGGTGACACAAACCGAAGCGGACTATGGACGCGCCTGCATCTTCGGCGCGCCTGGCGGGAACAACATCGCGCGCCGCTACCGCGAACAGCCCTCTCCGCTGGTGCGCGACAGCATCGCAGGGTGGCGCACGGGGCGGTTAGATCAGGTGCTCGGCGGGGACTTCGATCTGATGTCCTGACTCTATTTCGCGAGAACGGCCATCAGCTGTTTGTCAGCAAGCACGTCATTCAGCGATGCGGACAGCAGGCGGTTGACCGTCTTGCTGATCTCGCTTTGGCTGGGAGGACCTCCAGTGGTGCTGGTTTCCTCGGTCTGATAGGTTCGCTCGTAGCGCTCCCCGCCGTTTTTTACCACCGCGCCCACCAAGACGTCGGCTTTGTTGTCAAAGGTAAATGGGCGTTTGAGCGACTCGTAGTGAAGCTCGCGCACCTCGAGCCGAAGGACGCGTTCGCTCGCATCCGACGCCGGTTCGACTTTGAACCCCAGTTTTGTGAGAGCGTCCGCCGCCTCCTTGTAGATGGCCGAGGGAGACGCGTCCTCCGCGGTCACATTAATAGACTTGATTTTCGGATCCCCGACGATCCCCAGCTGCTTGTCGGGCCGCGCGTCCGCCACCTCCACTCCAACGCCCTTCCCCTGCCCGATGTCGTTCTGGCGAACCTCGAGCTGCGGGGCAAAGCGGATGCTTTCGGGCTTGAGGTTGCAGCCTTGAATGATGACACCGAGACTCAAGACGACTAGGCCGAGCTGGAATTTGGCGTTCATTGTGACGCTCCCCCCAGAAAAGCTGCGCTAGAGATTACCACGCCGCTGCGACTTCAACACCGGACGAACTGCCCAGGGGGCGTCAATTGCAATGTGAGCGACGTTCCGCGTCATATTGGCGCCGGCCGCGCGAACGGTTCGGTAGGGCTGAACGATCGTCAATTGCGCGGCTCGACCAGAGCTTGTCTGCTATGCGCGCCAGAGGGCAAGGCATCTCGAGGAGTATCCGTTCACTTCCGATTACCGACGCGCGATCGCTTGTCGCGCGGGCTGCTACCGCAGGCCATCGCAGCTCGAGAAGCACTGTCGTCTTCTCGAGACGAGACGAGCCGAAAGTTGGCCCGATCGATGCTTCCCAGTCGGCGCGGCTGATCGCAGTTGAATCACTTGGCCGCCGGTGCGGGCTGCACCGTCCGATCTCAACTTTCGTGAAGGTTCTGACCTTTATCAGTTTTTTTATTCGGCACGAGCTTTCCGTCGCGACCCCGGCGCGAATCATCAGGAGCAGATACCCATGGCGAACCGCATTTCGATCCAGGCAAGGCATTCAACCTCCTTACGGAGTCCTGCGTTGCGCGTACCGATTCTCAGGCCGATACCCATGCTGCTCGCCGCCGTGCTGGTTGGCTGCGCATCCAGCGCACACCACACGACCGGCCAGCTGCAGGTGAAACCCAGCGCCGTACCCGCTGCAAGTTATCAACCGCCCGCTTACGAAAACCCCGCCGCCCCCAAGGCGGTCGCGGAGGAAACGCCGCCTACACCCCCAGTCTTTAAAGATGAAGGCGCTGGCGAACCGACAGAGAGCGCCGCTCGACCGGAGCGGTTCGAGGACGACGCGGTGGCGCAAACTGACGAGGGCTCCCCCAATGCCGATCGATTCACGGACGATACCGCAGCTCCGGAGGAAAATTTCGCGCAGCACCCGTTCGTGGCAGACGAGGTCGTCCCGGCGGAAGAAGGGGCTCTCGCACAGAACCATTTCACGGATGATACCGACTCCGCCAAGGACGAAGCGATCGTCGCGCCGGAGCAGTTCACCGACGATACGGCCCCGATCAAGGACGACGATGTCGCGCATCAGCACTTCACCGACGACGCACCCGCGGCCACCGATGAGGCCGTTGCGACCGAGGAATATAAGGACGAGGGCATCACGGCTGCCCCAGAGAATTTTGTCCGGGTACCCGACCCCTTGCCGGACGCGAAGGTGGCGCAGGCCCAAGAGCCCAAGCAGCGGCCTGTGACCATGCTGCCGATGACCGTCACGCTCGAAGCGGATCCGCTGTTCGCTTTCGACAAGGATGATATCGGGGCCGAGGCGCGCAGGAAGCTGGACCAGTTGATCCAGCAGCTCAAGGGAATCCCTTATGGGGAAGTCGTCACGCTTGGATTCGCCGATCCGATCGGCACACATACGTACAACCAGAAGCTGTCGGAGCGGCGGGCTGCGTCTGTCGAACGATATCTGGTGAGCAACGGTATTCCCGCCGAGAAGATCAAAGTCGAGGCGCGCGGCGAAACGGAGGAGTTCGCGAGTTACAAGAGCTGCAAGGCGCAGGACAGGAAGAAGCTGATTGACTGCCTGCAGCCGGACCGCCGCGTGGAGGTCACAGTCACGACCGCCAAGGACCAGTAAGGCTCGTTTCAACGCCAGCTGGCGTTCTCGGTCCCGGCGCCGAACCCAGGCCGCCGAGACCGAGCGGAGGCAAGGGCACGTCTCGACTCGCCGCCGGCAGGTCTCGAATTACACACCTGGGTTACCTCACCGTCAGTGCTTTACCGCAGCGTCCTGCCGCGCCCTTTCGACGAGCTATGCCATTGGAAAAGGCGCTCATCCGGGTTGGGGCAAGCGGCCTCGCCTAGCCCTTTTGCCCCCTCCGGGCTCCCGTCGTCCCGCGGTAGATTAGCAAACGCCGCCGGGGTAGGATGGGGTAGTACGCGCACACGATCAGTTCCCAAGAACCCATCCAACGGAGGAGATTCATGGCCAAGGCCAAGAAAAGCGCGAAGGGCGCGAAGGACCCCGTCTACAGAGTTATCGAGGTCATTGGAACGAGCAACAAGTCCTGGGAGGACGCGGCCATGCATGCGGTGGAGACCGCAGCCGGGTCGCTGCGCGATTTGCGCATCGCCGAAGTCGTGAAGATGGACATGAAGGTCGACAACGGGAAAGTGGTCGCCTACCGCACGCGGGTTCTACTGTCCTTCAAGTACGAAGCCTGAGCAAACTCCTGCCCCCGCCCTCCCCGGCTCCGGAGGAAGCGAGCGCGGTGCGTCAGGTCATTCCGCAAGCTCGATCCGAATGAACTCGCTCGGACGCCGTGCGTTCCTGCGTAGATCGAGCACCGCAGCCATCGCCAGCCTCTGGCCCGCGGCAATTCCGTCCGCTTTTGCCTGGGCGGACGACCGCTTCGACCTCGTCGTGCGCGGCGGGGAGGTCATTGATCCGAGCCAGGCACTGCGAGCACGACGGGATATAGGCATTCGCTGGGGACGCATTGCCGCGATCGAAGCGAGCATCCCGGGAGATCGCGCGGCCCAATCCATCGACGCGGCCGGGAAGCTGGTATTGCCGGGCCTGGTCGATCTTCACGCCCACGTCTACCCGCAGGCCTCCGCACTGGGACTCCCCGCGGACGAGCTGGTGCCCTATACCGCTACCACTACCTATGTTTCGGCGGGCGATGCCGGCGCCAATAATTTCTCCGCGTTCAAGCACTACATCATCGCGCAGTCGCGGCTGCGCATCTTCGCTTTCGTGCACATCTCCAGCATCGGGCTGGCTGGCTTCCCGGTCGGCGAGGAGCTCAATCTCGATTACATGGACGTCGAGGCCGCGGCCAGGACAGTAGCCGAAAACGCCGACGTCGCAATCGGCGTGAAGGTACGCATATCGAAGAACGTCGTGGGCGGAAATGGATTGGAGCCTCTGAAGCGCGCGCTCGCGGCGGCGGAACGCGCGGGCGGCGGGGCGCGCGTGATGTGCCACATCGGGGACGCGCCCGGCGATCTCGCTCAACTGCTCGAGTTGCTCCGTCCCGGAGATATCCTCACTCACACCTATAGCGGAGCCGGCAACAATACGGTGCAGGACGGCAAGATTCTCCCGGCTGCGCTCGAGGCCAAGAAGCGGGGCGTGATCGTCGATGTGGGCCATGGCGGCGGCAGCTTCGACTACACCGTGGCCGAAGCGGCCATCGCGCAAGGCCTCGTCCCCGACACCATCAGCAGCGACATCCACGCCGTCAGCGGCAATACCCCCGGTATGCCGTACCTGCCCTGGGTCATGAGCAAGTTCCTCAACCTGGGGTTCAGTCTCGAGGAGGTGGCGGCGATGGCCACGATCAATCCGGCACGGGTCATCGGCCGCGTGGAGAAACTGGGCACGCTGCAAGTCGGCGCACCGGCGGATGTCGCGATCCTGGAGCTGGTCGAAGCGCCGGTGACGTTTGTCGATACGCGCAAGAACACGCGTCAGGGCAGCCGCTGGCTCAAACCCGTGCAAACGGTGCGTGCCGGGCGGCCGTTCGGTCGGCCGTATCCGCTGCCATTCGCTTATCCCTGACTACAATTCGACGGTTGTCAAAGTGCCTCGTCGTCTGTGCCGTCATCTCAGCGCAAGCTGGGATCCAGGGTTCGCAAGATGACCGAGCTCGCGGGCACCGCCCTCACCGACGAGCAGCTTGCACGCGCTTTCCAATTGACCAGCGTCCCGGCCGATTTCATCGACGACCCCTATCGATACTACGCGCTGCTACGCCGGCACGACCCGATACATGAGCTGGAGCGCGGTGCGTTGCTGCTGACCCGCTACGAGGACGTGGTCAGTCTGTATCGCGATCCCCGCGCGAGCTCCGACAAGAAAGCCGAGTTCCGGCCGAAGTTTGGCGCCAGCCCGCTGTACGAGCATCACACGACCAGCCTGGTATTCAACGATCCCCCGCTGCACACGCGCGTGCGACGTTTGATCATGGGCGCGCTGAACCAGCGGGCGATCCTGCGCATGGAAGCTGATGTCGCGGCACTGGTCGACCACCTGCTCGACCAGATGGCGGCCAAGCAGGCGCCCGATTTGATCGACGACTTCGCTGCCGAGATTCCCGTCGAAGTGATCGGCAACCTCCTGGAAGTGCCCCGCGACGAGCGCAGTCCGTTGCGGGGATGGTCGCTTTCCATTCTTTCGGCGTTGGAGCCCGCCCCGACGCCCGACCTGCTCGATCGCGGCAACGACGCCGTGCGCGACTTCCTGGCGTACCTGAAGACCCTCGTCGCCGAGCGACGCAAGCAACCGCGGGACCCGGAGAGCGACGTGCTGACGCGGCTGATCCAGGGCGAGATCGACGGCGAGCGCCTGACGGAGACGGAGCTGCTGCACAACTGCATTTTCATGCTGAATGCCGGGCACGAAACGACGACGAACCTCATCGGAAACGGCGTGCATGCGCTGCTCACGCATCGCCGCGAGTTCGAGCGGTTGCGCGCAGGCCCGGGATTGGTTGCGAGCGCGGTGGAGGAGCTGCTGCGCTTCGAAAGCCCGCTGCAGCTCAACAACCGCGTCACCACCGCGCCGACCGAGATCGGCGGCCGCAGCTTCCCGGTGGGAACCTTCATCACGCTCGGGGTCGGCGCAGCCAATCGCGATCCGGCGCAGTTCCCCGACCCCGACCGCCTGGACGTCGGCCGCAAGCCCAACCGTCATATCGCGTTCGGCCATGCCGATCACGCCTGCGCGGGGATGAACGTCGCTCGGTTGGAAGCGCGGATCGCGATCGGCCGGATCGTGGATCGATTTCCCCGCCTGGATCTGGCTGGCCGGCCGCAGCGGGATCGACGCATCCGGTTCCGCGGGTTCCGGCATCTGCCTGTATCCTTGGAGTAGCGTTACGGAGAATTGAATGAGCCACGCAAGGCGGATGAGGCGCGGCAAGAATTAACCAAGACGCTGCCGCGACCGTACCCCCTCTCACTCCTTCCCCCGCGAGCGCGGGAGGGTTGGGGCGGGCGCTATCTTGTCTGAGCCTTTTCCTTGTGTTCGCTGGCCTCTCGTTGGAAGAAGCTGCCCACGCCCAGACTGCGCCGAAGAAATACCAGGAGCTGTACCGCGAACTGGATTCGCAGCTCAGCGCTTTCGAAAGACGCCTCCCGTCGCGTTCTTCGGGTACCGCTCCGATCCGGGCCGCGACGCTGCTCAGCGCCAATTGCCATCGCGGCGAAGTCATCCTCAGCGAGGCGCAGCGCGAAGCCACCGTGCGCGAGCTCGACGCCCTCAAGGAATTGGGCGCGGAGGGCATCGTGCTCGAGATCTGCTATCCATTGCTGACGCCCGCATTCCGCGACCCGCAGCCGTTCATCGAGTACTACGCGAACCTGGCCAACGAGATCCACGTCCGCGGGCTGCAACTCGTGGTGGAGCACAACTCGCTGCTGCCGGCCTTCGCTTCGGTCGACGTCCGTCCCTACTACAAGAAGCTGACCAAGCAGCGGTTCGGGCGCGAGCGCTTCGCCGAGCTGAAAGCCATCCTGCTGGCACTGAATCCCGACTATCTGACTCTGGTCTCCGAGCCGCGTACGCATACCGCAGGGTTGAATCTGACGGTGAGCGATTGGCGCACCTACGTTCAGCGCAGCGTGGAGATGCTGTCCGAGCAGCTCGGCTCTTTTCCGACTCAGCTCGGTGCAGGCTCGGGTCTGTGGGATGACTTCGGCTACGTCGAAGCCTTTTCCGCGATCAAGGGGCTGAACTATATCGATCTGCATCTCTATCCCCTCACCACGGGCGGAGAGAGCACCCTGGAGCGCTTGCTCGCCTGGCCCGATCGCATTCGCGCGATCGATCCCGGCAAACGCATCATCGTGAGCGAGCTGTGGCTCTACAAAGCCGGGGCAAGCGAGCGCTTCAACGCGGTGGCGGATCCAGCGGTGTTCGCCCGCGATGTCTACGGATTCTGGTCGCCGCTGGATCGCAAGTTCTTGCGCGTCGTCGGGGTCGCTGCGCGCGAGAAGAGCATCGAGCTGGTGGCACCGTTCTGGTCGCGCTACTTCTTCGCCTACCTCGATTACAACGACCCGCTCACCTTCAATCTGCGCCCCATGGCGCTGCTCAATCTCGCCAGCCAGCGCGCGTACGCCGCGATCCTGAACGGCCAGCATAGCGATACGGGACTTGCGTTTCGAGGGATGTAACAGCGGGACAGAGTTCAACCGAGCCAGGCGCGGCCATCAGGTCCCCGGCACCACCCGCTGCAGCGCCAGCGTGAGCGCGAACGCGGCAACCGCGACAATCGACAGCTGCACTGCGCCAGCGCCGCAGAGAATCACGGCATCGACCAGCGGAATGCCGGCAATCAGACTCACCACCGCACGCGGCACGTCGCCGCGCCCGCGTCGCCGCAACAGCCACAGCGCGTATACAACCCAGCCAACCAGCAAGAGCAGAAACGGCCACACCAGTGGCGACTGCAGCGCCACTACCACGCCATAGATCATCGGCACGCCGAGAGCGGCGAGCGGCCATACGCTGCCGAGCTCGTTTAAGTGCTCCCGTTTGGCGGTATAAGTCAAACCGATCAAGTAAGCCAGCAGCACCAGTGCCGCGACCACTAGAGCGGCCGGCAAGCTCGCCGAGATCGCCAGGGCAGCGGTGATATAGACGAGCATGCGGCACACACCCATCAGCAACGGGCTCAGCGGATTGTTCTTGTGATACGAGTCGTAGAGCACCACGGCTGCGGCCAAAAGCAATCCGGAAGCAGGCGCTCGCCAGCCGGTTCCGTTCGCGAAGGCATAACCCACCGCCGCCAGCAGCAGCACGCCGATGCCGAGCATGCCGAAGCCGGATCCGAAGACCGTGCTGGCCGTAACCTGGCCAGCTGGAATCGGACGGTCCGGGCGTGTGCGCGCGTCGAACTCGCGATCGAACGCGTCGTTCAGAAACATCCCGCCGATGTAGAACAGCGAAAGCGCGACAATCAGCAAGGGAACGCGCGCGTCGAAGGACGCACCGCCGGCCAGTGTGACGCCGACCAGCGTGTTGGTCCACACCGTCGGTAGGTTGGAGATACGCCCCAGCCGGAGTGCGACCGACAGCGCCGGCGCCACGCTCATTGCGCCAGCTCGTCGCGCACCCAGGCCAGCTCGCGCGCGATGGCGTGATCCATGCCCTCGGCGCGCAACTGCGGTGGCAGCACATTCCAGGTGTAGGTTTCGACCTCGAGATGGGTAGAGATAGGTTGCCGCCGGTGCAGGCGCAGGACGTCGCGAATGAACGGCTGGGTGGATGAGAAGGCACCGAGGTCGTCCACGAAGACCGGCACGTGGCAGTGCACCCGCCACTCGCGGCCTGCTGACCCACGGGCCTCGGCGGCGCGCAGCGCATCGGGCAGGTCGACATAGCGCGTCAAGCCCCCCGGGCCCGACTCGACTACCTGGTGCAGATACACGGGGTCGTCGAACTGGCGCACGCCGGCCAACGCTGCTTTTGACAGCTCGGGCAGCCGCAGCCCAGCGGTGACTTGCATCTTGTAGACGCCGATGCCGGCGTCCGCGAGCTGCGCTACGCATCGCTGCGGATCTTCGAACTCGACCGCCGCGTGGCACAAATCGAGGCACACGCCGAGGTGATCCCGGAGCGCCCGCTGCGCCTGCATGCGATCGATGCCTGCCAGCTCGGAGAGTCTGCGAATCGCGGCGTCGGCGAACAGGTGATCGCGAAAGAATGCGACGGTCTCGTCGACGGTTTCCAGAAAGCAGCACGGCTCCGGCTCCAGCGCCAGGGCGATGTGCTTGCCGCTGCGCTTCTTCAGCTGCACCAGATGCGCCGCGTGTCGGACCATCAGATCCGTCATGCGCGCAACCGTCTCAGGCGCGCGCGCGTTTTCCTTGAACGCGCCGGGGACGGTGCTCACGCTTCCGGTCAAACCGAGGTCGCCTGGCAACAGCTCCGCCAGCAGATCGGCCATCAGGTCCGTGTACTCCAGGCGCTTGACGTCTTGCCAGTCGGGAAGATAAACATCTTCCTTCACGCGTTTGCCGTGAAACGTGCCGTAGGGAAACGCGTTGAGGGTGAACACGTAGAAACGCCCGCGCGCGAGAAAGTCCTTGAATTCCGCCAGCGCCCGGGGGTGCGCCAGCGCCTGTGCCGCTTCTGCCGAGAGGCGCAGGCCTATGCCGAAGCTCGCGTCTGGCGCGAGGCGCGCGCGGACCGGTGGCAGGTGCTGCTCCAGGTTGCTTCGCACCTCCGCCCAGGTTTCACCTGGATGGATATTGGTGCAGTAGGTGAGATGGCCGCGGCCCCCATCGAGGATCACTGCGCCGCCTCCTGGTGGCGCAGCCAGGCGATAGCGCGCAGGATCTCGGCCTCGTCCATCACGTGCACTTCTTCGCCGCGGCCGATCTCGCGCAACAGCGTGATCGTCAGCTCTCCACCGAGGTGCTCGCGGAACTCTCGCAGCCCGTCCAAGACGACCCAGCGGCCTTCGGCATCGCGCCGCTCCAGAGCTGCGTGCCAAAGATAAAAGCCAAGGCGCTTGAGCACCGCGAAGATGCGCTCCTCCTGCCCGGGCGCGAGCATGCCGATCTGCACCGAGTAGCGGGTGTCCAGCGCGATGCCGATGGCCACCGCCTCGCCGTGGCGCAGCTCATGCGCGGTGAGCGCCTCGAGCTTGTGCGCCGACCAGTGCCCGTAGTCCAGCGGGCGCGCGCTGCCGGTCTCGAACGGGTCCCCGCCGTGGGCGATCTGGCGCATGTGCAGCTCGGCGCAGCGCCGGATCATCCGCGCCATGGCCTCCGGTGCGCACGCGTGCAGCGCATCGACCTGGCTCTCCAGCCATTCGAAGAAGACGCGGTCGCGGATCAGCGAGACTTTGACGGCTTCGGCGATGCCCGCGATGCGGTCGCGCGGGTGCAGGGTGCGCAGGAAGCTGACGTCGTTGAGCACCGCAAACGGGGGCGCGAAGCTGCCCACGAAGTTCTTGACGCCAAACGCGTTGACGCCGTTTTTGACCCCAACCCCCGAGTCGTTTTGCCCCAGCACCGTGGTAGGGACTCGGATGTGACGCACGCCGCGGTGCACGGTGGCGGCCACAAAACCGCACATGTCCAGAAACGCGCCCCCGCCGATGGCCACGACGTAGGCGTGGCGATCCACTCCCAGGTCGAGCAGCCGCCGCTGCAGCCGGGTAACGAGCTCGGGATCGTGTTTGACTTGCTCTCCCCCGACGATGGTCTCGGGGTGCGCGAGCAACTGCAGCCGCTCGCCGTGGTGTTCGGCGTAGGCGCAGATGTCGTGGGCCAGCGCCGGCCAGCTGGCGGCCACGTCGGCGTCGATGAAGGCCAGGAAGCGGTGGCGCTTGTTGGGCTCTTTGCGCCCCAGGGCTTCGACGAACACGGGGTTGTCGCGCGCGAACAGATCGTGGGTGAAGTGCACCGGGTAGTCGTATTCCACCGCGAAGCGCTGGTGGTACACGGCGCCAAAAGCGGCTGGCTCGATTACCGTCGAAGCGATTGTCGTTTTGTCTTTCATGTTGGTCTGTCACGGTCGCGGCGCGGCGGATGAAGACACTCCCCACCCTGGCCCGCCCCCGCCAGCGGGGGAGGGGATGTCCCGCATTCTGTTTTAGTCGTTGATCACTTGAATACGAGATCCTTGATGCGCTCGGGGATCTGCTGCAACTCGTCGATGCGCGGCTGCTGCCCGCGCAGCACCGAGTTGCCTTCGAACAGCGTGCGCTGGTCGATGTCCGCGGGGGCGAGCCAGTCCTTCTCGGCCATCTGGCCGGTCTGCCCGTAGGCTGCAAGCGCGTTGCGATAGCTGATCTTCTCCACGTCCTCGGCCGCGATGCCGCGCTCGAGCATCAGCCGTGCCGTCTTGGGCACCGCCAAGGGATCGGATACGCCCCAGTCGGAACTCGAGTCGATGATGATGCGCTCGGAGCCGTAGCGGCGCGCGATCTCGATCATGCGCTCGTTGCCCATCTTGGTGTGCGGATAGAGCGTGAACGCAGCCCAGAAGCCGCGGTCTAGCACGTCTTGCACCGTCTCTTCGTTGTTGTGGTCGATGATCACGCGCCCGGGTGTCAATCCCTGCTCCACCGCAATCTCCATGCTGCGGATGGTGCCCGTTTTCTTGTCCCGGTGCGGCGTATGGACCATGACCACCATGTCCAGCTCCTTGGCCATGTTCAGCTGTGCGCGATAGTACTTTTCTTCGGCGGCGGTCTGGTCGTCGAAACCGATCTCGCCCAGCGCGACGACGCCTTCCTTCAATAAGTACCGTGGCAGCAGCGCCATGACCTCTTCGGCCAGCGCCACGTTGTTCGCCTCCTTGGCGTTGAGACCGATGGCGCAGTAGTGGCGGATGCCGAACTGAGCGGCGCGGAACCGCTCCCATCCGACCAGGCTCGACAGATAGTCCATGTAGCTTCCGGCGTTGGTGCGCGGCTGGCCGAGCCAGAACGCCGGTTCGATGAGCGCGACGATGCCGGCGGCCGCCATGCGTTCGTAGTCGTCGGTAGTCCGCGCGCTCATGTGGATGTGCGGGTCGATGAATTTCATGCTTGCCTCCATGCGATCGGTGTATCTGTAGTTCAAGCGGCGGCCACGACCCGCTCCCAGGTCAGTTCACCGCCCGCGACAGCCTTGGCCAGGTATGCATCGCGCTGCAGAATCGCGTTGGCGGTCGAGTCGGGCGAGGCGCGCAACGCCAGTGCCGCGGCCTTGCGCTCCGGGTCCGTTCCTTCCTTCAGCACCCGCTCCAGGTCCTTAAGCATCGTGCCGGTGGCATGCGGACCCACGCATCGCCACAACTCCGGGCTCACTGGCCGGCCCGCAGACCAACGCTCGTGCGCGTAGTCGGACAGCATGCGCGCGAGCCCGGCATTGGCGCGGCGATCCAGTCCCACGATTGGCCACAGGGCGCTGCCCACGAACAGCGCTTTGAGGACCATCTGGTTCCACGCAGCCTCGGGAAACTGTTCGCTCGGATAGGGGTTGCGCAATGCAATAGCCTCGAACGCGCCTTTGATGTTGGTGCGCAGCCCCTCAGTGGCCCGCGCCAGGTAGCGCGGCTGGTCTGGATATAGCGGCAGCCCGCGATAGAAGGCCACCAGCTCGCTGACATCCGCGCTGTTGCACAACTGCTCGAGCACACGCGCAAAGCGCGCGGCGTCTTGGCTGAGGGCAAGCACCAGCAGCACGCGCGCTGCCTGATCCGCGCTCCATCCACGCGGGTCCCAGCCCTGGCGCCCCGCATTTGCTTCACGCACGTCAGCGTCGCTCAGCGCCAAGTCGGCCTTGCCGACCTTGCGCGTGACCAGGCTCACGGCAAGGTAAACATCCGCGTCTTTGCTTGAGGACCCGACCTGCGCAGCCGATTTCTCGAGCCAGGCCGTGGCGTCGGCTGGAAGCTGACGGGAAAGCCAGCGGGCGAGCAGCTCGCGCGGTGTCATGCTGCACGCCTGACCGGCTCTGCCGAGGCTGCGAACACGTGAGCCAATATCAAATCCTTCACGCTGGTTGCCGCGACCGCGCCCTCCGACAATAACTCCGGCGTCGAGCTGATGAACAGCGGTCCCAGCTCCGGATCGTCGGTGGGCCGCCCGTGAGAACCCTTCACCAGGCGTGCGTCCAGCGAGATCACGTCCATCATGTACCGGAAACCCAGGATCTTCTGCGCCAGCCGCCAGGCGACGCGCAATTTGGGTAGAGAAAGCTGCGGATCGATGAAGAGCTCGACCGGGTCGTAACCCGGTTTGCGATGGATATCCACGGTGCGCGCGAAGTCCGGCGCGCGGTGGTCATCGAGGAAATAGTAGTAAGTGAACCAGCTGTCGGCGCGCGCAATGGCTACCAGCTCACCCGAGCGCGGATGGTCGAGCCCGCACTCCCGCTTGCCCGCTTCGTCCAGCACGCGCTCGACGCCGGGCAGCGACTCCAGCAGTGTTTTGACCTCGCGAAGCCGCGCCGGTTCCGACACGTAGACATGCGCGATCTGATGATCGGCCACAGCGAATGCGGTTGACGCCCCCGCGTCCAGCAGCTCGTACCCCAGCTCCTCGCGCACGCGGATGAAGCCGGCTTGCCGCAGCGCGCGGTTGATATGCACGGGATTCGACACGGGCGTGATGCCGTACTCGGACAGCGCGATCACGCGCGCACCCACGCGCTGCGCTGCTTCCATCAGCTCGCTGCAAATCTGGTCCACCGCCGCGACGTCCTGCGCAATGCGCGCATCATGCGGCCCCAGCCGCTGTAGGTTGTAGTCCAGGTGCGGCAGGTACACCAGAGTCAGCGTGGGCCGTGATCGCTCGAACACGTCCAGCGCGCAGCGACCGATCCACTGGCTGGAGGCGATGTCCGCGCCCGGCCCCCAGAATCTGAACAACGGGAACTGGCCTAGCCGCTTCTGCAACTCGTCGCGCAAGTGTGGCGGGTTGGTATAGATATCGGGAAGTTTGCGTCCATCGGCGGGATACATGGGCCGCGGTGTCACCGCGATGTCGGCCGAGGAGTACATGTTGTACCACCAGAACAGCTTGGCACACGTGAACGCGGGGTCGCGCCGCCGCGCGGCCTCCCACAGCTTTTCGCCCTCGACCAAGTGGTTCGACTGCCGCCACAGCCACACCTCGGAGAGGTCGCGGAAGTACCATCCGTTGGCGACGATGCCATGATCGCGCGGCAGACCGCCGGTAATGAAGGTGGACTGGACGGTTGTAGTAACCGCCGGCGTCACCGTTGAGAGCGGCCGCATTCCGCCGCTGCGAGCGAGACGAGTCAGGCTCGGCGCGTGTGCAAGCAGCGCGGGCGTGAGCCCGACAACATTGAGCACCAGTGTGCGTGAAAGACTCATACCGATCGCACGAAGCTCTGCGGTCACGCTCCGGCGCACCGCTGTTTTGTTAACTCCACGGCCTGCGCCTGAGCACCTCACGCAGGTTTCCGCCTCCTCGCTCGGAGTATACCGCCGGGGGGCGGGTTTGGGCGCGCCGAGGGCCGCTTTGGACTCGCCTGCAGCCCGGCGCTCCGCAGCCCATTCCCACACTGCCCTTGAGCCCTTTTGCGACACGTGATAGCGTTGCGTGCCTATCCGTCGATCGGCTCCACGCATGAATTATCCAATCACAATCCTGGCGACGTTGTTGACCATAGTGCCGATGGCAGCCACAGCACAGACCGACCCGCGCACGGGAAAGGAAATCTTCGAGCAGATGTGCGCTGGATGCCACGGGACCAGGGGCGATGGGGGCGAGGGGCACAGCGGCGGATTCAGTCCCGTCATCTCCACTCTGGCAAACAAGGAATACATGAGCCAGGTCCCGGACGACTATCTCATCTTGGTCATCAAGAAGGGCGGCGCCTATATGGGAAAGATCGCAGCCATGCCCGCCTGGGAGACACGGCTGAGCGACGATCAAATCCGAAGCATCGTCGCGCACATTCGGACGTTCACCAAATAGGAGCGGATACTTCAGGCGTGTGCTGTCGCTACCCCTGGACGCCCGCATCGCTTCGAGGTGCGATCCAAGTTAACTGCGTTCATGCTTTTCGTGCTCGAGGTGTTCCCGAGCTGCTTGCCGCCGCCGCATTCTTCGGTCTGTTGTCCGTCTCCATGACAATTTGTGCGGAACCCCCCGCATCGCGCCCAAGGTATGCCGAACCGCTGGAGGCTCAGTTTCGCGGCTGCGATTCGGCGGGCTGGTGCCGGTTCTGGATCGAACCGTCGCGGCCTTCGGATGAGCCGCTGCATCGCGTGCGTCCCGATGGCGTTTCGCGAATGTCCGGCAACGATGCCATATCCATTGCGATGCGCGATCGCCTCAATGCCTTGCTCGCCAGCATGATCCACCAGAACAAGCGCATCGTGCTGCATGACCTGCGCGAGCTGGACGATGGAACGTTCGCGGCGACAGTAACGGTGAACGGTGCGAACCTGGCGTCAGATCCGGTCGTGCTGGAATTGCAGGCGAAGCGGGCTAGGACGATTCAGTAGTTACGCCCTGGACGCTCGAATTGCCTGGAGGGAAAGCTTCCCATCCCGGCGGTCGCAGCCCGCCGGGATGGGACGAACTGATCTCGACTACTCCTTCGTGATGGCCCACACGACCGCGGATTTGGGCGTCGTGTAGAACGGCGATTCCATCTGGTAGTTGACGTAGAGCTCGCCGTAGTCCGCAACGTACATGGTCTTGCCATCCATGCTGAACTCGACGTCGTTGGTACGCTCAAACCCGCCCCGGTTTTCCTTCTTCTGATAGGCATTGGGGCCGGGATCGATGTTGTGGGCGAAGATGGACCACTTGACGCCGGTCGGATTCAGGAATTCGACCTTCACGATCACCGGCCACATCGGAGTCAGGCTTTCCGGACCGTTGTCGGTGATGCCGAACACGGCTGGTAAAAGCGTGGCCGAGTCGTCCCCGAAGGCCTTCGGTGCCCAAGCCAACCCC
>JACXTT010001542.1_pt1 | contig 38139 bp, 30 predicted proteins | sample 9270951 | NCBI WGS metagenome assembly JACXTT01 (sample SAMN15532306, study PRJNA645909) | rock metagenome | isolation source: weathered quartz diorite | place: Puerto Rico | collected 2017-06-21
CAGGAAAATAATGGGCGGCTTCTTTTCGGCGCCCGGCTTTACCATCCAGTGGGAGCCGATCGCCGCAGAGGTCGCCCGCTCCGGAGATATCGGCTACTCCCGCGGTACCTATCAGCTTTCAATGAACGACGCCAAGGGGAATCCGGTGACCGATCGCGGAAAATATGCAACTGTCTGGAAGAAACAGGCCGACGGCAGCTGGAAGGTTGCCCTTGACATGTTCAATTCCGATATGCCGGAAGCTCAGCCGCCTTCAAACAAAGAGTGAGGGTTTCCGGTCGACCGCGGGGACGTTCCGAACTGTCCGGCGCGGCGCATGAATGCGCCTGGGTCCGGTGGTTCCGCATTCGGCTTGTGGGCAAGGATGAACTTTCGGGTCCGACTCCGGCAAGTTTTAAGGGCAATCAGGGGACGCGAAAATTGTCTGAATGATGGTCTTGATTCCGGCATAGTAATATTCAGCGGATATTCCTCTCGGTGCTAGAGTAAATGCTTTCCCTCTGGAAACGCCTGCCCGTGCTCATCCGCGCTGTGATTACAGGGCTCCTCGTGGCCGCCGCCGGAACCACTCCCTGGGCCCTGCTGGTATGGGCGAACACCAAGTATTGGCCCCAAGTACCCTGGGCAGTGCCGCCGACAGCTCTCTATCTCTGGTTTTTCTGGAAGTATGTCAGGGGAGAAGGGTGGCCCCGATCAACATCCGAAGCTCGCCGCGCCGGTTGTCGTGCAAATAATCTGACAGGGGAGGTCCTGGGGGCCGCGCTATTCGCCGGGGTCCTTGGTCTCACGGCGCTGGTTCTGTTTTCCAGCCTCACGAACCGGCTCGTCCGGCTCCCTTCACACCCGCCCGAGGATTTGTCTCGCTTCCCAATCCTCACCTTGGCATCACTGCTGATTACGAGCGCTCTCGTGGCCGGGGTCGCAGAGGAGTCAGCCTTCCGCGGCTATATGCAGGGGCCTATCGAACGGCGGCACGGCCCCCTCGTCGCAATCCTGGTGACAGGCGGCCTATTTGGATTTGCGCATTTCACCCACCCCGAGGTGGGCCTGATCCTGCTTCCGTATTATGTGGCCGTCGCCGCGGTCTACGGTACGCTCGCCTATCTGACGAATTCCATTCTTCCCAGTCTCATCCTTCACGCCGGCGGAAATGTCCTGGGTTCTCTCCAGGAATTCGCAGGGGGGAGGACGGAATGGCAATCGTCCAGGACTCCCGACCCGCTCATCTGGCAGTCGGGCACCGACGCGTCGTTTTGGTTGTCGTGCCTGGGGACGGCCGTCGCCGTGACCGCCGCGCTCTTCGCATACAGAAGCCTCGCCCGCATCGCCCGGGATTCACAAACGCCGGAAACCGCCGAGGGGTAAGCCGGCATGAACCAGACCTGTGGTGAACCCGATTTGCACATTTGCCGGACTTTTATTATATGACGTCATGAGACTTTTACTTAGGTCATGCGTGCTCCTGACCCTGATAACGACGTCCGGCTCAAGCCTTTTTTTCACGAAGGTAGAGTATACCTGGACCCAGCTCACTCCACGCGCCGATTTTCCTGGGAGCTATAACTTTCAGCTCTTTACGCATGACGACCACATCTGGGCGTTCCACTCTCAAGGCGTCTGGTCGTCGATAGATGGAAGGACCTGGTCGAAGACGGGGCTCACAGATATTGTCAATAATCAGGCGTTTCTCGATTACATCGAATTCAGGAAAAGTGTTTATGGGCTCGGGACTTTTCATGGCAATATCGAGCATTTTACACAGACATCACAGATATCCCGGACTTCGGACTTTAAACATTGGGAGGTTCTGGCCAAAAGCTCGAATCTGCCCAAAAGGTTTTTCTATCACCCATTCGTTTTCCGGGATAAAATGTGGATCATCGGCGGTTCGGATGGCAGAAATAAGTTCAGCGACGCCTGGACTTCCGGCGACGGCGTCCACTGGGAAAAAACCGCAGATAATCTTCCTTTCGGGAAACGGGCAGGACAACATTTCGTTGTTTTTAATGACAGCCTCTACATGCTCGATTACGACGCATGGGTCTCTCCCGACGGAATCACCTGGAATCAATGTGCCTCAAGAATCGCTGAAGGAGATATCTACGGTTACTCGGTCGAAATTTACGATCATCAGCTCTGGCTGATCGGATGTAACAGGAGCGCAAAGTTTGATAGCGAAGTGATCCGCTCCCCGGATGGGAGGAACTGGAAATCCGAGCGTGCCCCCTGGTCGCCCCGCGGAGCAGTCGCCACCTGCATTTTTAATGACCGGATCATTATGACCGGCGGAAAATACGGAGGCCAGGATCCGGCTCACCCGGTTTTCATTTATAGCAATGATGTCTGGGCCCTCGGGAAGCCTCTAGTTCCTCGATAGACCTCGGGTCTTCGGTCCGTTGAGTCCCGGTTTCGAAGGACGAATCCCCCTTCTCCAGTTGACACTTGCCCTCTTTCTCTCTACCTTAGGCTCCTTCGTGGATCTTTGAAAAATGATCGGCCAGACGATTTCACATTATAAGATCATCGAAAAACTCGGCGAGGGGGGAATGGGCGTCGTCTATAAGGCCGAGGACTCCGCGGGAGAGAGAATCGTTGCGCTGAAAGTCCTGAATCGCGAGGCCGCGCTCGATGCGGATGTCCAGCGCAGGTTCTTGAGGGAGGCAGGGGCCGGCGCAGGGCTCGTTCATCCGAATATCGTGCAGATGTTTGAAGCCGGGGAATTTGAAGGCCAGCATTTTATCTGCCTCGAGTTCGTCGACGGCCACAGTCTCCGAAGCCTGCTCGAGAGCGGACCGCTCCCCCCACGCCGCGCCGTTGAAATCGGAATGGATATCGGAAGCGCCCTCCAGACCGCCCATAATAACGGGATCATTCACCGCGACATCAAAGCCGAAAATATCATGATCACCTCCGATGGCGTCGTGAAGGTGATGGATTTCGGCCTCGCCAAGGTGCAGAATGCGAGCATGCTTACCCGCGAGGGCGATATCGTCGGTACGATCGCCTATATGTCCCCCGAACAGGCGACAGGCGATGCCGTTGACCACCGCACGGACATTTTTTCATTCGGCGTGCTCCTCTATGAGCTCGTCACCGGAAAGCTCCCGTTCTGGGCCGCCTATGAAACTGCCATCGTCTATTCTATCCTTAACTCGGAACCTGCCAGCATCCGCCAGATCAAGGACGACGTTCCCGAGGCTTTGGAGAAGATCATCTTCAAAGCCCTCGCCAAGGATCGGCAAAACAGGTACCAGAAGGTGGAGGAGCTGACGAGCGATCTTTCGAGACTGAAAGCCTACTACGACGGCGATCGTGAGGTGCTTCCGACCGGGCTCGAGCTGGTCGCCGGGAGCGGCGATGTGCCCGGAGAAGAGGGCACAATATCTCAGGTTAAACTCGCCGCCCGGAGCGGCTTCCAGGCAGGTCTCACAGGCCGTCAGCAGGAATTTGCACTGTTGAAAGATAAGCTTCAGTCCGCCGCCGCGGGCTCCGGCCAGATTGTCTTCCTCTCCGGGGAGGCGGGGATCGGAAAGTCCCGGCTCGTCGAGGAACTCGAGTCATATGGGAGGACGCTCCGGGTGAGGATGCTCGGCTGCCGGTGTACCCCAGGGTTCCAGGCTCCTTACCTTCCCTTCATCGACGTTCTACGGGATTTTCTTAAGTCAAAGAATGTCTCATCACCCGATGAGCTGCAGGCTCTTGTCAGGGAGATGTGCCCCGAGCTCCTTCCCCGGCTCCCGGTCCTCCGGGTATTTCTCGATATTCGTGAAAAGAACGAGTCGGAGCTTGCAGGCAAGGAACAGCTCTGGGATGTCGTCACTTCTCTGATCACGGCGATCGCACGGGATCGCCTGCTTATTCTGTTTGTTGATGACCTCCACTGGGCCGACGAGGCTTCTGTCGAGATGCTGGCCTATCTCTGCAGAAATTCTTCAAATGCCCGCGTGCTCATTCTCGGCACCTATCGCCCCGATGAATTCCCCGAAACGTCCCGAAAACTTGAGGCGGAATTCCAGGGGAATGACCGGTTTTCCTCTCTGAGGCTGGAACGCCTCGGCACGGGCGCCGTCCGGGAAATGGTGAGCTCCCTTTTTCCCGATGCCGACTTCGGGAAGGCGTTTTATGATAGCCTCTTCCAGGAGACCGAGGGAAATCCGTTCTTTCTTATGGAAACGCTGAAGCTCCTGAAAATGGAAGGCGCCATCGAGAAGTCGGAGGGCCTCTACCGCCTTAAAGCCACCTATGACCTCCTCTCAATCCCGAAGTCGATCCACGATATCGTCATGCGGAGGATTGACCGGCTGAAGGAGGAGGAGAGGGAGATTCTGGAAATCGGCGCAGTGGAAGGGGAGTCTTTTCACTCAGGCACGATCGGCGCGTGCCTCGAAGTGTCCCGCATCCGGCTTCTGAAAAAACTCCAGTCTCTTGAACGGGATCACCATATCATTCACCCGGAAGAGTCCATCTACAGGTTTGATCACGGAAAGATCAGGGAATTTCTCTATGGCGCGATCTCTCCCGAACTGCGCACCGAATATCATCGCATGATCGCCGGTTTTCTTTCGGAGAATTTTTCCGCCGAGGAGCACCTCTCCGACAATATCGCCCACCATTTCCTGAACGGGGGAAATGAGGAGCGGGCGCTTCCCTTTCTGGTCACGGCCGGAGAACGCGCCCGGAGGCTTTTTGCCAATAAGGAGGCCGTGGGCTCCTATGAAAGGGCCCTGGCGATTTCGGAAAAATTCGGGAAGAAAGGCTCGAAGTTTCTCAGAGAGAAAGAAATCGTCATGGAGGGCCTGGCCGATGTGTGGGCGCTGACCGGGAAAAGCCCTGAGGCACTTTCCTTTTACGAGCAACTTTCTTCTCTGCCCGGATTCCCGGCTGTCCGCAGGAGCGACCTTCTCTGCAAGATGGGGGCCGTCTACGTGGGGATCGGAGAGAATTCAAAGGCTCTCGCGGCGCTTCAAAAAGCGGAATCGGAACTGAAAACCTCACAGCCCTCCCGCGAACGTGAGATGGCCCTCGGCAAGACCCGCATCGCACGTTCGAGGGTGCTCAAATCTCTCGGTCGGTATGACGATGCGAAATCTGAAGTTGAGGGAGGCCTTGCCATGATCGCATCGGATGCTGGGTCCCGCGATCTCGCCGATGCCTATAATAACCTCGGAGTCATCTATGAAGATCTGGGCATGCCCCCGCTCGCAGAGGAGTTTTATACGAAATCCCTGACGGCACGCCAGCAAAGTGGAGACAAGAAGGGCGTCGCCGTCGCCTATAACAATCTCGGGAATCTATTCTACGATCAGGCAGACTATCTGAGGACGGTTGAAAACCTCAAGAAGGGTCTCGATATAATGACCGAAATCGGCTATCGATCCGGGATCGCAGGCGCCTGCAACAATCTCGGAAATGTCTACCAGGACCAGGGTCGCTACGAAGAGTCACGCCGCATGCACGAAAGGTGCCTCGCCCTGAGGGAGGAAATCGGCGACGCCCCCGGAATCGGCATGTCGCTGTGCAACCTCGGATCGGTCCTTCTCGATCTCGGCGAGTACATACTTGCCGGCGAGCGCCTTTACAGGGGGATGGAGGTTTTTCAGAAGCTCGGCATCCGTACGTATGAATCTCTCACCTATTCGTGGCTTGCGGCTTTTCTGCTCAATACAGGCCGCCTCGACGATGCACAAAAATCCGCGCTCAGGGCAGCCGACATCTCAACCGAACTGAACCAGCGCTTCCCGCTCGCAACGGCAAAAAGAACTCTCGGCATCGTGGGGCTTGAATCGCCCGCATCGGGGGGGACCGATCCGTGGGCCGGGTCCGGCGCTTTCCTTAAAGAGAGCCTCGCTCTTTTTGAGGAGCTGAATATGCCCCTCGAGATCGGCCGTTGCTGCTACCATCTGGCACGATTTTATCTGAAGATGGGCGAGACTGATCAATGCCGTGATAATCTGCTTCTGGCGAAGAAGATTTTTCAGAAGCTCGGCGCCCTGGGAGAACTTGCCACCGCAAATAAGTTCCACTTTAAACCCTGATGTCTATGGAAACCGATTCCTCAGAAGAGCGACACTGGCAGGAAATCGTCTATCGCGGGGATAAGATGCCGGAACTTTCTTCCCGCGCAATCGTCAGCGGGATTTTTCTCGGAATTCTCGTGATGTCGGAGAATGTCTATATGGGCCTTAAGATCGGGATCACCGAGGCAGGCTCGATTCTTTCTGCGATTCTCTGCTTCGCCCTTTTCAAGTCTTTCAAAAAATCTATTTCCGTCCTCGAGAATAATACCGCCCAGACCCTATCGTCAGCAGCCGGCAGCATAGGAATTATCGTGAGCGTCGTCCCCGCCCTTCATCTGATCGGCTACGAACTCTCCGGCCCCCAGATTCTGCTCTGGGTTCTCCTTGTCGCCTTCCTGGGTCTTCTCTTCGCGATTCCCCTCCGGAGGCAGCTGATCGTGAATGAAAAGCTGACGTTTCCTACGGGCTTGGCCTGCGCAGAAACCATAACCGCCATGCACGCTCAAGGAGATGCTCCCCTCAATAAGGCCAAAGCCCTCGGAATAACAGGCCTCCTTTCAGGCGCGATCACCTGGTTCCGCGACGCCGTTCCCATTCTCATCCCGACGACGTCGACGCTTCCGCTGAACGTGGGGGGCTATTCTCTCGAAAAACTCTCGCTCGGCGTCTACTGGAGCCCCCTCGTGATCGGGGTGGGGTTGATGATCGGTTTCCGGATCGGCCTGAGTCTGCTCATGGGCGCGCTTCTCTGCTGGGGAGTGCTGGGTCCGGCGCTCGCCGGCTCGCATATCATTGCCAATGTGAGCCATCCGGATATAACTCACTGGACGATGTGGCCTGCCATTTCGCTCATGGTTTTCTCCGGATTCACGTCGTTGTTTCTGAAAAGGGGGATGATCGCCCGGTCGATCCGGTCAATGACCGAAGCCTCCTATACCCGGAATTCTCTGGAGTTTCCCTTCAGATGGTGGGCGTGGGGACTTCTCGTCATTTCCCTAAGCGTCGTGCTCACGATGCAGCTCTTGCTGCAGGTGCCTGCATGGCTCGGAGTCATCACGGTTATCCTGTCGTTCGTCTTTGCCACGGTTGCCGTCAGGGGATATGGTGAAACGGATATCAGCCCGGTCGGAACAATGGGACATGCCAATCAGATAGTGTCGGGGATTATCCTCCCGGGCCAGTCTGTTACCAATCTTGCCGCCGGCGGCATCAGTGCAGGCTGCTCAGATGTCGCCTCCGACCTGATGCAGGTTCTCAAAACGGGGTATATCCTCGGCGCGACTCCCCGCCGCCAGATTTTTTCGCAATTCATCGGAGTTACCCTCGGCTCCGTTATCGCAGTGCTGGTCTATCTAACGCTCACAAGCGCCCATCAGATCGGTTCGGAGAGCCTTCCCGCCCCCGGAGCCTTGCCCTGGTCGGGTATGGCCACGCTCCTCGCCGAGGGATCCTCGGCCCTGCCTCCCTGGGGGCTCGGCGCGGTTGCTATCGGCGGTTGCGCAGGTATTTTACTGACGATTCTGGAAAAATCCCGGTACGGCCGGTTTGTTCCCTCCCCCTTCGGCCTCGGGATCGGGCTGGTCGTCCCCGGTTTCATATCGGTGTCTGTTTTCCTCGGCTCAATCGCCGGAATTTTCCTGCAGAAGAGGTTCACAAAATTTTCGCAGGAATATCTCATCCCGGTAGCATCCGGCGGAATTGCCGGCGAGGCGGTCATTAGCGTCCTGATCTCGCTTCTCAGCGTCGCCGGGATCATCCCGGGGCAATGAAAAACCCCGCCTCGGACTCGGGCCGGGCGGGGTTTTGGCGTTCTGCCAGCTCCTTATTTCAATAAAATGAATTTCCTGACGTTCGAGAATGAGCTCCCGGCATCGATAGAGCTCACGGCGCTTATGCGGTAAAAATACATTCCGCTCGCCAGCCCGGCCGCATCGAACTGGACCGACCTGTACCCCGCCTCCTGCCGCTCGTTGTCGATGAGTGTTCTCACCTTTTGGCCAATGAGGTCATAAACAGTCATCGTTACCCGCGCCTCGACGGGCAACGAGTACCGGATCGTGGTCGACGGGTTGAAGGGATTCGGATAATTCTGTTCGAGCACGAATTCCTTCGGCATGGGCCCATCTGTGCCGAGATGGAGGGCCAGGATTTCCGAAGGATTCTGGATTTGCACGGAGCCCGAAGAGTTAAGCCCGATTCTCCTCGCGCCGATCATGAGACTCGCATCGTGCGGATCCTGCACGACAGCCCAGGCCACGACGAGAGGATAGCGCGCCGACTGGATCAGTATGCGATGGTCGCGTGACTCGGCTCCGAAGAATTCGGCCATGGAGTTCGAGACGTACCGCACGTCAAATGCGCCCTCCGGGGCGTGCGGCGGCATCTCGCATCGCCCCTCCCTGATACCGGCGGGTTTGATTCCGAAGTAGAGGATCTGCCGGTGCCCCGCGGCATCGGAGATTTGCAGGGTGTTCAGCCCTGCCTGAATTTCCGAGAACTTCTCCGGCCCGGATCCCGCATTAAGTATGATCTTTCCGGGCGCGCTCGCCTTCACCCAATGACCCCGGATGGGCCGGATGCTGTCCGCGAGCACGTAGCCGTGGTTATAGGCGAAGAAGTTTGAGGCGATGATGCCGTTCGGGATGGATCCGACGGAATTTTGAGAGATGCTGGCGCTGATCGATCCCACCAGATTCCAGCCGGCCGCTACCGGGATTGTGTCGGCGATGATGAATGTGCCGCTCACGCTGGCGCTGGTGTTCGTACTGAATTTGAGCCAATACCCGGGGCCGTTTGCCAGGGTATCTTTCGCAGCGTAACTTCCCTGGTAGGCAAATGCCTGGGATACCGAGGCGGGAAACACTACAGATCTCCGGTAATCGGATAACCCTACAGGCACCGAGACGAGGTCCCATCGCTGGTTCAACGACGTTGTGAATTGACCCGGCACGAAGATTGTCTGAGTTGCCTCACGATGGAATGTGTTGCTCTTCGATGCGTGGAGCGTAAATTTGTAACTCCCTCCCTTGTAGGTGTTTATGAATGAACCACCATAGACGCCGTTGTGTGAGTGTAAGAGGTAGATGGTTTGCACAACCCCGGTGTCAGGAGCAATGACGTCCGCCCAAACCGTTGCATCCGTGACCGGAGTACCGCCGGAGACATGCTCGTCACCTGCGGTTGTGCCCCCCTGCGTGACAGTGGCCTTGAGATCTATCGGTAGGCCGATGCCATGGACCTCCTTGACAAAGTCCACGCCCATGGTCACATCCGTAGACGCGTTGATGTAGAGATCCACCGGTTCAGGAGAGGCCGGGAAAACACGCCCCTGAACCACGAGGGTCCATGTCCCCGCCTGTGGATTCTTGATTCTGTAAAAGCTGTATGTCGGCCCCGAGAAGAATTCGATGCCGTCGGTGGAATTGGACGCTGCCAGAGCGGAATCTATGACGAGGCTGTCCGGCGAGAGGAGCGTGAGGATGAAGCTGCTCCCCTGCCACTTGATGCCCGGCTCTATTCCGCCAATCCCCGCATCAACCGCTCCCTGCCACTTGATCCCCGGCTGGGGAAATCCCGGGATATTGTTCGAACTGACCACGGTATCAGCCAAGGTTTCCTGACCTATGAGAGTGTTCCAGATCTGATCGACGATTACTCCGATGGTTGTGTCCCGGGCGAGATAGTACGCCCCCCCGGTCCGGTCCGCAAGCGAGCTGCAGAGTTGCTGCCCTGAACTCCCCTCAAATCCCAGTGTGAATACCTTCGTCCCCGCCGCCCTGAGGGCCGGGAACTGTTCGGATGCCGTCGGTGTCGTGTCTTCCTCCCCGGCACTGAACAGTATCACTGCCTTGCCGTTCGTCCCCAGCTGGGGTGCCCCGTCCAGCATCGCCTCCGATGCCGCCAGCCCCGATCCGATGGCGCTCGGCCCCCCGGGCAGAAGCGCCTCGATCGCGCTCGCCGCCGCATCGCGGGATGCCTGATCGCTGATGAGCGTCAAAGGGTATGCTTCCGTATCGGGAAGGCGGATCACCCCGATGCGATCACCTACCCTCATTTTTTGCACCAGCTCGACGGAAGCGTTCTTTGACGGCGTGAATCCACCGTCCGTCGCCGCGAACACGGACGATCCGTCAAACGCCAGCACCACATCCATGTGAGCATCGAGGAGGTTGCCGTAAATATAGTGTATGCCAGCAGTGTCCGGGGGCTCGAGGGTCTGCTTTTTGAATTCCCCGTGCCGGATGAATCCGAACATCGTGACCTCGCCGTTCCCGGCCCCCATCGATTCCAGATAACCCGTCTCGTTCGGATTGTAGATGTCGCCGAGTCCGCTGAAGTGACCCGCCTCGTGCGTCGTGACGTTTTTGACGTTCATGCTGAGGGAGCTGGTATCGTTCAACGTGGTCCAGGTAAAATACTCCCCATCGAACGCGATGTCTGCATCTCTCAATTCACCGTTAAGGGCGTTGTACCTCAGCCTCGTCACTGCAATGACGTCCGTATCGGCGCCCGTGGTCGAGGTCCAGTTGCTCGACAACCAGACCATATTATTGATGCTGTCCGGAGTGCCTCCCCACACGGAGGACGATGTCTGGCCCGCCCACGTGTACTGGAGTTCCGGCAACGAATCCCAGGTGGCAAGCCCCGTCTTGATGGGAGTGACGAATCCGAATGGAATTGTCGAGCTGGTGGAAAACTTTGCCTTTCCGTCCGCCCAGTGGAGAGGTATTCCGGACAGCGTCGTGTTCACGACATAATGGGTCCCGTAGGTTTTGACCTTCGGCACCGCCTGGATGGCCGGAGAAAAAGTCGACGTGTTCCCAAGGGGATCTGTTGCCGTAGCAGTATAGTACTTTCCATTGGGTATCTGGCCTGAGAGGATTATTCTGAACGGGGCGTTCCCTGCGGCATCGGTCGCCACACTCAGGAATGCGAGGTAATCTTCCCCTCCCGCCTGAAATCCCGCGGAGTCGGGAACGCTGTTGCGGAAGAATTCAATGGTGTACACTGTGTTGGGGGTGCTCTTGAGTGTTCCCGAGATCTCTTCGACATCGCTCGAAACGTCCAATAACTCGGGGTAATTCTGAAGGTTGTTCGGCCCGGCGTCGGTGTCGAGCGTGTCGTTTGCCGGAATTGAGGTTCCTCCGAGGAGGTTGATTCCAAGACGGCCGTTTTTGTAGATCTGGTTTTCGCTCATCAGGATGCCGGTTCCAGCGAACTCGAGGTCGATCCCGTCGAACGAATTATAGGCGATGATATTTCCAATTTCTTGTCCTCCTATGGTATCGTTAGACGAGGCGCTGACCGAGATGCCGCTGCCGTTGCCAAGGGGGCTAAGGCCGTCCGACTGTACGCCGATAAAATTCCCGGCAACCACAATGCCCGACGCGCTGTCGCGGATGAGGATGCCTCCTGAAACGTTTCCCGAGATGAGATTGTCGCGTATGGAAATGTTAACGGAATTATCCAGATCAATTCCCCACCCTCCGTTCGGGATTGCTCCCGTTCCCGTGGCATTTGTGCCGATGAAATTGTCAAGGACGGTGTTATTGATGGCAGCCGGGTATAAAAAGAGTATGCCCTCCACCGTGTTGCCCGAAACGATGTTTCGCTGCGCCAGAAATCCGCCGCCGATCTGATTGTCCTTGGCGGAGTTGGACACCCAGATTCCATAATAGTTGGGAGATGCCGACGTCCCGCCGATAGTGGTCCCGATGTAGTTTCCGGCGATCGTGTTGCTGTCACTCTCAATCCAAAGTCCTATGTCATCCTTGTTGCCGGATATGATGTTGCGCTCCGCTGCGTCGTTCGTGATGTCCGCGTTTGTGCCGATGATAGTGTTGTTAGCGCCCGGCGCGATCCGGATGCCGGCCGTGTGGTTCCACAGACTGTCAAATCCCGATCCGTCGTCGCCTATCTCATTTCCATATATCCAACAGTTACGAGCATTGATATATATTCCTGGTCCGCCGGCCTGGGCCGCATCGACGTTGAACCCGACGATGGCAAGACCCCGCACGATGACGTTCGGTGCCTGGATGTTGATGCCCTTTGCAGCGACCAGATTTGACCCGTCAATCTCGATGAGCGGAGGGCCCGTGTAGGAAACACCCCCCTGGCTCCATCCGTCGATGGTGACTCTTTCGGTGATTGCCGGCAGTCCCGAAGCGAGGACGATGCGGTGGACCCCACCACCGGCGATGGAAAACGCGATCACATCCGCGCCGACGATGGAGTCTGCGGCGATTATTGCCTGCCGCAACGAGCCCGGCCCCGCATTGTTTGTGTTTGTCACCGTAAATGTCGACGCAACCGCGAAGGAAGACGCCAGACTTGCAAAGATGATGAGGATCCAAACGCAGATCAATGGCAATTTCATTGAGAATCTCCTTAGATTCCAACCTTATCTGCCGGCCGCCGAAACATCTGACTTAAACTGGTCAAGGCTCATCACGCCCGATACCATTTTTTTGCCCGTGATTGAGTTCTTGTGGATGCTGACTTTTCCCTCTTCCCCGCCCACGATGCGGCAGTCGTCTCCCAGTCTGCGGGCAAATACTACTACCTCCTCATTTCTAGCAAAGCTTGCGATGTGAGTGTACTTCTCGCCTTCCCCTCCAACCTCACCCCCTGGATAGACCAGGGTTATCGATCCGCCCGATGTGGTTCCCTCTAGAAGTTCATCGACCCGGAGTGTCGCGCGTGTAGTGATCCGAGACCTGTCATTGCTCCACGCGGATTGGATGCCCGTGATGGTCCCGACCGCAACGATTTCAGCCCGTGAGGTGAGCTCGCGGGGTGTCAGCCGGGCGGGCCCTGCGGCGGAGCTGATACGTTCGGTCCTCGCACTTTTTGCGGGCTGCCCCCATCCCCGTCCCTGGATGATGACGGCGAAAAGAATGATTCCAAGCGCTATTTTTCGCATGGGTATAGTCCCTCCATAGGGAAGTACTGCGTTATCAAAGAAATGTTTGTGGATCCCCTCAGATTTTGCAGGGACCTCTGAACCGCCTCCCACGAGGAGTGCGAAGCCGCCGGCCCTTTGGAATCCGTCCGCCGCAACCGTTCTTCTGCCTGGTTAAAGTACTTCCGCCCCCTATTTTCTGATGTGGATTCGCCGGAAAGTATTCGGAGCTCATGCGGCCTTTGGGACAGTACGGTAGGACCAACGGGCTAAGACCGGATGAGCTTGATGCTGTCCCTATACTACTAAGTTCTCAGTTGAATGTCAATATTTTCTGCGTGTTGCGGGGGAGCATTTTACCCGGTTTGCAGAGCGTGCAATTGAAGAGATGGTGAATTCTGTAAGGTGCCGGGTAGGAAAGATGTCAATGATCGCCTCCGTCATCGAGGGAAGGAGGATATGTTTCCATCGCTCCGGAATGTATTATTTCCTTTGCATTGCATGTCAGCCGTTTTCTCTATAGCTTTCATGCTATTCAATCGATCTCAACTCCGACGTTTTCACCAGGGGGTATGGTTCCGTCATTGTCCCGTTCAATGACGTTCGCCAGTTGTCTGCTTGGCGGACTTAGCATTTTGTGTGTCCTTCAATGTCCCCCCGTGGTTCGCGCAGCACCTCTTCGCGGCGTTCAATTCCAGGATTCGACAATTCGTCACTATGAATATGTCCTCACCGACGGGTGGATATATGTCTACGATATCGACAATGATAATTCCCTTGTTAAATCAGTCGCCGTTCCCACCTCGTCCGGCGTCCGCGGGGCCGCCGTCTGCCCCGCCGATGGGATGATGTATATCAGCTACGGCGGTATCGGTGGAAGCTCCGGGAACGGATCTCTCCTGCAATTTGATCTTTTAAACGACAGCGTCCGATGGAACCAGCATTACACCCACGGCATCGATAATCATTCGATTGCCCTGGACGGAAAGACGATTTTCATGCCGAATGGCTCAATGTCGAGCGACGGCAGATGCTACATCGTCCGCACGACCGACGGCGCCGAGATAGGCCAGATCGCTACTCCTTCCCGGGGAATTCATAATACTCTTCTCAGCCTCGACGGATCCGACCTCTATATGGGGGACAGGGATATCAATAATCTCGGAAATGATTCGATTTATGTCGCACGGTCTTCCGATTATCATTTGATAAAATCTCTCGGGCTCATGCAAAGCGGAGTCCGCCCCTTCACGATCAACGGGACTGAGACGTTTTTGTTTGTGAATGTGACCGGACTTCTGGGATTCCAGGTGGTCAATCTCGCAACTGGTCTTGTCGAGTACACAGTAGACCTGACGACCATGGGTTTCCCGAAAACGACCTGCGGATCGCTCTGTCCCAGTGCCCCCAGCCACGGGATCTCCCTCTCCCCCGATGAGTCGGAGCTCTATGTTCTCGATCAGCCCAACGGATTTGTCCATGTGTTTGATATCAGCCATATTTTCAGCGAAGCGCCACAAAAGGTGGCGGACATTCACCTTGTGCACGATCTCTATGGGAACGATTCGGCGTGCGCCCAGTCCTGCCAGAGGGAAGGCTGGCTCCACCATACAAGAGACGGCCACTTCGTCTATGTGGGGGACGCAGGGGACGTGATCAACACCGCGACGAGAAGCGTCGTCGGCTATCTGCCTCCACTGCGAAATACACGGAAGATGCTTGAGATCGATTGGCAGAACGGCGTCCCAGTGTTTACAACCTCCCGGAACGGCCTCGGTTATGTGACGACGGCCGCCGCTCCCCCTGTGCCTGTCCTCCCCCCCAACGGCGAGCCGAATCAACCCGATACGGTTACCTGCGTCTGGAGATCGGTGTCCGACGCATCGTCATACCGTCTTCAACTCGCATCCGATAGCTCGTTTGCCTCCCCTCTTCTTGATGATTCGACCCTTTCGGATACGTCAATGCTGGTCCCATCGCTCAGCCTGATGTCAACGTACTTCTGGCGTATCCGGGCCGACTGGCATGGTCTTAAAACGTCCTGGTCCCCTGTCTACAGTTTCACAGTGAACATTTCACCCCACTGGATGCTTGTCTCGCTCTCACGAAGGGTGGCAGATGGTCGCGGGAGCACTCTTTTTCCCCGAGCATTATCCCGTCCGTTCGGATACGATCCGCCTCAGGGTTATGTAATCCAGGATACGCTCCGCCCGGGATCAGGATACTGGGTGAGATTCGGGCCTGATCCTCTCCCGATGACCGGCGATTCGATTCTCGCCGATACGATCCCCGTCCATGCGGGATGGAATCTCATCGGTTCCATCAGTGTTCCCATTCCGGTTACATCCGTTAGTTCCGTCTCCCCGGGTCTCAGAATCTCAAATTTTTTTGGCTATAACGGACGGTATGTCGTTGCTCCTACGATCAGACCCGGGGCGGCTTACTGGGCCAAGATGAGCGGGGATGGTGTCGTCGTGCTCTCGGGCAATTCATCTGCCGCGGACCCTGATGCCTTGTTTTCACCTTCGGAAACTCCGCCGCCTCCTCCGTTGCCCGGCTTTTCGGAATCCCCGAAAATCCCCCGGAATTTTGCCCTCCATGAATGTTTTCCTAATCCGTTCAATCCCTCCACAACTCTGAGGTACGAACTGCCCTTCGAGAGCAGGGTCAGCGTGACGATTTACAATCCGCTCGGCCAATTGATCGAGGTGCTCTCCGACCGTGTCGAGGATGCAGGTTATAAGGAAATAACGTGGACCGCACGAAATGCTCCTTCCGGAGTCTATGTCTGCAAACTGACGGCCGCCGGCATTCACGATAATGTCGGATTCTCTTCCGTCCGAAAGCTCCTCCTCGTGAGGTGACGCCGTCGAAGTGTTTCACTCGAGTTTTTTATCGCCTCAGCAGCCCCTAACGTAATCCCGATTATCCTTACACCGGTCGGTCTTCTGTTTGGCCGGTTGCATCTGTAGCCTGCGATCGCTATCATTATATGCAGCATGGTGATTGACAATCGATGATAGTAAATATCCCCTGAAACCCAAGTGAACCGGAGGTTCATCGGCATTTCCATCGCCATCGGCGCGGGAGTGGGCGCGGCGGTCGGTGTCGCTGCCCACGACATCGGCACGTGGCTCAGCGTCGGCGTTGCCGTCGGCTTCGCGCTCGGCGCCGGCCTGGATGCCCAGAGAAAACGCCGCCGGGACTCCACTCGGTCCGGATCGTAAGGCTTTCCAGACGGCGTAAAACTCCCCTGAACAAGAGTCCCTCCCCCCTCCGTGAAGAGTGATATTCCGTGCGTACCGCAAATCTCTCATTGACCAAAAGCCTGATTATATCTGCCCTGGCGCTCGTCCTGTCGTTCGATTGCGCCGCCCAGACGCAGATCACGGGATCGGTCAGGGACGCTTCGACTGATCGTGCTCTCGAGTTTGTGAATGTCACTCTCTTTTCCCTGCCCGATAGCGGGATCGTGTCAGGTCAGGTGAGCGATAAGGACGGGAAATTCGGGCTTAATAGAATTCGCTTCGGAAGATTCTTTGTGCGCTGTTCATTGATCGGATACCGGGAAACCAGGACCTCCGCTTTCGCCATCGATTCCCTGCACTCGTACGTGTCGCTCGGAGCCATTTTCCTCCGTCCCACGCCTGTAAACCTCGACGAGGTGATTGTCACCGGCGAGAAATCGCTCTTCAATCTGGGCATAGACCGGAAGGTGTATAATGTCGATCAGGACCTGATGAGCAAGGCGGGTTCCGCGAGTGAGCTGCTGCAGAATATTCCATCGGTGCAGGTCGATCTCGACGGGAATGTCAGCCTCCGGGGTTCCCCCAGCGTGCAGATCACCGTAAACGGAAAATCCTCGACCCTGATGGATAAAAGCAGCGCCGTGGTGCTGCAGCAGATGCCCGCCAACACCATAGAGAGAATAGAGGTGATCACCAATCCGTCGGCAAAGTATAAACCCGAAGGGACCTCGGGGATCATTAATATAGTTTTGAAGAAAAATGCATCTCCCGGTCTTAATGGCAATATTACCGGTAATGCCGGAAATAACGGGCGGTATAACGCCAATGTCACACTCAATGATAATCCGGGCGATGTGAATTTTTTCGTGAGCTACAGCATCAGGAAGGACAACCGGAACCGGGCAACCTCCGATGTCCGCGCCCAGGCTGACTCGTCGTCGGCTCTTTCATTTTATAACGGGGATCTTCAGTCACTGGCCAGCCCCCTCTCCAATATCGGCGTGCTCGGCGTGGATTATCACCTCACCCCGGAGGATCAACTGGGCCTGTCCGGCGATTTTTATGTCAATACGTTTACACGTACAGACCATCTGGGTGTGCTCCTCCATGACAATGCATCGGTGACGACAGGGGAATATGTTCGTACGCGTGTCGACCCCGAGTATGAGAGGAATTTTGAAGGCACTGCGTACTTTGAGCATGATTTTGCGGGGGAAGACCATAGAGTGCGGCTCGAACTCTACGGGTCGACATCACCGGAACAGGAGGATAACCATTACACGAATCTTTATCTTTTCCCCCAGAATTCCACAACGTACGATAATACGCTGATAAAACAGAAGGGCACCCGGAAGCAGATTTCGCTCGAATACTCCGGCCCCCTTTCGGAGAAGACGACGATCGAGGCGGGCTATTCAGGGGACTTTCGGAACGATGATTTTGATTTTCGGGCGGCGTTTTTCGATCCGAACAGCCAGAGTTTTACCCCGGATACTCTTAAGACTAACCGGTTTCTCTACGAAGGGGATGTGAACGCGCTCTATGCCACCTGGAAACAATCCCTCGGGTCCTTCGGCTTCCAGGCAGGGCTGAGAGGGGAAATTGCCACAAATTCATCCCACCTCGTCACCCGGGATTCGGCCGTCTCCACCGAATACTCCAGCCTCTATCCATCGCTCCACCTTTCTTATTCGCTGAGCAGTTTTACAGAGCTGCAGCTGAGCTACAGCCGCCGCACGAACCGCCCCCATGGGGATGACTTAAATCCGTTTCCCGAATACCGGGACCCCAGAAATATTTCTTCCGGAAATCCCTATCTTCTTCCAGAATACATTCATTCGCTTGAGCTTGGCTGCCAGTTCCAGAACGATGTTTTCACGTTTGTCCCCGCCGTCTATTACCGCGCCACCTCCAATAAATTCACGTCTGTGATTCGCGCTCTCAATGACTCGACTCTCCTGACGACTCGCCAGAACCTCTCCAGAGATAAGTCGGGTGGAGTTGAGATGATTCTCTCGGTGAGCGCGGGGAGCGTTTTCACAGCGCATTGGAGCGCCAACGGTTTCTATGAGCAGATCGACGCCTCAAATCTCGGTTACAGCGGCAAAAAATCGACGACGACCTGGACGAGTAATCTGACGTTTAGCGTCAGCCCTATGGCCATGTCGAAGTTTCAGGTCAATTCCACATACAATGCATCCAGGCTCACGCCGCAAGGGAAATTCAGGCCGAGCTACGCCGTGAATATGGGTTTCAAACAGGAGTTGTTGGAGGGAAAGCTGTCACTCCTCGCCACGATCTCGGATCTCTTCAGGACCCAGAAACGCCAGCTTGAGCTCACTACCCCCATCCTTAATCAGACGGTGATCAATACACGGGACTCCCGTGTTGCCTACCTCGGCCTGACGTACCATTTCGGTTCCCCCCCGAAAAAATCGAAGGAAGAACAGTTGCACTACGAGAACGGAGACTGAAAATGGTATCTCGGCCAATGTCCGGCCGATTCGGCAGCAACGATCGAAGTTCAGATCGGGGTTGATTTTGTGGTGAGCATGTAACGCTGTCCTCCCCGACCTCTCCTCCTGGTAGGGTCGCACCCTTACCTGGCAGCCGAACCGGCTCCGGCCATTTTGAGGCGGAATTCGGTGGTTTTGGTGTGCCCTCACGCACCTGTCCGTTGCCGATATGGGGCGATTTGGCTAACTTCGCTTTCATGAAGTATGTCCTATCGGTTGCTTCTATTGCCCTGCTGGGCATTACTCCGTCCTGCAGCGACCTCTCTCATAAATCTTCGGACAATTCCTCCTATCCCGTCAAGTTCTCCGTCGGAAACGTCGACCCACGATTCGGAGTTTCCCCGGAGAAATTAAGGGTGCTCACAGATAAGGCGGTTTCAGTCTGGGAAGAGCCCGTCGGGCTCCATCTGTTCGAGCCCGATGACCCGGCCCCGCTGAAGATAAATCTGGTCTTCGACGACCGTCAGCAAAAGAAATTTGATGAAAAACACCTGCGGTCGAAGCTCGACGCGGGGGGAAAATCGTATGATGTTCTCATGCAGGAATACGATTCGGAGGTGCTTCTTGAAAAAAAGCTCGAGAGCGACTACGCTTCCGAACAATCCTCCCTTCAGCAGAAGCTTGATGCCCATAATGCGCGCGTGGCATACTGGAATGCGCGGGGGGGAGCCCCGAGCGTGGAATTCTCCAGTCTTTCGATTGCGGAAAGGGAGATCGATAATCTGCGAGAAAGTCTCGAACGACACCGGCAGTATCTCAATAAGACGAACGACAATGTTAAGAGCCTCTCCGATGCGATCAATAATCTGGTTACCGATTATAATCTTCAGGTGAGTAATTATAACGGGCGATTCGTGGGGTCGAGGGAATTCGAAAAAGGCGCGTTCAACGGCAGGGAGATCAATATCTATGAGTTCGACGATGACGCCGATCTTGAGCTCACCCTTATCCATGAGCTCGGTCATGCCCTGGGCTTTGATCATGTTGACGATCCTCAGTCGATTATGTATTATAAGCTTGAGAAACAGGACAGGAAGAATATTCACCTCTCAGCCCAGGACCTCAATCTTGTGAAGCGAAAATTTTCCGAGCTGACAAAAAGATTCTAGTTTGGTTGGAAAAGATCAGATATCAAACGGGAAGGCCCTTGCCACGCAGTCCGTTTCATACAGGACGGTGGGCCAAAACCCACTTACGGCCAAACTCATGACGCTCAAATTCTCGGACTCGGCTCTTGCTCAATCCCGGCGCCGGGCCCTGACTATTCAGTTGCTCCTCCCTGCAGGGCTGGCGCTTTTCTTGTATTTCATGCCTCCCGTCGCAGGGGGTCTCCGTATGAAAATCGAAGCCGCAATCATCACGATCCTCGCTTTCGAGTCGATGTCGATCATTCAATCCCGGAGCGTGTTCCGCAAGCTGAAAGAGCTCGCAGTCGAGATTTTCCCCGATCGGCTCGAACGGAAGGGAGGCAAGTTTACTGAGAAGATTGCTTTCACGGATATCACGGGTGTACGTATCGAGGATCGCCGCGCGGGCGGGATCGCATCGATCAGGCTGAGGGTGCAAGGTCGCGGTCAGCTCGTGCTTCACGGGTTCGAGGACATGGAACTACTGGCCCGGTCCATAGAGGAGGGCGTATCGGATAAATCCATCATCCTGAGGAAGTCGCAGGCTCTCGATTGGAATAACCCGCTTTACACGGTCGGCGGAGCTTCTCTCATGATACCGGTCATGCTCCTTCTCCAAAGACTGGAGGATAATGTTTACTTGGGGATTTCCGTTTTGTTCTTCTTCGTCGTCGGCATTTTCATCGCAGCGTATAGGCCGATTAGCCGAAGCGCGGGGGAACGGTTTTCCAGATATGAGCTGGTGGTCGGGATTCTCTCCATGGTCCTCGCCCTGGGGATCGCAATCTTCATGTTCTGGCTCTGAGCCAGGGACAACCGACCATCAATTCGGGAGGATCAAGAGCCTTTCGGATTGCCCTCAGCACCTGGGTTCGCGATCAGACGCGTAAGGATCTTGGCCCATCAGGCCAAGGGTGGTGTCATTGGGAGATGCAAGAATTTAGCCTGGAATTCCACAGGATTAGTTTTCGGTGTGTGATTCTATCGGGTGGAGCTTGTATGTGCGGCCTGACCCGGTCGCACAGTCAGCCTCGTTATACGATCCTTTTGATTGTCGTTCGGAATGAAATCTCATCCTTCCTCACGCGGACGCTCAACGGGAGGAGGAAACATGCTCGTCCTCAGGATCTGTTTTCGAGGCTCACGCGATAGAACATCATTGGGTTGCAGGCGGGAAAAAGGCGATTCGTGCGAGGTCTTCTGTAACGGAGGTATCCAGCGGAACACGTGTGCGCCCTGAGGGAGTCGAACCCCCAACCCTCAGATCCGAAGTCTGATGCTCTATCCAGTTGAGCTAAGGGCGCAGGAAAAATTCGCTTGCGGGTGTTTATGAAGCGGCCCACTACGAGTTAGACCGATCTGATACGAACCGGTTGAACCAGTGGCTCGGCTGTCGACAGGTTCTCCGCGTCTCCGACGCGGATATGTAAATATAACATTTTGCAAATCGGGAGCAATAGCTCGCATGGCTCCGGATCGCGCATAGATCAAATTTTTCTAAGGGTTTCAATGTTTTAAGCGGGAAAAGGCTGCCCCCGCCCGGAGGCCTGGTCCAACACATGAACTGAACGATTCCCAGGCTCCCCGTGTGCGGGAGGCCGTAGCCGTCGCCGGGCCGAAATCCGATTTTTCCGAGCCGGAACCTTGACTTGTAATGCGAATGTTCCTACATTGGAGACACACTTCGTTTTTCTTCCATCAATCTCAACAATCAAGGAGCGCGCCATGTTCATCGTCCGCAATATCATGTACTGCAAGCCCGGCCAGGTTCGTGGAATGGTCGACACATTCAAGAATTTGTCCAAAACCCTCAAGAAGATTGGGGTTAAGGAGCCGATGCGCATTATGACCGATGTCGTCGGAGAACGATACTGGACCTGCGTCGTTGAAACGGAAGTGGATAGCATCGAGAAATGGAATCAGCGGATGCAGGAGTCAATGAAGGATAAGGAAGTGCAGAAGGTTATGAAGGATTATCACACGTTCGTCGAAAACGGGCGGCGAGAGATCTTTCAGATCGAGTAGTGAAGAGCTGAACTGATCCCGGGCCCGTTCGGGCCTTTTTAACAGTGTGGCGCCCCTCCGAGCCTGTCCCCCTGAACGGACCGCGGCGGCGGAGGGGCACCAGACGTTCCTCAGAAGCTGAAATTGTACGAGATTCCTCCTCCGATCCCCGCATCGCTCCACTCCTGGCTTTCCAGCAGGTTGCCATTGTCTCTCTTGGAGAATATGTGGTCGAAACTCCCCCGAACATCAAGAGCCACATCCTCCGTGAGTCTGACGCTGACTCCTGCCAGCCCCTCCAGCCCGAAGTTCGTCGTCTTTAGCTCGTTACCCGAGACAGAGACCGTGCTTCCGTCCTGCTGATATAGCGAATTGAATATCCCGGCCGAGGCTCCGACGTATGGCTGCACTCTGTCGGTGTTTATGAGCTGGCCAAAGTTGTACGTTAATCCTCCGAGCACCGGGATTTGGACGAGCTTGCGTCCGTCCACCGACTGGTAATTGGTCCAGCCGTAGCCGGATTCCACAAAAAGCGTCACTCCCGAACCGATCCCATACCCTAGTGCCCCGCTGAACGAAGGGCCGACCTTGGAATCGGTTGAGCCGGCCCCGACAAGGATCGATGCGTCAGACGCGCCCCGGAGCGTTATCCGATTCTCGGGTGCGACCTGGGCGTATCCCGGGCTCGCAAGAGTTCCGAGAAGAACCGACATCATGAGAGATTTCCAGAAGTTTTTCATAATGGTACCTCGCTTTTTTATTGTGATTGGTTTTCGACAGTTTCAAGTCTTGTCGGGGACTTTATTAGTCCCGCCATTGGGAGTCGGCGGGTTTTTGGCGTTGAACCCGAATTCTGACGCTTTTCTGTCAGCGGGAGGTGAATGTAAAACGAACTTCCATGGCCTCGCTGGCTCTCGACCCGGATTCTTCCCCCGTGCACTTCAACGGCAAGCTTACAGAAAGCGAGTCCGAGACCGCTTCCGGCATGAGCGCCGGGCGTGTCAGCACGCTCGAATTTCCCGAAAATTTTCGGTAAGAAATCATGCGGGATTCCCGATCCGTTGTCGATGACGGCGATCAAGACCTCTCGCTGCCTCTTTTCGAGGCGTACTTCGATCGTCCCATCCTCAGCCGTGTGCTTGACGGCGTTGTCAAGGAGGTTCGTCAATACGCGCCGCATGAGCTCGGGGTCAATCGTTACCCCGACCGCGGGCGCACGGTTTGTGAAGAGAAGCACGCGCGGCCCGAAAAGCCCAGACTCGCTTAGGCGCACCATCGTCGTGACGAGGAACTGGTCTATCGCGACCGGCATCGTCTGAATCGCCGGCTTGTGTCCTATCCTGCCGAGATCAAGGAGATTTTGAATCATCGACATCATGGTCTCGCCGCTCCGTGCAGCTTGGCGGAGGAGGTTCTGCTGTGATTTTGGCAAGTGATTTTTTTGGCGTAAAACATCCAGGGTCAGCAGGATCGTGTTGAGCGGCGTCTTGAGATCGTGAATTATCATCTGAGCGTAATCACCATCAAGCCTCGGAATGATTGCGGTCTTTCGTGCTTGTTTTTCCCCATCGGTCAGTGTCACGAGGCGGTCGTGTGGGCTGCCGACACCATGCGAACTGTTCATGCTAATTCCTGATTTTCTGTGACGTGAAGCGTTTGCAATACGCGACTTTATTGATTGAGACGTACGGCCGAGAGATTTATTGTTGAGTAAATCGTGCAAGTTTGTAACCGTATGCGATTGAGAGACTTATCGACAGATTGAAATATATCGATATATAGCGCAAAAAAAATTCTATTTTGAAACCATGGCAAGCATGCCTGCAAATTCAGCGAAAACTTTCTTGTTGACGGAGATGGTGACATGACGGCCATTCTTGACCGCATCAAGCAGGCCTGCCTCAAAGAGAATCTTGATGTGGTGGGAAACCGTCGGCTGCGACAGGTTGCCGAGCTTGACGGCATCTCCACAGGTTATTTTCCCCCGCCCGGCGATTTCCTTCAAAATCCGCAGCCTCGTCCTGTCGGCGAGCGCTTTGGCTATCTTGACCATCTGATCATCGGGTGTTCTCATATATCGAAATGTATCAATATATCAGATCAAAGTCAAGTCCCGCCCTCCATCCGACAGCCGGTCCATACTTCATGAAATTTTCCCTATATTGAGATTAGCAAAAACTCAGGCTTTTCCCGCATTTTGCCGACTTTCCCTGACGAGGGTTAAACCTTGCGCGGGTTCGAAAGTCCATTGGGAAAACCCGGTCGCTTGAGACATCCGGCCGGAGCCGGGGGTTGAATCTACCCTTCATGAGAGAAAGTTCCCCAAATACTTTCACCGACGATGGACCGTAAAGAGTTCCTGTCAATGCTCGGATTCGGCGCCGCGGCCATAGCGTGCGGAAATTGCCTGGGCTGCTCCACGAAGGACCAGGTCACAGCGCCAACCGGGGTCGATTTTACGCTGGATCTCAATGCCCCCGCCAACGCCCCGCTTCATTCCAATGGGGGATATGTCTATAATGACAATGTGATTGTCGCACGGACCCTTGCCGGCGCCTACGTGGCCCTCAGCCAATCGTGCACTCATGCGGGGACGACAGTACAGTTCGACGGGCCCAATGACCGATTCCATTGCCCCGCACACGGCTCGAATTTCAGGACGGACGGCTCCGTAATCAATGGCCCGGCGGCAAGCCCGCTCCAGAAGTATAACACGTCACTTTCTGGCTCTTCGCTCCGGGTCTTCTCGTAGCACGCCTGATCCAGGCTATAGATAGCGGTATCCCCACGGAAAGTAACGGCGTTTGAGGCTCTGCGGTCTCGGGATAACCCCTGAGATTTCGGAGAATGAATTTTGACGGATTATTGTTATGCCTAGGGGGAGATTTTTTCGGAAAGGTGGACCCTATGCTTAATCTGTTTGCAGGCCTTGCATTTATCCTCGTCTTGTCAAGCTATGCCGAGTCGCAATATACCCGACTCGGCGATTCGAAGCCCGAGCAGGATTCTCTCCTCCCCGCGATGACCCTCCAGGATGTGATCGATCTCTCGAAAGCGAAGGTGAGCGACGACGTTATCATCGACCAGATGAGATCGACACAGTCCTACTTTCAGCTGTCGACGAACGATATTATTGCTCTCAAAAACGAAGGAGTCAGCGAGAAGGTGATCACTGCCATGATCAAGTCAAGCCCCCCGGCACAAAGCTCTTCTCGATCTTCCGGGTATTATTATGGCGGCTATTATTATCCCTACCCGTACTGGTGGTATCCGGGTCTTTACTTCGCCTTCCGGTATCCCTACATCTGGCCGCATCACTCTCACTATTATGTCCCTTACCATGGGTTCCGCTACCCCACCCGCGTGTTTGCGCACGGCGGTTTCGCCACACGGGGATTCGGCCACCAGGGCTTCGGCATGAGAGGATTTGGAGGATTCGGCCACCGGGGTTTCGGCAGCCACCGATGAACCAATTGTGAACCCTGAGTTTCAGGCGATGGACGGCTCACCTGTAGAATCGCTGGCGGTGTCGCCTGTGTGGATTGATCGAAGAGAAAAACTGTGAATCTTCTGGGAGGGGCGTCTGCCTAGCCGACCGCCCGGTTGTATTCATCAATGGTGGTTATTCCCGCCGTCACCTTTTCCGATGCATCCTGAAAGATCCGCCGGAATGATGCCGCCTTTGCCGCTTCCTTGAGTTTTTCCATCGACGCTTGCTGGTCGATAAGATCGCGCATTTGCTCGTTGACGATGAGGACTTCGTTAATCGATGTCCTTCCCTTATACCCGGTATTGTTGCATTTCTCGCAGCCCTTGCCCCTGCAAAATTTCTTTTGATTCTTAAAATCCCCGTTGAGAGTGGCCTTCTCCGCGGCCGATGGTTCGTATTCTTCCTTGCACGAGTCACATACCCTTCGTACAAGCTGCTGGTAGGCGACTCCGATCAAGGTCGATGCCAGCCAGTAGGGGAGTACCCCTAAATTGAGGAGCCGGTAAATGGTGCCGACGGCGTCCCCCGATAACATCGTGCTCAGTACGAGATTCCCCGTGAGTGCCGCCTCCGCCGCCACCATGCCCGTTTCTGCATCCCGTACCTCGCCCACCATGATCACGTGCGGATTCTGCTTCAATATCGCACGGAGTGCCTCGGCCACCGTGAGGGACTTTTCGCCCGCAGTCGAAATCTGCGATGCAAAGGCAAGCTTGCATTCTATCGGGTTCTCCACCGTGAGGATGTTCTTGTCCGGCGACTGAATGTCAGCGACAGCCGCGTACATCGTCGTGGTCTTCCCAGAACTGGACGGGCCGCTCACCAGGAATAAGCCCGTCGGCCGATGAATTATCGACCTGACCTTCGACAGATTTTCTTCCGAAAATCCAAGCTCTTCTATATGATAGACCCGCGCATTCTTCGGAAACATCCGCAATGCCACCCGCTCCCCCCAGAGGACGGGCACCGTGCTGATCCGGACGTCAAACACATGTCCCGCTACGGTGATCGAGAATCGGCCCTCCTGGGGCTTTTTCTTTTCAAAGGCGTTGAGATTCCCCCGCGTCATCAGGACATTTGTGAAACTCTCCGCCACATCCTTGGGGAGGTTGATCAACTTCTTCATCATTCCCTCAAGACCCATGCGGATTCTCAGTTCCCCCTCGGCAGGCTCGAGGTGAAGATCGGTCGCCCCGGCCTTGATGGCCCGCAGCAAAATCTCGTCAACCATCGCTTCGGCCGTCGGCATCCTCGTCGTGCGAAATATCTCGCGGATTTTTTCTTTTGAAAATGCCCCGACATCGAATTGCTCGAGCGGGATTATGCTCGGAACGTCCTTGAAATCTTCAACCAACGACCCTGCGGAAGTCATCGTCAATGTACTGGTGTGTTTGTCACTCGTGGAGGATGCGGCCAATCGTCGTGAGGATGTCCTCAAGCACGTAGGGCTTGCCGATGAAGTCGCTTGCACCGAACTCCTTAGCCTCCATCGCATTACTGAGGTCGGCATAGCCGGTGAGCATGATGGCACGCGTGCGGGGAGAATGCATCCGGATGTACTTCAAAACCTGCAAACCATTCATGAGCGGCATCTGGATGTCGAGAAGCGTCAGGTCAAAATCCTGCTTTCCAAGCAGGGCCACCGCCTCCTCGCCGTCGGCAGCACAGGTGATCTCGTAACCGTGTGCCTTCAGGGCGTCGCCCAGGAGGAGACGCAGATCGTCTTCATCGTCTACAACGAGTATTCTGTGCTTTAACCCCATATCCCTTTGCGTCAGTTTTGTACCGCTTAGCCGGACCGTATGGCCGAATCTCCGTCAAACTAGCGAAATGCCCCTGGTGAATCAAGGGGGGGTTGATGGGGATCGCATTAGCCTAAAGGTCTGGATATAATGGCGTTACAGGGCTTCCGCTTCCTCAGAGGTCTTCCTTTTTTTTGTGTCTTGAGGCGGGAATCCCGCAGGTGAGCGGATCGGGCGGAAGGGGTTTCAACAGGGAGGATGGTCTGGCCGTGGCTCAGAGCGTTGAATCGTGACGGACTCAATGGGGCCGTCACCCCCGATAATTCACGCACCTGCCCGCATCATCTGCGGGCAGGCGCATGTAATAGATTAGTCGTCATCTCTCCAGCGGCCATGCTTTCCATGATGTTTCTCGTGGCCCCATCGGTTTCCGTCGTCACGATCATACCGGTCGTAATGTCTGAACCCGCGTCCCGCGACGCGAATGATGTCCGCATCAGTGAGATAATAGGGCTTTTCCCAGCCCCGGTGTCTGTAATACCCCCAGGCATTTCCATAGGGGGGACCCGATGGCACATAGTAGGTGTCCTCGCGGATACCGCATCGATCCGAGATGTCGACCCAATCATCACCCTCGTATCTCATGCGGGCGATCACCGCCGGTTCGTATCTTGAATGGCTTGAAATGAAGAAAACAGTCGGGATGTCCTCCTCAGGCAGTCCATAATCACGCACGACGACGACTTCCCGTGCGGGGACATGATAAAAATTCCCTATGGCGAGATAGAAATTGTCGAGCTGACCGTCGTTCAGGGAAAATCCGAACCGCGCCTGGCCGAGCCCCTGGCTCACCGGGTAAAGCATCATGATCAATCCAACCACTATGCTGCGCATTGCATGTCTCCTTTCAGTCGGTGCACAGATTAAAGCTCACCAGCTTCTTCCGGCAAACGGCATGCCGGAACTCGCTCCACCCGGGCGAGGTGGAACGGGCCCGATCAGGACTTACGCCACAATACGCAGGAATTATTAGGCTTACGGACGTCTCAGGGGTAGGGGTTAAATGTTCTTAACCTGAACCTGAGTTTTCCGCCTCCCCAAAGGTGACTACTTTATTGGGCAGTGTGTCTGGTGGATCTAAGCGTTTTTGATACGTTCGAATTTTGGAGGGAGAATGAGGATTTTGGAAAATGGTGGGAGAATCGAAGACTCAATTTCACCAGGATTTTACCCCCGTAAACCGACTCTACTATCTCCCGAAATCTTGATGAGAAAACCGGATTCCGCAGTTAGAAAACTTGCAGCTACTCGCGCCAGGCGATGACCTTGAGTCCCGTTCCGTTCGTCAACATCCCGACGGAATTCAGGATGGCCTTTCGTGAGTAATACGCCTCCGCTGATCCATTTCCCAGAACTCCGCCTGCAGGGGTGGGGGTGAATCCTCCCAATGAACCCCAAACAGAGCCGTGGTAGTTAAGAATGTCATCGGCCAGGATAATTCCGTTAAACGTCCCGACTGCCCCCTTAAACACTGAACTCGTATTGCTGTTGTGGACGATCAGGATGCCGCCCCCGGTGATTGTGGCTGATGTCCATGTGCTCCCCGAAGGTAATTCGACATAAGTGACCCCGCCCAGCGGGTATCTCAGCTGCGCCGGATCGGTCACATATTGCCCACCTGAGAGCCCGCTCTTGGCAATCGCCTTCAGAGTTCCCTCGGGAAATCCCATGCTCGGCCCTCCAAACGCGCTGTCCGGCGTGGTGGGATATCCGCCCGGAAATATCTGAGCCACATGGACCACGCTTGTATCGGGAGGGTTGGCTGGAACATGATCAACTCCTGAAGTTGACGTCCCGCCTATGGTACTGGACGAGCTCCCGAGCGTGAAGCTGGAACCTGTGGTCCAGACACCATACGTTCCCTTGCCGGGATTCACCGTAAGGGATCCCGGGTCGTGGTCCTCACCATCGAGGACGATGCCCCCGCTGAGATTCTCAGAACCATTGACCGTGACGAGACCCTTCACGATTGGGGGGATGAATGGGGAGGGGAAGTAACAGAATGTCGTTGTCGTGGCACTCGATTCCTGAACTGTGCCGAGGGATTGTATACCGATCGCGGTCGATATGCCCGCATAGGTGGTATCAAATACCCGAATATTCGCCGTTCCCGATAGCATGCTCAGAGACCAGCCTGCAGTCCTCCACGAGTGAGTCCCCTCCAGCTGGCGCAATGAAATGTTTACACCTCCCTGAGCGACATTCCGGGCCATCTGCTTCTTCTGGTACCCCGCAGAGTTCACGGCAAGTGCGTTGCTTGCCGCTTCAATCCGGTACAATATCGCGCTGGAGATCAGGATGATCCCGACAACTATAACTAGCATCGCCCGTCCAGACATAACTCTACCGTAAATTCTTTGGTTTGATGAGTCTCTCCCAGTATACTCCGGGATTGAGTTTCAAATAGGGCATCGTGGTTTCCTTGTAGTTAACCGTGCTTTCGATGTTCATAGCCACTTTGAGCGACTTGATCTGTGACGTCTGGGGGACCGGGTTTGTCACGAGCGCCGTATCATGCACATTGTAATAGTAAATCCTGAATCTTGTGATGCCCAGATTGATCGCCTGCGTCGATGGCGAAGAACCCTGCGGAATGTACGTCCGTTTCAAAACGTGAGTTTTGTTATTCAGCTGACCCGAGGCCGTCACGGGGTCGTAGGAGTAGACGACCGTGTCGATCTTGCCCGCATCGCTGAAGTCGCCGATAAAACTTATCTTGTTGGAATCGGCATACATGATGGCGCTGTCACTCCGCGCAAACACCCTGTATCCCATCTTGCTGAACTCGTATTCGAGGATGTTCGTGACCGTCGTAAGATTCGTCTGAGCGATGTATTTTATCTGCTGGGATGTGGCGCTCTGCACGATGTTGCTGTTGAACCCGATGATCATGACAAGGACAATGCCGCCGATGACCACCGAGCAGACGATATCGTAAAGAACATTTGTTCCTGTCATGCGCGTGTGGCCCTAGTATGAAAAAACGTAGTAAAGGATCACGGGATCGCTCAGGAATGGGCTCGTCACCGTAACCGTCATTCTCTTACAGAATGTCTGACCGCTCATATGAGCCGTGTTAGGATCGTTCTCGACGACGTAGACCACTTTCACATCGACCTGGTATCCTTCCGCACGCTGCGTGTTGATCTTCCTCCGGTACATGTCGTAATCATCCACGTCGTTGAAGAGGTATGTGGACCGGAATCCCGGCGATGCCGCACTGTAGGGCGATGTGGTGATGAGAGTGTCTGGCTTGGGGATGGATTTTTCGGCCGCAGTCTCGCGGCCGAGCTTTGCCGGCGTCGTCAGGGAGGATGCAACGGAGACAATTGAGGTATCCGTCACGGAATCGAAGACCTTCGTCTTGGCCTCGTCTATGACCGCCTGGCCCAAACCGATAGCGCTGATGTAGTATTCGTTCTGCTCCGCAATCTGGGTGTTGCCAATCATCAACTGAACCGATGAGCTCAGGAAAATCCTGAAGATGAGCAAAGCGCCGATTGCGAAAATTATGTTTGTTCCCATTCTGGACTGACTGGCTTTCTTTATGTTCGATTTTGGGCCGCAGCGGCAACTCGACTGCCTGTGCGGAGTTCCGAGGAACAGTACCAAGATACGCACACAAAAGCCATGGATCAGTAACGACCGTCACGTGCCGCACGATTACCGGGCCCCCGATTCTCAAAGGCTTTGAATCCTCCCCATTTCCTTGCGATTTAGGGAGAGAGGATTGGTGACAATAAACGGGTAACATGGGAAAGTGGGCACCGATTTCCGGCGAAAACGCAACCGCTCGACTGCTGAGATCTGGGTTCCATGTTTCACACTTCCGGACAAGTCACGAGAAGCTTTCCGTGAGCTTCTGTCCCTAAAGCCCAGTCCCGCCTAGAGTGACCTTCCATTGCTAGTCCGCTGGGGCGACGGAATCGCTTGACAGGCGTAAAACCGATCTAAACGACCTTGTGAGCCGGAATTCACCACGTGACTGTGCGCACTGCCTCACCGAATATGCTTGCCTATATTATCCGATATGCTCAAATTATCCGATGCATTCGCTCGAGCTAAATAATGGGAGATCCGGGTTCATGCCGTGCGCAGTAACCCAGATTTAAAATGGGATCAAATGTCATTCTCGCTATAGGGGCACTGATTATTTTTGGCACCTTTTTGCGATCATCAACTAACTTGATGAGCGCCAATACTCAGATCGCCGAACAGAATGAGTACCTGATCACCGCTCTCTCGCTGGCCGAATCGGTCATTTCCGAAGCTAAGACGAAGGCGTTTGATCAGAACACCGTCTCTTCACCTGTGAGCGCTCCCGATTCTCTCAGCGGCATCTTGGGACAGGACGGAGGCTCAGAGACAGTCCCCAGTCCGGACACCCTTGTGACAACGAGCCCCTATTCAGCTTCCACTCCCGGGTTTCTGTCCAATTGTAAGTTTAATGACGTTGACGACTATAACGGCTATCAGAGGTTGGTGAATACTCAAAGGGCAGAGAAATACTCCTTGTCGGTTAAAGTTGCGTACGCGAGCGTCACCTATCCCGATTCGACGATTCTCACGAAGAGCTATTGCAAACAGTTTAAAGTGACACTGAAAAGTCCCTACATCCCGGATTCACTGGTTATTTCATATGCGTTTTTCTACTAAAGTGATGAGATGAATTCGCTCTATGATATTGTCATCTCGCTCACGATTGGCGCAACGATTATCTCGATGCTGATTTTCTTTACTACTAACGTGGCCCAGGAGGGAAGCGCTCAAACAATCTGCCTCATGACCCAAACCAATTGCACCAGCGTGACGGATATTCTCGATTTCGAGTTTCGTAAGATGGGTTTCCGGGTCCCCGCCTCGCACGACAGCTCGATAGTGTTCGCCGATTCGAACAAAATAAAATTCAAGGGCGACCTGAATAATGATGGGACCGTCGATACTCTCACGTATTACCTGAATACCGCGGCAGCCTCCGGTATGGCGAATACGAATACGCGCGTTCTCTACAAAACGCTGAACCTGCAGGCCGCTCAGCCAATCAACATAGGAATCACCCGGTTTCGTCTCAGCTACTATGACGCAAACGGGAATGCCTTCACGACCTATCCTGTCTCACGCCCCTCACAGATAAAATCTCTCAAGCTCGCCCTTAACGTCGAAAGCACCGTCCCCTTCAAGCCGACGACGCAGGGCTACCTTAAACTGAATCCCGGCGTCTACTGGGAACGGACGTTTAAACCCAAGAATCTGAGGTGATCACACGTGACCGGCCATGCTTCCATATTCCTCGTACTCGGGATCATCGTAGCCTCATCCCTCATTCTGACAAATATCGAATCATCCAGCTCGAGGATTGTTGAGAACCAGAATGCGGCTTATCTCGCTCAGTCCGCCCAAAACATCGCCCAGACAGGAGTGTATATGGGCCTCCGGCAGCTCGCCAACGACGGTTCATGGAGGACAGGATTTCCGCTGACGCCGCTGCTGGGGGGGAAGGTGAGCGTCAGGGCCTTTGATACGACCTATAACGGCCGACTTGCCATCGGTATATCGGCGACAGGAATAGCCGCGTATCATACGGCGCAGGAAAAACGCGTTACCTCGACAGCATTCGTCGCGATATCCCCGAAGCCTGTCCATGTGAATGCTGCGATCTCAACGAATGCTCAGACGAAGACCGGAGGAGGGCTTATTGTCGACGGACGAGACCACACGGCTGCAGGAACTCTGATTCCTGGCAAAGGCATTTTTGGTTTATGGACGACATCGACCTATACCCAATCAGGCAGTTCGGCGATCGGGGGCACCTCGGTTGCAGGTGTGGATTATGTGCCCAGCCCGTTCCCCGATACGAGTATACTCCGTGTGAATCAGTCGCCCCCCGGGGGTTTTCCCACAACCCCCGACAGCGCCATGGGTGGACCAGCAAACGGTTATCCCGAGGGGACCGTAAAATCGGTGGCACAAAGCGGACTGTCAGGGAGCCAGTATGTTACCGATCCCCTCCTCCTGGTTTTCCCCCTCAGTGGAGTGACTTATGTTGAATTGCCGTCAGGCTCCACCTGGTCGCCTAAGTTAAGCGGCTCAGGAGTCGTAGTCATCCATAATGGAACAAAAGACGCCCAGTTCAAGAACCCAGGAGGGACCTTCTCGGGGCTCATAATAGCAGATGACGTGACGAGCCTCGCGGGTCTCATTCTTACCGGCGCCATCATACAAATTACACCAAATCCGAAGTCCGTTCAGATTGGGACGAGCAACGGGTCGGTAACCTATTCCAAAGAGGCTATCATTAATGCGACGAACAACCTGGGTTCGACCGGGTATGGAAGCGCCAGCTCCGTTGTGGCGTGGTGGGAATGAGCCCCTTCAGGACCTGAGGATCAGGATTCCAGCCCTAGGCATCGCCGAAAAATGGCCGGGCACCACTCTCAGTTTTTCCCTCTTCTGATGTTATTCCACGATCAACCCGGCATACGTTTTCTCTTTTCACATCGTGATTGGTAACGCCCCGGGGGTTCGGCGGTCAGGACCCGAGAGCCCTGATGACGACATGGAGTAATTCCTCCGGATCGTAGGGCTTCGAAATGTAATCCTTCGCCCCAAGCCTGACGCATTCGATCGCGACCGGCACGCTATCGACGGCAGTGATCACGACCACCTTCGGAAGTCTCTGAATTGCCTTCATCTGCTTCAAAAGCTCCAATCCATCCATCTGCTTCAGTTTCAGATCCAGAAGGACGATGTCATACTGCTTCTTCCTGATTCTCTCCAAAGCAGGGACACCATCATCGACGGCATCGACACTGAAATTCTCCTCCCGAAATTGCTCCGTAAGCGCAGCCCTCATATCGTCGTGGTCTTCCACCACGAGCATATTCAATAGCGTTGACATATCCGCCATACTGTGAATGAGTGAACCCCCGCCGGATTCTCCCGAACATAGCGAACCGGGGGGCGAAAATCAAATGTGATGACACGCGGAGCACATCGAAGTCTTGATACTCTCGCGGATTCTCCCTACTTTTCATCACCACTTGGACGTGTCAAACCGGTATCCCTCTATGATCCCATGCAGGATGGAATGTTACCTCGGATCCGGCGCCGCTGATCCAGACACCGCCGGCCTGATGGATGAATACACCTGATTCGTTGGAAAATCACGCTCCACGGGAGGCAGGATCCTTCACGGTCCCCCTCGGCATTGCCCTGCTGCAACTGATCCTCCAGGTGAGTGCTCAGAATAATTACGGTTACTTCAGGGACGAACTTTATTATATCGCCTGCAGCGATCATCTTGCATGGGGATATGTCGACCAACCTCCCCTCTCGATCGCTCTGCTTTCTCTGAATCGCTGGATCCTGGGGGACTCTCTTCATGCCCTCAGATTTCTCCCCGCGCTGGCCGGCTCTGCCGTTATTATCCTGACAGCCTTGCTCTCCCGCCGTCTGGGCGGCGGCAGGATCGCCCAAGGCCTTTCGGCATTGTGCGTGTTCGCTGCACATTCTCTTCTCGGGAACGGCAGGTATTTTTCGATGAACGCCTTTGACGTTCTCTTCTGGACCGCTGCCGCGTACTGCCTTGTCCGAATTGTCCAGGGATCTGAGAAGTTTTGGCTCGCCTTCGGAGTGATCGCCGGACTCGGGTTGTTGAACAAGTATTCTATGGGGTTTATGGTTGCCGGAACTCTCGCCGGTCTCGTCCTGACTCCCTGCCGCGTCCAACTCCGCTCGAAGTGGTTCTGGTTCGGCGCAGTCTCTGCAATGCTCATTTTTCTCCCTCACCTTCTCTGGGAGATCTCCCAAGGTTATCCGACCCTTGAGTTTATCCGGAACGCAAGCCAGAACAAGAATGTGAGTCTTTCAATCCCCGATTTTTTTATCGGGCAATTCAAAGATCTGAATTTCTTCAACTCCCCCCTTTGGCTCATGGGACTTTTCTTCCTTTTTTTCCATTCTCAAGGGAAGAAATACCGAATTATGGGCTGGATTTATGTTACTGCCGTTGTGATTATTCTTTCCGGGAATCCAAAAGTCTATTATCTCTCCCCCGTCTATCCGGTGCTTTTTGCAGCAGGCTCCGTGATGGCCGAACGATTTGTCATCACCCGGCGCTGGCTGATCCCCGCCTATGCCAGCCTCATGATCGCCTCGACGCTTGCCGCGCTGCCGTTCGCCGTCCCGGTTTTGCCCGTGAATAGTTTTGTCGCCTATCAGGAGATGCTGGGCGCTACGCCCCGATCCGAGGAGAGAACTCCGGTCGGCGTGCTGCCGCAGTATTATGCGGACGAGTTTGGCTGGGAGGAAATGGTGGCAACCGTCTCACAAGCCTACCATAGCCTGACTCCGGAGGAACAAGCGCAATGTGTTATTTACGTCCGGAATTACGGCGAAGCGGGAGCAATAGATTTTTTTGGCAAGAGATACGGGCTTCCCAAAGCTCTGTGCGCCCACAATAATTACTGGCTCTGGGGTCCCGGTAAGCTTCCAGGCCACGTCGCGATCGTCTTCGGCGGTAGCCGCGATCTGGATGAGAATTCTACCGATCTCCGACGGCGGTTTAAACGCGTAGATTTCGTCGGAACGACAAACTGCCGCTATTGCATGCCCTATGAGAATGGTCGTCAGATATTTGTGTGCCGTGAGATGAATACGACCTTCCAGGAGCTGTGGCCGGGAGAACGATTCTATATCTGACAGGAAATCACGGTTTCGCCAGAAAGGTCACTGGCGGAGAGAGTTCGCTGGTCCCCCGGCATCCTGAAGTTCCCCCTCACTAACTCCGGCGGTTCTGCGGCCCCATGTTAAAACCCTCCGTTTCGGGCATTTCCCCGCGTAAGTTTTTTCACCGGTTTGTGTCTAATATGAAAACCGGCTGGTGACCACACACTTGGAGCCCGATCCCCGGGGAAAAGGAGGGGAAGGAGATTCTCTGGGGAACGCATCAGATCCGCTGACATTCGATGAGATTTATGAAAAATACAGCGCGAAGGTGCTCACTATCGCCTACCGGTTCACCCGTGATGAGCAGACCGCCCGGGATATTTCGCAGGAAGTTTTCATGAAAATATATGAAAGCCTTTCATCCTACGAGGGAAAATCTCAGGTCTTTACGTGGATTTACCGGATTACTGTGAACCATGTAATTAATCATCTCCGAAAAGAGAGAAGGCATAGATGGCTCAGCCTGCTGGAGCAACCCGTGAACGGTCTGATCTCAGCCCGGACGGCGACTGCCAGCACGTCCGAAAGTCCCCACAAGATTCTTGAGCAGAAGGAGCGCCGCCTGGTGGTCCAGTCCGCCATTGATTCGCTCCCCGTAAGTTGCCGGATCCCCCTTGTGCTCCACTGGAGCGAGGGGATGAGCTACCAGGAAATCGCCGATGCGCTCAATGTGAGCCTGGGAGCGGTCGAGCAGAGGATTCACAGGGCTAAGAAGAAGCTTGTATCGAAACTCAATTTCTGGATATCGGACATTTGATGCCTAAACATGTAAAAAAAATGTTCCTCACCTGGCATCAGGAGCCTCAAGGGTCGGAACGGCGCAAACAAATCGAGAGACACCTTGCCGAATGCCCATCCTGCAAGAGCTTTTTTGACCAAATGTCATCGTTCTTTGCCGAAGCACGCAGGGAGGATTCTCTGCCCTTGACCGCGGGTCCGTTCGTGCCACGGACGATCCGGATTGTTACCCCGTCCGTCTCGCCGTTTCGAATCGTGCCGTGGCCCGTCGGTGCGGCAATTTTTGCTCTCGCTTTGGGGATCGGGATCTACCTCGGTTCCGGGCTTTCGCCTGCCAGTTCATCGGGCCAGGAGGATGTGCTGGAAAATTACTACAACGCGGTCTCACAGCAGAATTTCGGATCGACAATGACTCAACTCATGGACACCTCCGGGAGGACCAGATGAAGATGAAATTGCTCGTGGGCGGACTTCTTTTCCTCATTGTCGTGAATCTGGCGACGATCGGGAGCTATCTCTATGTCCGGTGGACCCAGAGTCAGCCCGTGCCGCATTTTGGACCCGGAAGAGGTTTTCCGATGGACCTGGATCCTTTGAAACGCGCAAGATTTCTTGAACTGCTTAAGAGTTTCCGGGATGAGACGCAGACACTCGAGGATAAAATAGTGAGAACCCAGGACGAGATTTTCTCCCTGCTCGGCCGGGATTCGGCCCCGCAGGATAAGGTGAAGGAAAAACTAAAGGAGCTGGCCGATCTCAGACTACAGATCAGCGAACGGGCTACACAGAGGCTGATCGAGGCTAAATCGTTTCTTTCACCCGTTGAGCAGAAGATGTTCCTGGACGGTATCCTCCAAATGCGACCCGAGCCCCCGCGACCGTTTGGCCATGAAGGCCCGCCCCCACCACCGTTCGGAAGGGAGGAGGAACCACCTCCGCCTCACTGATACTCTCGACGGTGCGTTTTTCAGGAAAAACTTTGTCCAACGATAGTCTCATATCGACCCAGGAGTGAATCATGCCGAATAATCTTATCCGGACGCTCGCATTCCCGCTCTTGATTGTTTCACTGGCGGGATGTTCACAGGATTCTGTCCAGCCCGATGCGACATCCTCGGGTGCCACAACCGCCAGCGTGATCGATAATGAGTTGGCGCTCCTCCGCACAGGCGGGATCGGTGTCGACTCGAGCAGAGCGGTTTTCTCCCTCGGATGGAGGGAATTCCTCGATCCCCGAAGCCAGGCGATCACGCTGACGGGCCGTGCGTTTGCCGTGGCATTCACCCATAGCCGGAATCTCCCCGTCCCGCACTCCGGGATGGACATGGGATCTGTTTTTCTTAACTACAACGGTGTGCACGTGGAATTGCAGAAAAGGATCGATCCCCGCAGAGGTATTTCCTATTCAACATTCTCAGGGCCGCGCGAAGGGGGATCAAATACAAATGTACAGTTTGTCGCAAATGAGCCCTATGAGTTCGAGGTGACAGGCTCAGATAATTTCAACGCCTTCCCAGGGCGCGTAGTTTGTCACGGCCCCAGTTTCACTTTTTGGTGCATGCGGAA
>JACXTT010001543.1_pt1 | contig 38130 bp, 37 predicted proteins | sample 9270951 | NCBI WGS metagenome assembly JACXTT01 (sample SAMN15532306, study PRJNA645909) | rock metagenome | isolation source: weathered quartz diorite | place: Puerto Rico | collected 2017-06-21
TGCTCTCGCCGCGCCTCTACCGGTCGGAGCCCGCGGTGGGGGCCCTGGCGGCCGAGGCGCCCGCCCGCCTGCGGTAGACTCGGACTCCCGCGCTCACCGCACCAGGAGGATCGCGCGCCGTGTCCGCAGAGGAGCTTCGGGCGAAGATCCGCGAGGTTCCCGACTTCCCCAAGCCGGGCATCCTGTTCTATGACATCACGACGCTGCTCAAGGACGCCGTCGCGTACCGCGAGGCGATCAAGCTGATGCTCGATCCGTACCGGGGCGACCAGCTGGACATCGTGATCGGCATGGAGTCGCGCGGCTTCATCTTCAGTGCGCCCATGGCCATCGAGCTGGGTGCCGGGCTCGTTCCGGTGCGGAAGCTGGGCAAGCTGCCGGCCGAGACGATCTCGGTCGAGTACGCGCTCGAATACGGCTCGAACACCCTCGAGATCCATCGCGACGCGATCGAGCCCGGCCAGAAGGTGCTCATCGTCGATGACCTGCTCGCGACCGGTGGCACCGTCCAGGGCACGATCGAGCTGGTCGAGCGCCTGAAGGGCGAGGTGGTGGGCCTCGGGTTCCTCGTCGAGCTCGAGTTCCTAAATGGCCGCGAGCGGCTCGGCGACCGCGGCGTCACCAGTGTCATCCGGTATTGACCGCCACGACTGACAGTCCCTCCACGCCCGAGCCCGCCGCGCCCGAGCCCGCCCCGGCAGATCCCTCGCGCCGGCGCTTCTTCCGCCAGTTCGCCGGTGAGGTAATCAGCAGCGCCGCGCAGGTCGTCGGCGCGGTCAGCGAGCTGCGCGACCGGTCGGCGGCCGAGGCCTCCGTTCTGCTTGGCGACCGCCCGAAGCCGTCCGCCGGCCCGAGCGTCGCGGGGAGCGCAGCGTCCGCTGCGAGCCCGGCCCCCGTGACGCCAACCGACGACGCGCCCGTCTCGGCCGTCTTCCGGACGCCGTTCCGGTTCGAGTCGGACACCACCCTGCTGGTCATCGATCAGCGCAAGCTGCCCGACCAGCTCGTGGAGATGCCGGTCAGGACCGCGTCGGACGCAGCCAATGCGATCAAGCTGATGGTCGTTCGCGGTGCGCCGGCCATCGGGCAGGTGGCGGCGATCGGGCTCGCGCTGACCGCGCGGATCGCCGCGAAGTCGCACCCGCACGCGCGCCGGGCGATCCTCGAGGGCCAGGCGGACGCGCTGCGCGAGGCCCGCCCGACGGCCGTCAACCTGCGCTGGGCCGTCGATCGGCTCATGGCCCGCTACCACGCCATCGGTGACCTGTCGAAAGAAGGTGCCGAGATCGCGGCGGCCATGGACGACGAGGCGATGGCCATCGTCGCCGAGGCCAACGACGATCACGGCCGGCTCGCCGAGGCGGGGCTCGCCGTGCTCCCCGAGGTCGAAGGCCGGCCCCTCAACGTGCTGACCCACTGCAACACCGGGCCGCTGGCCTGCGGCCAGTTCGGGACGGCGCTCGGCGTCGTCCAGGCCGCCCACGCCCAGGATCGGCCGCTGCGCGTCTGGGTGGACGAGACCCGGCCGTACCTCCAGGGCGCCCGTCTCACCGCGTGGGAGCTCCAGCAGGCGGGCGTCGACCACACGCTGATTCCCGACATGGCCGCGGGGCCGCTGCTGGCCCAGGGCGAGGTCGACGTCATCCTGGTCGGCGCGGATCGCATCGCGGCGAACGGCGACACGGCCAACAAGATCGGGACGTACACGCTGGCCGTGCTGGCCCAGCGCCACGGCGTTCCCTTCGTCGTCTGCGCGCCGCTCTCGTCGGTCGACCTCGAGACCAGGGAGGGCGCCGCGATCCCCATCGAGGACCGCCCCGCCGACGAGGTGATCGAGATCCGAGGTGTCCGCATCGCGCCGGCTGGCACCCCGGTCCGCAACCCTGCCTTCGACGTCACGCCAGCCGAGCTGATCACGGCCATCGTGACCGAGGAGGGCGTGATCAGGTCGCCATTCGGCGAGGGCCTCCGAGCCGCGATGGACCGCCGCGACGCCCGGCGCGCGGCCGACCGGCCATACGCGATCGAGCCCGCGCCGGTGGAGGCCTGATGGCCACGGTCGCGCTGGATCGCGCCGGCGCGCGGCTCCACGCCGAGCCAACAACGGATCGCGAGCTCATTCGCAACGTCCTCCAGCGGGACCGCCTCTTTGCCGCATACGCGCTGGCCGACCTCGAGGACCGCGACCCGGCACGCGCGAGGTGGGGCATTGCGCGGGAGGGTGACGAGGTCGTGTCCCTCGTGCTCGAATTCGGCGGGCCGGCGCCGCAGCCGCTGTTCGTCGTCGGCCGGGACGACGGCATCGACGCCATCCTGCGGGACGTGATCCGGCCGCCGATCGCATACGTTGCCTGCCTGCCGGCCAATCAGGCGGCGGTCGAACGGCGGTATCGGCTCGAGCCGGGCCCGCAGATGGTCCGGATGTGGATCGACAAGGCGTCGTTCCGCGATGTCTTCGACCCTGGTGTCGAGCGCCTCCTGCCGACCGACGCCGGCGAGCTCAACCGCCTGTATCGCCTCGGCTTCGGGAGCTGGCTGCCGCCACAGGCGATCGCCGATGGCGTGTACTACGGCATTCGGGTCAATGGCCGGCTCGTCGCCGCCGCGGGCACGCACGTGATCGGGCGCCGGGCGCGGATCGCGGTCGTGGGCAACGTCCTGACCCAGCCCGAGTTCCGCGGCCGGGGCTATGCCGAGGCGGCGACCGCTGCCGTCACGGCCCAGTTGCTCGAGTTCTGCGACCATGTCGTGCTCAACGTCCGCTCGGACAACCCGCCCGCGCTCCATGCGTACCGACGGCTGGGCTACACCGAGCACGTTCGCTTCGAGGAGCGCCTCGGGCACCGCATCGGTTCGCTGTGGGCCGACGTCGCCGCTGCGCTCCGCCGCTTCGCTCGCAGCAGGGAGTCCCAGGATCGATGACGCTCACCCGTGCGGGTACCGACTACGACGTGACCAGCCTCGACCTGACGGCCGAGGGCGTCCGCCGCATCGAGTGGGCCGAGCGCGAGATGCCCGTGCTCCGCACGATCCGCGACCGATTCGCGCGGGAGCAGCCGCTCAAGGGCGTGCGCGTCGGGGCGTGCCTGCACGTGACCACCGAGACGGCCAACCTGATGCGGACCTTGGAGGCCGGCGGGGCGAGCGTGGTGCTGGGCGCCTCGAACCCACTGTCGACGCAGGATGACGTCGCGGCGGCCCTGGTCAGCGAGTACGGCATCGCCGTCCATGCCCGCCGCGGCGAGGACCGCGACACCTACTACCGGCACCTCAACTCGGTGGCCGACACGCACCCCACGGTGACGATGGACGACGGGTGCGACCTCGTGTCGCTGCTCCACCAGGATCGCGCCGAGCAGGTGAAGGAGGTCCTCGCCGGGACCGAGGAGACGACGACCGGCGTGATCCGACTCCGGGCGATGGCGGCGGACGGCGCGCTCGGCTATCCCGTGATCGCGGTGAACGAGGCCCAGACCAAGCACCTCTTCGACAACCGCTACGGGACCGGCCAGTCGACGCTCGACGGAATCCTGCGCGCGACGAATCTGCTGATCGCCGGCCGCAATATCGCCATCGCCGGCTATGGCTGGGTGGGCCGGGGCATCGCCGCGCGGATGAAGGGCCACGGCGGGCATGTCGCGGTCGTCGAGGTCGACCCGATTCGCGCCCTGGAGGCGCTGATGGACGGCTTCGAGGTCATGACCGCCGGCCAGGCGGCCGGCTGGGCCGATCTGCTCATCACCGCTACCGGCAACGTCAACGTGTTCCGGCGTGAGCACTTCGCGGCGATGAAGGACGGCGCGGTCATGGCCAACTCCGGTCACTTCGACGCCGAGCTGGACCTGAAGGCGCTGCGCGAGATGGCCGAGGGCCACGTCCGCGAGGTTCGCGAGAACGTCCAGGAGTTCGACCTCGGCGGCAAGCGCCTGCGGCTGATCGCCGAGGGCCGGCTGGTGAATCTCGGCGCTGCCGAGGGTCACCCCGCCGCGGTGATGGACATGAGCTTCGCCAACCAGGCGCTCGCCGCCGAGTACGCCGTGCAGCACCACGCGGAGCTGGAGCATCGCGTCTACGGCGTGCCGCCGGCGATCGACGCCGATGTCGCCCGGCTCAAGCTCGCGGCCTTCGGTATCCAGCTCGATCCGTTGACACCGGAGCAGGCCGAATACGTGGCGTCCTGGAAGCACGGAACATAAGGGCGTGAGAAGCGCCCCGCGTCGCGGCGGGCAGGCCAAGGCGCCGGCGAGCACCCGAGCGAGCGCACTGTGAGCGTGCGAGAGCGAGGGCGCGGAGCCGGCAACGCCGGCATGGCTGGCGAGACGGGGGGCGCCACCGAGCGTCGCGGCTCGGGAGCCGCCGGGGTGACCGTCGCTCCATACGGATCCTGGGTCTCGCCGTTCAAGATCGAGCGGCTGACCGACCGGGTCGTGTTCCTCATCGAGCCACGCGCTGCGGCAGGCGTCCGCTGGTGGATCGAGGGACGCCCCGACGAGGGCGGCTTGCAGGTCCTGATCCGGCGCGAGTACGACGGCACGCTGACCCGGATGACGCCGGGGGGGTTCAACACTCGCTCACGGGCCCACGAATACGGCGGCGCCGCCTACCTCGTGTCGGGCGGCCTGGTCGTGGTCTCCGACTTCGGCACCGGCCGGCTCAACCGGGTCGTCGCTCCGGGCGAGCTCGTGCCGCTCACCCCGGAAAAGCAGTGGCGCTTCACTGACGCGATCCACGATGTGGCGCGGAATCGGCTGATCGCCGTGCGCGAGGATCACGAGCCCGACGTCGTCGCCGAGCACGGCGAATGGAACAACGAGCTGGTCGCGATCGATCTCGACACCGGCGACGTGTCGGTCCTCGCAGCGGGGTCGGATTTCTACGCCGCGCCGCGACTCTCGCCCGACGGGACGACGCTCGCCTGGCTCGAGTGGCACCACCCCAACATGCCCTGGGACGGCACCGAGCTACGGCTGGCGAGGATCGGCTCGGATGGCTCGCTCGTCGACCCGCACACGATCACCGGCAGTCGAACCGACTGGATCAGCCAGCCCACGTGGTCGCCCGCGGGCGTGCTCCACTTCGCCGCGGAGCCGACGGGCTGGATGAACCTGTACCGCTGGGTCGACGGCACGGCCGAGCAGGTCACCAACCTCGAGGCCGAGCTCGTCGGGCCGGACTGGCAGTTCGGCTACTCGACCTACGCGTTCCTGCCCGGCGGCGACGTCGTGGCCATCGCCCGCAGCTCCGGCCGCGACGAGCTGATCCGGATCGCGTCGGACGGCTCGATCAGCACGGTCGACCTGCCGTACACCGAGATGAACTCGCTCTCGGTGGATGGCGATCGCCTCCTGCTCCGCGGCGCGGGCCCCAGGCAGCCCGCGCAGGTGATCGAGCTCGACCTTCGCGGCGGCATCGAGGTCCTCCGGACGGCCAACCCGAACCAGCCCGAGCACGACGACGTCTCGGCGCCGCAGCACATCGAGTTCCCGACGACCGGCGGTCGAACCGCCTTCGGCAACTACTACGTGCCGACCAGCCAGTCATTCGCCGGCCGGGACGGCGAGCTGCCGCCGCTGATCGTCACGAGTCACGGCGGGCCGACGGGCGCCGCCTTCTCCGGCTTCGCGACCGGCATCCAGCTCTTCACCAGCCGCGGCTACGCTGTGCTCGACGTCGACTACGGCGGCTCGACCGGCTATGGCAAGGCCTACCGCAAACGGCTCGAGGGCGAGTGGGGGATCGTCGACGTCGACGATTGCGTCGCCGGCGCCCGCTACCTCGCCGAGAAGGGGCTGGTCGACGGCTCACGGCAGGCCATTCGAGGCGGCAGCGCCTCCGGCTACACGACCCTCGCCGCGCTCGCCTTCACCGATCAGTTCGACGCCGGCTGCACGTACTTCGGCATCGGCGACCTGCGGGCCTTCGTCAAGGACACCCACAAGTTCGAGTCGCGCTACCTGGAGAGCCTCCTCGGGCCGTGGCCAGAGGCGAAGCAGGTCTACCTCGATCGATCTCCGGCGCTTCACGCGGAGCGGATCACGGCGCCCGTGCTCGTCCAGCAGGGCGCCGAGGACCGGGTCGTGCCGCCGTCGGAGGCGGAGCGGATCGTCGACGCGCTGTTCGAGCGGCGCGTCCCGCACGCGTACCTGCTCTATCCGGGCGAGGACCACGGCTTCCGCGGCCACGACGCGATCATCCGATCCTTCGGCGCGGAGCTGTCGTTCTACGCGCAGGTCTTCGGGTTCGAGCCCGCCGACGACATCGAGCCGCTCGAGATCCAGTTCCTGGTGGAATTCCGCAATCGAGGTGGCGGCTGAGCCACCATCTCGGAGGAGGCAGCAAGTGGCAGACCCGGTCGGGTGGCGAGGCGTCACCTACGGCAGTCCCGTGTTCGCGAGCGATGGCAGCCGGGTCGGCACCGTCCAGGAGATTCTGGGCTCGGATGCCGAGGACATCTTTCACGGCGTTCGCGTCCGGTTGGCCTCCAAGCGCGACGTCATGCTGGCGGCCGACGACGTCGAATCGCTCACGACGGATGGAGTGACGGCCTCGCTGGCGCGTGCGCGGATCGAGGGCCTGCCGGCGTACTCCGAGTCGGCGACGTTTCACCTTGCGTCGGTCGGGTGGCTCAGGAAGCACCTCGGCTGGGCGGAGGACTCCAAGAGCGACGAGGAAGCCGGCTGACGGCTTCTAGGCCTTGAAGCGCCAGATCCTCGACGAGGCCAGAACGCGCCCCGGAGACGTGCGCCGCCACTCGCAGGTCGTTGTTCGCGTCGTGGCGTTCGTCTTCGCGCTCGTCTCGCTCCCTTCCCTCGCTGGTTGCGGGTCCAGCGCCGTCCCTTCGCCATTCAAGGTGAACTATCCCGCCGCGACCGCGGGTGCCGATTCGATGCCGATCTCGCTGGTCGACCAGGCCGGCCTCGTGTCGGGCATAGGACTGGCCGCCGACCAGTCGACCAGCCCCGGGGTCGAAGCGATTCCGGGCGAGCCCAAGACGCTGCGGGTCTCATGGGTGGGCGGCCCGTGCGACGACCGGGTCACGCTCGTCCTGAACGCCATCGGCACCGGCCGCTACGAGCTGGCCATCCATAACCACCCGCCGATCACGGCCGGGTTCAACTGCGACGCGTCGACGGTCCTCCGCGTCGTCGATATCAGCTTCGATCGGCACCTGGATCCCGAGCAGCTCACCCTGAACGTCGAATACCCGTAGGTCGGAGCAGCTCGGCGAGGGCCCGCATTCCGCGGTGGACATCATCGAACGACGTGGTCAGCGGCGAGAGGCCAATACGGACCGAGTCCGGCGCGCGGAAGTCGGGGATCACGCCGCGCTCGATGAGAGAGCGCGTGAGGCGCTTTGCCTCCGGGTGGCGGATCGAGACGTGCGCACCGCGGCGCGACGCCTCTCGCGGCGACCCGATCGAGCAGCCGAGCGGTGCGAGCCAGGCGTCGTGCAGGGCGATGGCGTACTCGGTGAGGGCGATGCCCTTTGCCCGAATGGCGTCGATGCCTGCCTCGGCGACGACCTCGATGCCGGCCTGCGCGGAGGTCAGCCCGACGACCCCCGGCGTCCCGACGAGCCAGCCGCGGATGCCGGCCACGCGGTCGAAGGTGGGGCCCATGTCGAACTGCTCGCGCTGCGCGAACCAGCCCTGGATCGGGGGCCGAAGCGCGTCCTGGAGCTCGCGACGGACGTACAGGAATGCCGGCGAGCCAGGCCCGCCGTTGAGGTACTTGTACGTGCAGCCGACCGCGAGGTCGACGCCATTGGCCTCAAGATCGACCGGGATCGAGCCGCCGGCGTGGGACAGGTCCCACAGGACGAGCGCGCCTGCGTCGCGCGCGGCATCGGTGACGGCCCGAATGTCGACGATGGCGGCCGAGCGGTAGTTGACCGCCGACAGGATCAGGAGGGCCGTCCTCGAGTCGAACGGCGACGCGACGTCCTCGGTCCGGAGCCCCTCGATCGGGTCGCCGTCGAGCCAGCGGATGGTCAGCCCGCGGTCCCGGGCCAGGCCCTCGACGACGTAGCGGTCGGTCGGAAACTCGGACCGCTCGATGACGATCGTGCCGCGGTCGGGTCGGGCATCGAGCGCCGCGCAGGCGAGGCGGTAGATGTTGACCGTGGTCGAGTCGGTGACCGCGACCTCGCCGGGTTTCGCGCCGAGGACGCCCTGCGCAAGCTCGTCGCCGACGGTAAGCGGCATTTCCAGCCAGCCGTCGTCCCAGCCGCGGATCAGCCGCTTCGCCCACGCCTCCGCGAGCGCGTTCACCCGCTCGATCGAGGCCTTCGTGGGCCGCCCCAGCGAGTTGCCGTCGAGGTAGATCAGGCCGTCCTCGGTGGGGGCGAACCGGTTGCGGAAGCCCGCCAACGGATCGGCCGCATCGAGTGGCGCTGGACCGAGGGACAGCTCGACGGTCATCCCATCTGCTCGCGAATGAAGCGCCACCCATGGCGGTCGTCACACGGCACCCGGCGATACCCGTACATCGGCAGGGGAAGCCTACGCGGCGACCGCACCAAATAGCCATATCGACACCCAGGGTCGGCATGGCGCCGAACCCAAGAGAATCTCAGCCAACGTCTGGCGCCCTGAGCCGCGAGTCACCTCCAGGTCCGGACGTTGGAGTCGTCGTGTGGCCTCGTCCAGACGCCGAACCGACCTCCGGTGTCGATTTGGCAAGAAGGTCGGGAGCCGCCCAGAGAGCCTCGTGTCGCGGGAGGCAACCGCGGTCCCGGTGGTAATCTCGTCGCCGGCCAACCGCCGCCAGGGCCGCAGCCGAGGATCCCTTGACCAGCATTGTCGACGCGCCCGAGTACCTGTTCACGTCCGAGTCCGTCACCGAGGGCCACCCGGACAAGCTCTGCGACCAGGTCAGCGACGCCATCCTCGACGCGATCATTCGCGAGGACCCGGATGCGCGGGTCGCCTGCGAGACGGCGACCACGACCGGCCTCGTCGCCGTCCTCGGCGAGATCACGACCAAGGTCTACGTCGACTTCCAGCAGGTCGTGCGTGAAACGGTCCGCGACATCGGCTACACCCGCGCCGACTACGGCTTCGACTACGAGACCTGCGGGACGCTGATTTCGGTGAAGGAGCAGTCGCCGGACATCGCCCAGGGCGTGAACTCGGCGCTCGAGACCCGCGGCGAGAAGCTCGACGTCGGCGAAATCGGGGCGGGCGACCAGGGCATGATGTTCGGGTTCGCCTGCCGCGAGACGCCCGAGCTGATGCCCATGCCGATCGCCCTCGCGCATCGCATGGCCCGCCGCCTGGCCGAGGCGCGCAAGTCCGGGCAGCTGCCGTACCTCCGTCCCGATGGCAAGACGCAGGTCACCGTCGAGTACGCGCATGGCGTCCCCAAGCGGGTGCGCACGATCGTGGTCGCCGCCCAGCACGATCCCGACGTCCGGATCGATCGGCTGCATGACGACCTGGTCGAGGCGGTCATCCTGCCGGCGGTCCCGCGCGAGCTCCGAGAATCGGACCCGGTGATGCACGTCAACCCGACGGGGCGCTTCGTCATCGGCGGGCCGATGGGCGACGCCGGGCTCACGGGCCGGAAGATCATCGTCGACTCGTACGGCGGGATGGCCCGCCACGGCGGTGGCTGCTTCTCGGGCAAGGACCCGACCAAGGTCGACCGATCGGGCGCCTACGCCGCACGCTGGGTCGCCAAGAACGTCGTCGCCGCCGGGTTGGCCGACAGGTTCGAGCTCGAGATCGCGTACGCGATCGGGATCGCGCGGCCGCTGTCGATGTCGATCGAGACCTTCGGCACCGGACACGTGCCCGACGAGACGATCCTCGAGCTGATCAACCGCCACTTCGACCTGCGGCCGGCCTCGATCATCGCCGCGCTCGACCTGCGCCGGCCCATCTACCGCCAGACCGCCGCGTACGGCCACTTCGGCCGGCTCGACCTCGACCTCCCCTGGGAGCGCACGGACAAGGCCGAGATGCTCGCCGCCGAGGCTGGCGTCCGCGTTCCCGCGGCCTGAGCTCGCCGACTCCGGGCGCCTAGCCGAACGCGCTGACGGCGGCATCGACCGCCGACTGGTCCTCCTCGACGCTGCCGCCGCTCACCCCGACGCCACCGACGAGCACGCCCTCGCGCAGGAGCGGCATGCCGCCGGCGAAGACGATCGTCCGCCCGCGCCCGATCGACTCATAGCCGAAGAAGTCGGCGCCGGGCTGGACCAGCGGTGCGAGATCGCGTGTCGGCATCCGGTTCATGAGCGCGGTCCAGGCCTTGTCCTGCGCCAGCCCGATCGTCACCAGGTCCGCGGCGTCCATCCGCTCGAACGCGACGAGCTGGCCGCCAGCGTCCACGACGGCCACCGAGATCGCCACTCGCAGCTCGCGCCCCTTGGCCATGGCCGCCTTCATGCACGCCTTGGCGGCCGCGAGGGTGAGGCCGGCGGTCTGGGCCGCCGTCGGGCCGCGGACGGCATCGACGTTGTCGAGCGGGAAGCGGTAGGCGTCGTTGGGCATCAGCGTTGCCGGATGCGGTTGGCCAGGAGGATCAGCGTCAGGCTCGCCGCCATGAGGAGCACGGCGGCCGCGATGAGCACCGGCAGCGTGGTCGCGAATCGGAGCTGGCCGTACAGGTAGACCGGGAACGTGGGGTCCTTGCCGGCGAGAAAGAGGGCCAGCGCGAACTCGTCGAACGACACCGTGAACGCGGTGATGAAGGCCGATGCAATCGCCGGCGCGGCGATCGGGATGAGCACGAGCCGCAGCGTCGATGCGTACGTGGCGCCGAGGTCCATCGCCGCTTCCTCGAGCTGCCGGTCGAACCCGAGCAGGCGCGCCAGGACGATCAGCGTCGTGTACGGCAGCGCGACGACCGCGTGGCCGATGGCGATCGTCGGCAGGCCGAGCGGCACGCCGAAGACCCGGAACAGGATCAACAAGGCGACGGCGAGGACGAAGTAGGGCACGAGCAGGGGCAGGATCGCGAGGCTGGTGAGCGTGCCCTTGCCCCGGAAGTCGAAGCGGCTCAGGAGCAGCGCGATGCTCGTCCCCAGCGCCGTCGCGATCGCGCTCGCGCCCAGCGCGACGATCACGCTCCGCCCGACGGCGGCGAGAAGGTTCGGAGACTGGAACAGCTTCTGGAACCACTCGAGGGTGAAGCCCTTGAGCGGGAACGACAGGATCGTGTTGGCGTTGAACGAGAAGATGAACAACAGGACGATCGGCAGGTACAGCAGCGCGAGCATCAGCCAGTAGTAGCCGCGGAGGCCATGCGAGGTGCCGCCACGCCGGAAGCGCCCGGGCGCGGACGGTGCCCGCGGCGTCGCGATGGGCGTGGTCGCCGCGGTCACTGGCCGATCAGCCGGCGCGGCTGCACGATCCGCAGCCCGACGACGACGAGGAGCAGGGTCGTCGCCAGCATGATCACCGACAGTGCCGCGCCCAGCGGCCAGTTCGCGGCCTGCACGAAGAAGGCCTGGACGATGTTCCCGTACATCGACCCGCCGGTGCCGCCGACGAGCAGTGGCGTGACGTACTCGCCGACCGTGGGGATGAACACGATGAAGAACGCGGCGATGATCCCCGGCAGGCTCAGCGGCAGCGTGATCCGGACGAGCTGCTGCCAGGGCGTGGCGTACAGGTCGGCCGCGGCGTCATGGAGGCGGACGTCGATACGGCCCATCGCGGCGAGGATCGGCAGCATCGCGAACGGGATCCAGACGTAGATCAGGGTGACGACGACCGCGCCCCGGTTGTAGAGCAGGTCGAGCGGGTCCTTCGTCAGCCCGAGCCCGATCAGGATCGAGTTGATGACACCCGACGAGTCGAGCATCAGCCGCCAGGCCATCACGCGCAGCAGGTAGCTGGTCCAGAACGGGACGAGGAGCAGGATCAGGTACAGGCCGGCGCGCTTCCCGGCCCGAAACGCGAGGAAATACGCGAGCGGATAGGCCGCCACGGTGGCGACGAGCGCGACGCCGAATGCCATCAGCGTCGAGATGCCCAGCAGGTTCCAGTAGCTGCCGGTGTCGAAGACCTTGGCGTACTGCTTGAGCGTCGGCGCGAACGGCGCGAGGAGCTGGCCGCTCAGGTCCGCGCGGAAGCTGAGCGCGATCATCATCAGGATCGGCACGATCAGGAACAGCCCGAGGGCGATTGCCGACGGCAGCGAGAGCACCCAGAACGTGCCGCGGCGCGGGTCGGACGAGCGACCCGCGCCGGCTGGCAGACGTTCGGTGGCGGTGGTCATGCGGGAGAGCCGTGCGCAGCTCGCGCGCGGTCGGCCGCGTTCACTGGGACGCCTTGACCTCCGTCCACATCGCCGTCCACGCGTCGCGCTGGGCGGACGTGAGGTTCGGCGTGAAGTTGGTGTGCTGCAGGATCGACGGGTCGTCGATCGAGAAGGTGTCCTTGAGCAGCGCCTGCGTCTCGGCGCCGCCGTAGGTCGCGGCCTGGGCCGGGTCCTTCAGGCCGTCCATGACGTCCTGCCGCGCCGAGCCGTAGTAGTACAGGTTGACGAGGTTCTGGTTGGTGAGCAGGCCGAGCTTCTCATCGAGGAAGCGGTAGTCCAGGTCCAGGTTCTTCGACTGCGAGCTGATGCCGTACAGCCCGACCCACGAGTTCCGGCCTTCTTTCGGGTTCGCGTAGGCGACCGGGGTGCCGGCGCCCCTGGTCACGGCGTAGCTGCCCTGCCACGCGTAGCCGGCCCAGACGCCGCCCGAGTTCATCAGCGCCTCGAGGTCGGACGGCGCGGTCCAGTAGGTCTTGTTGAGCTTGGCCTGGGCGATCCACTCGGCCTTGATCGCGGTGAGCTGGTCGTCGGTGATGTTGGTCTCGTCGTAGCCGTGGACATAGGCCGAGACCGTGACGGCACCGGGACCGTCGTCCCACATCGACAGGTGGCCCTTGTACTGGGGGTTGAACAGGACATCCCAGCTGTCGACGTTGGGGATCTTGTCGGTCCGGTACAGGATCGACGAGAAGCCCCAGTCCCACGGCACGAAGTACTGCTTGCCGTTGACCTGGCCGATCGCCTTGAACGCGTCGGGGACCTTGTCCCAGTTCTTGAGCCTCGACGTGTCGATCTCCATCGCGAGACCCTCGTCGACGTCGAACTGGAGCCAGCCCGTGTACTGGTGGAACAGGTCGTACTGCTCCGGGTTGGCCTTCATGTGGCCGTAGATCTCCGCGTCCGTGCTGCCGAACTGGAACGACACGTTGACGTTCTTGTATTTGTTGCCAAAGTCGCGCCAGAAGTCGGCGGTCTCGTAGCCCGGCCACTCGAGCACCGTCAGCGAGCCGGTGACCTGGTCCGGCGGGACCTCCGTGGGGGTCGGAGTCGGCGGCGCCTCGGTGACGGCCGTCGTCGGGCCGGTGGTCGGCGACAGGCTCGCGCCGCCGCCACCGCAGGCCGCGACGATCGCGGCGATGGACAGCACGAACGCCGCCCGCATCGTGGACGGGAAAGGCCGGGGGTGCATCTCTCCTCCTCGCGTCCGGCCGACGTGCGCACCGCGTGCAGGGGCTGCTGCAGTGGCACTTCAGCCGATTGCAACATGCTAGGGATTTCGGGGGTGGTTCGTCAACGGTTTCTGAAGCTATACTTCAGGGACGATGGCCACGGAAGCGCGAACCGGCACGATCGGCAGCACGGGGGCGACGGGCTCGACCGCCACGCTGGAGGTCGACCTCGGCGGGCGCATCCGGACCCGCCGCCTGGCCCGCCGCGCAACCCTTCGCGAGCTCGCCGCCCAGGCGGCCGTGACGGAGAGCTTCCTGTCCCAGGTCGAACGGGGGGTCGCTTCGCCGTCGATCGCGTCCGTGCAGCGTATTGCGCGCGCCCTCGACACGAACATCGCCGAGCTCTTTGCCGCCGATGGGAGCGTGGGCACGGTCGTGCGGGTCGGCGATCGTCGCAAGATCGTGTACCAGGGCCTCGGCGCAGTCGACGAGTTCCTCACGCGTGGCACCGACGGGCGCCTGCAGGTCATCTACTCGACGATCCAGCCAAGCGGCGGCACCGGCGACGAGGCCTACACCCACGACTCCGACGAGGAGGTCGTCGTGGTCCTCGAGGGCTCACTCGACCTGTGGGTCGGCCCCGAGCACTACCGACTGGAGGCCGGCGACGCCGTGACCCACTCGTCGCGCGTGCCGCATCGGAACACCAACCCGGGACCCGGGCTCGCGCGCGTCCTGTTCTGCATCACCCCGCCCTCGTACTGAGCCGCATCGGCTTGATCGAGGCAGCCTCCCCGTCCGGGTACCGCGCGCGGTCCTGAGCCGCGGCCAGCCCCGCCCCGATAGCATGTCCGCGATGCGCGCAGTGCCCAGCGACGCGGAGCGCCCGTGTACGCGGTGATCATGGCCGGCGGCGGCGGGACCCGGCTGTGGCCCCTGAGCCGGCCGGAGACGCCCAAGCCGTTCCTGCCACTGCTTGGCGAGCGCTCGCTCCTGCAGCGGACGGTGGACCGGATCGTCGGTCATTCGGAGCTGGGCCTCGCCCCCGACGACGTCGCCGTCGTCACGGAGCGCCGCTACGGGCCGATGGTCCGCGAGCAGCTCCCGGGCGTCCGCGTGATCGCCGAGCCGATCGGGCGCAACACCGCCGCGGCCATCGCGCTCGCGACGCTCAAGTTCGATCGCGACCCAGCCGACGTGATGCTGGTGTTGCCCGCCGACGCCTGGATCGAGCCCGATCGGGATGCCGCCTACCGCAACGTGATCAAGGCCGCGGCGCGGATCGCCCGCGACGGTGCCTTCGACCTGGATGCCCCGCTCATGACGCTCGGCATCCGGCCGCGCCAGCCGGCCACCGAGTACGGCTATCTGATTCCGAACTACGACGCCGGAGCAACGGTCGACGGGATCAAGGCGTACCCCCTCCAGGGCTTCGAGGAGAAGCCGAATCACGAGCGCGCCGGCCAGCTGTACGCGCAGCTCGGCGTCGCCTGGAACGCCGGCATCTTCCTGTGGCAGCGGCGCGCGATCCGTGACGCGATCGAGCGCTACACGGGCTTGATGACCATGATCGGCACGGTCGTCGGCAGCGAGACGGGACTCCAGGCCGCCTACGACCGCCTGCGGCCGCTGTCCATCGACAGAGCGGTCATGGAGGGCGCCGCGAGCGACCGCCGCGTCGCGATGGCCGCCATGGACGTCGGCTGGAGCGACCTCGGCAATTGGACGCAGCTCGTCGCCGCTGTCGGCGGGCAGGGCACCGGTCGGGTCGTCCCACCGAACGAGGCGGCGCACGCCGACGAGACCGACCTGGTCATCGAGCGCCAGGGAGGCGCGCTGGCGGTGAGCGCGGGGCCGCGCGATATCCTCGCCCAGAGCCCGGTTGCGCTCCTGAGCGGGGCCGCCGTCCGCCGCGAGCCGGTCGATGCCCTGATCAGAAGGGTCGCCGAATGGGAGGAACGGCAGTGACGCTCCGAGCATGCCGCCGGTGACCGACGTCGCCGTCAAGTCGCCGATCGTCTTCGGGACCGACGGCTGGCGCGCGCGCATCGCCGAGGACTTCACGTTCGACAACGTGCGGCGCTGCGCCGACGGCGTCGCGCGCTACGTGGCAGGGAAGGACGAGCAGTCGAAGGGCGTCGTGATCGCCTACGACCGGCGCTTCGCCTCGGAGCACTTCGCCCAGGCTGCGGCCGAGGTGATCCTCGCCCACGACATTCCCGTCGCGTTCGCCTCGCGCGCCGTTCCCACCCAGATGAGCTCCTACGAGGTCGTCGAGCGCGGCGCGGCGGCGGGCGTCGTGATCACCGCCAGCCACAACCCGTGGACGGACAACGGATTCAAGGTCAAGTCGCCCCAGGGCTCCGCGGGCGGCCCGGACATGCTCGCTGTCATCGAGGCCGGGATCGCTGCGGGCGCGCCCATCGAGCGGCGGCCGTTCGCGGACGCGGAGGCGGCCGGCCTCGTCGAGCGATACGACCCGTACGAGGGCTACGAGCGGTACGTCCGTCGGACGGTCGACCTCGATGCCCTCAAGGCTGCCGACGTCGCCGTCCTGGTCGAGCCGATGTGGGGCGCGGGCGCCGGCTGGCTCAGCCGGCTCCTGGGCGGTGGCCGCATCCGCGTGACCGAGATCCACCAGGAGCGCAACCCGTTCTTCGGCGGCGTCAATCCCGAGCCGATCCGGCCGAACATCGACGAGGCCCTGGGCATCCTGGCGACGGGCGGCCACGACTTGGGCCTGCTCCTCGACGGCGACGCGGATCGCGCTGGAGCCGCGGACGAGCAGGGCACCTTCATCCACCAGCTCGAGGTCACCGGGCTGCTCATGTACTACCTGGCCGAGCACCGCGGCCTGCGCCAGCCGGTCGTGATCTCCGTGAACAACACCTCGATGGCGGCGCGGCTCGGGGAGCACTACGGGATCAAGGCATACGAGAGCCCGGTCGGGTACAAGTTCATCGGCCCGCTGATGATCGAGACCGGGGCCATGATGGGCGCCGAGGAATCTGGCGGGTTCGGCTTCGGGATGCACCTCCCGGAGCGCGACGGGATCTACGCCGACCTGCTTCTGCTCGACCTGTTCCTGCGCGAGAAGGCGCGCGGCGTGTGGCCCGTGTCGAGGATCCTTGCCCAGTTCCATGAGCTCGCCGGGCCGTCGTTCTACCGGCGCATCGACGTGCACGTCGAGCGGGCTGTCTACGCCGAGACGAAGCGACGGCTGCTCGAGGACCTGGCGGGAACGCCCCCATCGTCGCTGGCGGGCCGGAAGGTCGCGCGGACGCAGCCGCTGACGACGAACGACGGCTTCAAGTTCTTCGTCGACGACGGCTCGTGGCTGCTGATTCGCACCTCCGGCACGGAGCCGCTCGTGCGCGTCTACACCGAGGCGACGTCCCCCGATGCGCGGGACGCGCTCGTCGGCGCGGGCGAGAAGCTCGTCCGTGGCTGAGGCCACCGCGGACCGGCGGGCCGCCGTGCCGGCGCCTCCGGCTTCGCAGCTGCCCCGGCGGGTCGACAAGCCGTGGGGTCACGAGGAGATCTGGGCCCACACCGACAAGTACGTCGGCAAGATCCTCCAGCTGGAAACCGGCAAGCGACTCTCGTTCCAGTACCACGAGGTTAAGGACGAGTGGATCCAGGTACTGTCGGGCCGGCTCCTGCTGACCCTCGAGAACGACGATGGCGTAATCGAGGATCGCAAGCTGGGTCCGGGCGAGGGCGCCCACGTGCCGACCGGCCGCCGGCACCGCTATACCGCGATCGTGACGTGCCGGATGATCGAGGTCTCCACGCCCGAGCTCCTTGACGTCGTGCGCATCGAGGATGACTTCGGCCGCGAGGGCACGTTCCAGCCGTAGGCGACGGATGAGCGATTTCCTTGCCGACACGACCGACCTGCTGCGGCGGACCCCAAACGTGCTGCGAGCCCTGCTCCTCGGCCTGCCCGCAGGCTGGGTCGACACACCCGACAAGGAAGCTGGCTGGACTCCCAAGGACGTCGTCGGCCACCTCGTGACCTCGGAGCTCGACAACTATCTCGCCCGCGCCAAGCACATCCTCGAATACGGCGCGAGCACGCCATTCAAGCCCTTCGACCGCTTCGCCATGCTCGAGCGCGACAGGGAGGCGACCATTGACCAGCTGGTGGACCGCTTCGCGGACCTGCGGGCGAAGAACATCGCGAACCTGGGCGAGCTCGTCAGCGACGGGGACCTGGATCGGAAGGGTCTCCATCCGGCCATCGGCGAGGTGACGCTGCGCGAGCTGCTCGCGACGTGGGCCGTTCACGATCTCGACCACGTCTCGCAGATCTTCGCGGGCATGGCGGGCTCGCACGACGCCGATGTCGGCGGCTGGAAGGCCTACCTCGGCATCCTCCTCCGCCGCGACGACCCGGCCGCAGTGGCGGGCTGAAATCCGGGGCATCCGCTCCCAGATCGGCTCCCAGGTTGGTGTCTCATCTTTGTCGAATGACACGCGGGAGAGCGTTGGACGGCTAGACGAAGCGCTGACGGCCGAATCGCGGCCGATTCGGGCCGAATCTGTGTGAAATGGCACCGCCGGTGTCATCCGACGTAGATCGAATCGTGCGCTCGCGTCGAACGCTACCCACGGTGGCATCCGACGAGGAGCCGGGTGTCGGCGCACCCGCCGATGCCGGACTGACGGCGCATCGTCGCTGGTCCGGTTTCTCATGGCCGGGTCCGGCGGTGCGGTGTAGGCTTGGGCCGCGACCGTCTCGCCCGGTCGGTGCAGGACTGGACGGCGGCGCCACTGCCCCATTCCGGGGCCGGAGGGTCTGGCCAGATGCACTCTTCCCTGATCGGCAAGGTCGAGAAGGCCAACCGCTACGCCCGCGAGCTCGATCGCATCTCGATCGATCGCCTGGCGCTCACGTTCCGCGGTGACAACGACACCCACCACGTGAGTCTCGACGCCGGTCAGTGGCACTGCACCTGCCACTATTTCGAGTCGTGGGGGAGCTGCGTCCACCTGCTGACGCTGCAGAAGGTGTTCGGGGTCATGCTCCCCGATGCCGCCCAGGTGTCGATCTTCACGCCCGTCCAGGCCGCGACACCCGCGTGACCTTGGGCCGTTGCGGCCCTCCGCCATAGCTCATTGCTCGTCGGGCAGGATCGCCCAGCCGATCCGCGGCAAACCGACCATGTCCGGGCCCTGGGTGAACCATGTCAGGAGGTTCCCGCTGACGGATAGCCCGCCGTAGGTTGGCCCGTCCGCCCCGGTTTGACCGAGGTCGACGAGACGTCGCGCAGTCAGGTCGTAGATGGCGAGACGCGAGTGCGTGATCTCGTCGAAGGCGAGATAGCGGCCGCCGATCGACGGTCGATTCGCGTTCGGCACCGGCACCGTCTCGACCGACTGCGTGCCGCGTTCCTGGACGTGGATGGTCCCCCAGTTCAGGGCTGCCGAGTCGCCCTCGGCGGTCTTCCAGGCGATGAAGCCGTCGTTGACCGCCGGGTTGAAGTCGTTCCCGCTGCCGGCGAATCGAACCGGTTGGGCTTGGGCGTTTGACAGGTCGAGCATCTCGAGATGGAACTCGTTGCCTGCCCCCGTGCCATCGAAGTCCGGGTGGATGATCGCGTACCAGAGCTCGTCGCCGTTGAGGCACGGATACCACAGGAGTGCCTCGTTGATCGAGTAGCTGAGCAACGTCGTCGGGTGGCCGAGGTCGCCGAGCGAGGCGATCCGGAGCCGGCTCACCCAGCCGCTCGCAGGTTCGTCGAAGGCTGCCCAGGCGATCCGTGCGTCGTCCATCGCCAACGTCGGCGGATGGCCCGCATTCCGTGCCTGGCCCCGATCGAGCTCGACGGGTTGCCCGCCGGGCCCCGACAGGTACCAGACCCGCCAGCCTCCGTCGCCGACCGCCGAGCTTCGTTCGACGAGTGCATACCCGCCCGCCGAAGCGGCGGCGTCGGTTATGGCGACATCACCGTTCGGGCTCGTGTAGAGACGCTCGGGCTGCGCGGCGTCGGGGACGTACCGCCACAGGTCGCCGCGCGAACCCGACCAGAGCACTTGCCCGTGCGAGCTTCGAAGCAGATTCGGGACGAATCGCGGATCGAGCGCGTGCAATTCGATCCCGCTCGAGGATGTGGTCGCGGGGCCCTCGCTCGGCGCCGCCGCCTGGAGGAGCCAGGCTCTCGGGACGGCGGCGGGGCTCGGGCCGGCTCCCGTGCAGCCCGCCAGGAACGCCGACGCGAGGGCGGCAACCGCGCACGCGGCGCGCACGCGGTTGCTGCCGACAGTGGGCCCGTTCACCTACCAGACCAGGTGACCGCCCTGGTTCCAATCATTGACCTGCCACAGCACGGACACGAGGTCGGTGAACGTGCCGGTCGAGCCGCCGTATCCGCCCGAGGAGTCGTTGTACGACATGGTCGGCCCGGTCGTCCCCGGCAGGCCCGTATAGCCGCGGACCGTGATCCAGTGATGCGCACCGTCGTAGACGTCCGGCCAGCTCGCCAGATGGTTGGCCCCCGCGCTCGCCTGGTGCGGCGCGGTCGCCGCGACGAGCGGCATGCCGAACGTCGCGATGTCGGTGATCACCATGTTGTGGAAGTTCGACCTGGTCCCCGAGTTGTCGTAGATGTAGACCCAGTTCGAAACCGGCTTGAGCACGGCGTCCGATCGATTGAGGCCCGCGGCGATGCTTGCGCCCCCGGTGCCGTTGACCGTCGTGTTCATCCAGCCGGCGATCGTGCTCTGCTTGCGCCAGTTGATCGATGCGTCCTCCGCGCCAGCCTTGGTCCGGTTGAAGACGACGATCCCACGGCTGTAGTTGATGACGACCTGCCCGGCTGCCGGGCCGCAGTTGTAATAGGTGGTCTGCTGGCGCGCACGGGTCTCGAGCATCCTCGTCGTCGGTGGCGTGGCGGTCGGCGGTGGCGGCGTCGCCGAGGGCGGCGCCGGCGTGGCGGTCGGCGGTGGCGTCATCCCCTCACATGGGTCGAATTCGCATTGGTATGACGGCCGGCTGACCAGGCTCTCGCTTCGCTTGGCGCCCTGGGCGACGGCTGTGATCGAGTCCGCGATCGTCCGCTTTCCCTGCACGAAAGCGGCCTCTGCCGGCGTCAGGACCGACAGCTGAGTGTCGTTGTCCGGCTCCCCGTCGCTGATGCGAATCGGGCCAGCCGCGAGGGCGAGCCCCGGCAACAGCGTTGCCGCCAGGACCACCGTCGCCGCCCCTGCCGCCCACCGTCGCCCGCGCCTCTCCATCTCGTCCTCCGCGGCGGGTTGCCGGCGGGAGGCGAGCGGCGTCGATGATCTGACGCGGCGCTTACTGGAGGCTTATCGGTCGGCATCGGCGGCCGTCGCCCCGCCGCCGGGGGAGTGCTAGGCTGCGACGGCCGTCATCCGACGACACGCTGCGTGGCCGCGAAGCCGGTGCGAGTCCGGCACAGTCCCGCTACGGTGACCATCGCCTGCATCTCGCCGCGATGGAAGTCCGGACGCCGACCGCGCAGTGGCTGCTCATCCTTCGAGAGAAAGGGTAGGCACTGCGATGCGACCCACCGGCTGAGGCGGCCCCTCCCCGACGTCCCGAGGCGCGCCCCGGCGCGCCCGAGCCCCTTCATCACGCCGGAGACACCGATGGCTGCCCGTTTTCCGACGCGCCTCGTCGCGCTCATCGCCGCCCTGTTCATCGTCCTCGGCTGCGCCGGCCAGGGCGTGGCCCCATGGACGCCCGGCGCCGGTACTCCCGGGCCGTACCTGACCCCCGCGCCGACGCCGACCCGCGAGCCAACCGCGCCGCCGCCCTTCCCGGTCACGCTGACCGACGACGAGGGCACGGCGGTCACGATCCAGTCCGAGCCACGAAAGATCGTCTCCCTGACGCCCGCCACGACCGAGACGCTGTTCGCGCTCGGCGTCGGTGCTCGCGTCGTGGGCAAGGTCGAGGACATCGCCAACTACCCGCCCGAGGCCGCCTCCATCCCGGTGATGGCCACCTTCTCGGGCGTCGACGTCGAGAAGATCGTCGCGGCCGGCGCCGACCTCGTCGTGTCCGGCGGCGCCGGCCTCACCCAGGGCGCGGCCGTCGAACAGCTGCGTCGAGCAAACATCCCGGTGGTCGTGAGCTACCCGAAGACGATCGCCCAGGCCATCGCCGGCTTCCGCCTGCTGGGCCAGGCGGTCGGGGCGGCGGACGCGGGCAACAAGCTCGCCGACGACACGAAGGCGAAGATCGACGAGCTCGCCGCGTCGGTGGCGAACGTCACCCACAAACCGCGCCTGTTCTACGAGATCGACAACACCAACGGCATCTTCACGCCGCCCGCGAACTCGATCTACGGCGAGATGTTCAAGCTCGCCGGCGCCGACCCGATCTCCGGCGACGCCAACTACTCGATCTCCCTCGAGGACCTCGTCGCTGCCGACCCGGAGGTCATCCTGCTCGGCGACGCCGCCTACGGCGTCAAGCCCGAGGACGTCGCCAAGCGCCCGGGCTGGGGCGACATGACCGCGGTCAAGCATGGCAACATCGCCCCGATCGACGACATCCTCGTGACCCGTCCCGGGCCGCGCCTCGTCGACGGACTCCAGGCCCTGATCCGGGCGATCCAGCCGCAGCTCGTCGAGGCGTCACCAGGGGCATCGGGGGCCGCGTCCGCGGCGCCATGACCGCGATTGCCTCGACTCGCAGCGGCATCATCGGCCGGCCGCGCATCGCCCGCCGGCCGGCGCTCCTCGGCGCCGTCGGCCTCGGGGCGCTCGCAATCGTCCTGGTTCTCGGGGTTGCGGCGGGCTCCGTGTTCGTCCCGCCCGGCGACACCCTTGCGATCCTCGCCCACCGCGTGCTCGGCCTCGACGTCGCGGTCACCTGGACGCGAGCGGAGGAGACGATCGTCGTCGACCTGCGGCTACCGCGCGTCCTCACGGCGATGACGGTCGGGGCGGGCCTGGCCGTCGCCGGGGCCACGTTCCAGGGCGTGCTCCGAAACCCGCTGGCCGATCCTTACGTCCTCGGCACCGCCTCCGGCGCGGCGCTGGGCGCGGCGGTCGCGGTGCTGGTTCCGGTGCGGACGGTGTTTCTCGAGTTTGGCCTGCTCCACGGGCTCGCATTCGCGGGGGCGCTCGGCGCGGTCTTTCTCGTGTACCGGTTCTCCCGCGTGGGCGGGCACGGCCAGATGACGAGCCTGCTCCTGACCGGCTACGCGGTTGGTTCCCTGCTCGCCGCCGGCCTCGCGATGGCGATGTACCTGTCGGGCACGGGCCTGCGCCAGATCTTCACGTACCTGTTGGGCGGTTTCGAGGCGGCTTCGTGGGTCCGTTTCGCAACCGCCCTCCCATTGGTCCTCGGCGCCTCGGCGCTGATGCTCGCCCGGGCCCGGTCACTTAACGGATTCCTGCTGGGCGAGGAGGCCGCCGCCCACCTCGGGGTGGATGTGCGCCGGGAGCGCGCCATCCTGCTGGGCCTCGCCTCGCTCGCCACCGCGGCGGCGGTCGCCATCTCGGGGCTCATCGGCTTCGTCGGCCTCGTCGCGCCGCACGTCGTCCGCCTCGCGGTCGGCCCGAACGCGCGGCTCGTGCTGCCCCTCGCGGCGCTCTTCGGGGCGGTCCTCATGGTCGGCGCGGACCTCGCCGCGCGGCTGCTCGGCGAGATCCCCGTCGGGGTGGTGACGGCGGTCATCGGCGCGCCATTCTTCCTCGTCCTGCTCCGTCGCGCGCGCGCGGGCTACGAGCTGTGATCCCGGTCGCGTGATTCACGTCGGACGGATCACCGTCGCCTACCGCGGCCGGCCCGCACTCACGGAGGTCGACCTCCACGTCGCGGCCGGCGAGCGGATCGCCCTCGTCGGCCCGAATGGCGCGGGCAAGTCGACGCTCCTCCGCGCGATCGCGGGGCTCGTCGAACCCGCCGTGGGCTCGGTCGAGCTCGACGGCGCCCCGATCGCCCGCCTCGACCGCCTCGCCATCGCCCGTCGCCTCGCCGTCGTGCCCCAGTTTTCCCAACTCCCCTTCGCGACGACGGTCGAGGAGGTCGTGGCACTCGGCCGGCTGCCCCACGAGCACCCGATCCGAGGCCCCCGCCCTGCCGATCGCGCCGCAATCGCCGCGGCGATCGACCGGGTTGGCGTCGGCCACCTGCTGGGCCGCGACGCGCGCGAGCTGTCCCTCGGCGAGCGGCAGCTCGTCCTGCTCGCCATGGCCGTCGCTCAGGCCGCGCCCATGCTCGCGCTCGACGAGCCGACGGTCCACCTGGACTTGCGGCACCAGGTCGAGGTCATGGAGCTGCTGGTCGATTTGAACGAGCGCGACGGCACGACGATCGTCGCAGTCCTCCACGATATCGGCCTGGCCGCGCACTTCTTCCCGCGCGTGGCGGTGCTGGGTCGAGGCCGGTTGGTCGCCGATGGCGCGCCGCGGGAGGCCCTTTCCTCGGATCGCATCCGCGACGTGTTCGGCGTCGATCCGGCGCTGGTGCGGCAGACCGCCTGAGCCCCGACGTCGTGAGCAAGATCGTGCTCGCCCCGAGCTGAGGGTGTGCGCGGCCCGGCGCATCAGGCCGCTGGTGGACGCTCCACCCGGGACCGCACCCACCGGCGGATCAGCGACTGCACCGGGAAGATCAGCAGCCAGCTCAGCTCGACGATGTTGGTGCCGAACCGGAGGAGGGCCAGCGATCCCAGCATGACGATCGGTACGGGGACGCCCCGGAGCAAGCCCAGGAGCTCGTCGGATCCAGTGACGTCTGGCCGGAGGAGGCCCCGGCGAGAGGCGACGAGCCAGCTCGCGGTTCCGAGCAGGCCGCCGGCTGACACGTTGAGCACGTACAGCACCGTCGCCGCCGGCAGGTCGCCATGGGAGCCGAGGACCGCTGTCGGGAACGGCAGCAGCGCGACGAATGCGAGAAGCAGGAGATTGGCGAGGAGCAGCGGCTCATCGACACGCGCAATGAATTGAAACCGGCGCCAATGGGCGAGCCAGAAGAAGCCGACCACCGCAAACGTGACGGCATAGGCAAAGACCTTCGGCGCGAGCTGCGCCAAGGCATTGACGAGCTGCGCGTCGGTCAGGCCGGCGGGCAGGTCGGGGAGGCGGACGTCGAGGGCGAGAAGCGTGATCGCGAACGCAAAGATGGCATCGGAGAACGCCACCAGGCGATCGCGGCCGATGTCCGGAACCGGCTGCGGCTCGGGTTCGACGGCGGTCACCCGGGTTGCCTCCAGCCAGGCGCGAGGCCAAGGTCCTCGAGCCAGCTCGCGATGTGCTCTGCGACCTCCTCCCAGCCGTCCTGGGCGATGATCCAGTGGACGCGGTTCGGGAATTCGCGGAAGTCGGTGCGAGCGGACGAGCGCGCGTAGGCGCGGTGATTGCGCCGGTTCACGACGGGCGGCACGACGTGGTCTTTCTCGCCCGCGATCAGGAGCAACGGCGCGCGGGTCCCGTTGGCGAAGTTGACCCGGGTCGGGCTGCGCGGGTGCACCTGGGCCGTCGCGCCCTGGAAGAACACGCGGCCGGTCTCGGGAACGACGTGCCTGTCGTACGCGACTCTCGCGTCGGCGTCCGGCAGCGTGTGCACGAAGCCGTAGCGGAACTCGCCGAACGACCAGCGGACCACGCGCGTCCCGAACAGCGATCGAAGCAGCGCGCCGCCGAGCGCTCGGAACGCGCTGGGCTCGAACGGCCACACGCCACGCGGCGGTGCCGAGTCGATGGCAACACCCGCCGCCCCGAGCCCACGATCGAGGAGGATCTGCGTGAACAGCCCGCCGAACGAATGCCCGATCAAGATTGGCGGTCCAGGGTCGTCGAGCGACCGGACGAGTTTCTCGTAGTGGTCGACGATCTCGCCGACGCCGAGTCCCTTGAGCGGCGAGGGGTTGGCACGGATCGCCTCGACCGGCCGGTCCTTGCCGGGCCACGCCGGCGCGAGGCAGCGGTAGCCCCGCGCCTCGAACCAGGGCAGCATCCGCTCCCAGCAGGTCGGCGTGACCCACGCGCCGTGGATGAAGACGATCGTGCGGGCCATCGCCCTCGATTGTGGCTCAGGCCGCTGTGCCGAGCGCGGCCTCCGTCAGCTGGGCGACGACGTCGGCGGTCTTGTTGAGGTCGGTGCCGGAGCGCGGCATCGTCGCGGTCGGGCCGAAGCCGACAATTCTGTTCGCCGCCGCGAGGAGCCGCACCGCGATCACCGCCGTCCAGACCGAGATCCCGCCACGCTCGGGCATCGCGACCGACAGGCTCTCCGAGGCATCGATCGCGTCGAGATCGAAGGCGATGTACATGCCGTCGCAGCGTGCACCCACGACGCGGGCCCACGTCTCGAGCGCCGCGAGCCCCGCCGGTCCGGCGAGCATGCCCGCCCCGAAGTGGGCGATGGGGGAGGCGGCGAGCATCCGCGACTCCTGCTGATCGAGGACCTGTCCGCCCAGGAGCGCAGCGTCCTCCTCCTTGGCGGTCGGCCCGTCGCAGGCCTTGACGAGGCTCGGGTCGCCGCGGCCGCAGAGCATCGCGAAGGGCATGCCCCACACGTTGCCCGAGGGCGTCGTCGTCGGGACGTTGAAGTCGCCGTGGGCGTCGAACCAGGCGATCGCGATCCGAGCCTCGGGGGCGATGCGCTTGAAGCCCGCCATCGCCGCGGCATGGGACGTGCAGTCGCCGCCGAGCAGGAGCAGGCGGGTGGAGTCGCTGACCGTGCCCGACCCGGCGGTCATGACCTCCTCGACCCGGCTTGCGAGGACCGGCATGTAGTCGATGATCCGCTGCCAGTTCTTCATGATCGGGTCGGGGTCGGCGACCCAACCCGCCTCGATCGGGACGTCGCCGTGGTCGACGAATGCCGCGCCGGCAAGACCCTTCCTCGACCGAAGCCGCTCGAGGAGGTTGACGGCGCGCAGCGCCGAAGGACCCTTGTCCATGCCGGCGAAATGGCCCCCGAGCGCCGTCGGTGAGCCGAGGATCGCGATCGTGTCCGTCACCGCCCGGGCAGTCTAGCGGGGGAGGTCGGTGCGGACGGTCACCGGGGGCTGCATCATCGCGCCGTGCGCATCGCCGACTTCGCGCTGGAGCGGTACTTCGCCCGCTGGGAGTTCGCGGTCAAGCACGTGCTGGGCGCAAGCGACGTCGAGGGTTGGCCGATGGCCGAGCTCGTCGCGCTCGCCGACGACGAGACCCGGCCGATGTGGGACGGGCTCCGCCTCGGCTACACGGAGTCGACCGGCCACCCGATGCTCCGAGCGGAGATCGCGCGGTTGTACGACTCGCTCGGGGCCGACGACGTGCTCGTCTTCGCCGGCGCCGAGGAGGCGGTGTTCTGCCTGTTCAACACCTCGGTCGAGGCCGGCGACCACGTCATCGTCACGTGGCCCGGCTACCAGTCGCTGTACGAGGTCGCGCGCTCGGCCGGGGCGCACGTCTCGGTCCACGCCCTGCGCGAGGACGACGGCTGGTCGCTCGACGTCGATCGACTGATCCGGTCGTTCCGGCCGGAGACGCGCATGGTCGTCGTCAACGCGCCACACAACCCGACCGGCATGCTGCCGTCCGAGGCCGATTGGCGCCGCCTCGCGGCGGCCTGCGCAGAGGTCCGGATCCGGCTCGTCGCCGACGAGGTCTACCGGTTCCTCGAGCATGACGACGCAGCGACGCTGCCGGCCGGGGCCGACCTCGACGGACGCAACATCTCGATCGGGGTCATGTCGAAGTCGTTCGCCATGCCCGGGCTCCGCATCGGCTGGCTGGCGACGCGCGACCGCTCCGTGCGCGATCGTTGCGCTCGGCTCAAGGACTACACGACGATCTGCTCGTCCGCGCCGTCGGAGGTCCTCGCGCTGATCGGGCTGCGGGCCAAGGAGCGCGTGCTCGCGCGCTCGCGCGAGATCGTCGCGGCCAACCTGGCCGTGCTTGATGGGTTCTTCGCGCGCCATGCCGACACGCTGGCCTGGGCCCGGCCAAAGGGCGGCTCGATCGGCTTCCCGCGGCTGGTGCCGGGCGGCGCGGCGGGTTCGTCGGCGGACCGCTTCGCCGCCGCGCTCGTCGAGAGGACGGGCGTCTTGCTGCTGCCCTCGTCGACGTTCGGTTTCGGCGATTCGCACTTCCGCATCGGGCTCGGCCGAAGCGACCTGCCGCAGGCGATCGCGGCCGTCGACGGCTTCCTCGGTGGGTAGGCTGCGGCGGCCGCTGTTCTGCGGCGTCGCGGCGCTCGTCGCAGCCCTGATCGTCGCGGCGTGCGGCGTGCTCTCCCCGCCGGACCCGCGACTCTGCTCCGCGGCCCAGAACCTCAGCGCGGCGATGGCCCTCACGGCGACCGCGATCGAGGCCGACAAGGCGGGCGACCTGGCCCGGGCCCAGGGCCTCGCGACGCAGGCGCGCAGCGTGAGCGAGCTGGCCAACGCGTTGTTGGGTGGGGCGTCGGACGAGCAGAAGAGCGACCAGGTCTTCCAGGCGTTGCAGCTGGCCTACCTCGCGACCGCGCAGGCGGCCAACTCGCTCCTGCCGGCGTACTCGAACAACCATGGGACCGGGCCGGACGAGCTGGCCAGGGCGAACGCGTCGATGGCCAAGGCGCGCGAGGGGCTGCCCGGGATGTGCTTCGCGCTCCCGGCCGACGTCGAGACGCCGCGGCCCAGCTGATCGACTAGCCGGACCCTCGCGTCTGCGTGGCCCGGCCGAGCCCACGAGCTTCGAGGATTCGTCGCGCCTCCTCACTGAGCGCTGCGAATGCCGAATCGCGCTCCCTCGCCGAGGCGAACGCGAGGGTCAGGTCATCGTTCGCGCTCTTGACGCGAAGGGCGGGCACGGATCCGCCCAGCCGATGAAGCACACCGACGTCGACGGCGGAGAACGCGGAATGGAGCCGAACGGGCATCGGCTGGCCGCCGCCGATGGTGAGCTCGGCGACGCCCGGTGCGCTGTTCGCGAAGGCAAGCCTGGCCTGGATCGCGCTGTGGCCCAGTGCGCCGGAGTCGCTCGCGGCCACGACCGCGATGGGCCTCGTCGCGGGATCCGCTGCGCCCGGGGTGTCGCTCGAGAACATCGGGTAGCGTGAGCGGCGGGCGAGCAAGAGCAGCAGGCCGAGACCAGCGAGAACCACGGCCGGCCACGGCGGCGGTTGCTCCTTCGCGAGGGTGGCATCCGCGTCGAGCGTCGCCGACCAAGCAAAGCCGGCCGGCACCCCGCCATGCCCGCCCTCGAGGTGACCGCTCACCATGGTCCGCTCCAGCGCCCGCACGACCGGGCTCCGCACGACGAGGCTGGCGAAGGGTGCGGCGGGGTCGGTCAATCGATACATGTGGACGAGATCGGTCGACCCCGGCTCGTCGGCCAGGTCGCCGGCCACGATGATCCAGCTCTGGGATCGGGCCAGCTTGCCCGCGGCGAGATCCGCGAGGCTGATGCGCTCGGGCGAGACTGCGACTGCCCACAGGGCGACGGCCACGAACGCGGCCCCCAGGAGGATCCCTGGGAGCCACCGGACAGACGGTCCGAGGTCGCGTACCCCGGGCACTCGACGGAGCCGCTCGACGGCGGCCGCGAACAGCAGCCACGGCAGGCGGACGGCCGCGCTCACGGGCCGGGCGCGGGGATCCGGCCGCGGTCCATCAGGCCGGTCCGGCGTCCGGGCGGCGGAAGCGGAAGTACAGCCACGTGCCGATCGAGAGTGCTCCAAACGCGGCGAAGACGCCGAGCGCGGCAACGAACGCAGCCGGCGAGAGCTCCGAGACATAGCCCGACGTCGGCCCGATGAGGATGTGGATGAATGCGAACACGCTCAGCCAGAAGAGCAGCGCCCAGCCGAGCCGGTTCCACTTGTAGATGGAGTAGCCGGGCATGAACCGGAGCGGCATGAGCCCGAAGGCGGTCGCCTCGAGGCCGGCCACGAGGATCGCCGCGAAGGCCGTCGACAGGAGCGTCACGCCGAAGCTGTCGGCGGCGAAGCCGACGGTTCGGACCCAGGTCAGGGCCAGCCACGCCAGGACCGCCGCGGCGAGCGTCCAGATGGAGCCGTAGAACGTCTCGCGGCCCTCCTCCGCCCCCGAGACCTCGGTCACGAAGATCGCCCCGAGCACGATCCCATAGAGGTAGCCCGGCTGCAGGTTGCCGATCCTGGAGACGAGGACGAACAGCGCCGCGATGACGAGCGCCCAGGGCAGCGGCCGCAGCTGGCCGAGCTCGCCGGTCTTGCGGCGGTGGGCGAGCATCGGCGGAAGCTTGAAGCTTGCCAGCACCACGATGAGCCCGACCAGGAAGCCGAGGAACTCGGCGAGGCCGTGGAGATCCGGGCCAAATGTCGGGTCGACGAACGCGCTGATCAGCGCCGTCAGGGCGACGAACGCCAGGACCCAGCCGCGCCGATTTCGCGCGAACCCCGCGCCGGCGCGGCCCAGCGGGCCCTTGCTGAACAACGCGGCGAGGACGCTGTAGTTGTTCTCGACCGTGTTGTTGAAGAGCTCGCCGGCGAAGCCGATGAGCAGGAGCAGGAGCAAGGCCGCCGCGAAGCTGCCGCCGATGATCAGCGGGTCCGTGTTGATCTTGTCGGCGGCCAGGATCGAGTCGGCGAACGTCGGCGGATGCGGCGGTGCCTTGGGCGGCGGGGGCGCGGCGGGCGGCGGTTCGGAAGCGGCAGGGACCGATGTCGCGGCGGCCACCGCCTGCGTCGGCTGGAGGGTGGGCGGCGCCGCCGTGGCCGTCGCAGCCGGTTCGACGACGAGTGACGGCGAGGGCGAGGGCGACGCGCCGGTCGCGGGCTCGGTCGGTGCAGGCGTCGGCTTGTGCGTCGGCTTCGGGGTCGGCTTCGGCGTCGGCTTGGGCGTGATCTTCGGCGTCGGCGTTGGCGGGGGCGGTGGCACGAAGACCGACTCGACGCGATAGCTGGGCGCGCCCTGGATCGTGGCGTCGAGGCCGCCCTTGAACATGCACGTGCCGATCGACGCGGGACCGACCGTCTGCCCGACCTGCTGCAGGTTGCCGACCTGGTCGACGAAGCTGGCGACCTTGCTGGGCGCGCCACACGCGGTCGTGTGCATGTCGGTCATCCAGGCGCGGGAGCCCTGATCGAGGACGCCGGTCGTCTGGCCGACCGGCTGGGCGAACGTCGAGAGGGAATCCTCCTGGCCAGCCGCGGGCTTGATCGTCGCGTACCACGACGCGAACTGCGACCGGCCAGTGCACTTCACATCGGCGGCCGAGCCGGTGCAGTACATGCCGTAGCCATTGGGATTGGATGCGAGCGCGACGAGGTCTTCCACCGTCGCCGCGCGGACGTGCGCAGGCACGAGCAGGCTGATCGCCAGGACGATCGCGAGGCCCACGAGCAGGCGCACGCGTGCGCGCATAGGCCGGACAGTATGCGCACCGGACCGCCCCGAATCGATCGGGAATTGCCCTCACGCACCGTAAATCCACCGTTCCCGGCAAGGGTCGGCGCCGCTAGAGATCCTCCCCGCTCCGGCGCAGGCGGGCGGACCAGGCGCCGGCGAAGCCGCCGATCGCTGCGAACGGGAGCGCGGCCGCGGAAGAGGGCAGCGCCTGGGCCTCGGTCACCGGGATCCAGCCACCAACGAGCGCGACGATGACCGCAGCCCAGGCGAACGAACCGGAGCCCTCGACGAGCGTGGCCACGGCGCCCGCGACGAGCAGGCCCGCCGCCGTGATCCCGGTCGCGTCGAAGCCAGGGCTCGAGTCAACGAGGGCGAGCCCGAGGCCGGCGAGGAGCGCGATCGCAACGGCGAGCGCCCGTCGACGTGGCGTGGACAGTGCTCAGGCTCGCTTGCGCGGCAGGTCGAGGAAGGGGAGCGGAACCACGGTAGCGTTGACTCGGCCGCGCTGCCCCTCGACCGTCCACTCGACCTGCAGTGGCGTGCCGGGGGCCTCGTAGACGGGCGGCACGGAGGCGAGACCGATCGCCTGCTTCAGGATCGGGCTCCAGCCGTGGCTCGTGACCTTGCCGATCTGGCGCTCGCTGCGCGGCGCGAACACGGGCACGGCCGAGCGATCGATCGACGGCGAGATCGCCGGCGCCAGGCCCCGACGCGTGAACGACTGCTCGATCCCGGCCCATTCGAGCTGGACGCCGACGAGGCGTCGAGCCGGCCCGCCCTGCGCCTGCTCGCGCTGGAGTGCCAGCCGCCCGACAAAGTCGCCGGCCTCGAGATCGACCAGCCGGCCCATCGCCAGCTCGTACGGCGAATAGTTCTGCTCCGGGTTCAGGGCGTGCCGCGCGGAGGTGTAGTCGACCTCGAGCAGGACGAGGCCCGCCTCGAGGCGGACGACGTCGAGGGCGAGCATGCCCGCGGGCCGGAGGCCGTAGCCGCGACCCGCCGCCATCACGGCGTCCCACGCCTCGGCCGCGCGCTCGGCCGGGACCCACAGCTCGTAGCCGAGGTCGCCGGTGTAGCCCGTGCGCGAGACCTCGATCTCGACCCGCCGGCGGCCCAGCCGCAGCGTCGATGGCCGCCGTCGGAAGTAGCGCAGCTCGCCGAACGGCTCCTCGGTCGCCTCCTCGAGGACCGCCCGCGCGAGCGGACCCTGGAGCGCCAGCGCCGCGACCTGTTCGGTAACGTCCTCGATCGCAACGTCGAGCCCGCGGGCGTTGAGGGTCAGCCAGCGCAGCTGCGGGTCGGCCGCGGTCCAGAAGTAGGCGTCCTCGGCGACCCGATGGACCGTCCCGTCGTCGATGACCTTGCCGTGCTCGTCGCACCACGGCGTGTACCACACCTGGCCGACCGCGAGCTTCGTGGCGTCGCGGGTGATCACCCGGTCGACCAGCGCCGGCGCGCCAGGCCCGCTGACCCGGTACTTGTACAGCGGCGAGACGTCGATCAGCGCGGCAGCCTCGCGGATTGCGTTGTACTCGATGTCGTGGGCGTCGGCATAGACGGAGGACGCCCAGAAGCCCGCCCACTCCCGCCACTGCTGCTTGCGGTTGAGCGGCGCGGTCCTCGGGTGGAACGGGCTCCCGATGCTCACGCGGCGACGGGCTGCTGGTTTTGCACGGCAGGCTCGATTGTGCCCGACGGATCTGCCAGCCCGAGGCCGAACGCGACAACGAACCCGGTCATCGCCACGGGCCCGGTCACGAAGCCGATCACGATCCAGATGGCGCCTTCGCCGACGGCCAGCAGCAGCACGGCTCCGATGGCGTAGAGCGTCAGCGAGGCGGTCGCGAGGTACATCGCGGCGGTCGGCCGGTTCGGGTCGCCCGTGCCCAGCACGACTACCCGCGCCAGGTAGGCGAGGGCCAGCGACGGCACCGCGAACAGCGCCGAGTTGAGCTGGAGCAAGCTCGTCCACGTCGCGCTGCCGACGTCCGCCGCGGGCAGGACCAGCACGAGGGCGAGATTGGCGAGGGCGGCGAAGGCGATTCCGCCGCCGACGAGGTTGGCGAGGCCGGCGTACGACTCGGCCGGCTTTATCGGGTTCATCCAGCGCAGGCCCTGCGCGATCCACCACCAGCCGCCGGCTGTCAGCAGGAGGCCCAGGATCGAGACGATCGTCGGCAGCAGGACGGGGTCGACTCGAGCGCCGGAAACGAGGCCGCGCAACGGCGCATCGAGCAGCTCGACGAACGCGATCAGCACAGCGCCGCGGACGACCAGCGGGGTCGAGTCGAGGGCGTTTGGGCGTCGGAGGACGAGGAGCGCTGGGAGCACGATCAGCGCGTCGTGCGGGAAGAACGCCGTGAACCACGTCAGCGGGTCGCCCAGGAGCAGGCCGAGGTTCGTGTCGAGGAGCCCGAGCGCCCGGACGACTACGTCAACAAAGGCAAGGACGATGAACGCGCGAGCGAGAATCGGCAGGCCATCCCAGGCCCGGCGCGCCGCGGCGCCACCGGGAATCCGCATCGGATCGATGACGGCCGGGTCCGGCGACGAGGCGCCCGGCTTCGACTCGGTCACGCCGCCACGATGGCGAAACCGCAGTGGCGGGTCAATGGCCCGTGCCGTCGGATACAGTCGTCCGGTCCCAGATCGACCGGCCGGAGGTGCGTGTGCCCCAGCGCTACGATGCGATCGTCATCGGCGGCGGCCACAACGGGCTGGTCAGCGCCGCCTACCTCGCTCGCGCCGGGCTGAAAACGGTCGTCCTCGAGCGCCGTCACGTGCTCGGGGGCGCGGCGGTGACCGAGGAGGTCTTCCCCGGCTTCCGCTTCTCGGTCTTCTCCTACGTCGTGTCGCTGCTCCGGCCGGAGATCATCCGCGAGCTCGACCTGCCCCGCCACGGGCTCGACATCCTGCCCCTCGACGGCACGTTCACGCCCGTCTACGAGGGCACCGGTAGGACGCCACCGAAGGACGGCAACGGCAACCCGATCGGGACCGGCGACTACCTGTGGCGGGTCAACGACCACGGCCGGACGGTCCGCGAGCTGCGCCGCTGGTCGAAGCTCGACGTCGAGGCGTACGAGGAATACGGGCCGCTCATGGTCGACATGGCCCGCTTCATCAAGCCGATCCTGGCCATCGTCCCGCCCGACCCCGCCTCGATCGACCCGCGGCCGCTGCTCCCGCTGGGCGGCCTGCTGCGCAGCTTCCAGAAGCTGAGCGAGCGCCAGCAGGCAGTCTTCGTCCAGCTCATGACGATGTCGGCCTACGACTTCCTGAACCAATGGTTCGAGACCGACCCGCTGAAGGCGACGATGGCCGCGTCCGGGATCATCGGCACGTTCCAGGGCGTCCGCTCCCCGGGCACGGCATACGTGCTGCTCCACCACTACATGGGCGAGATCGACGGCGCATTCCGCGCCTGGGGCATTCCCAAGGGCGGCACCGGCGGCATCTCGAACGCGATCGCCAGCGCAGCCCGAGCGAATGGCGTGGAGATCCGCACGGAAGCGCCCGTCGCCAGAATCCGGGTCGGGGGTGGGCGCGCCAGCGGCGTCGTCCTCGCCTCGGGCGAGGAGCTCGAGGCGACCTCGATCGTGTCCTCGGTCGATGTGCGCCGCACCTTCATCGACCTGCTCGAGCCCGGTTCGATCGACAGCGAGTTCGAGCGGGAGGTCCGCCGCTTCAAGTTCCGGGGCTCGTCGGGCAAGGTCAACATGGCCCTCGACGCACTGCCCAGCTTCACCGCCCTTCCCGGCGTCGGCGAGCACCTCCGCGGCGCCGTCTCGATCTCCCCGGCGGTCGACGACATGGAGCGAGCGTACGACGACGCCAAGTACGGCCGCTTCAGCGCGAAGCCCTACATCGACATCGTCATCCCGACCCTGGTCGACCCGTCGATGGCACCGCCGGGGAAGCACATCATGAGCTGCTTCGTGCAGTACGCGCCGTACCAGCTCGACGAGTCGCTCGGTGGCGCGGCCGGCTGGGACTTCCAGCGCGAGGCGTTCGGTGACGCCGTCGTGAACCGCATCGCCGAGTTCGCGCCGGACCTGCCGTCGAAGATCCTGCACCGCCAGGTCATCACCCCGCTCGACATCGAGCGTACGACCGGCCTGACCGAGGGCAACATCTTCCAGGGCGAGCTCTCGCTCGAGCAGCTGTTCTTCAGCCGGCCGGTGCCGGGCTGGGCCCGGTTCAAGACCCCGATCCGCGACCTGTGGCTGTGCGGCTCGTCGACGCACCCCGGCGGCGGGATCATGGGCGCGAACGGCCGGATCGCCGCGCTGGAGCTGCTGCGCTCGAAGGGCAGGCGGCCGTGAGCGGGCCGCGGCCGGGGCCGGCGTGGGACGTCGTCGTTATCGGCGCCGGCCACAACGCGCTGATCACGGCGGCCTACGTGGCGCGGGCCGGGCTCCGGACCCTCGTCCTGGAGCGCCGCGAGCGAGTCGGCGGCTCGGCTGACACGACGAGGCTGGCGAAGGGCGTCCGCGTCCCGACACTCGCGCACACGGTCGGCCGGCTGCGGCCATCGGTGCAGAAGGACCTCGATCTCAGGCGCCACGGGCTGTCGCTCGTCGCGCCGGATGTGCGGGTCTTCGCGCCCTCCCCGGAGGGCGGCGCGATCACCCTCCTCGGCAACGCGGAGAAGACGGCCATCGGCTTCCGACTGGGAGGCGCACTCCGAGCGCGCGACGCGGAGGCCTACACCGCCTTCGACAAGCGGGTTCGTAGGCTCGGCCGGTTCCTCGACACGCTCGGGCGCTCGACGCCGCCGGACATCGACTCACCGGGCCTCGGGGACGCGGTCCGGGCGCTCCGACTCGGCACGAGCTTCAAGGCGCTCGGGCGCGACGGCTCGCGGACCATCCTGCGGGTCCTGCCGATGGCGGTCGCGGATCTCGTCGCCGAGTCGTTCGAATCCGAGGCGCTGCGAGCCGCGCTCGCGTGGCGGGGCGTCCGCTTCGGCTCGGTCGGGCCGTGGTCGGCGGGCACTGCCGCGATGCTGCTCATGGACGGCGCCGGCAACGACGGCGGCGCCGCAGGCGAGACGGTCTTCGCGCGCGGCGGGCCCGGTGCGCTGTCCGCGGCACTCCTGGCCGCGGCATACGAGGCCGGCGCCGACGTGCGAACCAAGGCCGAGGTCGTTCGGATAACCTCCCGGGACGGCGCGGCGACCGGCGTCGTGCTCGTCGGCGGCGAGGAGATCCAGGCCCGCGGCGTCATCTCGGGTGCCGATCCCAAGCGGACGCTCGTCGACCTGGTCGACCCGGTCGCGCTCGGGCCGTCGCTGGGCTGGCGCGCCGGCAACATCCGGGCCCCGGGCGTTGTGGCGAAGGTGAACCTGGCGCTCAAGCGCCTGCCGACGTTCCCTGCAGGCGCGGGCGACGAGGCGGCCCTGCGCGGCCGGATCGTCGTCGCACCATCGATCGACGCGATGGAGCGCGCCTTCGACGCCACGAAGTACGGCCGCTGGAGCGACCAGCCTATCCTCGAGGCCACCATCCCGTCCCTCACCGACCCATCCCTCGTCGAGGGTGCGAGAGAGGGCGTGCACGTCATGAGCGTCATCGCCCAGTACGCGCCGTACGCATTGCGTGCCGGCGACTGGGCGACGAGCGCCGAAGGCTTCGGCGATGCCGTGGTCGACGTGCTCGAGTCGGTCGCGCCAGGCATCCGGAAGCTCGTCTCACATCGCCAGGTCCTCACGCCGGTCGACCTCGAGCGTGACTACGGGCTGACGGGCGGCCACCCGCTCCACGCCGAGGCCGGCCTCGACCAGTTCTTCGCCTGGCGGCCGCTGCTCGGCCACGCCCGCTACCGAATCGCGCTGGAGCGGCTGTACCTGTGCGGCTCCGGAGCCCACCCGGGCGGCGGCATCACCGGTGGCCCCGGCCAGAACGCCGCTCGTGAGATCCTTGCTGACCTCAGTGGCCACCGAACCTAGCGGCGCGATCGACGGGACCCCCGCGGCGGATCGGACTGGCGCGCCCGGAACGCCCTCCGACTACGACCCGGCCTGGGTCCAGCGGGTCACGTTGATCGCGATCATCGGCTTCAGCGTGGTCTGGGCGCTGGTGGCTTTCCTCGCGGAGCGTGGCCTCTATGGGCCGCCAAGCCATTCGCTCCAGGTCGATCTGTACCGCGGCTACGCCGAGCACGTGCTCGCGGGACAGGTCCCGTATCGCGACTTCGCGTTCGAGTATCCACCGCTGGCGCTCGTCCCAATGGTCGGGCCGGCGTTCCTCACGGGCCGACCTTTGACCGAGCAGGGATACCGCCAGGCATTCGAGCTCGTCCAGGCCGCTGTCGGCATCGTCACGATGGTCTTCGTGATGCGGGCCGCTGCGGCCCTCCAGCTGCGGCGACGGGACATGCTTGCCGCCGCGGCGCTCGTCGCGGCGTCGCCGCTGCTGCTCGGTCCCCTGATGCTCGCCCGCTACGACCTCTGGCCCGCGCTGTTCGCGGCCGCGTCGGTCTGGCTGTTCGTCATCGGCTCGACGCGTGGCAGCGCCGCCGTCCTCGGGCTCGGGATCCTGGCCAAGGTCTATCCCGTCGTGCTCGCGCCATTCCTGCTCGTCAACCTCTGGCGGCGCGGCGGGCCGCGCTCTGCGGCGGGCTTCGCTGCCATCGCGGCCACGGTCACGCTGGCCGGCCTGGCGCCGTTCCTCCGGCTCGCGACCGAGGGTGTGGTCCAGTCGATGCTCCGCGCCTTCCAGCGGCCCCTGCAGGTCGAGTCCATCGGCGCGACGATCCTGTACGCGGTGCACGCGGTGACCGGCCGACCGAGGCTCCACCTGGTGCACAGCTTTGGATCCTTCAACCTCCTGGGCGCCGTGCCGGCGCAGGTCGCGACCGTCCAGACCTTGGCTCTTGCCGCGGTCCTCGCGCTCGCGCTCTGGCTGTTCGCCCGGGGTTCTCAGTCGATGGACAGGCTCGTGATCGCCGTGGCGACCGCGGTGTGCGCCTATGTCGTCCTCGGCAAGGTCTTCTCGCCGCAGTACCTCATGTGGTTGATCGCGCCACTCGCGCTCGTCCGAGGTCGTGGCTGGTCACCCCACCTCATCCTCCTGGTGGTGGCCACCGTGCTGACCGGCCTGTACTACCCGCGGTTCTACGCGGAGTTCTTCAAGGAACGCGACGCAATATGGATTGGGGTCGTGCTCGGCCGGAACCTGATCCTGCTGCTCCTGACCGGATATCTCTTGGTCCGGCTTCGGCCGACCGGCGAGGACGCGGCCGTTCCCTAGCCGCCGTCCGGCGTCGGCTCCATCGCCTGCCCCTCGCTGCCCTCGCCCGGCGTCATCGGGTGGGCGTGCGGCTCGATGTCGCGATCCACCGTCGGGTCGGGCTCCCGCGGGCGGCGGACCAGCCGGCCCTCGCGGCGGCCCACCCGCACG
>JACXTT010001544.1_pt1 | contig 38125 bp, 42 predicted proteins | sample 9270951 | NCBI WGS metagenome assembly JACXTT01 (sample SAMN15532306, study PRJNA645909) | rock metagenome | isolation source: weathered quartz diorite | place: Puerto Rico | collected 2017-06-21
GTGATGTCGAAGCCGGGCAGGGTCTCCGCGATCGCCGGCACGTCCGGCAGCGCCTTTGCCCGCCTGGGGCCGGTGACGGCGAGCGCTTTCAGCTTCCCGCTCCTGGTGAGCTGGATCGAGGCGGTGATGCCGCCGAAGATGAGCGGCACCTGGTTGGCGAGCACGTCGGCGATTCCCTGGCCGAATCCCTTGTAGGGCACGTGGATCATGTCCATGCCGCCCGCCATGGTGCGGATGTATTCCATCGCGAGGTGCTGCTGGCCGCCCGCGCCCGAGGACGCGTAGCTCACCTTGCCCGGCTGCGTCTGCACCAGCGCGATCAGCTCCTTCATGTTGTTCGGCGCGAACGCCGGGTTCGCCATCAGTACGAAAGGCCCCGCGGCAACGTTGACGATGGGCGCGAGGTCGCGCTGGGGATCGTAGGGCAGCTTCGAATACAGGTGCGGCGCGATGGTGATGGTCGCGTCCGCGGCGAAGAGCAGGGTATAGCCGTCGGGCGCCGCCTTTGCGACGTAATCGGTGCCGATCGTGCCGCCCGCGCCGGTGCGGTTCTCGACGACGACCGACTGGTTCCAGGTCCTCTGCAGCTCCGCCGACATCACGCGCCCGTAGATGTCGGGCGTGCCGCCGGGCGGGAAGGTGACGATCACGCGGACGGGCTTGGACGGAAAGCTCTGGCACCATGCCGCCGGGAGCCACGCCGCCGCGAGCGCGAACACGACCAGTCGTCTCAGGAACATCGAGAATCCTCCTCCGGGGTCGATTCCAGCCGACGCCTAAAGGATAACACCGAATACCACCCCGCCCGCTACGCGGGCGCCCCTCCTCAAGAAAGGAGGGGATGGAAAAAGAAAAAGGCGGCCCGTTTTTGTTGTTGGGTCCGCCTCCGAGCAACAAACTCCGCGCATTTTTCTTGTTTTGCGGCTTCTCCCTTATTTTCTTTGGCGGAGCTTGCGGATGGCTGCGAGCTGCGCGGCAAGCGTGGCGAGCTCGGCTTCGACGGTGGCGACTTCCTGCTTGTCCTTGGCGTGGCGCCGCGCTTCCTCGGCGGCTTTCAGGGCCTCGGTCGCCTTGGCCTCGTCGAGGTCGCGGCCGCGCACCGCGGTGTCGGCGAGCACGGTCACCACCTCGGGCTGCACTTCCAGGATCCCGCCCGCGACGAAGACCAGCTCTTCGTCGCCGCCGCCCGCAGGCTTGATCCTCACCGATCCCGGCTTGATGCGCGTGATGAGCGGCGTGTGCTTGGGGTAGATGCCGAGCTCGCCCGCTTCGCCGGGGAGCACGACGAACTCGGCCTCGCCCGAGTAGATGCCCGCTTCGGCGCTGACGACGTCGACGTGGATGGTGTTAGGCATGCGCGGTCATTGCAGCGATTTCGCCTTCTCGAAAGCCTCCTCGATCGCGCCGACCATGTAGAAGGCCTGCTCGGGGAGGGCGTCGCACTCGCCCGCGACGATCATCTTGAAGCCCTTGATCGTGTCCTTCAGCTGCACGTACTTCCCTTCCTGGCCGGTGAAGTTCCTCGCCACGCTGAACGGCTGCGAGAGGAAGCGCTGGATCTTGCGCGCGCGCGACACCGCGAGCTTGTCCTCCGGCGACAGCTCGTCCATGCCGAGGATCGCGATGATATCGCGCAGCTCCTTGTAGCGCTGCAGCGTCGCCTGCACCGAGCGCGTGGTGTTGTAGTGGTCCTCGCCGATGGTGTTCGGGTCGACCTGGCGCGAGGTCGAGTCGAGCGGGTCGACCGCCGGGTAGATCCCGAGCGAGGCGATGTCGCGCGAGAGCACGACGGTCGCGTCCAGATGCCCGAAGGTGGTGGCTGGGCTGGGATCGGTGAGGTCGTCGGCGGGCACGTAGATCGCCTGCACGGAAGTGATCGAACCGGTCTTGGTCGAGGTGATGCGCTCCTGCAGGCGCCCCATCTCCTCGGCGAGGGTGGGCTGGTAGCCCACGGCGGAGGGCATGCGGCCGAGGAGCGCCGACACCTCCGTTCCCGCGAGGGTGAAGCGGTAGATGTTGTCGACGAAGAAAAGGATGTCGCGCCCCTCGTCGCGGAAATACTCCGCCATGGTGAGGCCCGAGAGCCCCACGCGCAGGCGGTTGCCCGGCGGCTCGTTCATCTGGCCGAAGACCATGGCAACCTTGGATTCAGCGATGTTCTCGAGGTTGATGACTTCCGCCTCGATCATCTCGTGGTAGAAGTCGTTCCCCTCGCGCGTCCTCTCGCCCACGCCGGCGAACACCGAGAGGCCCGCGTGCTGGGTCGCGATGTTGTTGATGAGCTCGAGCATGTTCACGGTCTTGCCCACTCCGGCTCCGCCGAAGAGGCCGATCTTGCCGCCTTTCGCGAACGGGCAGATGAGGTCGATCACCTTGATTCCGGTCTCGAGCAGCTCGACCGAAGGCGAGAGCTCGTCGAATTTCGGCGCCGTCCGGTGGATCGAGCGGCGCTCCTCGCTCCTGATGGGGCCGGCTTCGTCGATCGGGCGGCCGAGCACGTCCATGATGCGGCCGAGCGTACCCTTTCCGACCGGCACCGAGATCGGGTTGCCCGTGTTCTTCACCTTCATGCCGCGGCGCAGGCCGTCGGAGGACCCGAGCGCGATGCAGCGCACCACGCCGTCGCCCAGCTGCTGCTCGACCTCGAAGGTGAGCCCCTTTTCGGCGAAGCTCTTGTCGTCCGAGCTCTCGAGCATGAGCGCGTCGTAGATGGCGGGCATCGCGTCCCGCGGGAACTCGATGTCGATCACCGCGCCGATGCACTGGACGACGGTTCCGGATGTCTGGGCTTCTGCCATGAGGTCTTTCCGATCAATTCGAGTTCATCGCGTAATTCATACCGCGGCCGCTCCTCCGACGATCTCGGAGATTTCCTTGGTGATCCCGGCCTGGCGGTTCTTGTTGTAGACGAGCGTGAGCTCGTCGATGAGGGTCTCGGCGTTGTCGGATGCGGCCTTCATCGCCACCATGCGCGCGCTCTGCTCCGAGGCCATGTTCTCGGAGACCGCCTGGAAAATGATCGCCTCGATGTAGCGCGTGAGCACCTGCTCGAGCACCGCCTTCGCCTCGGGCTCGTAGAGGTAGTCCCAGTGGCTCGCGGGGGAGCCGAGCCGCTCGCCCGAGAGGGGCAGCAGCTGCTCCATGACCGGCTCCTGCTTCATGGTGTTGATGAAGCGCGTGTAGAAGAGCATGAGGCGGTCGAAGCGGTCCTCGACGTAGCCGTCGAGCATCACCTTCACCGCGCCGATCAGCCTGTCCATCTGCGGCCGGTCGCCGATCTGCACGACGTGCGACACGACCTTGCTTCCCAGGCGCTGCATGAAGCCGAAGCCCTTGCCGCCGATCGCGCAGACCTCCATTTTCTCGCCCTGCGCTTCCCATTCCTTGTACTTCCCGAGCGCGAGGCGCAGGAGATTGGTGTTGAGCGCCCCGCACAGGCCCTTGTCGGTGCTGACGACGATCATCCCGACGCCCTTCACGGTGTCGCGCTCGACCAGGAACGGATGCCGGTACTCGGGGTTGGCGTGGCTGATGTGCGCGGCGACGGTGCGGATCTTCTCGCCGTAGGGACGCGCCTGGCGCATGCGCTCCTGCGCCTTCCTCATCTTGGAGGCGGCCACCATCTCCATCGCCTTGGTGATCTTCCGGGTGTTCTGCACACTCCGGATTTTCATCCTGATTTCCTTGGTGCCCGGCATCAGTAGCTACCGCTCTTCTTCCAATCCTCGATGGCCGCCTTGAGCGCTTTCTCTTCTTCCGCGGACAAGTCCTTCTTGTCTTCCATGCTCTTGACGATGCCCGAGTACTTGCCCTTCATGTAGTCGCGCATCGATTTCTCCGCGGACAGGGCCTTCTTCACGTCGATCTCGTCGAAGTAGCCGTTGTTCACCGCGAAGAGCGTGAGCGCCATCTCCCAGACCGCGAGCGGCTGGTACTGCGGCTGCTTCATCAGCTCGGTCACCATGCGGCCGCGCTCCAGTTGTTTCCGCGTCGCCTCGTCGAGGTCGCTCGCGAACTGCGCGAAGGCGGCGAGCTCGCGGTACTGGGCGAGCGCGAGTCGCACCCCGCCGCCCGTGTCGCGGCGCTTCATGATCTTGGTCTGCGCCGCGCCGCCCACGCGCGACACCGAGATCCCGGCGTTGATCGCGGGCCGGATTCCGGCGTTGAAGAGGTCGGTCTCGAGGAAGATCTGGCCGTCGGTGATCGAGATCACGTTGGTCGGCACGAACGCGGTGACGTCGCCGGCCTGCGTCTCGATGATGGGGAGCGCGGTGAGCGAGCCGGTCTTGCCCTTCACCGCGCCCTTCGTGAACCTCTCCACCCAGGCCTCGGAGCAGCGCGCGCCGCGCTCGAGCAAGCGCGAGTGCAGGTAGAACACGTCTCCCGGGTACGCCTCGCGCCCCGGCGGGCGGCGCAGCAGGAGCGAGATCTGCCGGTACGCCCAGGCCTGCTTGGTGAGGTCGTCGTAGATGATGAGCGCGTCCTGGCCGCGGTCGCGGAAATACTCGCCCATGGTGCAGCCGCAGTAGGGCGCGATGTACTGCATCGCCGCGGACTCCGAGGCCGAGGCCGCCACCACGATGGTGTAGGCCATGGCGCCGTGCTCTTCGAGCTTGCGCACCACGTTCGCGATGGTCGAGGCCTTCTGGCCGATCGCGACGTACACGCAGATCAGGTCCTTGCCCTTCTGGTTGATGATGGTGTCGACCGCCACCGCGGTCTTGCCCGTCTGGCGGTCGCCGATGATGAGCTCGCGCTGGCCGCGGCCGATCGGCACCATCGAGTCGATCGCCTTCAGGCCGGTCTGCACCGGCTGCGCGACGGATTTTCTCCACACCACGCCGGGCGCCACCTTCTCGATCACGTCGGTCATCCTTGCGGGGACCGGGCCCTTGCCGTCGATCGGCTGTCCGAGCGAGTTCACCACGCGCCCGAGGAGCTCGGGGCCCACGGGCACCTCGAGAATGCGGCTGGTGCACTTGACCGTGTCGCCCTCGGTGATGTGCTCGTATTCGCCGAGGATCACCGCGCCGACCGAGTCGCGCTCGAGGTTGAGCGCCAGGCCGAAAGTGTTGTTCGGGAATTCCAGCATCTCGCCCTGCATCACGTCCGAGAGGCCGTGCACGCGGCAGATACCGTCGGTGACGGTCACGACCGTCCCCTGCGTGCGCACGTCCGCCGACAGCGAGAGATTCTGTATCTTGCTGCGGATCAGCTCGCTGATTTCGGATGGGTTCAGCTGTTGCATCTTTGCTCCTGGTACGTGTTCAGCTCTTCAGCGCCGCGGCCATCTCTTCGAGCTTGCCGCGCACCGAACCGTCGATCACTTCGTCGCCGGCGGTGATGCGCACGCCGCCGATCAGCTCCCTGTCCAGGGCGACGCGTGGCTGGACCCTGCGCTTCAGGCGCCGCGAGATGTCCGCGACGAGGCCGTTGATCTGCGCGTTGTCGAGCGGGAAGGCGGTGCGGATCTCCGCCTCGACCACGCCTTCGAGCTCGTTTTTCAGCTCGACGAACTGCGCGTGGATCTCGGGGAGCAGCGCGAGGCGGTCGTTCGCGATCAGCACGCGGACAAAGTTGCGCGCCTCCGCCGGAAAATCCTCCTTGCACAGCTCGATGAACAGGTCGTAGAGCTGCTTCGCGCCGAGATTGGGGTTGGAGATGCACGAGCGCACCCCCGGGTGCGCGGCGACCCGCGCCATGATCGCGAGCCTCTCCAGCCACGGTGCGAAGGCGCCCGCCTTCTGCGCGAGGCCGAACACCGCTTCGGCGTAGGGTCGGGCGATGGTGGCGGCTTCGGCCACGGTCAGATCTCCCGCTTGAGCCGGCCGAGCAGCTCGGCGTGAGTCTCGGAGTTGATCTCGCGGCGCAGGATCTTCTCCGCGCCGGCGACGGCGAGCGCGGCGACCTGCTCCCGGAGCGCTTCCCTCGCGCGCGCGACCTGCTGGTCGATGTCGGCCTTGGCCGCGGCGAGGATGCGATCGGCCTCGGCCCTGGCGGCGGCCCTCGCCTCGTCGAGCATCTGCGCGTCGCGCTTTTCCGCCGAACCGATGATCTCGCCGACGCGCTCGCGCGCCTTGGCGAGCTCCTCGTGCGCGCGCCTGCCCGCGGCCTCCAGGTCCCGCCGGCCCTGCTCGCCCGCGGCGAGGCCGTCGGCGATCGTCTTCTGGCGCTCCTCGATCTTGCGCATGAAATAGGGCCAGATGAATTTGGCCGAGAACCAGATGAAGAGCGCGAAGGCGAGCGCCTGCGCGATCAGGGTGAGGTTGATGTTCATGCGCAGATCTTCGGCGCGGCGCCTTGCGCGGTCCTAGCTGCCCAGCGCGCCGAGGAGCGGATTGGCGAAAGCGAAGAACATGCCTATTCCCAGGCCGATGATGAACGAGGCGTCGATCAGGCCGAGCAGCAGGAACACCTTCGCCTGCAGCGCCGGGATCATCTCCGGCTGGCGCGCCGCGCCCTCGAGGAAGCGGCTGCACATGATGCCCACGCCCACGCAGGCGCCCAGCGCGCCCAGGCCGACCATGAGGCCGATGCCCACGCCGGTATAGGCCTGCACCAGGGCGACGAGTTGTAGTTTTTCCATTTTTGTTCCCTTTCTAGAACGTCGGTGGGTCAGTGGCTTTCATGCGCCATGGCGATGTAGACGACACTCAGCATCATGAAAATATACGCCTGCAGCGCGACGATCAGGACGTGGAAGATCGCCCAGATCAGGCCGAGCGGCACGGCGAACAGGGTGCCGGCGAGACCGGCGCCGGCCATCATCCAGAGCAGGAGAAAGATGATTTCTCCCGCGTACATGTTGCCGAACAGCCGCAGCGAATGCGACAGCGGCTTCGAGATGTATTCGACCATATTGAACAGGAGGTTCGGCAGCCACAGCAGCACGTTCGCGCCGAAGGGGGTGCAGAACAGCTCGTGGATCCAGCCGCCCAGGCCTTTCACGGCGATCGAGAAATAAATCATCAGCAGCCACACCGACAGGGCGAGCGCGAAAGTCGTGTTGACGTCCGCAGTCGGCACGATGCGGAATCCGTGCGGCGCAAAAAAATTCGTGATCCACGCCACGATGTCCGCCGGAAGGAAATCCATGGCGTTCATCAGCAGCGCCCACAGGCCCACCGTGAGCGCGACCGGCGCGACGAACCTGCGGTCGCCGTGGAAAATGTCCTTCGCCTGATCGTCGACGAACTGGCAGAGAATTTCGACGAAAGCCTGGCGCTTGTTCGGCACGCCGGCGGTCGCGCCGCGCACCACCCACCAGAGAAAACCGAGGCTCACCACGCCGAGCAGCACGGCCGTGACCAGCGAATCCACGTTCAGGGTCCAGAACGAGCCCTCGCCCACCGGGTGCTGGAGGAAGCTGAGGTGGTGGCCGATGTAGGAGCTCGGCGTCATTGCTTGCTCGGCGGCCATTGCGGGAAGCTCTTCGTGAATCCTACTTTTCGCGAACCAGTATTGCCATGGTGAATATCAGGACCGTGGCGATGAACGTGCCGATCAGCCCGATCGCGACGACGTCCCTGTACGCCGCCAGCGCGAACCACAACAGGAGAACCATGAGCACCAGCTTGACGGCCTCGGCCCTCAAGGCGGTATACAGCGCCTCCCCTGCAGACTTCGATTTACCGCGTGCAGCCAATACTGCAAAAGCCAGGCCGGCGATGATTCCTATCGATCCGCCCAGAGCGGCGGAGATTGCGCCGTGTATTCCGGCGAGCCAGGCCGACAGCAGGATTGCGGCAGCGGTGCACAAAACTTGCAGCCCGATTATCGGGCGGAATACTTGCCACACGCCCTGCTCCAGCTGCAAAACCGCAGAATTCTATAGGGAAACCGGCGGGGCCGTCAAACCGCGCGACGAAAAATGGCGCGGATCCGCAGGATTCGTCCCGGGTGTCAGATCGGGTAGACCAGCGCGTCGGGCGGAACGTCCGAATCGAGCACGCACAGTTTCTCCTTGAAATGGAGGCGCCTGCCGGCGATCGCGATGCGGTCGTCGTAGGTGCCCGAGACGAAGTGCTCGCTGCGCATCCCGGGGAAAGTGCGCAGGATCTCGAAGTTCGCCTGCACGCGCAGCTCCTCGTCGGAGGCGGCCTGGAGGCGGAAGTTCGAGATCAGGTGGCGCTGCGTATGCGGCTCGTAGTCCTCCGACTGGCCGATCGCGACGATGCGGTCGCGCATGGTCGTCCGCGTCGAGAGCGACACGAGGTGCTCGTCCGGGCCCAGGCGCAGGTTGCGCCGCGTCGTGACGCGGTAGGTGCACGAATCCAGGAAGAACTCCGGCCACTGCTGCAGCCTGCCGCCGTCGAGGCATTCGGCGTAGCGCGCGTAGAACTCCTGGATGTCGAGCCGCAGCTCGGCGGTCAACACGGCTTTCTCGGTGACGGGCATGGGCTCTCCGATTCTCTCGCTACGAGCGATTGCCGGGCGGTCGGGCACGGGTCGGTTCAGGCGTAGGCGGGCGCGATGCGGATGTCGCTCTCGCCCACGCCTTCGACATATGCGTGCAGCACGTCTCCCGGCTTCACCGGGGAGACGCCGGCGGGCGTTCCGGTCATGATGATGTCCCCGGGATGCAGCGTATACATGGCCGAGCCGAACTCGATCAGCCGCTCGACCTTGTAGACGAGATACTTGGTGTTCGAATTCTGCTTGAGCTCGCCGTTCACCTTGATCGAGAGATCGAGGTCGTTGGGATCGCCGATCTCGTCGGCGGTCACGAGCCAGGGCCCGAGCACGCTGTAGGTGTCGATCGACTTGCGGAAGCACTGGAGCTCCGGCCCGCGCACGGTCATATCGAGGCCGATCGAGTAGGCGCACACGTATTCGAGCGCCTTCTCCCTGGGGATCCTGTCGCCGCGCCTGCCGATCACGACCGCGAGCTCGACCTCGTGGTCGTTGCGCCGCTCGGGCCAGCGCAGGCGGATCTCCTCGCCGAAGCCGATGAGCGAGGAGTTGGCCTTGAGGAACAGGCCCCAGTCGCCTATGCCCTTCTGGATGTTGGTGCGCCCCTGCGCGATGCCCGGGTCCTTGATCGATTCGGCGATGTGGTCGTCGTAGTTGATCGGCGCGCCGATGATCTTCGAGGGGTTGGCCACCGGCGAGAGCAGCTTCACTTTCGAGAGCGGTTTCTTCTTCGCCCTCGGCGCGAGCTTCTTCGCCGCGGCGAGCACGCGCCTGAAATTCGCGATGAGCGGGTCACCCTGCGCGATCGGCCAGCGCTGCTCCGGGATCGCCTCGAGCGCCTTGCTCACGTCCAGGACCTCGCCGCCCTGCACGAGGCCGAGGCGGTTGCTGTCGAAACGGCAGAGCTTCATTTTGCTACAGAGTCGGATTGTTGATCTCGCCGCCCAGGGCGACGAGGCCCCAGGCGGAGGCCTGGGCGTCGAGGCTAAAGCTGATGTGGCCGGCGAGCGAATGCGCGTCGCGGAAGATCCGCTCCAGCGGGTAGGTCTCGTAGATGCCGTTGGCGCCGGCCATGGCGTGCAGCGCGTCCACCGCCTCGGTGCACAGGTTCACCGCGTAGGCGAGATTGCGCTTGAAGCGCAGCTTCGTGAGATTGTCGGCCATGATCTTCCTGTTCGCGATCTCCTGGCCTTCCAGGGCGTCGCTGCGCAGGACGAGCCGCGCCGCGTCGATCTTCGAGGCGGCCGCGCCGATCCGGAGCTGCACCGCCTGGAAGTCGCGCATCTTGGCGCCCGTGTAGTTGGTGCTGCGCTGCTTCACCGCGTCGATGGAAAGCTCCAGCGCGGCCTGCGCATTGCCCACCGCGCAGGCGCCGATGCCGTGCCCGAGGAGCGCGTTGGCCGGCACCTGGTACGCCGGGTTCCGGTTCGTGCGCGCGCCGGGAAAGCGGTCCCCGCCGCGCGTGTCGTACATGCACAGCGCCTTGTAATCGGGAACGAAAGCGTCCTTCGCGACCACGGTCATGCTGCCGGTCGAGCGCATGCCGAGCACCTGCCAGTCGTCGACGATCTCGTATTGCGACTTGTGGAGCAGGCACATGCGGTGGTCGACCGTGCGTTCGCCTTCCTTCACCGTCACGGCGAGCATGTTCCAGTCGGCGACGTTGACGCAGCTCGAGAAATTCCAGCGGCCGCCGATGACGAAGCCGCCGTCGGCCTTCCGCCCATGCCCTTGAGGGAAAGCGATGCCGGAGGCGATGAGCGCCTCGGGGTTCGCGCCCCAGACTTCCTCCTGCGCGCGCTCGTCGTAGAGCGCGAGCATCCAGTGATGCACCTGGAGGTTGGCGAAGTTCCAGCCGGTCGATGCGCAGCCGCGGGCGAGCTCCAGCGGAAAGTCCACGTAGGCGATGAAGTCGTACTCCATGCCGCCCCAGCGCCTGGGCTGCAGGGTGCGCAGGAGGCCGCTCGCCTGCAGGTCGGCGATCGTCTCAGGCGGCATGACGCGCGCCTTCTCGGCGTCGGCCGCGCGTGCGCGGAGCGCGGGCACGAGCGCGCGGGCGCGCACCAGCGCCTCCTCGTAGGAGACGCCGGCGAAGCTGCGCGCGCCCTTGTCGGGGGCGTTCATTACGCCGCGGCCTTGGCCTTCGCCGGCTTCTTTTTCGCCGAGGCTGCGCGCGGCATGCGGGAGTAGTCCTCGCCGCCCCAGTCGGGCGCCTTGGCAATACCGAAGAAGTTGAGCTCGATGGTGAGCCCGTCGGGATCCTTGATGAAGAGCTGGTAGAGCTGCGACTCGGGGAAATTCCGCGGCCGGCAGGGAATCCCTACAGCCTTCAAGTGCTTCACGAATTTTTCGGGGTCGGTGGCGAGGAACGCGACGTGGTCGATGACGCCCGAATTGTCCTTCGCGGCGTTCTTCGGGCTGCCGAGGTAGTAGAGCTCGGAGTTCGGCACGCCGGCTTGGGCCATGTGGACCTGGATCTTGCCGTTCACGCCCAGCCAGTAGCCGGGGAACGGGAAATCCGGCCGGGGCATCACTTCGAACCCGAGCACCTTGCAGTAGAAATCCTTGGTGCGCTCGAGGTGGTTCGCGCGAATGAGGAAGTGGTTGAGCTCGGTGACCGGCATGGTGTCACTCCTGTAGCGGGCCGCGGGCCGGGTTCCCCCGGGTTTTCGGAGACATTATGCCAAAGAACGAAGTACACTTTGCGCTCCCAAGAACAGCAAAGGAGACACGAGCGTGGGCAAGATGATCGAGCTGACCGCCTCGGACGGCCACAAGCTTTCCGCCTATCGCGCCGAGCCCATGGGCAAGCCGCGCGGGGGCCTGATCGTGGTGCAGGAAATCTTCGGGGTCAACGGCCACATCAGGAGCATCGCGGACGGCTACGCGGCCGACGGCTATCTCGCCGTCGCGCCGGCGTTCTTCGACCGCGTCGAGCGTGGCCTCGACATCGGCTACACCCAGCCCGACATCGAGCGCGGACGCGCCTTCATCCCCAAGATGCAATGGGACAAGGTGATGCTCGACGCCGCGGCGGCGCTCTCGAACGTGAAATCGGCGGGGAAAGTCGGCGTCGTCGGCTACTGTTGGGGCGGGACCGTGTCGTGGATGAGCGCCTCGCGCCTCGCGGGCCTTTCCGCCGCGGTCACCTACTACGGAGGCGGCATCACAGCGAACTCGGGCGAGAAGCCGAAAGTCCCGGTGATGAGCCATTGGGGCGAGACCGACCAGTCAATTCCGATCGACGGGGTCAAGAAATTCCTAGGCGAGCACAAGGAAGTGACGTCCTTCATCTATCCCGCCGGGCACGGATTCAACTGCGACCAGCGCGGCTCCTACCACGCCGAGAGCGCCAAGACGGCGCGCTCGCGCTCACTGGAATTTCTCCGCAAGCACGTCGGCTGAAGAAGCCCCTGAGGCGATCACGGCCTGGGCGACGGCCTTGCCCGCGCCGATGCCGTCGCGCTTCGCCCGGCCCTCGGGGATTTTCGAAAGCGAATCGGCGAGTGCCGCGTCGAACGCCGGCTTCTGCCCCGGCACCATGGCGACGAGCACGTCGTGCGCCGCCGCCGCTGCGGCCGCATCCTTGGAAGCGCGCATGTGCACCGGAATCGTGAAGCCATAAGGCCGGTCGCGAGGTTCGATCGAATTGACCGCATCGTGCACCGCGACGTGCATCGCCGTCATCACGCGGGACACGACGGAAGACGGCTCCGCCGACAAGGCTGAGGCAGCCACCGCGTTCCATTCCATCACCTCGTCGGCACGCGCGCCCTGCCATACGATCACCGCGCCCCAGAACGCCGCCGCCAGAAGCAGAATTTTGCGAATTTCCATGTTCCCTCCCGGTTCACTCGGCCCACCTGTCTACTTTAGGCCGTCGGTGGTCCGCGCTCACCGTCGCGCGACACACGAGCTTTGTGCCGCATTCACACTTGGAACCGGGGATAAGAGGCGCCTAATCCAGCTTCGCGCCGGAGAGCTTCACCAGCCGCGCGTACTTCTCGTGCTCGGCGCGCATCAGCGCGTCGAGCTGCTGCGGAGTGCTCGTGCCTACGCCGACGCCGAAGCCGAGCATCTTCTCGCGGATCTCGGGCGCGGCTACCGCGGCGACGACGGCGGCGTTCAGCTTCTCGATCGCCTCGCGAGGCGTCCCAGCGGGAACGAGCATCCCCAGCAGCGAGGCCATGTCGAACCCCGGGATGCCGAGCTCGGCGATCGTCGGGATGTCCGGCAGCACGGGCGTGCGCTTGCCCTCGGCGCTGGCGAGGATGCGCACCTTCCCCGCCCTCGCGAACTGCGCCATCGCCGTGTAACTCGAGAACGCGACCTGCACGTCGCCGGCGATCAGGGCCGGCCCGGCCTGTCCCATCCCCTTGTAGGGCACGTGCACCATGCTGATCCCCGCGAGCGACTTGAACAGCTCCGTGGTGATGTGGTGGATCGAGCCGTTGCCCGCCGAGGCGTAAGCGAGCTTCCCGGGATTCTGCCTGGCATAGGCGATGAACTCCGCATAGGTCGCCGCCGGCACCGAGGGATGCACCGTGAGAAAGGTCGGGAGCGTGGAGATGGTGCTGATTCCCGCGAAATCCTCGAGCGGCCGGTAAGGTACTTTCGCGTACAGGTGCGGGTTGATCGCCCAGATCGCGCTGTCGCAGATGTACGCCGTGTAGCCGTCGGGCGCGGACTTGGAGACCATTTCCGCGGCGATGTTCCCGTTCGCGCCGATGCGGTTCTCGACCACCACCGCGCCCCAGGACTCGCTCATCTTCTGCGCGATCAGGCGCGCGAACACGTCGGGCGACCCCCCCGGCGAGGTGCCGACGACGACCTTCACCGTCCTCGCGGGATATTGAGCCGCAGCGGGGGACGGCGCGAGAAAAGCGATCGCAAGGGCGGCGAGGCGGAGAGCGCGCATCGCGACGTGCTCCTTGGTCAGGCCGAGGCGGCGCGCGCGGGGGCGCGCTCGAGCATCGCCATCACCTCGCCTGCGAACAAGGCGACCGAGCGCAGCGTTTCCTCGAGCGTCAGGTTGCCGAAGGCGAATTGCCCGACGAAATAGTTCGCGCCGGATTCGGCGAGCTGCGCCCGAACGTATTCGGCGACGCCCTCGGGGTCGCCGGCAAACGCGCGCCCGTCCTCGGCGATCGCGTCGAATTCCGGCGGACGCGAGTGCCGGTGGCCGAATCCCATGCGCGAGGAGAGATAGGTGAAGCTCTCGTGCCAGCTGCGGTACGCCCGGCGCGCGACGGCGCGCGCCTCCTTTGCATTTTTTCCGACGACGATGAACCGTCCCAGCCCCATCCTGGGCAGGGGAGCGTCGCCGCGCGTCTCCTTCCAGACCGCGCGGAACCGCGCGAAAGCCGGCTCGAGCTCCGCGACCGTGTCGAGGCCGACCACGTTCATTCCGCGCCGCGCGGCGCGCTCGGCGGCCTCCGGCGAATGCACGCCGTACCACAACGGCGGATGCGGCCTCTGCAACGGCGGGATGGCGAGCGGCAGGCGCCGTTTTCCGCCCTCGGCCGTGACCGTGACTTGGCCTTCGCTCAAGCCTTCGAGGATGAACCCGAGCGCATCCTCGTGCAGCTTCTCGGTCTGCGCCGGATCGACGTCGAAAAAGCGCACCTCGGCGGGCAGGGCGCCGCGGCCGAATGCGACCTCCAGCCGCCCGCCGCTCATCTGGTCGAGCATGCAGATCTCCTCGAGCAGCCTCAAGGGATGATAGAGCGGCGCCACGTACACCATGGGCCCGAAGCGCAGGCGCTTGGTGCGCTGCGCCACCGCCGCGAGAAACACCGAGGGCGAAGGCGCCATGCCGAGAGGCGTGAGATGGTGCTCGGCGACGTGGTAGGAGGCGAAGCCCGCGCGCTCGTAGGCCTCCACGATCTCCAGGCGCTCGCGGTAGAACCGCTCGTGCGGGCGGCCGCCGAGGTCGAGGTGATCGAAGACGCCGAACTCCATTCCTAGCGTGCCGCTTTCCGCGTCGCGCGCTGCCGCGGCATCGCGCCCGCGTCCTCGATCTCGCGCATGGACTGGTTCGTGAATTCCGAGCTCGGCGCGTTGCCGCCGATGACGAACATCAGGGTCGAGTACTTGTTCTTCGGCCCCCGGGTGACGTTCATGAAGCGGCGTATCGCCCCGGGCGGGAATGAGATCAGATCGAGCGGCTTGAGGTCCACGTGCTCGAGCTTGCCGCGTTCGTTCTCCCAGAGGGCGCGCCAGGTCCCGGTCATGGCGATGAAGGTCTCGTTGGTGTCGTGGTTGTGCAGCATCGGGCCCTTGCCCGGGCGCGCCCGGCAGTAGCCGAGGTTGAATCCCTCGGAGATCTTGATCGCGGCCATGCGCGCGGCCTTTACGCCCACCGGCGACTGCTTGCCGCCGCGCTCGGTCTCGGGCGGCTGGAATCCGATGACGTTGTAGAGAATGCGCTCGCAGCCTGGCATCTTCGAGTCGGGCAGGCCGCCGTCGGAGCCTTTCAGTTTCTTGAAGCGCGCAACGCGCTTCAGCATCTCCTTGCGCGAAATGCCCCGGCGCGGCAGGGTTTCCCGGTATTCCATGACGATCTCCTTGGGCGTGCTTCATAATACTACCGAGGAGGAGGGATGAAGGCACCGCGCTTCGCGTACGCGCGACCGGCGAGCATCGCCGAAGCCCTTGCGCTGCTGCAGAAACACGGGGACGACGCGCGGGTGCTCGCGGGAGGCCAGAGCCTCGTGCCGATGCTGAATTTCCGCGTCGCCGCGCCCAAGGTCCTCGTCGACATCAACCGCATCGGGTCGCTGGCCGGTGTCAAGGTCGCCAAGAGTTTCGTGCGCATCGGAGCGCTCACGCGCCATGTCGAGCTCGAGCGCTCCGCCGACGTCGCCAAATATCTGCCGCTCGTCGCTTCCGCGATCCCGCATATCGCGCATCCGGCGATCCGCAACCGCGGCACCTTCGGCGGGAGCTGCGCGCTCGCCGATCCGGCGGCCGAGCTGCCCGCCTGCGCGCTCGCCCTCGGCGCGATCTTCGTCGTCGCCGGGAAAAAAGGCGAGCGGCGCATCGCCGCGGAGGACTTTTTCAAGGGCCTCTACGCCACCGCGCTGAAACCCGGCGAGCTGCTCGTCGCCGCCGAATTTCCCCTGCCCAAGGCGGGCTACGTCTCGGCCTTCGGCGAGCTCGCGCGCCGGCACGGCGACTACGCCATGGTCGGGGTCGCGGCGCACGGGTCGCGTAAGGGCGGAAAATTCTCCGACATGCACGTCGCCTTCTTCGGCGTCGGCGACCGGCCGCAGCGCACCCCGGGATTCGAGAGGGCTCTCGAAGGCGAGTCCGCCGTCGACAGCGCCCTCGCCAGGCTCGAAGCCGATCTCGAACCGCGCGCCGACCTGCACGCTTCCGCCGCGATGAAGCGCCATCTCGCCAAGGTGCTAGCAGGCCGCGTGCTCAGGGAACTCGCCGCATGAATGCCCCTCTCGAAACCGTCGAGATCGAACTCACCGTCAACGGCGAGCGGATGAAGCGCGGCGTGCCGGCGCGGCTCAACCTCGCCGACTTTCTCCGGAACGAGCTCGAGCTCACCGGCACCCACGTGGGCTGCGAGCACGGCGTGTGCGGCGCGTGCACCGTCCGCGTCGATGGCGAGATCGTAAGGGCCTGCCTCATGTTCGCGGCGCAGGCAGACGGATGCACGGTAGACACGATCGAAGGCCTCTCGGACTCGCGCGAGATCGAGGAGCTGCAGAGCGCCTTCGTGCTCACCAACGCGCTGCAGTGCGGCTTCTGCACGCCCGGAATCCTGATCGCCGCGCAGTCGCTGCTGCGCGACGAGCCGAATCCCTCGCGCGAGCGCATCCGCGAATATCTGTCGGGCAACTACTGCCGCTGCACCGGCTACCAGGCGATCGTGGACGCGATCGAGGCGGTGGCCAAGGCCCGGGCGTCCAGAGACAGGAAATGAAAGGTCGAAGCCGGTCCAGCGGGCTATTTGAAAGAGCCGATTATGTTGAGTGAAACGACATTTGCACCCCAGGTGACTTTGCCGCTTTCGAGCAATCTCCGATACGCATCAAAATCGGCGCGTACAGCCACATTTTTCTCAATGTCGAATTTCAGGTTTACCCCGCCCGCATACCCGAGTCCTTCTACCTTCTCAAATGGACTTGGCCTGGGGAAGGCGCGCCACGCGAGACTACCTATCCGCGCCTGGAGCGCTACATTGTCGGCCCTCAAGAGGGTACCGACGAGCTGGAATGTCAATGCCCGTATTTCAAAAGTTTCGGTCGGAACTGCAGGACTCAAATTGAAGCCTCTTACTGTGCCACACCAGGCATGGGTCACTTCGAAGGCTAAAGGACGCTTGAATTGGTATCCAAGAAATACTTTTGCGGCGGAACTCCGTTCAGCGCTGACATTGTCCGAAGTCCCGCTGACGCCTCGGGTAAGACGGGTTCGGCCAGCGCCGGCACCAAGATACCAACCTCCTTCGGTTGCTTCCTGGCCCTCATCGGCCGCGAGGGCTGCGCTCCCCAAGAGGAACATCGGGGCAGCCGCGAGGGTAACGCAAGCTTTGCGGAAATCAGGGTTTCGCATACAAGAACGCCGCCCGGCCATCGGACCAACCCTCTTCGTCGCGACTTATGGATAAGTCTATCACCAGGCGCACGGTAAACTACCCGCCACGCGAGGGGCTGACGATGAAACGACTGCTCGCCGCGCTGGCGGTTTTTGCCTTTGCCGTGCTGCCCGCATCCGCCCAGCAGTATCCGGCGAAGCCGGTGCGCATGATCGTGCCGCTCGCAGCCGGAGGCATCGCCGACAATCTCGCGCGCACGCTCGGGCAGAGAATCACCGATGCGACCAAACAGCCGGTGATCGTCGACAACCGGCCCGGAGCGGCCAGCGTCATCGGCACCGAACTCGCCGCCAGGGCGCCGGCCGACGGATACACGATTTTCATGGGCGGCCCGGGCCCGCTGACGGTGCTGCCCTATCTGCGCTCGAACCTGCCGTTCGACCCGGTGAAGGATTTCGTCCCGATCATCAACATCGTCACCTTCGCCAACCTGCTCGTCGTCCACCCGTCGGTGCCGGCGAATTCGCTCGCGGAGCTGATTGCGCTCGCCAGGGCGAAACCCGGAACGCTTTCCTTCGCTTCGCAGGGCACGGCGAGCTCCGGCCACATGGTGGGCGAGCAGTTCAAGCTGGTGGCCGGCCTGGACATCGTTCATATTCCGTACAAGGGCGCGGCGCCGGCGGTGCAGGATCTCGTCGGCGGGCAGGTCTCGATGATGTTCGACAGTGTGCTCGTCTCGATGCCGCACGTGCGCGCCGGCAGGCTGCGCGCGCTCGCGATCACTTCGCGGGAGCGCAATCCCGGGGCGCCGGAAGTTCCGACGATGGCCGAAGCCGGGCTGCCCGGCCTCGAGGCGGGCGTATGGTTCGGCCTGTTCGCGCCCGCGGGAACGCCGCGGTCGGTCGTCGACTGGTGGAACCGCGAGACGCGACGTATTTTCTCGGAGCCCGAGCTGCGCAACCGCATGGTCATGCAGGGCGCCACCCTCGACCTCGGCCCTCCGGAGAAATTCGCACAGCTCATGGCTTCCGATTCCGAGCGCTGGGGCCGGGTCATCAAAAGCGCGGGGATCAAGGGCGAATGAGCGAGTTCGACGAAACCACCCGACAGCTCGACTTCGATGCGCCGAACAGCTACGTCGGGCGCTCGGTGACGCGCCCCAACGCGCGGCGCCTCGCTCAAGGCCGTGGCCAGTTCGTGGACGACATCGTGCTGCCGCGCATGCTGCACGTCGCTTACGCGCGCTCGCCGCACGCGCACGCCCGGATCGTGAAGATCGCGAGCAAGAAGGCCGCGGCGATGCCCGGCGTGGTGCGCATCGTCGGCGGCGCGGAGATCGCGATGGTGTGCAAGCCCTACGTCGGCGTGCTCACGCATCTCTCGGGAATGCGCTCGCCGCCGCAGTACCCGCTCGCGATCGACGTCGCGCGCTGGCAGGGCGAGCCGGTCGCCGCGGTGGTCGCGCATTCGCGCGCCGAGGCCGAGGATGCGGTGGAGGCGGTCGAGGTCGAATACGAGGAGCTGCCCGCTGCGCTCGACGCGGAGCGCGCTCTCGACCCGTCGGAGCCCAAGATCCACAAGGAGTTAGACAGCAACCTGTGCTTCCAGAGAATCGTGGACACGGGCGGAGTGGACGCGGAGATAAGCGCCGCGCACCTCGTGGTCGAGGACACGATCCGCTTCGGCCGCCACACCGGCGTCACCATGGAGCCGCGTGCCATCCTCGCCGACTACAACCGCGCCGAGGAGAGCATGACCGTGTATCACTGCGGCCAGTCGCCGCACATGATGCAGGGGATCATCGCGAGCCGCCTCTCGCTCGACGAGCACCGCGTGAGGATCGTCGCGCGCGACGTCGGCGGGTCCTTCGGCATCAAGATCCACACCTACGGCGACGAGATCGCCGCCTGCGCGCTCTCGCTGATGCTGGGGCGCCCGGTGAAGTTCGCTGCCGACCGCTACGAGTCCTTCCTCTCCGACATCCACGCGCGCGATCACCGCGTGCGCGCGAAGCTCGCCGTCGACCGCGACGGCAACATGACGGCGCTCGAGATCGACGATCTCACCGGCGTCGGGCCGTACTCGATGTTCCCGCGCTCCTCCGGGGTCGAGTGCAACCAGATCCTCAATCTCACCGGCGGACCCTACAAGCACAAGGAGTACCGCGCGAAAGGCACGGTCGTCTTCCAGAACAAGAACATGATGTGTCAGTACCGCGCCGTGGGCCATCCGATCGCGATCGCGGTCGCCGAGCACATGGTCGACCAGGCGGCGGCGAAGCTGGGCATCGATCCCGCGGAAATGAGGAAGAGGAACCTCATTCCAGACGACGCCTACCCCTGCAAGTCCGCCTCGGGCATGCGCTTCGAGGCGCTCTCGCACCACCGGTGCCTGGACAAGCTGCTCGCGCTGATGAACTACGGCGAGCTGCGCAGGGAACAAGCCGATCTCAGAAAAAACGGAATCTACCGCGGCATAGGGCTCTCCTCCTTCATCGAAGTCACCAACCCCAGCCCGATGTTCTACGGCGTGGGCGGCGCGAGGATCGCCGCCCAGGACGGCTGCACCATCAAGCTGGACGCGAGCGGTGCCGTCGTCGCCGCCACCGGCGTCACCGAGCAGGGACAGGGAACCGAGACGATCATGGCGCAGATCGCCGCGACCGCGCTCGGCGTCGAGATGAGCTGCGTGAAAGTGCTCACCGGCGACACCGACAAGGTGCCTTACGGCGGCGGCACCTGGGCCTCGCGCGCGGCGGGAATCGGCGGCGAGGCGGTGCTGCAGGCGGGGCTCGCATTGAAGCGCAACATTCTCCAAGCCGGCGCCGTGATCCTGAAGGCGAACGCCTCTGACCTCGATATCGCCGACGGCAAGGTGGTGAGGAAGGGGACCGAGCAGGGCATCAGCCTCGCCGAGCTCGCGCGCATCTGCTACTACCGCGGCAACGAGCTCCCGGTCGACTTCCAGCCGGAGCTCGTCGTGACGCGCCACTACCGCGTCAAGGACTATGCTTTCGTCTTCAGCAACGGCGCCCAAGGCTGCTCCCTCGAAGTGGACCCCGACACCGGCTTCGTGAAGCTCCTCAAGATGTGGTGCGTGGACGACTGCGGCCGCGTCATCAACCCCAAGCTCGTGGAGGAGCAGGCGCGCGGCGGCATCGTTCAGGGGATCGGCGGCGCGCTTTACGAGCACTGCCTGTACGACGAGCGCGGGCAGCTCTTGAACGCCACCCTGGCCGACTACCTCGTCCCCCTGGCCGCGGAGATGCCCGACATCGAGTGCGCGCACGTGGAGACGCCGACGAAGACTTCCATGCTCGGCGCCAAGGGCGCGGGCGAGGCGGGAACGGGCGGCGCGCCGGCGGCGATCATGAACGCGGTGAACGACGCGCTCAGGCCGCTCGGCGCGAAGGTGACGAGCCAGCCGATCACGCCGGAGGTGGTGTTGAAGGCGCTGGGAACGGTGCGCTAGATGCCTGGCGCGCAGGAATTCCGACCGGTACGCCGCGCTGCCGGGTTCACTTCGAATATACGAAGGACAGCACGGCGCAGATCAGGCCGAGCCAGAACGCGGTGTGCTCGATATAGACCCAGAGCCTCGCGGGAAAAAGCGTGGTGCTCCAGGGACCGATTTTTTCCCTGAGAAAATCGTCGGCGCCATTGCTCCTCGACTGCGTGATGCTGCTGGCGATCACTCCGGCTGCAACTCCCGCGACTAAGAAGCACACCACGGCGATCCAGACAAAATTGGCCTGGAGGATGGGCAAGGCCTCCTTCTTGCCGATTTTCGATGTGGCCAGGGTGATGTAAGCGGAAGCGAAGACAAGATAAAGTCCGATGTGAAACTTGGTGTAGTCGTACAAGAGTTCCAGCTTTTTCAGGTTTGCCTCCACCTGTCCTCCTGTGTAGGTAATTGGCCTCCCCGGAACAGATTACTACTTTGGACGCTGACGTGGTACGGTTTGACCCTCGCAAGGGAGGAAGCATGGACCAGCGCATCCCGAAATCTGCACTGGCGGCCGCTGCGGTAGCCGCAGTTCTCTTCACGATCGGTTGCGCGCAATCGCCCACGCGTGGAGGCGGCGGCCACGCGGTCGACGCGGCCTGGCCCAAGCCCCTTCCGAACAACTGGACGCTGGGGCAGGTCGCCGGAATCGCGGTCGATGCGCGCGACCACGTGTGGGTAATCCACCGCCCGAGAACGCTCATCGACGAGGAGAAGGGCGCCGCGCTTTCACCGCCGCGCGCGAAATGCTGCGTGGCCGCGCCGCCGGTGATCGAGTTCGACGGCGAAGGCAACGTGGTGCGCGCCTGGGGCGGGCCGGGCGCGGGCTACGAATGGTTCGAGAACGAGCACGGCATATACGTCGACCGGCAAGGCAACGTCTGGGTCGGCGGCAACGATCCCAAGGACCACCAGCTCATCAAGTTCGCCCCCGACGGGAAGTTCCTCATGCAGATCGGCCGCGCCGGCCAGACGGGCGGCAGCAACTCCACGACCTTGCTCGGGCGCCCGGCGCACATGGAGATCGACGCGGCGGCTAACGAGCTCTACGTCGCCGACGGCTACGGCAACAAGCGCGTGATCGTGCTCGACGCGGCGAGCGGCGCGTACAAGCGCCACTGGGGCGCTTACGGCAAGGCGCCGAGCGACGAGAAGCTCCCCCTGTACAACCCGCAGTCGCCGCAGTTCGCGAACCCGGTGCACTGCGTGCGCCTCTCGAACGACGGCCTGGTCTACGTCTGCGACCGCGCCAACAACCGCGTGCAGGTGTTCAGGAAGGACGGAACCTTCGTCAGGCAGTTCGCGTTCGAGGAGAAGTCGCTCGGCTCGGGCTCGTCCTTCGACCTGGTGTTCTCGAACGACGCGCAGCAGAGATACTTCTACCTCGCCGACGGCACCAACGACCAGGTGCTCACGGTCGAGCGCGACTCGGGCAGGGTGCTCTCCTCCTTCGGTCGGCCCGGCCGCTACGCCGGGCAGTTCCTGGTGCTGCACAACATCGGCATCGATTCGAAGGGCAACCTGTATACGTCGGAGGTCGGCAGCGGCAAGCGCGTGCAGAAATTCAGGCCCGCGAACTAGCCCGCGCCCGTCACGCGAGCGATGACCTCGGCGTGGTTCCTCAGCCGCTCAAACGCTGCGGCGATGTCGGGGACGATCTTGTTCACGCCGGCGACGAGGAAGAGCCGGCCGGCGCCGAAGGCGTAAGCGGAGATGCGGTTGCCGCCGCCGTCGGCGTTGAGGATCTCGCCGGCTTCCGTGATGGCGTTGATGCCACCGACGAAATAATCGGCGGTCGTATGCACGCGTCCGTCAGTCGCCCTCCTTCACGGCCCGGCCGCCGAGAAAGAGGTTCGAGAAAAGCCTGTCCCACTTGTCGCCTTCTTCGAGCGCGAGCACCGGATCGACGATCTCGTACTTGAACTTGTTGAGCGGGCTGTCCACCAGCCTGCTGGTCGGGACGCGATTCCCGGCTTTCAGGATTTCCTGGCCCTCTTTCGAGAGCACGAACTCGGTGAAAAGCAGCGCCGCGTGCGGGTGCGGCGCGTGGCGCGACAGGCCGATCGCCGCGGCCTGTCCGAACGCCGGCTGCAGCGGCTTCCACTCGACCGGGGCGCCCTTCAGCTTCAGGGTCTCGATGTTGTTGTTGTACGCGGTGAGGAAGAACGCGACTTCGCCCGAGGCGACGAGCTGCGCCGTGTGGATGTGGCCGTGGCGGATCTCCGGCTTCATCGCCGCGAGCTTCCTGAAATAGGCGATGCCCTTCTCCTCGCCCATCGCCTTGGCCACTGCCGCGAACCAGAGCACGTCGGTTCCTTCGATCGTGATCCTTCCGGTCCATCGCGGCTGCAGCAGGTCCTCGTACGTCGCCGGCAGTTCCTGCGGCTTGACGAGCCTGGTGTTGTAGCCGATCACGAAGAAGGCGAACCGGTCGGCGACGTACTGCCTGTGGCCGCGGGGAAAGGCCTCCGGCACGATGTCGCGCAGCACCGGGGTGTGGAAATCCTCGAGCAGCTGCTCGCGGTAGAGCGCCTCGAGCCGGTGCGAGCTGGTCTCGAACACGTCGGCCTCATGGCGCCGCGCGCGGGCTTCGGCCAGGGCGCGGCTGACGATCTTTTCGGCCGACCCGCGCCAGTGGTTGACCCGGACTCCGTACTTCTGCTCGAACGCGGTGGCGAGCGCCTTGCCGTCGGCGACCGTCATCGTGCTGTAGAACAGGACCTGGCGCTCCTTCTTCGCGCCTTCGACGAGCCGCTTGTCGCGGTCAGCGCCCTGGTACATGTAGATGTCCCGGTTGGAAGGGGACTGCGCGAAGGCGGCCGCAGCAACGCAGGCGAGCGCGGCGGCGAGGCGGGGCAAACGCTTCATGAGAGAACGAAGTGGGATCGCGGCGCTCGACGGATTGCCGATATTACGGTGTACATTGTCGACGCTGTCAAACCGGCCCGAGCCCGCGTTCTTCCGCGTGGAACGCGCGGCTCTCACCTGCAGGAGGAAACAGATGACCGACACCGCCCACCCCATCCGTATACGCAAGATCGGCCACGTCGGCCTTTACTGCCGCGACCTCGCGAAAATGGTCGATTTCTACACGCGCCTCCTCGGCTTCAAGGTCTCCGACGTCAACGAAAAAGGGATGACGTTCCTGCGCTTCGGCGGCGACCACCACAGCTTCGTGCTGGCGCAGATGCCCCCCGAGGAACAGAAAAAAGGCGCAGGCGCGGCGCTCCTCCAGCAGATCGCGATGGAGGTCGCGAGCCTCGACGCCCTGAAGCGCATCCGCAAATACCTCCTCTCGCAGGGCGTGAACGTCCGCGGCAAGATCAAGCACGAGGGGCCGGGCAACGACTACACCTTCGACTTCGACGATCCGGAAGGGAACCGCCTGCAGTTCTTCAGCGACATGGACCGCATCGGCTGGGACGGAAAGAGCCGGCCGAAGGAGCAGTGGAAGCGCTTCGAGGTCGACGACTAGCGCGTGATGGCCCTGGTTGATGCCATTCAGGCTTTAGACCTTCCCTAGTTCAGCCACTTCTCGACGGTCTTTGACGCAGCGGCCGGGCGGATAAGAAGCCCGGTCGTCGAGACCCTCAGCTCGAGCTCCGCGGGCTCGTTCACCGGGACGAATGCGGCCGAGCCGTATTCCGCGTCGAGGAACGGCGCAAGGAAAGCGTAGCGCTTGCGCAGATCGAAAAGATCCAGGGGCTTCTGCTGGCCGAGCGGGTGCAGCGTGCGCGGGGCGGCGCGCTCCTGCTCGATCACGCGGAACCTTCCCCCGACGCGGTCGAGCTCGTAGGCGGTGTTAAGGCCGAGCAGGTTCGCGAGCGCGTGCCACTTGAGGATTCGCGCGTCCACGTAGATCTCGTCCCCGGAGATCGGGTAGGTCGCCATCCGCCCGTCGGGAAAGCGCAGCGTGGCCGCGAATTGCTGCGGGCCGTAGGGACGCACCGCGATGCGCGCGGCGAGCTCCTCGCGCGCGAGCGAGCGGTAGCCCTGGATTCCCACGGTGATCGTGCCCTCGAGGAGCCCCAGCGAAATGAGCAGCAGCCCCAGGAGCGTCCGCGTGATGAAGCGCAAGGGGTGCAGGCCGAAGAGGGCGGTGAGGCCGGCGAGGACGAGGATCGCGCCCAGCGACAGCAGCACCGCCGCGCCGAGCAGCCACGGCAGGCTGGCAGAGTGCGACAGGAAGCCCAGTTCCGGTATGTCAGGCACGGTGCCGAATCATAAACCCATGTAGAGCTTGTGGATCAGCTCGTTGTTGGCAAGATCCTCTCGCGAGCGGCCCTCGTACTCGATCCTGCCGTGCACGATCACGTAGCCGCGGTCGGCGATGCGGATCGCCTGGTTGAAGTTCTGCTCCGCCATCAGCACCGTGAGGCCGTAGCCTTCCTTCAGCTCCCGGATCTTGTCGATCGTATGGATCACGAGGATGGGGGCAAGGCCGACCGACGGTTCGTCGATCAGGAGAATCTTCGGCGCGGTCATCAGGGCGCGGGCGAGCGTCAGCATCTGCTGCTCGCCGCCGCTCATGCTGCCGGCGAGCTGCTTGCGCCGCTCGGCAAGGCGCGTGAAAGTCGCGAAGCAGAACTCGAGGTTCCTCGCGATCTCTGCGCGCGCGTTCCGGCGGTAAGCGCCGAGCAGGAGATTCTCCTCCACCGTGAGCCGCGGAAAGAGCCTGCGCCCCTCGGGCACGAGCGCGATGCCGAGGTCCACGATCTGCTCGGGTGCGCGGCCTGCGAGGTCGTGCTCGACTCCGTCGACGATGGCGCTGATGCGCCCGGCGCTCGGCGGAACGATGCCCATGATGCACTTCATGAGCGTGCTCTTGCCGTTGCCGTTGGTGCCGAGCAGCGTCACCGTCTCCCCGTCGTTCACCGCGAGCGAAATGCGGTCGAGCACCTGCACCGCGCCGTAGCCCGCGCAAACGCCTTCGACGCGGAGGCTATTCCCCAAGGTAGGCTTTCACGACTTCGGCGTTGCCGACCACGACTTGAGGGTCGCCGTCGGCGATCTTGCGCCCGGCCACGAGCACCGCGACGCGCTCGGAGAATTTCATCACCGCGCGCATCACGTGCTCGATCATGATGACCGCGACGCCCTGCTCCTTCAGGCCGGAGAGGAGCGCAAGAACGTCGTCGACTTCGGATGCGGAGAGCCCGGCCATCGCTTCGTCGGAAATGAGGAGCTTCGGCTTCGCCGCCATGGCGCGCGCGAGCTCGAGCTTTCTCATGTGCACCTGGGTGAGGCCGCCCGACATCGCGTGCGCCCGTCCGGCGAGACCCACCTGTCCGAGGATGCGCATCGCCTCCTCGACGATCCGGCCGGGCGCGAGCTTCTCGTGTCCGCGCGCGGCATAGACGAGCGGCACGCACAGATTGTCGAGCACCGTCATGCTCGCGAAAGGCTTGGGGATCTGGAAGCTGCGCGCGAGGCCCATGCGGATGCGCCTGTGCGCTGCATGCCCGCGGATGTCCCGGCCCTCGAAGCGGATGCTTCCTTCATCGCTCCTGAGCGTCCCGGCGATGCAATTGACGAGCGTGCTCTTCCCCGACCCGTTCGGGCCGATGAGGCCGACGCGCTCGCCCGGGCGCACGACGAAGTCGACGCTCTCCAGCGCAGTGAAGCCGCCGAACCGCTTGGTCACGCCGCGCACTTCGAGGAGCGCTTCGGCCATCAGCGCCCCTTGCGCCGCCGCCACGCCTCGACCCAGCCCATGATCCCGTTCGGGGCGAGCGTGACGAAGAGCACCAGCAGCACGCCGACGATGAGCAGGTTCCAGGCCGAGGACACCGTCACCTGCACCAGCTGCTGCACGCTGCCCAGGAGTACGGCTCCGATAAGCGGCCCCATCCAGCTCATCATGCCGCCGATGAGCGGCATCGCAATACTGTTGACCGCGTACGACAAACTGAACGCCGAGCTCGGCTCGATATACGAGAGGTAATAGGGAAAGGTGGTCCCGGCCATGCCCATCAGCGCGCAGCTCACCATGGTCGAGAAAATCTTGAGCCTGAGCGTCGGCACGCCCGAGCATTCGGCGGCGAGCTCGTCGTCGCGGATCGCGGCGAGGCCCCGTCCCAGGGTCGAGTGCTCGATCGCGCGGGCGACGACGAGCGCGATCGCGGCCATCACGAGCTGCACCGCGTAGATCAGGTGGATGTAGCGCCGCAGGCCGAAGGGAATCTCGCGGGGCTGCAGCACGTAGGCGCCGCGCGCTCCGCCGACGTAGTCCCAATTCACGATGAAGATGTAGAGCACGACGGCGAGCGCCAGCGACGCGATCGCGAAGAACACGCCGCGCAAGCGCAGCGTGAGGTAGCCCAGGCCCAGCCCCGCGAGCCCCGCCACGAGCGTCCCGGCGACGATCCCCACCGGCAGCGGCGCCTTGAAAGCATTGTAGAGAAAGACCGTTGTATACGCGCCGATCGCGAAGAACGCGGCCGAGCCGAAATTCACGTAGCCGGTGTAGCCGCCGAGGATGTTCCACGCCGTGGCGAGGATCACGAAGAGCAGCACGGTGTACGCGGCGGAGAAGAAGTACTCGTTCGGGATGAGCTGAGTGACTGCGGCAAGCACAAGCGCCACGGCGAGGGCGACCACGGCGAAGATCTTGTTGCTCATCTGCCCAGTATCCCGGAGGGCCTGAACGCGAGCGTCGCGAGCAGCAGGCCGAAGGACACGGCCGGCGCCCACGAGGGCCCGAAAAACGTGGAGGTGAAGGACTCGGCGAGCCCGAGCACGAAGGCGCCCAGCAGCGTGCCGAGAATCGATCCCATGCCCCCCAGCACGCACACGGCGAACACCAGGCCGATGAATTCGCGCCCGATGGCCGGCTGCACGGGCTGGATCACGATGAGAAAGGCGCCCGCGACGCCCGCAGTCGCGATCGAGATCGCGAAAGCGAGCTCCTTGACGCGCACGGGATTCACGCCCATGAGGCGCAGCGCGAGCTGGTCCTGGGCGACCGCGAGCACCGCGCGGCCGAAGAACGTGCGCGTGAGGAAGAGCTGAACGCCGACGACCATCACCGTGGACACGAGGAAGGGCACGACCAGGCGCATCGGAAAATCGACCTCGCCCAGGCGCCAGGTCACGTCGCCGTAGCGCGTGCTCACCATCCGGTAGTCCACGCCGAAGATCAGGACGAGCGCGACTTCGGTGATGAACAGGATGCCGAAGAAGAACGCGAGACCGCGCAGCGACTCCTGCCCGCGGCGCTCGAAACAGACGTAATAGATCCGGTACAGAACCATTCCCAGAAGGAAGAAGAGCGGCGACACCGCCACCGAAACGACTATCGGGTCATATCCGAAGCGGTCGTTGACGATGTAGGCGACGTAGGAACCGAGGATGATGAAGGCCGGGTGAGCGATGTTGACCACGTCGAGCATCCCGAACGAGATCGAGATGCCGACGCTCATCGCGGCGTAGAACCCGCCGAGCAGCAGCCCGGCAATGACGGCGTTGGCGAGCAACGCCCACGAGACTTGCATGAGCTGAAAAACGGCACCGGCGGGTTTCCCCGCCGGCGCAGTTCAATGTCTATTTCTTGTTTTCGTGATAAGGTGCCTTCAGGTCCCCGGTCTTGTATTCCTTGGGGGAAAGCACGGTGAGACGCCCGGGTTTCTTGAATTGTTCGACGTCGTTGCCGGTGATGCCGTGGTACTGGGTCATCATCACGCGAGGCGCGGCCCATTCACCGTTCTTCGCGAATCCGACCTTGCCGACATAGGTGTCGAACGTGTTCTTGTGGATATACTCGGCGAGCTTCGCCTGGTCGAGTCCGTTGGTCGCCGTGATCGCCTGCTCGAGCACCTGCATCATCGCGTAGGCGTAGGGCGGCAGATAGAAGCCGAGCGGATCCACTTTCTCGACGATCGCGCGAGCCTGGTACTTGGCGAGGAACTGGTCGAGGAAGGGAAACTTGCTCCCCAGGTCGGGCACGTAGAACTCGTAGTTCACCACTCCGTTCAGCAACGGTCCGAGCTGCGTCTTCAATGCCGCGAACTGCGGCCCGACCAGGCCCCCGCCGAACAGGCGCGTCCTGAGACCCACCTCGTTCGCGGCGCGCACCATGCCCGCCGAATCCGGCGGATAGGAGGCGACGAAGACGACCTCGGGGTTGGTCGCCTGGATCGCGCGCACGATCGGCGAGTAGTCCACGGTGTTCGGAGGATAGGTCTTGTCGTAGACGATCTTGAGGCCCGTCTTCTTCGCGTGCTCGCGCGCGCCTTCGAGCGCCATCGCCGGGTATTCCGCGTCCGCGCCCACCAGCGCGACGGTCTTCGGCTTGGGGTTCATGCTCATCGCCGCGTCGAAGAAGCCCTGCGACCAGCCGACCGCGGGGTTCGGACCCGCCGGCATGATCTGGAAGTAGCGGTCGTAGTTGAACTTGGAGTTGACGTTCAAGCCGAACAGGGTCATGAAGGTGAGATTGCGCTGCATCATGATCGGCATCGCGGGCGCGATGACGTTGGTGCCGTAGCCCGACACCACGAGGTCGACCTTGTCCACGTCGAGGAGCTTGGTATAGATACCCGGGACGGTAGCGGGGCTGGTCTGGTCGTCGTAGTAGACGAACTCGACCTTGCGCCCGAGGATCCCGCCCTTCGCGTTGACGTCGTCGCGCCAGATCTCCATCGCGATCAGCGCCGCCTTGCCGTTGCCCGCGAGCGGCCCGGTGAGGCTCATCCCGAAGCCGATCTTGAGCGGCTGCTGCGCGAGCGCGGTGCCGGTCAGCGCGAGCGCGACGAACAGGGCCGCGCGCTTCAGGGCGGTCAGAACACTATTGCCTAGCATGGTCTCCTCCTCGGTTTGCGGAAAAAATCGGTGCGGCGTTCCGAGGCTTTGCCCCCCGTGCTCGCCTTCCCCCCGGCCTGTCCGGCGATTATGAAAGCGCCCCGATATTTGTCAAGCGATACCCTCTACCACAGGCGCTCGTCGCGCTCGAGCTGCGCGAGCATCTCGATCTGGAATTCCCTCGGCCCGAAGCCGAAGCGCTCGCCCGAGCGCTCGTAGAAGAACGGGCGATCGGTCCTCAGGCTGAATTCGCGCATCCACGCGAGCAGCGGCTCGTCCGGGTCGCGCCCGGCCGAGCGCAGGATGTAGGCGGTCTTCGCTCTCCATCGAACCGGGATGATCAGCACGCCCAGGCGGTCCGGTTTGAATTCCTCCGGGAAAGGGCTCTCCTGCTGCAGCCACCCGCAGACGAAGTTCCGGCACGGGTCGACCGGCCGGCGCTCGTAGATGGTGCAGCAGCCCTCGCCGCGAAAGTGGCAGGGCCGGCCCGGCTTCATTTCGTGGCCCAGGATCGTGCCCTTGACCCAGCCGTCGCAGCACGCCGTGCAGGTACCGCATTGCCGCGCTCCGTGCACCACGGGGGCCGGGTTGATCGGTACCACCGCGCCGCAACACCGCTTGTATTTCTTGCCGCTGCCGCAAGGGCAAGGATCGTTTCTTCCGACGGGCATCGGGAGAGTCTAGCGCATGCGCTAGACTTGGCGCACAAAGCCTCATGTCGGTCTCCTTCGTCATCCTCCTGTCGGTGCTCTCGAGCATCGCGCATCGCGGCAGCAAGGTGCTGGTGTCGCTTTCCGCGCTGCAGCTCGGCGCGAACTCGTTCATGGTCGGCGTTCTCGCCGCCCTTTATGCGGTGTTTCCGCTGCTGCTCGCGGTGTACGCGGGCAGGATCTCCGACCGCATCGGCGTGCGCTACCCGATCCTGCTCGGCTCGATCGGCATCACGGCGGGCCTGTTTCTTCCGGCGCTGCACGAAGGCTTGGTCACCCTGTTTCTCTGTCCGACCCTGATAGGGTTGGGGCACATTTTCTTCCACGTCTCGATCCACAACGCGGTCGGGTCGATCGGCGGCGCGGCCGAGCGCGCCAGGAACTTCAGCAGCTTTTCGCTCGGGGCGTCGGTCGCGACCTTCATCGGCCCCTCGCTCGCCGGGTTCACCATCGATGCTCTGGGTTTCCGGCCGACCTTCGTCGTGCTCGCCGTGATATCGCTCGTCGTCGTGCTGCTCGCGCTCGCTTCCCCGCGGCTGGTGCCGCCGCGCGGCGGGCATTCCGACGGCTCGCAGAGGCGGCGCGCGCTCGACCTGCTGAAGGAAGCTCCCTTGCGCCGCACGCTGATCATGAGCGGAGTGACGCTCACCGGAATCGAGTTGTTCTCCTTCTACATGCCCGTCTACGGCCAGTCGATCGGGCTCTCCGCGTCGCGCATCGGCCTGGTGCTGAGCGCTTACGCCGCGGCGGCATTCGTGGTGCGCCTGCTGATGCAGGAGCTGGCGAAACGCTTCACCGAAATCGGCGTGCTGACCGGCTCGCTCTTCATCGCGACCGCGACCTACGCGCTCTTTCCTTTTCTCTCCGGGGTTCCGATGCTCGTGACGACCGCGTTCCTGCTCGGCCTGGGCCTGGGCTCGGCGCAGCCGCTCACCATCATGCTGACCTACCACCACGCTCCGCCGGGTCGCTCGGGCGAAGCGCTGGGAATGAGGCTCACGGTGAACAAGATCACCCAGATCTCGATTCCGCTGGTGTTCGGCGGCATCGGCGCCGTGTTCGGCCTGCAGCCGGTGTTCTGGGCCAACGCCGCGTTTCTACTGGCCGGAGGAATCGTTTCGCTGAAGGACCTCAGAGAAGGCCGGGGATCCAGCGTTTCACGCGCGCGAGATATTCGCGGTAGGGATCCCCGAAAAGCGCGATGAGGCGCGCCTCGTCATCGCGCACGCGTCGGTCGAACCACGCGGCGTGGAACACGAGCACGGCCGCGGCGAGCCAGGAGTCGAGCGCGAAAGCGAGCCCCGCGAGAAAAAGCAGGTGACCGAGGTACATCGGGTTGCGGCAGTAGCGGTACGGCCCGCCCGTAACCAAGCGCTCCGGCGGAATCGAGATCCCGGGCCCGCCGCCGCCTTCGCGCAGCCGATAGCTACCGACGAGCCGGTACTGCAGGTACCCCCACGCGAGCAAGGGCAGCGCCCAAAGCTGGGTCCGCGGCACTCCCCGCTGCAACGCCGCTTCGGCGCAGAGAAGCACGATCGGCCAGAGAACGAAGGTGCGGTTGGAGGTGCTGCGAAACCAGCGCGCCAGCGCGGGACGGATCACTCCCTTGCCGCCTCGGTCCCGGGCATGAACAGGATGAATAGGTTCGCCGCGACGATCGTGCCCGCGAGGAAATGGAAGGTGGCGGTGAGGCCGAAACTGTCGGCGACCAGCCCTCCGAGGAGCGGCCCGATGGAGGAGCCCAGCGCCTGCGCGCCGAAGAGCACGCCGATGCTCGTCCCGCCCATGTTCTTCGGCGTCGTCTCGAGGAGCCACGCCTGCAGCACCGGGCGGATCGCGTAGAGGAAGAAGCCGAGGACCGCGACGAAGGCCACGAACGCGAGCGACTTCCCCGCGAGCGCCATGAAGACGAGCACCACCGCGGTCATCAGCATGCTGGTCATCATCACGCTCTTGCGGCCCATTCGGTCCGACAGGTGCCCGGCGACGGGCGCCGCGGCGAAGCCCGCGGTCTGCAGCGCGAACATGCACGCGCCCACCCAGAAGGGCGAATAGCCCATTTCGTACGCCAGATACACCGGCAGGAAAGTGAGCAGCGCGTTCTGCGTCATCGAGCGGAACGCGGAGCTCGTCGAAAGCAGGATGAGCCCCCGGTTGCGGAACAGCCCGGGCAGGCCGCGAAAATAGTCGCGCAGGGACTGCGTGCCCGGGTCGCGCGAACCCTGGCGCTTGCCTCCGCCGAGCCGCAGCGTTCCCAGAAAAACGAAGATGAGGAGCGAGATCACGACCCCCGGAACGACGTTCAGGACCACCACTTCGCGCCAGGTGAGCGCGGCGAGCAAGGCCCCGACGACGATGGGCGCGATCGCGTCGCCGACGTTCCCGCCCATGCCGTGCAGGGAGAGCACCAGACCCTTCCTCTCGGGAAAACGGCGCGCGAGCGTGGGAATCGCCGTCGGATGCCACAGGCTGTTTCCGAAACCGACGAGCGCGACGCAACCGAGCAGCATCAGGTAGCTGTGCGTGAAGCCCATCAAGAGATACGGGAAGCCCACCCAGAAAAGGGAAGTCGCCATTAGCACGCCCTTGCGGCCGACCGTGTCGACCAGCACTCCGCCGGGAATGTTCGCGACGGCGCCCGCGATGTACTGGCAGGTCATGATCAGGCCGATCTGGCTGTAGCTGAGGCCCAGCTCCTTGCCGATGATGGGCAGGATCAGATAGAAAGTCGCCGGGTACCAGTGCGTGAGCGAGTGGCCGAGCGTGATCAGCCACATCTCGCGGTACGAGCCGCGCGGAGCTTCAGGAACGGCGACTGCGAGACTCATCCGGTTCTCCCCCCGCAATCTTATCAATTTCCCGTGCGCTTCAGCACGATGTCCTCGAACAGCTTCGTCCATTTGCCGGTTTCGTCGAGCGAGCGGATCGGGTCGGTCTGCAGGATCTTCACGTTCTTGAGCGGGGAAGGCGTGCGCATATTCGAGGGCACGTAGTCCATTTTCACCAGGTATTGCTGCCCCTCGCCGAGCATGTAGTCGTAGAAGAGCAGCGCAGCGTTCGGATGCGGCGCGCGGCGCGCGATGCCGATCGCGTTGGAGCGGGCCACGGCAGGCTCGAGCGCGAACCAGTCGATCGGCGCGCCCTTTTTCTTCGCCTGCTCGGGCATGTAGTTGTATACGGTGAGCGCAAGCGGCACTTCGCCGGCGATCACCATGTTGTTGAGCAGCGTGTGCCCGGTGCGGGCGGAGATGCCGTTCTGCGCGACGAGATCGCGGAAGAATTTGAGCCCCTTCTCGCCGCCGCCCATGACGTCGACCACCGAGGCGAACCAGTCCTGGTTCTTCGCCTCGATGCCGAGCTTTCCCTTCCACCTGGGGTCGAGGAGATCCCGGTACGTCCTGGGCAGGTCTTCCTTCTTGATGAGCTGCGTGTTGTACACCTGCACCCACACCGAGAGGAGCGTGGCGGCCCATTCGCGGTGCGCCGGCACCGAGCCGGGCTGCAGATCCCTGTGCACCGGAGAATTCACGGCCTGCAGGATCTTCTCGCGCGAGAGCGCCTCCATCTCGGGCGAACCGAAATGGATCAAGTCCACGTCGTACTTCCTTGCCGCAGCCTCGGCGAGCGTGCGCTGCAGGACCTTGTCGGTGCCTGCGCGCCAGATGTTGACCTTGACGCCGTACTTCGCCTCGAAGGGCTTGATCAGCGTCGGCTGGTCCTTCTCGGCGAAGGTGGTGTACATCGTGAGCGTGCCCTCCTTCTTCGCCGCCGCGACGATTCTCTCCGCGCGGTCGGGGCCGCTGTAGTCGAAGGGCGTCTGCGCGCCGGCGCTGCACGCGAGGAGCCCGCAGGCGGCCAAGACGACAATCTGCTTGATGGAGTTTTTCATGTGTCTCTTCCTCAATCGCGCACGTCCTGCAGGAACCAGTCGGTCGGCAGGTCGCGCCCGAGGCCTTCGCGGCGCGCCGCCTCGTAGGCCGCGGCGGCCACCGCGAAAAACTGGGCGCCCTGGATGTTGCCGCGCTCCGAGTAGGTGATCTGGTCCCGCGCAGTGCGGCCGCGGGCCCGGCCGCTCACCACGTCGGCGAAGCTGACGTCGTCGCTCCTGCCGGCCACCTGCGGCGCGCGCCGGCCCATCCGACTCGTTCCCCACCGCGGATCCTGCGGGCGCGCGACGTATCCCAGATACTCGTCGGCGGTGGCGAGCTCGGGCCGCCCCACGGGCGCGGGCGCCGTCCCCAGCCGCAGCGTCCGGTCGAAACGGGAAAGCGCCGCGTCATCGGGCCGCCCGCCGATCGATACGACGTGCATCCCCGCTTCGAGCCACTCTCCGCGGATCACGGGAACCGCGGAGTCGGTGCAGGCCGCGAGAACGTCCGCGCCCCGATACACCTCGCGCGGCGAATCGAAGGCTTGGCACTCGATGTCGTGGCGCTCCGCGATCCCGGCTGCAAAGCGCTCCCGGTTCGCCCGCGTCGGGCTGAATACCCTAAGATGCTTGAACTGCCTTACCTCGAGCAAGGCCTCGACGTGCGAGCGCGCCATGCCCCCCGAACCGAGAAGCCCGAGCGTGCCGCAGTCCTCCCGCGCCATGAGGGCGGTCCCGATGGCGCTGTCCGCGGCGACGCGCAGGTGCTGCAGGATGCCGTCGTTGATGATGGCGAGCGGCTCGCCCGTTTCGACGTCGGTCAGAAGCACCAGGCCGCAGTAGCGGCCCGGTCGCGAGCAGTACTTCTCGCGCGTGCGGGCGCCTTCGTACTCGCGCTCGTACACGATGTCGGACTTCATGCGGATGGCGAAATAGCCGCCCGTGGAACCGCCCTCCATGCTGCCCCATTGGTAGATCTTCGCGGGATCGCGCGTCGGGATGCGGATGTCGATGCGCGGGCGGCATACGGCTTCGCCCGACGCGAGGCACAGGTAGGCCGATTCCAGCGCACGGCGCACCGCGGCGGGCCTGAGCACGCGTCGCACGATGTCGTTGTCGATCAGCAGGGTCACCGGCCACCCTTCAGGATGATTTCCTCGTAGAGCTTGGCCCAGCGCTCGCCCTGATCGACGAGAAGCACGGGGTCGATGATTTTCAGGGAACTCCGATCCAGCGCGGTGTGGATCTTCCTGCTCGTCGGAACGGACTTGCGATCCGCCAGGATCCGCTGGCCGTCGTCGCCGATCATGAATTCGTAGTACAGCAGGGCCGCATGCGGGTGCGGCGCACGCCGGATCACCGCGAACCCGTTGCCGTGCGCGATCGCCGGTGAAAGCGTGAACCACTCGAGCGGCGCGCCCTGTCCTTTGAGCTGCTCGGCAGTGAAATTGTAGACGGTGAGCGCGAACGGCACTTCGCCCGAGGCCACAATCTGCGCGAGCAAGCTGTGCCCTCTCCGCACCGACAGGCCGTTCTTCGCCGCCAAGTCGCGAAACAGCTTCAGGCCTTTTTCTTCCCCGAGGGTCCGCACCATTTCCGCAAACCAGTCCTCGTCGGAGGCCTCGATGCCGAGCTTTCCCTTCCAGCGCGGATCGAGGAGGTCGCCGTAGGACGCGGGCAGGTCCGCCTGCCTGATGAGCCGCGTGTTGTAGGCCTGGACGAACACGCTCAACCGGGCCCAGGCCCACGCGCGATGCTCGGGCACGGCGGCCGGGATCAGGTCGGCGTGATGGGACGAGCGCACGGGCTGCAGCAGCCCCCGGCGGCGCAGGAGCTCGAGCGGCACCGAGTTGCTGTCCACCAGATCGACTTCGTCGCGCCCCGCCTGGGCCTCGGCCACGGTGCGCTGAAGGACCTTCTCCGAGGCGGCGCGCCAGGCGCGAACCTTGACGCCGTATTTCTTTTCGAACGCCGCGTTGAGCGTCGCGACGTCCTCGGGGGGAAACGACGTATACAGGCTGAGGAAGCCCTCGCGACGCGCGCCTTCGAGCAGGCGCTGATGGCGGTCTGCTCCCTCGTAAGCAGCAAGACCCGCCAGCACGCCCCGGGCTTCCTGCGCCGCGAGGAACGCAGGCGAAGCGAGACTCGCGACCGCGAACACGGCGACCAGCGCGCGCCCCAGCGCGCCGCTTGCCGCGATCTCCGGTTTCATGCCGCCGACACCGTTTTCGGCGGGTCCTTCTGCGCAATCGCAACCGCGTCGGGCAAGCTCAACTCGCGCGGCACGACCATGGACACCGCGCGGCCGCGCTGCGCCGCCGAATCCAAGCCAGGCGGCGCGTCCCCGCGCGCCACCGCGCTCGCCGCGTCCATCAGCCGGCGGCGGGTCTTGACGATGCCGCTGTCCGAGGAGACCAGATGCTCACGGCTGCGATCCTGGATCGCTCCCATGCTTTCCTGCACGGCGGCATCCTGGACGCCGACGCCGAGCACGCCGGAAAAAGTCTTCTTTGCCCTCTGCGCCGCGCGGTCGATGAGATAGTCGTTGCGCCTGTTCGCGACCGGGATGAAGGAACCTTCGATCAAGGGCACATGAATACCGCGCCCGGTATGAGCGGCTTCGCGCTCGGCTGCGGTGAGAGCGCGTCCCGGGTGATAGTCGATGCTGAACGTCCAGCAGCGCTCGTCATCGATCGGGACGAACGCGTGGCCGCCGTAGGGATTGTCGCCGTAGGGAGGAAAGAAGCTGAAGCACGGCATCAGCCACTGCGTCACGCGCCAGTAATAGCGGTCCGTGCCCACGTCGCGGCGCGTCGCAACATACAACCCGGCAGGCGAAACCGTCGGGACGATTTTCGGCTTGCGGTCGGCGAGAAGCATCGCGAGGCTCTGCGGATCGCGCTTGAGCAAGGGGTCGGCGGCGACCGAGTGACGGTGGAGAAAACCCGAATGAATCGAATCGAGCGCCCCTTCCATCGCCTGCAGGTAATTCGATTCCTGCAGACGCTTGGAGACGTATCGATGGGCAGGCGGCACCTGAGTCCATTCGTAAGCCGGTTCACCCGGCTTCTTGTCCGCGGGACCGAGATAGGCCCAGATCAGCCCGGCGAGCTCGATCGCCGGATACGATTTCAGTCTGATGCTATTCCTCACGCCGGACTCCTCGCGCTCCGAGGGCAGGTCCACGCACTGACCCGTCACGTCGTATTTCCACCCGTGGTAGGGGCAGCGGATTCCGCCCTCCTCGTTGCGGCCGAACCAGAGGCTCACTCCGCGGTGGGCGCAAAACTCGTCGATCAGGCCGACCTTGCCTTGCGTATCGCGAAACGCGATCAAGCGCTCGCCGAGCAGCTTCACCCGAACCGGCGCGCAATCGGGCTCAGGCAGCTCCTGCGCGAGCAGCGCCGGCAGCCAGTAGCGCCGGAACAGCCCGCCCACGGGGGTTCCTCCGCCGACGCGGGTCAGCAACTCGTTGCGCTCGGCTGCGAACATGGCCTACTGCGGCGCGGCGGGCGCCGGGACTGCGGTGCTGCGCCCGTAGATCGTGTCCTCGAAGATCTTGGTCCAGCGATCGTAGTCGGCGAGCACGGCGTCGACATCGATGAATTTCAGGTCGAATTTCCTGAGATAGGCCTCATTGCGGCGGTGCGAGATGACGTGGTTCAGCTCTGCGAGCAGCGCCTGGCCGTCGGAGAGGATGAAGTCGTAGAAGAGGACTGCCGCGTGGGGATGCGGCGCGCGCTTCATGACGCCGATTCCGTCGGTGTAGGCGACCGTGGGCGCGAGCGCGAACCAGTCGATCGGCGCGCCGTTGCGCCGCGACTGCTCCGGCAAATAGCTGTAGAGGGTCAGCGCGAGCGGGATTTCGCCCGCGACGACGAGGTTGTTGAGCAGCGCGTTGCCGTTTCGCACGGTCAGGCCGTTGGTCGCCACCAGGTCGCGGAAGAATTTGAGACCTGCCTCACCGCCCATTTCCCGGACCAGCGTGAAGAACCATTCCTGTTCTTTCGCTTCGACGGCGATGCGTCCCTTCCAGCGCGGGTCGAGCAGATCCCCGAACGTTTTCGGCAGCTCTTCGCGCGTGACTCTCTTCGTGTTGTAGGCCTGGACGAAAATATAAACGCGCGGGCCGGCCCACTCGCGATGCGGCGCCACCGCCTCGGCGATCAATTCCCGCTGGTAGGGCGAGCGGACTTCCTGAAGGAGGCGCTCGCGGTGCAAAAGCTCCATTTCGGGCGCGGGATTATGCACGACGTCCACATCGAAGCGGCCGGCGCG
>JACXTT010001545.1_pt1 | contig 38111 bp, 40 predicted proteins | sample 9270951 | NCBI WGS metagenome assembly JACXTT01 (sample SAMN15532306, study PRJNA645909) | rock metagenome | isolation source: weathered quartz diorite | place: Puerto Rico | collected 2017-06-21
AACTGCACCCCAACCGCCAGGGCGAATAGCAGGATCAACCCAAATGCCAGGTACACCCGCAGCAATATGTTAGTTCTGATACTCATTTGTCACTATCCTCCTCAACCGTTAGTTTTTGCGGCGGCTCAAGCGATACCTTAATACCCAGGGTATCGGCACGCTTTGAAACCTCACTCAACGTTGTTTTATAGGCCAGATCGGCTTTAGCCGATTTAAAATCATAGTTCAATTCTTTTACCTCTTTGCCCAACTTGTCGATCAGACGGATATTTTTTTCGGCCAGATGCTTGTTAGCGATGTAGACCATCCCTAAAAAAGCCAGATAGAGAATAAATGGTAAAGCCTTTGTAGCCGACTCTGTTGACACAAACCCATTCCTAAAAAACTGGGTAAAAAAGTTTTCGGGTATCTCACGCGGGGTCTTTTCCTCCACAATGAGATCCTTCTCAACTTCTTCTTCCTGAATTGTTTCGCGTAAACGGTTTGTCATCTCTTTACTGCTATTCTCAGTTTTGCACTGCGTGCCCTGTTATTGGTTTTTATTTCCTCGTCGGATGCGGTGATAGCCTTGCGGGTTACGGCATCATACGGCCTGTTATCATTACCGTATATATCTTTTTCCAACTCGCCGCTAAACTTGCCTTTGGCGATGAAGTTTTTTACCAAACGATCTTCGAGCGAATGGTACGACATCACAACCAACCGGCCACCCTGATCCAACACTTCAACCGATTGTTTTAAAAACTCCTGCAAGGCTTCCAACTCCTGGTTCACCTCAATGCGTAATGCCTGGAAAACCTGGGCCAGGTATTTATTTTCTTTCCCGCGCGGTATCAGGTTAGCTATCGCGTTTTTCAGATCAGCGATGGTATTTATCGGCGCGTTTAAACGCGATGTCACAATGGCACGGGCCAGTGTTTTGGCATTCTGTATCTCGCCATACATGCCGAATATGCGGTGCAGATCAGCCTCGGCATAGGTATTGACAACCAACCTGGCCGTCAAAGTTGCCGATTGATCCATGCGCATATCCAGTTCCGCATCAAAGCGGGTTGAAAAACCGCGCTCGGCTTTATCAAACTGGTGCGATGATACACCCAAGTCGGCCAGGATACCATCGGCAGGTACGGCGCCATGCAAACGGCAAAAGTTTTTGAGGTACCTGAAGTTTTGATCAACCAATTCAAAACGGGCATCATCAATTACATTGGCCTGCGCATCTATATCCTGGTCAAAAGCAACCAGCTTTCCACCTTTACCCAAATGCTTCAATATCGCACGCGAGTGGCCGCCGCCGCCAAAAGTTACATCAACATAGGTACCCTCAGGTTTAATAGCCAACCCCTCGATACACTCAGCCAGCATTACGGGGTTATGATACTCCACCATCGCTCCTCCTTCCCATATTACCCATTACCTCTTCGGCCAGGTTTGCAAAGTTTTCGGGCTCGTTATCCATTTGCGCTTCGTAGGCATCGGTTGCCCAAACCTCAATTTTATTGAACTGGCAAGCCAGTGTTACATCGGTACCAATACCCGCGTATTCGGTCAAAGCCTTTGGCAACAACACCCGCCCGGCACTATCGAGCGACAGCTCCGACGCGCCACGGGTAAAATACCTGATAAATTCGCGCGTCTTTTTTTCGTATTGGTTAAGTTTACTCAGATCGTCGACTATTTTATCCCATTCTTTGCGGGTGTAGATCACCAAATGCTTCTCAAAGCCGCGATTGATCACAAGGCCCTCATTTTCAGCTCCTGGGAGCTGTTTTTTGAGGCCTACAGGGATCATCATCCGCCCTTTGGCATCCAGTTTACAATCAAATTCACCTAAAAAATGGGACATAGACAGAGGTCTGCATTATTTGTTATGTAAATGTAGATACATTTTCCACTTTCTACCACTTTTTCCCACTAAAAGTTTTCCACATAAGAAAAAAAGTTTTTTACTCCCACTTTTCATTAGATATGAGATGTGAGATATTAGTATTGAGATAGTTGCGAATGGGGTTTGCGGTGGGAGAAGGTGAAAATGAGGTGGAAATTACCACGGAAGGGTAGCCACCTAACGGGGCATATTATAAACCGCTAAATCTTGCTATAAACAGGTAGCTCCTACGGAGCATATTTGCACAACGACCACTTTAGATATTTTCCAATAGTAATGATTTCCACAAATTAGCTTAACTAAACTTGCGTGAGCAAATTTGTTGGAATATTAGGACATTACCTGGGTTACTGCAATGTTATCAATATCGGTGCTGAGTGCTCGCTCTCGTTCTTCATCCTATCAATCGCACCCACGACGTAAATATAAGAAATGCCTTTTTTGGCGGTTTTGTCTAACCAGCTTGTGGTTGCATCGTATTGGATATGCAGGATGTATTTGGGATCTTCTACATTGATGGTATCTTTCCCGCTGTAGCGATATATTACATAGCCGTAAACGGGCTCTTTGTCCTTTGCGGGAAGTGGCGCTGTCCAGCTTAGCTTAACGCCATTGGTATCAGCCTTCGCGATCAGTTGTGTTGGTGTTTTGGGTGCGATGGAATCGCGCCAAAGCATTACCGGCGGTAAGGCCGGGTAACGGTAATAATTTGTTTTTAGCGAGTCGGTAAAGCCCAAAGGGTTAGCGATGAGCGATTTTGAACTGAAATAGACACTGCCCTGCACCCTTGGGTTGGCGCGCTGGTAATTGATCTCGTTAGGCAGTTCGACCGGCGAACGGTAACCCGGCGGACGGTTAGTTTCCATTAAGCGATAAGGGGCCTGACCAATGTACAAGTGCCTGCCGTAGGTATGATCGCTCCACCAATCAACCATGGTATTATATGCTACCAGCGCATCGCCAATTGGGCGGTACAATTGCGGGTTATTGTAATCAACCCAACCTTCCTGGACCCATTTCTTGGAGTCGGCGTACTGGTCGTAGTACGTGTTGCCGCCACGGGTATCCGAACCTTCGGGGTTTTGATATTTGTTTGCCCATACTGAGAACGGGCTCAATCCAAATTTAACCCAGGGTTTATGCGCGTGGATACTGTCGTTCAGCATTTTAACCAGCTTGTTCACGTTATCGCGGCGCCAATCATTAATATCGGTAAAGCCTGCACCGTATTTGGCAAATGTTGCCGCATCGGGCAGGGTTTGGTTGGCTACACGGTAAGGGTAAAAATAATCGTCCATGTGGATACCATCCACATCATAATTATCTACAATGTCCAGTACCACTTGAACAATATACTCGCGCACCTCGGGCAAACCGGGATCGAACAGCAGTTGGCCGCCGTAGATAAAAAACCAGTTACGGTGGGCTTTGGTGATGTGGGTTGGGCTTAAAGTAAGGGTATCCAAATTTTTTGTAGCCCTGTACGGGTTAACCCAGGCGTGCAGCTCCATGCCGCGTTTGTGCGATTCGGTAATGGCTAATTCAAGCGGATCGTAAAACGGGTTTGGTGCCTGCCCTTGAGTACCGTTCAAATATTTTGACCATGGCTCACGGCTTTTGGCGTAAAAAGCATCGGCGGTTGGCCGCACCTGGAACATGATGGCGTTGATACCCGCCTGGTAATGCGCATCCAATATGCTGATCAACTCCTGTTGTTGCTGTTGCGATGTTTCTTTCTGCGTTTTTGGCCAGTCGATATTCTCAACAGTAGCTACCCACACACCCCTGAACTCGCGTTTGGGCTGGATCGGATTTTCGGGCGGAATGACTACTTGGGCTGTGGTATTGCAGGATGTGAATATGCTGTATAAGAGTATAGCGACGAGCAGTTTGCGCATAACGTGTTTATATAAAATAAAAATGTCATTTCAACCGATGGGGAAAACTTTCCCTGATCGGTTGAAACGACAAAGCTAACAAACTACGGTTTACATTACCCTAACTTTTAAAAAGCTTGGGTTTGCACCCGATGTATATACCCTTTCGGTAGCAACCTGAAAATCGCGGGCGTTGGCTTTCATGATATCTAAAAACTGCTGCGGGTTACGGTCGATAAGCGGGAACCAGGTGCTTTGTACCTGCACCATAATGCGGTGCCCTTTTTTAAAGGTGTGCAAAATATCCTGCAGTTCCCAGTTTACCGGGGTCACCTTACCGGGCACAAAAGGCTCGGGCTTATCAAAAGCATTGCGGTATTTGCCACGGATAGGTTCGCTGCGTACCATTTGCTGGTAACCGGCCATTTTTACACCGGGGATTGTCCATTTATTATTGGAGGCGGTATCCGGATAAACATCTAAAACTTTCACAATAAAATCGGCATCGGTACCGGTGGTTGATACTTTAAGGTTAGCCCAAATGTTACCTGCTATGGTAACATCATGGTCGAGCACCTCGGTTTGGTAAGTCAGCACATCTTTACGGTCGGCCACAAAGCGTTGGTCGCCGGTCATGTATTCGCGCTGCATGTCCATGGTTTGGTTACGGTTACCATAAAACGGAACCGGGTTGTTAGGGTCGGACACGTATTCATCATAGCTATTTTTTCCTTTTGCAGGAGGCGCAGTAAATGACAGTTTACCACCGGGCAACAGGTATAAATTCTTTTCGACAGCGTTAATAGGTGGCCATGCTTTGTAAGCTTTCCATTTATTAACGCCGGTTTCAAAAGCGTTAATAATAGCCACTTTGCCAAGAGCTGCGCCTTTTAAGTAGTGAGTAAAAAACCTGTACTCAATGCTATCGCGGTAAAACGGGCCCGTCGGGCCACCAAAATCAACATCGCCTAAGTGGTCGCCTGCACCGCGTGCCCAACCGCCATGTACCCAGGGGCCCATGGTAAAGTAAACAGGTGTTTTTGGGTTTTTGCGGGCCAGTGTTTTATAGGTATTGATGGCACCGTAAAGGTCTTCGGCATCGTACCAGCCGCCGGTTACCAAAACCGCTGTTTTGATATCGTGCAAATGGTAAAGTACGTTACGGGCTTTCCAATGGTCATCGTAATCCGGGTGGTCGAGCATTTCATTCCACAAACGGATAGTATCTTTATAATACTTGTCGTTGGTGTTCTTCATCGGGCCCATCTTCATAAAAAAGTCGTAACCATCGTTTGTACCCGGGTCCATACGGCCGCCGCGGCGTTGGGTTGGCGTGCCATCCTGACGGTTGGTAAAGCCCGGATAAAAGCCAAAGTTAGCTACCAGGAAAAACGCGCCGTTGTGCCAGCCGTCATCGCGCCAAAGGTCGGACATGGGTGCTTGCGGCGATGCGGCAACCAGTGCCGGGTGACGGCTTAACAGTGCAGCAGTGGTATAGAAGCCGGGATACGAAATACCCCAAACGCCAACTTTGCCGCTGTTATTCGGGATGTTTTTTAACAGCCAATCTATCGTATCGTAGGTATCAGTACCTTCATCAACATCGTTATTGGTTTTATGGACTTCCAACTCGGGCATCATTTCTTCAAATATGCCTTCGCTCATAAAACGGCCGCGTACATCCTGGTAAACAAAAATATAACCATCGTGGCAAAATGCCGATGATGGGCCAAGCGATGTTTTATAAGCGGCCCCGTAAGGCGCAACGCTATACGGCGTGCGGTCCATCATAAATGGGTATTTTTTGGATTGGTCTTTTGGTACGTATACCGATGTGAACAGCTTTTTGCCATCGCGCATGGGTATCTGGTATTCAAATTTGGTGTAATTATCGGTGATGTACTTGGCATCGGGCCCGGCAAAACCGCCCTGGGCAAAGGCATTAATGGTAAATGCAATAAAGGATAACAGGAGTAATTGTTTTTTCATTGATCAGTCAGTTAGAAAGTTAAATATACGGTTTTTTGCCCGGATGGCAAAAAAAAGAGGCCTCAAAAAATGAGCGCCTCCGTAATATTTGTGTTAGTTAAGTTTACTCGTTTATGGCTTTAACACCTGGCAGTTCTTTACCTTCCATATACTCAAGCAATGCACCGCCGCCTGTTGAAACGTAGCTCACCTCGTCAGTCAGACCAAACTTTGCAACTGCGGCTGCCGAATCACCACCGCCGATGAGCGAGAACGCACCTGCTTCGGTAGCTTTTACCACCGCGTCGGCGATAGCCTTGGTGCCTACTAAAAAGCTTTCCATTTCAAACACGCCCATAGGGCCATTCCACAAAATAGTCTTTGACGATTCAACTACCGCGGAAAATGCTTTCACGGTTTCAGGGCCGATATCCAACCCCATCCAACCGTCCTTAATAGCCTTAGTTGGCGCTACATCTTTATTGGCATCGTTGGCAAACTTATCTGCAATAACGGTATCGATCGGCAAGTATAGTTTAACGCCTTTATCTTTTGCTTTTTGCACGATGGAGGTTGCCAGATCAAGTTTATCCGCTTCAACTAAGGAGTTGCCGATGGTACCACCGTCGGCTTTAGCGAAAGTATATGCCATGCCGCCGCCAATGATGAGGTTATCAACCTTATCCAGCAGCTTTTCGATGAGCAATATCTTATCCGAAACTTTAGAACCGCCCATAATGGCCGTAAAAGGTTTGGTAGCGCCATTTAATATTTTTTCGGCATTGGCCAGTTCACCTGCCATTAAATAACCAAAGTATTTGGCGTTGGGAAAGAACTGCGCGATAACCGCTGTGGATGCGTGTGCGCGGTGTGCAGTACCAAAGGCATCGTTAACATATACATCGCCAAGTTTTGACAGCTTTTCAGCAAAAGCCACATCGCCTTTTTCTTCTTCTTTATAAAAGCGCAGGTTCTCTAACAATAAAACCTCGCCGGGCTGCAACGCTTTTGCTTTATCAATGGCCTGTTGACCTATACAGTCATCGGCAAACTCCACCTGCTGGCCCAACAGGTCGGACAGGTGGGCAACTACGTGTTTTAGTGAATATTTGTCGGTCGGGCCATCTTTAGGCCTGCCCAGGTGCGACATTAAAATAACCGCGCCCCCATCTTTTAATATCTTATTAATGGTGGGTATGGCGGCCGTCATCCGGTTATCGTCGGTGATATTAAAGTCATCATCGAGCGGGACGTTAAAGTCTACCCGTATCAATGCTTTTTTACCCGAAAATTTGATCTGATCTATGGTTTTCATTGTTATGATCTGTTGCTAAGTGTGTGACAGCCAAATTCTGAAATAAATACTGAAACCCGTAATAAAACATTAAAAACTTGTGGAAAGTGCGAGAGTTTTTCCACGCGTTTAGCTGTGGTATAAATTTTGCCATTGTTAATGCGTAGTAGTTATCAATTTAAAATTACTGTACCATGAAAAAGCTTTTATTTTTACCGATCATCCTGCTGGTATTGGCAAGCTGCAAAAAAAATGCTTACGAGTACCCTACCCCAACTACAGATAAAAGCACAACTACTACCACCACAAATACCGATACCAAAGGACAGGATACCAACCCTGGCCAGGCACACGCGATAAGCCTTAGCATACCCGATCAGGTAACCACAGTAACAAGCACCAACAACACCGTGAACGCTACCTATTGCGAACATGTTATTTTGCTGGTAAATACCGCCAGTTATCAAAAAGCTTACGCTGTGCATGTGAAAGAGGATTTTTCAGGATCGGACCTGGCGGGGTATAACTACACTGTTGTTGGCCGGGGCGGTAACAGCACCTTTAACTGGGTCGACGATAATTTGAATAACGTTGATAAAACCATAAAAGATACCGTTATTAACAATGTAGCTATCACCAAAATCGACCTTGCACGTAAGTTTAATTTTACACATACTTTTGATGGTGATGCTGCCGCAGCGACTGCCTATAACAAACTGCTTTTATCCAGCAATCAAACTGTAAGCTTCGCGGCTTCCCTTACCTCGGCCGACCCTACGGTGGTTACTTTTACCGGGAAAGCGACCCTGGTATATACCACAGAGAGTAATTAAATTGTAGCCGTTTTTCCCCAGTGGTGAGAAAAAACCCCATACCAATATCATATTTCCTGATGTGAGGTTTCGAATTGACATTTTTCGCTTTTTTTATTTTTACATTTACTTACAGATGATACCTTAAACTGTAAACCAATGTACCTTAAACTTAAAGCTTTGCTATTTGCCGCCTGCCTGATAGCCTGTTGCGCCAATGCCCAGATACGCTTGCCAAAAATTATCGGTAATAACATGGTGCTGCAACGCAACCAGGCTGTACCCGTTTGGGGATGGACTAAACCAGGCAGCACTATCAAACTAACTTTTGCAGGTCAGCAAAGATCAGCGAAAGCTGATGATACCGGTGCCTGGAAGATATTGCTTGGCGCGATGAACGCTAACGGGCAACCACAAAGGATGACCATAACATCGGACACAAGCACGGTAACGCTCTCGAATATACTGGTGGGCGAGGTTTGGTTATGCGGCGGCCAGTCGAACATGGAGTACCCGATGAATATTGGTAAAACCTACAGCAAACCGGCAAAAGGGGTTGATAGCGCACAATTGGAACTTTCGGTCGGTAACCCTGATATACGGCTTTTTAAGGTTGAAAAAGTTTATAGTCTGCCTGATGTGACCTCGACGGGCTGGAACACGGCGTCGGGCACACAGCTCGAGCAGTTTTCGGCAGCGGGTTATTACTTTGCCAAAAACATTTATAACAAATTGCATATACCTATCGGTGTGATACAGGCTGCATGGGGTGGCAGCCGCATTGAACCCTGGACACCCGCCGAAGCTTATGCCGCATTACCTGCCTTTGCTAACGAAAGTGTCAAACAACCCGTTATGATAGATAGCGCTGCGGTTGGCAAAATGTACAAAAGCATGGTTTTACCCTTACAACCCTATGCTTTACACGGATTTTTATGGTACCAGGGCGAATCGAACTGTATGATCAATGAAAAAGATATGCGCTATGCCGATAAGGTACAGGCATTGGTGGCTAACTGGCGAAAAGGCTTTAACGAACCCAAAGCACCTTTTTATTCGGTGTTGATAGCGCCTTATTATTATACCAAACGCAAAGACCATGTACCGCATACCAGCGAAACCCTGCCCGAGTTTTGGGAACAACAGATAGAATCGACACGGATACCGAATACGGATATTATTACAGTTACCGACCTGGTTGACGACTTTAAAAACATTCATCCATCGTACAAATGGGAAGTGGGCCGCAGGTTGTCATTACTGGCGTTAGCTAAAGACTATAATACTAAGAACCTGGAGTATAGCGGCCCTCGGTATCAAAAAATGCAGATAAAAGGCGATAAGATCGCTTTAACTTTTAGCGATGCAGACGGTTTAAAAACGAGTGATGGTACCCCGCTCACTTATTTTACCATAGCCGGCGATGATGGCAAATATGTGCCGGCAACGGCCGAGATACAAGGCAACAAGGTTGTGGTTTCCAGCAGTGCCGTTACCAATCCGCGCAGCGTGCGCTTTGCATGGACGGAGACCGCTAACCCCAACCTGATCAATAGCGCTGGGTTACCGGCCTTACCATTCAGGACCGACGGCAGCCACTGGGAATATAAAGCGAACTAAAAGCGCTTACTGTATTTTAAGGTACATTACGTAATGAGGGCCTATTACCGGCACTTCAAACTCGGGCGATATGACCTCGAAGCCTATGCCGGTATAAAACTTTACCGCTTTTTTGCGTGCGTTGCACCATATATAGTTGGCTTTTTGGCCACGCAGGTAAACTATGGCAAAGTTGAGCAATTGGTTGCCGATGTTTTTGCCCCGATACTCTTCGATAGTGGCCATGCCACGCAACTGGTAACCCAGCCCGGTATAAGGCGCGTAGCTTTGCGGACTAAAGGAAGCAATGCAAACGAGCATATCGGCTACATAATATCCCAAATGGAAAGCGCCTTTCACATCATCCGTTGGGAAACGGCATTGGTCTAACGTTAATTTGCCCTCACGTAAAACCGAATTACGGATAGACAACACATCTTCGACCGGAATAAATTTGATCATTTTAATAAGCTGATTGTATAAACCAAATTAGCCAAACGGCTGCTATAACCCATCTCGTTATCGTACCAGCCCACAACCTTTACCAAACCGCCAACAACCGATGTTAGTTTTGAATCGAATATGCAACTATGCGGGTTATCCAATATATCAACCGAGACTATGGGGTCTTCGGTATACTCTAAAACATCTTTCATGGCGCCAAGTGATGCTTGTTTGAATGCAGCGTTGATCTCATCAACTGTGGGCATTTTTTTTAGGCTGCAGGTAAAATCGGTTAGCGACCCGTTTAATACCGGCACCCTTATACCCGCGCCGCCTAACCTGCCTTTTAAATGCGGAAATATAGAGGTGATAGCTTTGGCCGCCCCGGTTGTTGTGGGGATGATAGATGCCGAAGCCGCGCGTGCGCGGCGAAGGTCTTTATGTGGTGCATCATGCAGGTTTTGGTCGCCGGTCATGGAGTGCACGGTGGTGATGTATCCATCAACAATCCCCCAATTATCGTCGAGCACCTTAACCATGGTAGCTACGTTATTGGTGGTGCAGGAAGCATTGGATAATACCGGCGCGTGCAGATCGACCATACCATCATTCACACCCAAAACAACGGTGGGTACATCCCCATCGGTTGACGGGGCCGAAATGATGACCTGTTTAGCGCCAGCGGTTAAATGCTGGGTCGCCGCTTGCCGCGAGGCAAATTTACCTGTTGCTTCAATAACCAGCCCGATACCTAAAGCAGCCCATGGTAATTGCAAAGGGTCTTTTTCGGCAAGTACGCGGATGTGTTTGCCATTTATAATTAAATAATCTGCATCAAAATCAACCTCGCCTTTAAAACCGCGGTGCACAGAGTCGTACTTAAATAAATGCGCCAATGTAGCGGTATCGGTAAGGTCGTTTATGGCAACCACGTCGATATCAGGGTATTGCATTACCGACCGTAAAAATATGCGGCCGATCCTGCCAAAACCATTGATAGCTATTCTCATGTTAAAAAAATAATCAGGCGGCAAAGTTATAAAAGAAAAACATTGCGTTGCCTGTCGGGGATGATTGTTGCTTTAAAATGAGTTTTATAGATTTATAATTTGATAGGCGTTTGATGGCGCTAAAGCTATATATTACACCCGATATGACGAGGATAGGCCTGCTTGCGGATACACACGGTTATTTGGATGACGCCATTTTTAAACATTTTAAAGATGTGGACGAGATATGGCACGCCGGCGATTTTGGCACTATTGAGCTGGCCGATAAATTAGCGGCATTTAAGCCCCTGCGTGGTGTTTACGGTAATATTGACGGCCCGGACATCAAGCTGCAATACCCTGAAAACCTGCGCTTTTATTGCGAAAAGGTTGAAGTTTGGATGACGCATATTGGCGGTTACCCGGATAAATACAGCCCGCAGGTAAAGCAAACAATTTACACTAAGCCCCCTAATTTGTTTATAGCCGGCCACTCGCATATATTGAAAGTAATGTTTGATAAAAAGATCAATTGCCTGCACATAAACCCCGGCGCGGCTGGTAAACAAGGATGGCACAAGGTGCAAACATTGATCAGATTTTGTGTTTCCGAAGAAAAAATTTATAACTTAGAGGCTATTGAACTGATTAAACCTTAACGTAAAAAATACACTAAGCATACTATGACTGCACTAACTTTAGGACAATTTATCATTGAAAAACAGGCGGACTTTCCGTACGCCAAGGGGGAACTGTCACGCTTGCTTCGTGATATAGGTATTGCCGCTAAAATAGTGAACCGCGAGGTTAACAAGGCCGGCCTGATGGATATTTTGGGCGATGCCGGGAGTACTAATGTGCAAGGCGAGTCGCAAAAAAAGCTGGACATTTTTGCTAATGAGCAGTTTATATCGGCATTGCGCAGTGGCGGCGAGTGCTGCATCGTAGTATCCGAAGAGAATGATGAGTATGTCTATATAGACTCTGAAATATCAAAGAACGCCAAATATATAGTTGCGATGGACCCGCTTGACGGCTCATCAAACATTGATGTGAACGTAAGCGTAGGTACCATTTTTTCCATCTTCCGCCGTAAATCAACCGAAGGTAAAGCAACAATGGAAGATGTTTTGCAAAAAGGTGTTGACCAGGTAGCCGCAGGGTATGTGATCTATGGTTCATCAACCATGCTGGTTTATACTACCGGCAAAGGTGTGAACGGTTTTACTTTAGACCCATCCATCGGCGAGTTCTGCCTGTCGCACCCTAACATGACCATACCTAAAGATGGTTATATTTACTCGATAAACGAAGGGTACTACACCCACTTCCCCGACGGGGTTAAAAAATACATTAAGTATTGCCAGGTTGAAGACGATGCCACCCGCAGGCCCTATACATCGCGCTATACCGGCTCCATGGTTGCCGACCTGCACCGCAACATGATAAAAGGCGGTATATTTATTTACCCCATCACCGCTCAGGCCCCTAATGGCAAACTCCGTTTGGTATACGAGTGTAACCCAATGGCCTTTATTATTGAACAGGCGGGTGGCTTTGCCTCGAATGGCTACCAGCGCATCCTAACTTTAGAAGTTACCGAACTGCACCAGCGCTCCGCGATATTCATCGGGTCGTGCAATATGGTTAAGCGTGCCGAGGAAATGATGGCTTGCTTTTCGCCACAGGTAACCAAAACCTCGTTTGAGGGGGTGAAGCAGGTACAGTAGCGGATTTCGAATTTTTCTGTGCGCGTTGTGCGACGATTTCGTTACAGCAACCCAGCCTTCGCCGCCTCGGCCTCAAAAACCGTGTCGATCAGCAGGTTTGGCTGCTTGCCTGCGGCTACGGCCAATACATCGCAACGCTCGTTTTCGGGATGGCCGTTGTGGCCGCGTACCCATGTAAATTTGACCTGGTGCAGTTTGGCCAGCTCCAGGTAGCGCAGCCAAAGGTCTTTGTTTTTTTTATCCTTAAAACCTTTTTGCAGCCAGCCGTATACCCAGCGTTTCTCGATGGCATCTATCACGTATTTGGAGTCGGAATAGATCATCACCTGCTGGTTGGGGTTTTTCAAAGCCTCAAGCGCTTTAATAACGGCCAGCAACTCCATGCGGTTATTGGTAGTTTTGCGGTACCCTTCAGAAAGTTCTTTGTAATGCGCGCCCGAACGGAGTATAGCCCCGTAGCCGCCGGGCCCCGGGTTACCGCTCGATGCACCGTCTGTAAAAATTTCTATCATAAACCCCCTAACCCCCTAAAGGGGGAACATAAACTTTTTTGTGGAGACAAAAATAAGGTTTTAAAGCATAAAGGTAAAGCCCCCTTTAGGGGGTTTGGGGGTTACCCCGCACTTATCTCATCAAAGGCGGCACCTAAACTGGCTTTAATGCCCTGACCCTGCCAGTCATCCACACCGGGAATGGAGGTTAGATCAAGCACCTGCTCGCGGGTTTTACCGGCTTTTATCTGCGCGGTTACCAAATCAACCAACCTGTCCATGTAGTTTTGCATGGCTTTAATGTCATCCATGGTGCCGGTTACCTTTTCGGGATCAAAGGCATGGCCAAATACAAACTGAGTGTCTTTATTAAACTGTTTTTGTGCCTGTTGCAACGCTACCGACCAATGCCTGATCGAAGCGCCCGCCTTAGGGTCAACTACCGGGTAGCGGCGATTAAACACCAGGTCGCCGGTGTGCACAATGTTGGCATTTTCAAAATGGATCATGGCATCGCCATTGGTATGGCCGGGGCCAAAATAATGGGCTTTAATATGCTCATCGCCAACCTTAATTTTCCAGGTATCCTCAAAAGTCGTATCGGGGTACAATTGCTGATCCTCTTTGTGGGCCGCAACCGCCACATTGGTTTGGTTAATGAGCGAGTTTTTGTGCGCGGCTACTTTTTGCACAATGCCTTTGAACGAAATATTGCCGCTGGTATGGTCGCCGTGGTGGTGGGTGTTGATCAGCCACTCAAAAGGCTTGTCGCTCCTGGTCTTTAGCTCAGTTATCAGGTGGGTAGCCTGCTCTGGGAACTCGGCATCAACCACCACGATCCCTTCTTTATTGATGAGCCAGGCAATAGTACCGCCCTTTTCGGTAAAAATACCTACGTTATTACGGAGGGTTTTTATTTTATACGGGGTATCCTGCCCAAAGGCAAAACCTTTACCGCGAAACAAGGCTAATGATGCTACGGATAAACCTGCGCTGAATAAAAACTGGCTGCGTTTCATGTGTCGGTTATTTTATCTTGAAGTTAGCTAATATAACCAACCTTGCAAAAACGCTTCAAATTTGTTACAGTTTGGTGGCAGCGTCTATCTCCGTCGCGATGCTGCCGAACTGATCATTTTTGATCTGGTGCAGCTCGGCGTTCAACTGATCGTCATCTTCCAGGTCGCGTTCATCCAATTCATCTTCCATATCGGCTTCGTCCCACTCGTCGGCGTTATCCACATCAAGGTCACGCCCGTGCAGGTCATCGTCGCTTAAATTGGCTTCCTCTTCTGCGGTATCGTTTTTCGTGGCCAAAACGCGGTCGCTGCTTAAAGTTTCTCCGTCGTTTTCATTACCGGTATTATTCTTCGGATCTTTCATGGTTAAATGGTTTTAGATAAATAACAAAGGGCTGCCTAAAAAACGACAGCCCTTTGGCAAAACACAACGAAAATTAAAGATTACTTGGCGAACCAGGTTCGTGGTCGACCATGCGGCCGGTTTTGCGGCCATGGTCAACGCCAACAAAACTTGGGTCAAGTGTGTTCAAAGTAGCTTTGCGCTCGTGCGGCTCGTGTTCGGGGTTTGGCTGCTTAACTTCCTTACCGGGACGGTACGTCACCTCATTATCGCTGCCTTTTTCCAGCTCGCCACGCTTTGGGTAATTCACCTCCTCATTGCCAACCTGGTGCTCTTCGGGCATTTCGTCGGGGTTACCGGGTAGTTTTGAGTCGGCTATTTTCTCATTAATGATCACATCATCATCGCGCAGGTCTTCATCGCGGTGACGCCTTAAAACCTCCTGCTTTAATTGGGCACCCTGCTTTGGCGATTTTTCCTTTATATTTTTCATGATATTTAAGTTTGATGGAGTTATAAATGGCTACATAGAGCAAACCATTTAATTTCGTCAATGTTTTTAAATATTTCACGAAAAGAAAATTCACTTAAGCAGAAAGCTAAAAGCAGAAGGCTCAAAGCTAAAACTATAAGGAGGGGGCCTTCGGCTTTATGCTTTAAGCTTTCGGCTCTTTCGCCCTCACCGTGCGCTGTTCAATACGTTTTTCGTAGTTCTCGCCTTTAAAAATGCGGTGTACGTATATACCGGGGGTGTGGATATGGTCGGGGTCAAGCTCGCCGGGTTCAACCAGTATCTCTACTTCGGCAATGGTGGTTTTGCCGGCCATGGCCATAACGGGGTTAAAGTTACGCGCGGTGGATCGGTAAACCAGGTTGCCCATGGTATCGCCTTTCCAGGCTTTTACAATGGCAAAATCGGCATCAAAAGCCATTTCCATCAAATAATCCTTCCCGTTAAAGTTGCGTACCTCTTTGCCTATGGCTACTTCGGTACCAATACCGGCGGGTGTAAATATGGCGGGCATACCATAACCGGCCGCCATACAACGTGTGGCAAGTGTACCTTGCGGGATGAGCTCCACATCCAGTTCGCCGGTAAGCAATTGCCGCTCAAACTCGGCGTTCTCGCCCACATAGCTCGATATCATCTTTTTTACCTGGCGTTGCTTCAACATCAGGCCAATGCCAAAATCATCAACACCGGCGTTATTGGATATGCAGGTGAGGTTTTTAACGCCTTTTTTAACCAAAGCCGCAATACATTTTTCGGGTAAACCGCACATGCCAAAGCCCCCTAACATCAGGGTCATGCCATCGGCAATATCTTTTATCGCTTCATCGGCACCGGCAACAACTTTATTCATAACTTTATAATTGGTACAGCTAAATTAAAACTAATCTGCATTGGTACGGTCTAAATATCAACGCAGCCTAAACAAATAATTTTCTTTTTATTATCACATGGTATCTAAACTCGAATGTTATGGAACAGCACGATCAACACCAGCCTAAAACCGACGCCCAGCGGATTGACGAACGCAAAACAACCGAAGAAAAGCATTTAAAGCGCTCCTTTAACTTTGGCGCCACCACCGCCCCTGTAAAAGAAGGCCAGGGCATGGGTGGCCATAACTTTGGCCAGGATGTGCATCCCCCAACGGGTGATGATAAAAACAACCCCTCGCAAAACGCGGGTTATACCAACGCTTACTTAGCCAAAACCGAACCATCGGAAGAATACACCGACTATAACAATTTTAGGGCGAAAGGCCAGGAGGGTGAACCCGATTTTGACCAAAGCCGAGGCGCTGTACCGCAAAACACCCAAAATGACCATCACGATTACGCCGGACCGGGCGACAGGGCGGAGTAAGTCTTAATAATATCGAACACCGAATGCTGAATATCGAATTTTGAAATGCCTTCAATATTCAATATTTGGAGTTCGAAATTCGTTATTATACTTTCACCATTTGATATTAGCATCAATAAACTTAATCAGTTCATCGGCCATAGCCTGGTGTTCTTTGATTGTGGGATGGCCCGGCGTGTTTTTGTAGGGGATGATATGCGCAAACACATTCTTATCCGCCATTTGATCAACCGCGCTTTGGATATACCCCGGCCACGGCGAACCTTCTTTTGAAGCATCCATATTACCCAGCACACAAATGATCTGCGCTTTTGGATATTTGCCGCGGATGCTTTTTACCAGTGTTTTATACGAGTCGATGATATAGGTGGCGTTGGGCGGCCCCGACGGAAACTTAGCCAGAAACTCCGCCCGTGTAGGCGAACGCATCAGCGAAGCATCGTTCTGGAACAAGCTTACCACCACCACTTCGGGGGTGTATTTTGAAAAGTCCCATTTGCTGTTGGCATCGTTAGGGTCCAGGCGGTCAAATATCTGCCCCATATTTAAAGGGTAATAGCCGAACATCACACCGATACCGCTTTTGGCGATAAATGAGGACTGCGCATTATAATGCCTGGCCACCAGCGCCGCGTAGCTGATGTAGTTGTTTTTATAGCGGCTCAGGTAGGAGTCGGCACCGGTATAGTCCTCAATAGCGTAGCCTGCCGTTATGGAGTTGCCGTAAAACTCAATGGCCCGGTTCTTTTGATCGGGCACGGGCAGTATTTCGGCTTTGTTATCAAACTGAAAGTTATAAAAGGCGGTGCTGCCATCGCTAAACTCGGTGCGTTTATATAACAGTAAAGTATGGCTGCCGGGCTTTAAACCCGAAGCCAAAGTATACACTTGTTTAACCGTATCGGGGTGCAGAACGGTTATCTTACCGTCGATAATGATGTTGAAGTAGTTTTCGCCGCGCTCATCTTTCATCAGCACTTTAACGCTGTTGCCGGTAAAGTTGATGGCCATTGAGGTGCCCGACCAATACAATTGCGCCACGCCATCTTTATGCCCTACCCTGCCCGAATAGCGGATATGCGCATCCTGGTTGTCCACTATCTTCTGGGCGCTTGCGCCGATAGCGAATAGCAATAAAGCCAATGTTAATTTGAATAAACGCATGGTGGTGTAATAAGGCCCTAATATAGGCTTTATGTTAAATATGTCCTATTGGGAATTTTTGGATAGGTGGGTAATTGTGGGTATTTTTCAAATATTTCTTTACTGCATCTGCAGCCCTTGTGGATATTATCGGCATGTCAGCAATCATTATAACACTGAGTAAGTTGTATGACTACAGCAGTGCGTATAAACATAAAAATAAGCAAATTGACGCAAAAAGTCAAGGTTTATTTATTACAAAAACTATAAAATCTTGTCATCCCGAACGATAGTGAGAGAACTTCTGCTCCATGCCGGTCTGCTGTAGAAATGTCTGCTGTAGATGATTTCTCGCTATTGCTCAAAATGAAATTCCGAGAGGGTTCGAATGAATGGGTTTGCATCAAAACTCCGTTCTTGAGAAAGAGTACAGGTGGGTAGTGTGGTGGCGGGGATGTGTCATTTCGTCGCGCGCAGAAACACACCCCTAACCCCTTTCCAGAGGATCGTTCTCATATCACATAATAATGAATACTAATTACCGCCGGATTTGTAGCGCAGCCCGCTACCCCGCCGTTGTTGGTGTTATCACCAACAACATGTGTGCACGATTAATTAGTTGACCCTACCAACTCATTAGACCAACACTAAGCAAAATACTTCCTAATAACCCCCAATAACTCCTCCGTAATAACCCCATTGGTTGCCACTACTTCGCGGGTGTTAAACAGGTCGGTGCCGCCTGAAAAGTTGCATACATGGCCCCCGGCCTGGCGCACGATGACGATACCGGCAGCCATATCGTACGAGTTGAGGTTATATTCGTAATAAGCGTCAAAGCGGCCGCAGGCGGTATAAGCCAGGTCGACGGCGGCGGAGCCTAAGCGGCGCAGACCGTGGCAGCCGCGCATCAGGTTGGCAAACAGGTCGATAAAGGCTTGCTGCTTGCCAAAATCATAATATGGAAAACCCGTCGCGATAAGCGTATCTGCTATTTTAGCACTTTTGGTAACGTGTATCTCTTTGCCGTTAAGGTAAGCAGGGGCGCCTTTCCAGGCGTAAAAGCATTCGTCCAGGTTAACCTCGTAAACTACGCCCATCACCAGCTCGTCGTACTCCTGCAAAGCAATACTTACCGAAAATACGGGCACGCCGTGTATAAAATTGGTGGTGCCATCCAGCGGGTCAATGATCCAGGTATAGCGCGGGCCAACATTGCTTTTGGTTTTTTCTTCGGTGATAAAACCGGCTTCGGGCAGTAGTTTTTCCAATTCCGCAACGATCAGTTCTTCGGCACCTTTGTCCACGTAGGAGACCAGGTCGTTTAAACCTTTATACTCAATACTTTCGCTGTTAAATTTTTTGCGCTCCTCGCGGATAAACCCGCCGGCCTGTTTGGCAATTTCAACTACCTTTTTTGTGATTTCTTCCAGCAGCATGTCGTAATGATAAATTGAACGAAAATAGTTTATGTACAAAAAAACTGGCGAAGAACAGGCTTAACGCCGCCGTTGGCCTGGCTACTGCCGGGTACATGTTAAAATGTTTTATTAACAGGGCCAATATGCCCAGGTTGGCAAAATACCCCAAAGTAGCTACCCCCGCAAAGCGAAAGAACTGTGAACTGGGCGATAACGTCGACTCCGAAAACACCAGAAAGCGCGTGATCAAAAAGTTGGTCAGCACACCTAAGGAAAACGCAATAGTAAACGCTAACACGTATTTGGATACATCCTGACCAAAAATAGCATAGCTATCGCCGCTAAGCACCCGGTAAAAAAGCACATCAAAAGCAGCCATATCCACCGCGAACCCCACTCCTGCCGACAGTACGAACCTGAACACCTGGTTATCCAGCAGTTTGTGGCCTACGGCCGGGTTTGATTTAGCCATGGTGCGCTGCTTTGGCCTTAAACGGATGCTTTAAGGCGTAGCGGGTTAGGCTGATACCTGCAATAATTAAGATGATGGAGATCAGTTCGGCCTGGGTGAAGGGTACACCGGCCACCACATATTTGGTATTCACGCGGATCAGTTCGATAAAAAAGCGTTCAACCCCGGTCACAATTAAATAAATGCCAAACATTAAACCCGGCGAATGCAGCTTTTTGCGGATGCCCCATAAAAAGAAGAACAGCAGCATACAGGCAATGGTCTCGTAAAACGGTGTCGGGTAAACCGGTATGTGCAGTTCGTGGCAGTATTTGCCAATGCAATTATTGATAAAATTGTTCTGGTCGCTCATGTTTACGTTGTGCGGGTATTTAAACGCCCACATCCAGTCGGGTGCCCAGCTTAGCCAATGGGGTTTAGGTGCAGGGTTGTTAATGCCCCAATCTCCATCGCCCGCCATCTGGCAGCCTATCCGGCCAACAGCATAGCTCAGCATCATGCCCGGCCCGCCAATATCCAGCATGGTTAAGGGTTTAATGCCATGCTTGTTAGCTATGTACAACACAGCCGCGCCGCCACATATCAACCCGCCGTAAAAAGTCAACCCGCTAAAGCCGATGAGCATACCTACCGGGTCGGCCATAAACTCGCCCCAGTTCTCCAGGGCGTTAAATATTTTGGCACCGGCAAATCCCGCTATAGCGGCCCATAATAAAATGGTGCCCATCAGTTCGTAAGGGTGTACGGTTACTTCCTTTTGTACAGGCTCGGGCGTTTCGTCTTTCTTCTTTTCGTAATAGCTCCAGTAGCCAAATATGGCCAGGCCTGCAATACCGCCAATAAGGTTGCCACGGGTTGACAGTAAAAAGTCCTGCGGACTATCAACCAATGCCGAATAATGCACAAAAGCGTCAACTATTTTATAACCGATCAAAAAGCCAACTACGCAGTTCAGCAGTACCTCAATGTAGTTGATGGGGCCGCCAACGGTAACGGTCTTTTTAAAAGAATGTACGTATCCTAATTGTTCCTTCCGTTTAAACTCCTGCTCAAAGGCCCAAAAGGCGCACATAAACGCGATGGCCACAAAAAAGCCAAAGGTTTGTATAGGCAAAGGGAAATTCCACCCGGTAAAATACTTGATCAGTTCGGTTATGGTAGGGAACATCGGTTATAATTTGTGAGCGAATATAAAGATTTAATGAACCAATGTTTCGTGCATTTCGGTTATTTCAACATCACCATCGGGTGATATTTGTGTTAACTGCACCATTTTTAGCTCGTTAACCAACACGGGGTCGTATTTGGCTTTTACCTTAACATAGTTGCGGCTAAAACCGTGCATATAGCCGTCTTTAATATCGCCTTCGAACAATATTTCTCCAAACTTGCCCAACTGGCTTTCGTAAAAAGCGCGGCGCTTTTTGTCGGATAGGATATGCAGCATCTTGCTCCTGTCCGCGCGGGTTGAACCGGGAACGGTGCCGGGCAGTTCGGCGGCGATGGTATTTTCGCGTTCGGAGTAGGTGAACACGTGCAGGTACGATATATCCAGCCCGTTTAAAAAGTTATAGGTGTCAATAAAATCTTCGCGCGTTTCACCGGGGAAGCCTACAATTACATCCACCCCGATACAGCAATCGGGCATTAGTTGTTTGATCTTGGCCACACGGTCGCTGTACAGATCGCGGCGGTAACGGCGGCGCATCAGGCCCAATATTTTATCACTGCCCGATTGCAGCGGAATATGGAAATGCGGTACAAAACGTTTTGAGGTCGCTACAAACTCGATGATCTCGTCGGTCAACAGGTTTGGCTCTATGGACGATATCCGGTAACGGTCAATGCCCTCAACCTCGTCCAGTGCTTTTACCAGGTCGAAAAATTTATCCTGGCGTTTGCCCTCGCGTATGCCATAGTCGCCTAAGTTTACACCTGTCAACACAATTTCTTTTACCCCCGATGCCACTATTTCTTTTGCTTGCGCGATCACACTATCAATAGTATCGCTGCGGCTCGCGCCACGGGCCAGCGGAATGGTGCAAAACGTGCACGAGTAATCGCAGCCATCCTGAACTTTCAGAAACGTACGGGTACGGTCACCAAACGAATAGGATGATACAAACTGGTTAGCTTCGCTCACCGGCTGGTTAAACACCAATGCCTTGGGATTTTTAGTAAGGTCGGTAATATGCTCAACAATGTTAAATTTTTCGGCAGCGCCTAAAACCATGTCTACGCCTTCAATATTGGCTATTTCCTGCGGTTTTAACTGTGCGTAGCAGCCCACAATGGTCACGTAAGCGTTGGGCGATATTTTTAAAGCCTCTTTAACTACCTTTTTGCACTTTTTATCGGCATTATCGGTAACGGAACAGGTGTTGATCACAAATACATCGGGCACGTCCGTAAAATCAACCGTATCAAAACCGGCCTTGTTGAACAGGCGGCCAATGGTTGAGGTTTCGGAGTAGTTGAGCTTGCAGCCCAGCGTGTAAAATGCGACTTTCTTATTCATTTTTGCAGCTGCAAAGATAAGAAATTGAACCGACGGTTAAAATCAAGGTGCAAAATGCAGAACAAAGCTTAACAATATGGTCAAAGCAGCAACGATACCCAGGTCTCTCTTTCGAATATCATATTTTATACGATAGCTTTTTTTTGCTAAATCAATTATAAAAACAATGCAGGTAAATAAAGTAGTTATCTGGAAAATTGCTAAATGCTCAAAAAAATCTGAAAATAGATTACAAATTACTATCACGGTGATTGTAAGCCACACATTCAGGCTTATCAACCACCCCAAACGGTTATTGGCCAACAACAGAATACCACCCACTAAAAACATAAGCGGCAAAATGAACAGTTGAACAGCATATATAACTTGGGATGAGAGAAAACCCAGGTACATATGACGAGTAACCGGCGGGCCTTCCTCGATCCACTGCTCGTATTTTACGTCAAACAAGCAACAAGCGAAAAGTATTTCGATACCAGCAAATATCTTTTCAAAAAGCAACTGTATGCGGGTCATCGGCTGTATTGGTTAAGGCACAGGCAAGATACGCAATTGCCTAAAAAAAACAGGCACGCATATTGCATGTATACCATTGTACTTAACTACAAAAAGTTGTGTGCCGGATGATATGAAAAAGATAACTTTTACTTTACTTGCCGCTTTAACCCTTTCAGCCTTCGCTGTAAAGGCCCAAAATATAGATAGTTTGCAAAAACAGTTGGATACAGCGCAAAACGCCTGTGTTAAGCTCGACCTGTACACCAACATCGCTTCGGGTTTGCTCCAGTTCGATCAGCCTAAAACGCATGATATTACCAATGCCGATGCAAGCAAAGCTGTGGATTATGTATTAAAAGCCATACACATTAACGCTAAAAACGATGATACGCTGGCCTTGCGCACCAACTTTGATATGCTGGGACAGGCTTATTTCATCCAGCAAAAATATACCGAGGCCAAATGGTTCATCTTACAATCAAACTTCATTTCGCGTAACCTGCGCGATGTACCGCATATCATCTACTCGTTGCAACAAATGGCTACCGTACAAACCGCGATCAAAGAAGATGCACTGGCCGTTAAAAACCTGAACGAAGCAATTGTACTGGCTAAATACACCTATAACCTGCCCAAACAAATTGAACTGGAGCGTAACCTGGCCATTGTTTACGACCATGCCGGCGATGTAAAAAACGCCATCGCTACCCAAAAACATTACAGCATGTTAGCTGCCGATTTAAAGAAGGCGCAAATGCCGCATGTTGTAGCTATGAACAAAACAACAGTAAAAGCTAAACCACGTCCGGAATTGGCCGCTGTTAAAACCGCTGTTGCCGTTAGCAATGCCGACGAGCAACCTGTTGAAACAAAGCTGAATATTGAAAATGGTGTTTGGGCTATGAATAATTGAACCCCCTCTAAATCTCCCCCTAAAGGGGGAGACTTTTGAATACATAGCGGCGCGAAGCAGAGGTTTTCTCCGTCGCTACGCTGTGTCGAAATGACAAAAAAATTTAAACTGACTCAAGACTAACAACTCAGGACTCAGGGCTACCCCACCTGTAACTCTCATTCTCCAACCCCATCAAGTCAATAACGCGGTTAATTACCGTCATGGCAACATCCTCAACCGTTTGTGGTTTGCTGTAAAACGATGGTACTGCCGGGCAGATAATGCCGCCAGCTTCGGTAACGGCCTGCATATTGCGGATGTGGATAAGGTTAAACGGAGTATCACGGGCAACTAAGATCAGTTTACGGCGTTCTTTTAAAATCACATCGGCGGCGCGGGTGGTCAGGTCGTTTGAAATACCGGTGGCTATGCGCCCCAGCGTACCCATAGAGCATGGAATTATCACCATGGTATCGTACTTTGCCGAACCCGAGGCAAAGGGCGCCATAAAATCATTTTTCTCATAAAACGTAAAGGGGTATTGGGTATAGTCCTGGTTATCCAGCTCCAGCTGCCAAACCTGCCGCGCGTTATCGCTCATTATTACGCCAACCTGGGCAACCTGGTTTTGCAATTGCTGCAATTTATTGAGCAACAACCGGGCATAAATTGCACCGCTCGCGCCGGTTATGGCCATCACTATCTTTCGTTTCATAATAGCGCAAAGGTAGGTTAAAGGGCGGGTTTTGCAACAAAAAAGGGTCGAATAACGAATTACCCGACCCTACATCTACCTATGAAAAACATGCCCTTACGGGCACCACAAATATAAATACAGATTATTACAATTTAAACAAATTATTAACAATTATTTTTATTAGGCCATGTTAAACAGGATATTGTTTGGCGGCGCTTATTTATCATCCAGGTTTTTCTCAATTAGTGTCTGGATAATGCCGTCAACCAGCCCCACTTTGGGCACATACATATTTTTTACGGATGCCCATTTCATTAGGGTGATATAAATTTCGCATGCGGGGATAATTACGTCAGCACGGTCCTGGTTTAAACCAAGCACGTTGATACGGTCTTTAAGCGAGAACGAGTTAAGGTAATTGTATATTGATTTGAGTTTGGCAAAGCTCATCGGCACGCCTTCTTTTTCTTGCGACAGGCGGAATATTTTGTTGATGTTGCCGCCGGTGCCAATGCCTGTTATTGATTTATAGGCGCGGGTATGTTGTTTTACAAAATCGTGCATCTCGTTCCAGGTCTCCTCTTTGTCCTGGTTGTCCAAAATTCGGATGGTACCGATGTTAAACGATTGGGAGGCTATCATCTTGCCATCCGAAAATACCGAAAGCTCTGTACTACCGCCGCCAACATCAATATACAAGTAGTTTTTATTGCGCTCCAAACTTTGCTCAATATGGCTGGCGTAAATAATGTTGGCCTCTTTTTGCCCGTGCACTATCTCCAGGTCAATGCCGGCTTCATACTTTACCCGTTGCACTATGCTTGGGCCGTTATCCGCTTCGCGCATGGCCGATGTGGCGTAGGCCAAATAATCCGTCACCTTGTAAACATCCATCAGGTTACGGAAAGCCTGCATGGTTTTAACCAGGTCGATCACCTTTTTATCCGATATATGCAGGTCCAAAAAAGCATCGTCGCCCAAACGCAAAGGCACCCTGATAAGCGTATTCTTTTTAAACGAAATGGCGTTATCGTTCTCCACTATGTCGGCTATCAGTAACCGCACCGCGTTCGATCCTATGTCAATGGCTCCGTATCTCAAGGTGATCAGTATTTATATTTTAAATAATTATAGATGTCAATTTGCGCGCGGTAAGGTATCTTTTCGCGGGTTTTAACATATTTATTGTTGTTTTGGCCGTTAATTTCGCGGGCTTTGGTATTGTCCTGTAATTGTATGTTGATGATGTCGCGCACTTCTTTATGCAGGTTTTCGTCATATATCGGGAAACCAACCTCAACCCGGTGATCAAGGTTGCGCGTTAAAAAATCTGCCGAGGTTAAAAACAGCAGTTCTTTGCCCCCGTTGCAAAATATATGCACACGGGCGTGCTCCAGGTATTTATCAACAATACTGGTAACCTGTATGTTTTCGCTGTAGCCTTTAACACCAGGCACCAGGCAGCACATGCCCCGCACTATGAGTTGGATCTTAACACCGGCGTTACTGGCGGCGTACAGCTTTAATATCATTTGCTCATCGGCAAGGCTGTTCATTTTTAATACCATATAAGCCTTTTTGCCCGCTTTGGCGTTTTTTATTTCGGCATCTATCAGCTTAAAATAAAACGGACGTGCGTCAACCGGCGATACTACCAGGTTTTTAAGGTCGCGCGGAACGGTGTTTTTTACCAGCGCCTTAAACACGCTCACCAGGTCGCCGGTTATGCGTTTATCTGCGGTAAGCAAGCTATGGTCGGCGTAAAGAGAGGCCGTTTTTTCATTAAAATTCCCGGTCGACAGGCAGGCGTAATATTTGTTTTTGCCTTTTTCTTCGCGGGTTACCAGCACAATTTTGGAGTGCACTTTAAAGCCCGAGATGCCATAAATTACGTTCACCCCTTCTTCGGCAAGCCGCCCGCTCCACCTGATGTTGGCCTGCTCGTCAAAACGCGCCTTAAGCTCCACCAGGCAGTTTACTTTTTTGCCGTTTTTGGCCGCGTTGATCAAAGCGTGTATCACGCGCGAGTTACTGGCCAGGCGGTACAGCGTTACGCTGATCTCTTTTACTTTAGGGTCAATAGCCGCCTCGCGCAAAAAGTGGATGATATAATCAAAACTCTGGTAAGGTGTGCTTACCAGGTAGTCTTTTTTATCGATCAAAGTAATAAGGCTTTTGCCGAAAGACAGGCCCTCTACGGGCAAAAAGTCATATTTTGGATATTCCAGTTCAGCACGGCCAACGTTGGGGAAAGCGATAAAATCCTTAAAATTATGATAACGGTTACCCGGTATAAGGCTCTCCGAGTTAACGCCCATTTTGGTTACGAGGTATGACAGCATATCCATCGACATCTCGGTATCATACAGCAAACGCATAGGTTTGCCTTTTTTGCGCTTAAGCAGGCTTTTGGATAGCGATTCGATAAATTTATCGCTCACTTCTTTATCCAGGTCAAGCTCTGCATCGCGCGTTAGCTGGATGGAGTACGCCTCAATGTTGTCGTGATCGAAGATGAAAAAGATATCCTCCAAACTGTAGCGGATAATATCATCCACCAAAATAATAAACTTGAGGTCGTTGGTTTGGGGCAATACAATAAAACGCGGCACGTTTTCGGGTATCTCTATGAGCGCCAGCCTGGTTTTATTGTTTTTGGTGAGCTTTACAAAAAAGTAGATGCCCCGGTCGCGCAGTTCGGGCAGGGGCTCGTTATCGTTCAGCATCACAGGCACCAGCGTAGCCAGTATATTTTCGCGAAAGTAGTTTTTCACGAAGGCCCCGCGGGTAACGTTCAGCTGCTTATCGTTCAGTATAAATATCTTCTCTTCCGCAAGTTGCTTGATAATAATGTTTTCGTACAGGTTGTTAAATTTTCGCTCCTGTTTTACCACCAGGTTGCGTATTTGCCCCAGCAATTTTTTGGGGTTATATCCCAATACCTGTTTAACTTTTTCGTTCAAATTGGTGAGGCGGCTCAGGGTAGCTACGCGCACGCGGTAAAACTCATCCAGGTTTGACGAGAATATGGCCAAAAACTTAATACGGTCTATTAAAGGCACGGTTGGGTCGGCTGCTTCCTGCAAAACCCTGTCGTTAAAATAAAGCCAGCTAATCTCCCTGTTAATTAGCGGTATACGTTTAATATCCATAAAAATAAAAAGTCCCCGACGGTTTCGCCCGGGACTACAAAACTGCTTATTTTATTGTTAAGGTTATGTTAACACTTAACCAATTTTAATGTTAATTTAAATTTATTTGGCATCCTTTTCTGCCGGTTTAGCCTCTGGTTTAGCCTTTGCTGTTTTTGGCGCTGTGGCAGCAGCTGGTTTTGCTTTAGGCGCAGCGGGTTTTGCAGGTGTTTTGGCAGCAGCCTTAACCGGGGCCTTGGCTGTAGTTTTTGCTACGGCTGCCTTGGTATCGGCTATAGCCGAATCCACCTTTTCGGTCATCTGGCTTACCGGTTCAGTTATTTTTTTCGCAGCTGTTTTGGCAGCCTTGGCGATCACTTTTTCGGCGGCAGCGGCTTTTTTAACTACTGCTTTGTTAGCCAACCCGATAGCTTTAGGAGCCTTTTTCACAGCTTTTTTAACAGGCTCATTTTCCAGCTTATCTTCTATCGCGTGTTTTACTTCTTTAAACTTGCGTTCAATTTTTTTAGCCACAAACTTGCTTGCTTTTTTTATCTCGCGTTTTAGTTTGGTAGCATCGTGGCCAAGTTCGGTAAGGGCGGCCATAAATTTATCGGTAATACTGGTTTCCAATTCTTTTTTAGCGGCCTTTTTGGTATCGTTCTTCATAATTTTATCCGGTGATATTAAATGTGTTCAGGTTTAACTTAGTAATACAATAAACCTTGTTATTGTTTTAATGATATAAAGTTAAGTAATTACAACGTATTTATATTTAATTAAACAAATATTGAATTAAGTTTGCACAAGCAACCTGATAAATTATGCCATCATTTGACATTGTGAGTAAAATTGACGCCCAAACTTTGGATAACGCCATCAATAACGCCAAAAAAGAGATATTGAACCGTTATGATTTTCACGGCTCAAAAAGCACCATCGAACTGGACAAAAAAACCAACTCCGTAACCGTGGTTACCGAGGATGATATGCGCCTGAAAGCCATCGAAGGTTCCATCATCAGCCGCATGGTAAAACAATCGCTCGACCCTAAAGCGCTCGATTTTGGCGATGAGCAATACGCATCGGGCAACATGATCCGTAAAGAAATTAAGATAAAAGAAGGGCTTGATAAAGAGGCGGCTAAAAAGGTGGTCAAAAAGATCAAAGATAGCGGCTTAAAAGTTGAGGCATCTATTATGAACGACCAGGTACGTGTTACGGCCAAAAAGATAGACGACCTGCAAGCCGTGATCAGCCTGTGCCGGGGCGAGGATTTTGGGCAGCCGCTGCAATACATCAATATGCGTAACTAAGTTGATGTGCGGATGATTATGAATGTGCAAATGAGAAAATGTGTCCCGATAGCTATCGGGATGCGGATTAGCCTACTGCCCAAACCGTTTTCAGCTTACTTGTTCATTTTGATGGTGGCCTTTGCTATATCAGGTTGTATGCCCCCCGACCCGGGTATATGGCGTAACGACAAGATCAAGGCTGGTGACCGTGAGCATTTTCACCAACTGAACGATCAATTGTTCAAAGCCATTAAAGCCGGTAACGTGCACGATGTAGAGGATATGATGTCGCAACAGTTGCTGGACGATAACAGTGCAAAACGTAAAATTCAACTGATAGGCAACCGGCTAAATGCCAATGAATACAGCGTGCTGGATGAATTTTACGTTGTGCATAAATTTATAGGCGATCAAACCATAAAACCCGATAGCGGCCACATTGGCGATTACGTGCTCAACTATCAATCGGTAACCCGCGAAATGTACATCGGCTTTTTTTTACCAAAGACCGGCACGGATAAATACATGATCAGCTTGATGTACGCTAAATACAAGTACGGGTGGCGCATTTATCTTTTTGATGTAAAACAATACACAACCACCGGTAAAACCTCAACTGGTTTATACAGCCTGGCTAAACAACAGGCAGCAAAGGGTTATTTGATGAAAGCCCTTAACACCATGAAACTATCGCGCGAGTGCGCAAACCCCTCGCCGATATGGCTTTACCAAAAAGATAGCGTAATGGACGATTACTACAGGAGTTTGATCATCGAATCGGGTAAAAAATATAAGTTCCCGGTATTTATAAGCAGTGCGCCGGGCGTGGAGATATTGGGTGTTGATACGCAGGACATGAACGACGGCCCCTGCCCGGCGGTATCCTACATTACCAAGGTCAGCGTGAACGATACCGTCGCTTTAAAAAAGGAGAACCTGGTCATTCAGAAAAACATCGGCAAAATATTTCCAGGTATCGACGTTGACGAAAAGTACATCTACTACACCGCCTTTAACCACCTGCCCAAAGGCAAGCACGGCCGGCCCCCGTTTTTTGATATCACGCAAAAACTAAAGTAGTCCAACAAAAAGGCCATCGCATAAATACGACGGCCTTTTTTTGACTTTTGAATTTTGACTTTTAACTTACTTCAACCCCAGCGATTGTAAAAATGCTTTTGAGTTTGGCTCGCGGCCTAAAAAGTTTTTAAGCATGGTACTCTCCTCTTCCGTCGCGCCTTTTTCTAATACCATTTTGCGGTACTTAATGCCTAATTGTTGATTAAGCACGCCGTTTTTGGCGAACACCGAAAAGATATCCTGCGCGTAAACTTTGGACCATAAGTAGCCATAGTAGTTAGCTCCGTAACTATTTAAGTGGCCAAAATTGCAAATAAAATGTGTGCCCGGATATGGCTGCCTGGTCATGCTGAATAGATCTCGCTGGATCTGATCAACACCCTTTTGCTGCACTTCGTTGTAACGGTCTTCGTACGTAAAATCGATCATGCCAAGATACACCTGACGTATGTACCCACGGGTTACGCCGAAGAGCTGGGCACGTTTCATTTTCTCAAACAGTGAGTAAGGCAGCACCTTGCCGGTTTTATAGTCGCGTGCAAACAGTTTAAGGCAGTTGTAATCCCGGCAAAAGTTTTCCATAAACTGCGATGGTGCCTCAACAAAATCGCCTTTCACGGCAAATGAGTTTTGCGAGGAAATGATCGGGTGGTTCAACAAAAAGTGGATCAAATGCCCAAACTCGTGAAACATGGTGATCACATCGCCGAACTCCATGATCGATGGTTCGGTTGCCGTTCCTTCCGGAAAATTGCAGATCAGCGTACCTACGGGCAATACCTCCTGCTTACCGGTACGGTGGTACAGCGATATGTTGGCGGTTTCAAAATGGGTGTACTTATTAGGCCGCGGGTACAGGTCTAAAAAAAAGGTGCCCATTTTTTTACCATCCATAAACAGCTCATAGCTTTTAACTTTGCTGTACCATACCGGCAGGCCTTTAACTTCCTGTATCTTGATATTCAACAGCTTTTGGTAAAAGTTAAACATCCCGGTAATAGTACTGTTCATTTCAAAATACTGTTTAACCTCGTCGGTATTAAGCTTGTATTTGCTATCCAGCAGTTTTTTGCCGTAGTAGCCACTATCCCAGGCATAAGCGGGTTCGGTATTGCCTGGGTTTAGCTGGTGTTTAAAATTATCAAGCTCATCTATTTCGGGCTGCAGGTTGGCGCTCAGCTTATCGCGAAGGTCATCCAGAAAATGCCACACGGTAGCCGGCTTAGCTGCCATTTTTTGTACCAGGGCATACTCGGCATAAGTTTTAAAGCCCAGTTGCGTAGCGAGCTTTTGGCGATAGAACAGCAGGCTATCCAGCACGCTAATGTTGGCAGGATAAGCGCGGTTGTTGTATTTCAAATACATGGCCTTACGCGTTTCGGGATTTTCAGCATCCTCTGCAATTTTGATCGCGTTTGGCCCGTTAACACGTACCACATATTTATCACCTTCGCGTTTCCAGGGTTTTATGGCAGTTTCGGGCAGGCCCTTCAATTGGGCTAAGGTAAAAGTAAGGCTGTCCTTATACTCGGCTATGTTTTTATCAAACTGGGTGCCGTAGCCGATGATCTTATCGTTAATGGCTTTAAGTGCCTTGCGGCCGCTATCGTCAAGCTTCATGCCGTTGATCTCGAACGACACCATGGTTTCGCGCAAAAACTTTTTTTGCTGCGGGTTTAAGGTTTTGGCTACAGCCGATGTAGCGAAGTTTTTGAGCGCCTTGTACAAGGGTGCATTGAGATAAAGGTCAGAGCCATACGATGATAGTTTTTCTATCTGCGCGTTGGCCTCGTTGCGGGTTTTATCATCTACATAGGTAGCTGTAGCCAGGTATATTTTGCCGCCCAGGTCGCCCAGGTCGTAATTTATATCGTCAAAAGCCATTAATGTATTGGCTACCGTTTGCTTGCCTGGAGGTATAGCTACTATGGCTTTTATTTTCGCGTCGCATTTAGCGGCGGTCGCGGTAAGCGCATCTTTAATAACGGCGGCATCCACCTTATCAAAGGCGATGGGTGCGTTTGAGTGAACAAGTAATGGGTTGGTTTGGGCGCTTGCCATGCAAGGCACCATAGCGAAAGCTACGAGTAGTTTTTTATACATGATAATAAGTTCAGTCAGATCAAATATATCAATATTATTCACAGTGAGTGATATTGTCCGGATAATAATCACTTCCCACAAAAAAAACGGGGAACCACTTGCGCGGTGCCCCGTTTCAACTAAACTAACAACCTATATATGAAAACACTCTACATTGAGTACCTTATCCTGATAATGTGCCAGTGTGCGAATTATCCATCCTCAAATTTCCCGACTTCACCCTTCGCACATCTAAGCGACACATTATTTCAACTTGCTCATTTGCAATTAATTATTTAACCTCAATTTCGCGTGTCTGAATTTTAGCTTCTTCTTTTTTACCAACCGTGATGTTCAAAATACCGTCGGTATACTCGGCGCTGATGTTGGCCTGGTCAGCAGCTTCGGGCAAATTAAATGTGCGTACAAACGAGGTGTAGCTATATTCGCGTTTGCTGTATTTTTTGGTGTTTTCAGCAGTTTCAGCCTTCTTTTCGGCCGATACGCTCAACACGTTCTTATCAACGCTTATCTTAAAATCTTCTTTCTTTAAACCTGGGGCAGCCAGTTCAATATCGTAACCGTTCTCGCCTTCGGCAATGTTTACAGCAGGTGTTTTGTTAACCAGTTTGTCGCTCAAAAATGTATCGTTCAGTATCGAATCAAATACATCTGTAAATAATGGGTTGAAACCATTTTTGTGTCCGTTTGCAAATTTTACAAGTGTCATTTTTATATTCTCCTTATTTTGTTTTTTATTAACTTCGTAAGCATATATTCAATGCACATACCAATTGGGTATTTGCGCACGATACGGCAGAAGATCGCACATAAAGCAGACAACTTGTCGTATTATATTTTTTTATACAGACAACCTGACATATAAATGACCCCAAATATTGCCAACTTTAAATACAGCACCCCAATACACATCAGGTTTTCGGATATGGACGCCTTTGGCCACGTTAACAACGCCATTTATTTAACTTACTTTGAAATAGCCCGCGGCGACTACTGGCGCAACATTATTAAGTGGGACTGGGACGAAATGGGCATTATTTTAGGCCGTTCTGAGATCGACTATAAAAAACCCATCACTTTGGATGATCATATCAAATGCTACGTGCGCACCTCGCGCGTGGGCAACAGCAGCTTTGATGTAGAGTACATTTTGGTGAAGATAAAAGACGATAAAGAAGAGATCTGCACCACCGGCAAAACCGTTTGCATCAGCTACGACTACAAAGCCGGCAAATCAAGCCCCATCCCTAAAGCGCAACGCGACCAGATGATCGATTACGATAGGCCAAGGCTGATTATGAACTCGTAGTTTAGATCTGAGTATTGAGATGTAAGATTTGAGATAACATGACCGTCAGTAATATCGCAGTTTTTATTGGAGGCTTAGCGTTCACTGCTCTGGGTGTATCAATGTCCAGGTTTTACAAATCGCGCAAGGTACTCGGCTATGTCTTTTTGATTATCGGAATATTATTAATCTATATCACTACCATCGGGCCTTTATCTCACGCAACTGAAAAGATTAACGAAGTAGTTGGGGTAAGTGCGGGCAAAGTTACTTCAATAGTGATCAAACCTGCCGGAGACGCTTATCCTGATCTGGTTCAAACTGACCAAACAATAACAGACAAGGAGGTTGTAAAAAAACTATGCGATGCTTTACACAAAATAAATGTGCATGATGAAGGCCTGCTGAAAAACCCCGAAAGAGTAGCCCTAATACAGATCAATACAACTGAACAAAAAGCGATAGTTTTTGAGGTCAGAAAAACAGGCAAGCGAACAACGTTGTCGCTCGACTCAAAAGGGACTTCAGGTTGGCATTATGCTTATTTAGAAGCGTATGATTTTGGAATGGTGTTAGATGTTATTCTCAATAACTAAGCCTCCTTTTGCTGCAAAATCCTGAACTAATCCGTCAACAACGACACGCAATTTACCCGCAAAGCTTTCATACGCTCGTCTATCGTAGCAAACTTAGCATCATCTTTCATCGAATGGTACAGGCTTTTAATAATAGTGAGGGTTTGGTCGTCGGGGTCGCAGGCCTGGCTTTTTTCTAAATGGGTTAGGCACTCGGCCACGCATTTTTTATAGGCAGCAATATTTTTCTCGTAGTTTACCTTATCGCCCATGCTGGCATTTACCTTTTTGCCTAAAACGTTGCTTTGTTTAAGCAGCAGGTAGCCCAGGCCACGGTGCGCTACATAATAATCGGGCGCGCCTGCAAGCGTTTTGCGGTAATAGAGTGTGGCCTGTTCGGCGTTATCAATATAATCGTACAGGTTGGCCATTTTGGCAAAAAAATTGGTTTCGGTTTTGGCGGGGAGCTTTTCTTTGCTGGCTAATATCTTATCGGCTATACGCAGGGCAACAACGGTTTTATTTTGGGTAAACGCGTCGTTAAATGATACGTAATCATCGTACATGGTTTGTGCTTGCACTATCGAAAAACAAAATACACCTAATAATATAAATAGTACCTGCTTCATTAGCTTATTTATTTAGTTTGGTTAGCAATATATAAATAATATTTATGCCTTCATTATGGTTTTTTCTTAAATTTATCTGTGGAATAAGTGCATCCCCGGCATCTTAACCTAAAACCTGCTCCCGATGAAAAAACTTTACCTCGCCTTATTTTTAACAGTTAGTGCATTTACCGCCTGTGCGCAAAAAAGCGTAACTTTTAAGGTTGAAGACCTAAAGCCGCCAACGCGAACTTTAAGGGTTGAAACTTACCAAACCATATTGGAAGACCTTATCCGCAAGGATAACGGCATATCGCGTTATCCCTTAAACCGGCCCCATACCGACCCTGCATTTAACATCATCGCGCAAAGCAAAATAAAAGATAGCCTGGTAAACTTTGGTTACCACTCATTTTTTGATGGCATGTATGGCGCTTACGCGGAGCATCGCCCTTTTACGCTTTCGCCGGATATGATGTGGCTGCTCATCAGCCAGGGTTTTGCAAACCACGTGAACAATAACAGCGAAGAATTGCGCAAACTGTTTGTTGATTTTGATGGCAAAACAAGCCTGGTGGTTGTGAACAACAAAATAAAGTTGAGCGACCCTAACAGCCCATGGAACGAGGTTTTCCCCGAATTTAGCAAACAGATAGCCACTCACACAGGCCAGGAACTGACCGATGCCTTAACTGCCGATTTTAGCACCACAACACCTATTACCAAAATAGCATCCCAAATTACACTGATGAACGCGGTAAAGTCGTACTTCGATTTTATTGTGATCAGGATAGCCTGCGGCATACCCCAAATTACTTTGGAGGGCACCACGCAGGACTGGGAACGCGTTTTAGCCAAAACCGAAGCACTGCGTAAATACAAACTCGATTGGTGGATCGATGAGATAGAGCCTTGCTTAAAACAGTTTGTGCGGGCATCACAAGGTAAAGTGGATAAGGGTTTTTGGAAAGACATGTTTAAATATCACTCCGAAGGTAAATGTGGTTCCCCCAATATTATTGACGGCTGGATAGTCAAATTCTTCCCCTACAATAAAGACGGTAAACGCATGGGGCTGAAAGAAATTATGGGCAACGGTGAGGGTGACGGCCTGCCAAGCGAGATTATTAAAGTTGATGTGACTTATCAGGAGGGCAATGGCATGGGTGGCTTTGTTACCACCCCACTGGAACTATGGGCAGGCTTTGTGGGCCTAAAACAGAACGACAAAACATTTGGCCTGCGGCCCGAGATAGGCTGGATGATCTGCAAAAAGGATACTGCCGCAATAAATCCTGCTTTGGTTGAAAAACTTAAAAAGGATAACACAGCCGAATTTTTTGGCGGCATACGATTAAGCGGAAACGCTATTCCTCCCGAGGTTTTTCATATCGGCCCCATCAAATCGCTCATATTTTATTTTGCAAATGGCGTACATATCCCCGATGAGATGGCCAACGTTAAAGTGGAAACATTTTGGATAAACGGCGATATTACCCCCGCCGAAACCGAAAGGGTGCGTAAGCTAATGCCTGGCACCAAATTGATCGTGAATAACCAGCAGTTAAAGTAAATAAAAAACAATGTCATCTCGATCCGTTGGCTAACGGAGTGAGAACTTATGCTGCAGACTTATCTACAGCATACCTGGTCACAGAAGAAGATTTCTCCCGCCGGTCGAAATGACAAATTGGATTAATTAAAATATCTTCCCCGGGTTTAATATATTATTAGGGTCAAAAACGGTTTTGATGCCGCGCATCAGGTTGAGGTTAATTTCTGAATATTTTAAAGGCATATAATCCTTTTGTACCAGGCCTATGCCGTGTTCGCCGCTTATGGTGCCACCTAAAGTAACGGTCAGTTCAAATATCTCGGTGATGCCGTCTTTTAGTTTATGGTTCCAGTCGTGGTCGCTCATACCCGCTTTAATAATGTTGACATGCAAGTTACCATCGCCGGCGTGGCCATAACAAACCGATTCGAAACCATATTTAGCACCTACTTCTTTAATGCCTTTAATTAGTTTGGGCAGTTCTGCCCGGGGAACTACGGTATCTTCTTCCTTGTAAACCGAATTTGATTTTACCGATACCGCCATGGTGCGGCGCATGGTCCACAGTTCTTCTTTTTGTGCCGATGAATCTGCGAAAAGCACATCCTGACATTCAAACTCTTCCAGCACCATGTTGATCTTTTCGCATTCTCCGAATATCACATCCAGGTTGGTACCATCAACTTCGATAAGCAAGTAAGCCTCGATGCCGGGTTTAACAGCAAAGTTAATACCATCGTGCTCAACAACCCACTCTACCCCCCTGCGCTCCATAAACTCCAGCGCCGACGGGATGATCCCCGCCCTGAATATAGCTGATACCGCGCCGCAAGCTTGTTCGTTGGTATTGAACGAGGCCAGCATCAAAGCGGTTTGGGTCGGCCTGGGGATCAGCTTGACCACTATTTTGGTGATGATGCCCAAAGTACCTTCGGAGCCTATCAATAACTGCGTAAGGTTATAACCCGATGCATATTTAAGCGTATTGGCGCCTGTCCATATCACCTCGCCGGTAGGCAAAACCACTTCAAAATTCAGCACATACTCGCGGATGGTACCGTACTTAACCACGCGAGGTCCGCCGCTACAATTGGCCATATTGCCGCCAATAAAGCAGCTGCCTTTGCTGGCCGGGTCAACCGGGTAAAGCAGGCCTTTTTCTTCAACCGCGTTCATAAACACCTCGGTTATTACGCCGGGTTCAATGGTGGCCTGCAGGTTACGCTCATCTATTTCGATGATGCGGTTAAAGTTCTCCATCGAGATCATCAAACCGCCTTTAACCGGCAATGCGCCGCCCGCCAAACCGGTACCGCCGCCGCGCGGCGTAACCGGTATCAGGTGCTCATTACACAATTTAAGCAACGCCGATATTTGTGCTGTGTTTTGTGCCCGTACGACTACTTCGGGGTAATAGTGCAGGTCTTCGGTCTCATCATGACTGTATTTTTCAAGGTCGTCATTGCCGGTGTAAACAAAAGCATTGCCAGCAATGACTCTGATCTGCTGCAGCAGGTCGCCGGTTATTTTATTATAGGTCATCAGGTTTATGATAGGTAATTTCAATAAATGAGCAGGCCACATTACCCGGCAACGGCGGGTTCAGTTTTTTTAGGCCTACGGTTATGGTTTGCGCAAAGGGATACTCGGTTTTCAGGTCGTCAATAATGGCCTGCACCACGGTCTCTAATAATTTACGTGGCGTTTGCATGTGTTTGGTAACCACGGCATACAGTTGCTCGTAGTTAACGGTATGGGTAATCTCGTCGCTGTCAAAGTGCTGCTGCTGCAAAAACTGAACCTCAGCATCCACAACAAAATTATTGCCTTTTACCCGTTCTTCGGGATAATAGCCATGATAGGCAAAAAACTGTACGCCCTGCAACGCTACTTTAACCATGGGGTAAAGTTATGGAATTGGTTGATTAGTTGATCGGGTTTATTAGGTTGATTGAGTGTGTAACCATTTTTTTGAAAAAAACATTATATTTGAATAACGTACGTTAATAAATAAAAAACAATGAGCATCGCCGAACTCAAACTGGATCTGCACGCAAAAATAGACCATGCCGATAATGCGCAAGTCAAAGAGTTGTATGGATTGGTCATCAATTATTTGAATAGTAACGCGGATAGCGAAGATTGGGCGACACTGACTACACAACAACAAAACGCGGTATTACAAGGTACCGCAGAGGCTGATGCTGGTTTAGGTAACCCCTTGAGCAAAATTAATGACCGCTTACGTAACAAATATGGTTCAAATTGATTGTTTGTCTTGGATTATTGATTAATTAAGTTTTGTTTACGGGGGCACTAATGGGTAGTTTTCAAACTCATATATAGATTTAGGCGGGCGTTGCCTTTGGCCCGTGCTATCCGCTCATACTGCACAGGCCTTAGCCACAAGGCCGGTATCCGCTACTATCACTAACGCAAACCCGGGCTTTCTTTCGCCTTTTAGCTTTCGGCTTTCAGCTCCTTTCCCACTTTAGTACGTTT
>JACXTT010001546.1_pt1 | contig 38097 bp, 31 predicted proteins | sample 9270951 | NCBI WGS metagenome assembly JACXTT01 (sample SAMN15532306, study PRJNA645909) | rock metagenome | isolation source: weathered quartz diorite | place: Puerto Rico | collected 2017-06-21
GGCAGGAGATCGAAACGCCCGCTGCGTAAGCGGCAACCTGGCCGCAGCGCCACATCAAGAAGCCGACGCTCTGCTCACCTGCTTACGTTGTGGCCAAGGGCGAAAACCGCACCCTCACCCCAACCCTCTCTCCCACAGGGACTACCCTCGGGTCGCTAGCGGGAGAGCGAGCTAAAACTCAGCCATACCCTGAGCCAGGACCCCATCGCGCACTGGGTGCGCTCCTACAGAAAGAATGATGAGGACGGGGCGTAGAAGACGCGGACCCGTCGACAACCACCAAAAAAAGCGACCTCGCAACACCCCATGTCGGCGCCAGCGCCGATACCCCTCAGCTCTCCATCCCCTCGTAATACCCCCGCATCGCCTGCAGGTACGCATCGAGATTGCGGCCTTCCTCGCTGCCGAAGCGCTCGCCGGTGATGGTGCAGCCGCGGATACGGTCCGGGCGGAAATTGCGGAAGCCCACGCGCAGGCGACACCAGGTGCCCAGCGTCCAGGCACCGCCCCAGAACGCGAGGCACAAGGGTTCCACTTCGCGCATGCTTTCGCGCCCGGCTTCATCGGCATATTCCAGGCGCAACACCTGGCTGTCGGTGATCGCCGCGTTCAGGCGGTCGATCAGGGCGGCGAAATCGGTCTTGGTCTGGTCGCGCCAGATCGGCGCGTAGATCCGCGTGCGCGTCGCCCGGTCGCGCAGCTCCGCAGGCAGCACCGCCTCGATCTTCAGCAGCGCGGCCTGCGCACTCTCCGCGAGCTTCTGGCCGGCAAAGGCGCGCACGAAACGCGTGCCGACCACCAGCGATTCGAGTTCGTCGGCGGTGAACATCAGCGGTGGGATGTCCGAACCCTTGCGCAGCAGGTAGCCGACGCCGGCTTCGCCTTCGATCGGTACGCCGGAAAGCTGCAGGTCGGCCACGTCACGGTAGACGGTGCGCAGCGAGACGCCCAGCGTGCCGGCGAGCTGGCGCGCCTGCAGCGCGGTGCGACGCCCGCGCAACGCGTGGATGATGAGGAAGAGCCGGTCGGCACGACGCATCGTTGCATGATGGCGGACCGGCGCGACCACGGCCAGCGCCGGGAGTCACGGTTGCAGCAAGTCATGGTGGGCAGTACCTCGACCGTCAGCCGCGGCCGTCATCCCCGCGCAAGAGAGCCGCCGTTGGCCCCGCGTTCCCTGCGAGAACGAAGGACCGCGGGCTCCCGCTTGCGCCGGGACGACGGTTCGGAAAATCCGTACGACACACGGGCCCGGCTACGCCGCCTGTGCAGCCGCCAGCTCGGCATCCAGCGCCGCAGCGCGCTGCATGGCCGGACGCGAGGCGATGCGCTCGATATACGCGGTGATCACCGGCAGTTCCGGCACCAGCTTGAACATCGTGGTCCAGCGCAACGCGCTTCCCCACAACACGTCAAGCGCGCTGAAGCGTTCCCCCAGCATGTACGGGCCGGTCCCGAGCTGCGCCACCAGCGTGCTGAACATGGTGTCCCAATCGCCATAGGGACAGGTCGATGGCTGCACCGGGTCGCGCTTCATCGCCCGGTCCACCAGCGCGGGCTCGAAGCTGGAGCCGTAGAACACCATCCAGCGCAGGTATGGTCCACGCAAGGGATCGCCGATGGGTGGCGCGAGTCCCTTATCCGGATAGAGATCCGCCAGGTACAGGTATACCGCAGGCTGCTCGGTGACGAGCCCGCCGTTGTGCCAGATGGCCGGCACCTTGCCCATCGGGTTCACGTCCGTGTACGCCTGCTGGCGCTGTTCGTTGTGCCTGAAGTTGAGCACATGCAGGTCGTATTCGACGCCGAGCTCCTCGAGCAGGGCGCGCGTGCCGCCCGAGCGGCTGTTGGGGGCGTGATAGAAGGTGATGCGTGAGGTGGCCATGGCGATACCTCCGATCAGAGATAGCTGGTGATGGCGGGCGCGTTCCACCAGTTGTTGGCGCGCCCATCGGAATAGCGCACGGGCGCGGCAGCCCATTCCTCGTCGCTGGCGTCATCCAGGCAGGCGAGGTTCACCGACAGGAATTCCCCGCCGATCTGCTCAACATAGCCGCGATGGAACGAGTGCACGCCGCAATGCCGGCAGAACAGGTTGTGCGTGCTGTGGGTGTTGAACTGGTAGTCCGCCAGCGCGTCTTCGCCGCTGACCAGGCGGAACGTCTCCAGCTTGGCCCTGGCGCCCCAGAAGCGCAGCTTGCGGCAGATCGAGCAGTTGCAGCGCCCGGTGCCGGCGGCGAGGTCCAGTTCGGCTTCGAAGCGGACGGCGCCGCAATGGCAGCTGCCATGGTAGACGCGGCTCATGACATGGCTCCGTGCAGCGGCTTGCTGGCGATGACCTTGGGCATGCGCTCGGTCTTCCCCTGGGTGCTCGTGGTCGGCTCGCGCTTGCCGGTCGTCGGCTCCTGCGGGGTGGCAGGCAGACGGTACTGGCCATCCATCAACAGGCCGCGCAGGTACAGCGGGCGGTAGGCCATCAGGATCTTTCCAATCGGGAACGGCATGACATCCTCCTTGGTCAGGCCGCCACGGCGGTGGCGGCATCGCCGGCGCACCACGGCGGCGGCAGGGCGTGCTTGAACAGGCGGTACCAGTGCTCGCGATCGCTGGGACTGTAGAGATCCAGCGTGCGGATCACCTCGCGGGCAAACTCCACGCTGCCGAGCTGGCTGGCGGTGATCGTGCCGCCGTCACTGACGGCCAGTACGTTCGCGTCGAACTGATCGACACCGCCATAGCCGGGCACATGGGCGCCGATGTGGCCGGGCCAGCTGCCGGTATGACGGCAGGCATCCAGCAGCCCGGCCCGGGCCAGCACCAGCACGCCGCTGTCGACGGCGGCCACCGGCGCACCGGCGGCATGCACGCGGCGCGCCGCTTCCACCGCCTCGTCGCCGAGCCCGTGTTCCCACAGGTAGCCGCCCGGCACGATCAGCATCGCCGCGCGTTGCAGGTCCAACCGGTCCAGGGTCAGTTCGGGCACCACCCGCAGCCCGCCCATCGAAAGCACCGGCTGCAGGGAAAAGCCCACCGTCTTCAAGTGCCAGTCGCCCGGACGGCGGATCTCGCAGAGCGCATGCGCCGCATGCCAGTCCGCAAAGCCGTCGAACGCCAGGAAATACACCGTGTTGCGCATAAGACTCCCTCCTTCTGACGGCTGTCAGTGTGGGGACCCCCTGCTGCCAACGTATTGTCAGTAGGGGCTGACATGGCCCGATGTAGGAGCGCACCCAGTGCGCGATCGGTCGGTACCCGGCCGGATCGTCGGTTTCTGCCAACCGTTTGTCGGCGAGGGATGGCACGGCCACCCATCGCGCACTGGGTGCGCTCCTACAAAAGCGCGGGGTGGCTCGCCACTGGTTCGACCGAAAAGGTTTTCACGACATATAGATGAACCCACTGGTCAGGTTTTGAGCTGACAAGCGGCGGTTCTCCCCGGACAATAGGCATCCCTTCGCTTGCGGGTTTGTCATGAAGTCCATCTCGCTGATCCAGTTCCTGATCGAGGAACGGCGCGCCGGCCGCATCAACGCCGAGCTGTCCCTGCTGATCGAGGTCGTGGCACGCGCCTGCAAGCGCATTGCCGTGGCCACCAACAAGGGCGCCCTGGGAGGCGTGCTGGGCGAGGCCGGTACCGGCAACATCCAGGGCGAGGCGCAGAAGAAGCTGGACGTGATCTCCAACGAGATCCTGCTCGAAGCGAACGCCTGGGGCGGCCAGCTCGCCGCCTGCGCGTCGGAGGAAATGGAAGATCCGCAGCCGATCCCCGACATGTACCCCAAGGGCAACCACCTGCTCCTGTTCGATCCGCTGGACGGCAGCTCCAACATCGACGTGAACATCTCGGTGGGCACGATCTTCTCGGTGCTGCGCTGCCCGGACGGCATCAGCGAACCCAAGGCCGAACATTTCCTGCAGGCGGGCACCACCCAGCTCGCCGCCGGTTACGTGGTCTACGGCCCGGCCACCGTGCTGGTGCTGACGTTCGGCCACGGCACCCACGAGTTCACGCTGGACCGCGAAGTGGGCAGCTTCATCCTCAGCCGCCGCGACATCCGCATCCCGGAAGAGACCGGCGAGTTCGCCATCAACATGTCGAACCAGCGCCACTGGGAAGCGCCGATGCAGCGCTACATCGGCGAGCTGCTGGCCGGCAAGGAAGGCCCGCGCGGCCGGGACTTCAACATGCGCTGGGTGGCCTCGATGGTCGCCGACGTGCATCGCATCATCACGCGCGGCGGCGTGTTCTTCTATCCGCTGGACGCCAAGATCAAGTCCAAGGGCGGCAAGCTGCGCCTGATGTACGAAGCCAACCCGATGGCCTTCATCATCGAACAGGCCGGCGGCGCCGCCACCACGGGTCGCGAGCGCATCATGGAGATCCAGCCGAGCGGCCTGCACCAGCGCGTGCCGGTGTTCCTGGGCTCGAAGCAGGAAGTGGAAGTGGCCACGCACTACCACGTGGAGGCCGACGCGGCCGCCTGATCCGGCGCGGGGAGACGGCCCGGTCGTCTCCCCGGCTGGCGCTTTTCTGAGCAGCGCCCAACAAGCGCCCTGCCCCGACAGCACGCCGCCCTTCGGCGGCCTTACACTCGCGCGCCAGTGACCACCTCTTAGCCGGTGGTGACATTCCAACCCATCGCGCCACGAGCCATGTCCGCCATCCGCCGCTACCGCCCGCTCCTGCCCCTGCTCGCCAGCATCGTGCTGTGCGCCTGCTTCGGCAGCACCAAACCCACGCCGCCGCCCGCGCCGCTGGTGCCGCCCCCGGTGGTGAAGCTGCGCATCGGCCTGGCGCTCGGCGGCGGCGCCGCCAAGGGTTTCGCGCACATCGGCGTGATCAAGATGCTGGAGGCCAACGGCATCCGCCCGGACGTGGTGGCGGGCACCAGCGCTGGCAGCGTGGTGGGTTCCCTGTATGCGAGCGGCATGGATCCATTCCAGCTGCAGGAGACGGCCTACGCGCTGGACCAGGCCAACCTGCGCGACGTGCGCCTGTTCTCGGGCGGCGTGGTGCAGGGCCAGAAGCTGCAGGACTACGTGAACCAGCAGGTGAAGAACCGCACGCTGGACAAGCTCAACCTGCCGTTCGCCGCCGTGGCCACCCAGCTGGAAACCGGCCAGCGCACCGTGTTCGTGCGCGGCAACACCGGCCAGGCGGTGCGCGCCTCCAGCAGCGTGCCCGGCGTGTTCGAGCCGGTGGAGATCAACGGCAAGCACTACATCGACGGCGGCGTGGTGAGCCCGGTGCCGGTGGACGCCGCGCGCCAGCTCGGTGCCGACGTGGTCATCGCCGTGGACATCTCCAGCAAGGCCGACGGCACCAATCCGCAGGGCATGCTCAACATCGTGGGCCAGTCGATCAGCATCATGGGCCAGAAGCTCGGCGAGCAGGAACTGGCGCGCGCCGAAATCGTGATCCGCCCGAAGGTGAACCAGATCGGCGCCGCGGACTTCGAGCAGAAGAACCAGGCCATCCTGGAAGGCGAACGTGCCGCGCTGGCGGCGATGCCGGCGATCAAGGCCAAGATCGCGGCGGTGCAGGCCACGCACCAGCAGCAGGCCATCGCCGCGCATTGATCCGGGCCACGCGGCCGGCATCGCAAGTTCCCGGGCCACGCGCGTTGCCGGTGGCATGACTAATGGCTGGCTGCCTACACGAGGCGGAAGTGACCTGTTAGCGTTTACGCTTTCCACCGCTGCAGGCACCTCCATGCCCCAATCCGCGCGCCTCCTCCTGCCCGTGCTCATCGCTGCGCTGGCGCCTTCCGCATACGCAGCACCGGCCAAGGTCGATCCACGCATCGAACAACTGCTGACCGAGCTCGGCAAGGTGCGCCAGGTCAGCGCCGTGCAGCTTTCGCCGGATGGCACCCAGCTCGCCTGGGTAGTGCGCACCGAGGGCAAGGAGGACATCGAGGTCGCCAGGGCCGACGGCAGCGACGTGCGCCGCGTCAGCGATGCCAAGCCGGGCAGCTGCAATTCCAGCAACATGGCGTGGGCGCCGGATTCGCACCGCCTTGCCTTCGTCTCCAACTGCGCCAGCGGCGGCAAGCAGAAAGACCTGATGGTGGTCGACGTGGCGGCCAAGGGCGCGCCCAGGCGCCTGGCCGAGCTGCCGGGCGTGAGCGACGACCTCACCTGGTCGCCCGACGGCAAGTCGCTGGGTTTCCTCTACGTACCCAACGGCACCCGCCGCGCCAGCGCCGTCTACGCGGCCAAGCCGGCCGCCGGCGAAATCGGCGTGGATGGCCTGGAGGTGCAGCGCGTGGCGACGGTGGATGCCGCAGGAGGCGCGGTGCGCCTGCTCACCGACGGCGACACCTACGCCTACGAGTTCGGCTGGTCGCCGGACGGCAAGCGCATCGCGTATGTGGGCGCGCCGCCGCCGGGCGACAACAACTGGTGGGTGGCCAAGCTGTATGTGCAGGACGCCAGGGTCGATACCAAGGCGACCATGGTGCTTGACCCCACCACCGTGAAGGGCTCGCTGCACGGCCTGCAGATGGCGCTGCCGCGCTTCTCGCCGGATGGCCAGCGCATCGCCTTCATCGGCGGCCTGATGAGCGACCAGGGTTCCACCGGCGGTGACCTCTACGCCGTGCCCGCCAACGGCGGTGAACCGGTCAACCTCACGCCCGACACCAAGGTGACGCCGGTGTGGTTCGCCTGGACCGCCAAGGCGAACATGCTGGTGTCGCAGGTGCGCAACGGCCAGAGCGAAGTGGCCGAGTACACAGTCACCGGCAACAAGGCCGAGCAGGGCGCCTCGCTGTTCACGCTGCCGGCAAGCATCTACGACGGCAGCGCCTCGATGGCGTTGTCGCTGTCCGCGAACCAGGCCCGGGTCGCCTTCATCCAGAGTTCCTACGAGAGCGCGCCGGAAGTGCATGCCGGCGAACTCGGCAAGACCCCGCCGCCGGCGGTCACCCACCTCAATGCCGGCCTCAAGCCCACGTGGGGCAAGACCGAGTCGGTGGAATGGGACAACGAAGGCCACCATGTGCAGGGCTGGCTGCTTTATCCGGCGAACTACGATCCGAAGAAGTCGTACCCGATGATCGTCACCGTGCACGGCGGTCCGTCGGCCGCGGTGATCCCGCGCTGGCCGGGCGTGGGCTTCGGCGGCGTGCCGTTCTCCGCGCTGGGCTACTTCGTGTTCATGCCGAACCCGCGCGGCAGCTTCGGCCAGGGCGAGGCCTTCGTGCAGGCCAACCGCAAGGACTTCGGCCACGGCGACCTGCGCGACATCCTTGCCGGCATCGACACCATCGAGAAGAAGCTGCCGGTGGACGACAAGCGCTTGGGCCTCACCGGCTGGAGCTATGGCGGTTTCATGAGCATGTTCGTGCCGACCCAGACGCAGCGCTTCCGCGCGGTGGTGGCCGGCGCAGGCATCGCGAACTGGCAGAGCTACTACGGGCAGAACCTGATCGACCAGTGGATGCTGCCGTTCTTCGGCGCGTCGGTATACGACGATCCGGCGGTGTATGCGAAGAGCTCGGCGATCAACTTCATCAAGCAGGTGAAGACGCCCACCCTGGTGGTGGTCGGCGACCGCGACGCGGAATGCCCGGCGCCGCAGTCGTTCGAGTACTGGCATGCGCTGCGCGCGCAAGGCGTGCCGACCTCGCTGGTGGTGTATCCGAACGAAGGCCACCACTTCGTCGATTCCGACCACCAGCGCGACGTGCTGCAGCGCGCCCTGATGTGGTTCGACAAGTACCTGCCGGCGAAGGGCTGAGCCTTTCACCCGTATCAGCCATACCGAGCCGCCGGTGGAATCATCGGCGGCTTTTTTGTCGCCGCTCGTCAGCGCTTGGGCTTCGCTTCGTCTGTCAGCAAAGCACCTAGCCGAAAGCGACACACGTGCCCGCCGCGCACGATGCACTCCATGTGGTGCACGCGCCGGCCCGTAGCGGCTTCCATATAGGACAGGTCGAACTTGCACACCTGCGGGTGCTGCTGCGCCAGCGCGTGGAACACGCAATTGAACGCCTCGACCTGCCACTCCTCGCCATGCCTGGCGGCGACGGCTTCGTAGCCGAGCGCGTCGAGTTTCTGCGCGAGCGCCTGCACCACCTCCTCGGCGGGTGTGTCGGCAGCCGGCGCCACTTCCTGGTTGCCGAGGCTACGACCGAGATCGCGCAACACCTGTTCCATGCCCGCTTCACCGAGGCGATCCTGCAATTGCGTCAACAAGGCCGTCGCGATGGTGCCGTAGTTGCGTGGAAACAGCGCGCGCCCGGCTTCGCTGAGGCGATAGCAGGCCACCGGCCTGCCACCGCTCGGTCGCGATTGCGCGCGTTCCACCACACCGCGGGCGATCAGGGCGCTCAGGTGCTGGCGCACGGCGTTATGGCTGATGCGCAGTTGCGCGCACAGCGACTCCACCGTGGCGCCCTCGCTGGCCATCAGCAACTGCCGCAACAGTCGTTGCTGGGTGCCACCGAGTTGCCTGAGCGCCGTCATCGTCAGCTCGCCTTGTCCGGGAACTGCTTGGCGATGCCGCCGGCCAGCACATCCGCAATGGTGTTCATGTGCGCCTGCATCTGCGCCCAGGTGGCCTGCTCGCCCTTGGTGTCACCGCTCATGATCTGGCTGATCTGCGAGGCATGATGCGCCACATGGGCGGCGAACAGGCCCTGCACCGCGTTCTCCGGCAGGTTGGGGTTGGCGCCGGAGAAGAACTTGGCGATCGCGGTGACGTTGGTGTTGAGGTCGGCCATGGCCTTCTGCTCGCCGGCGGTGTCCTTCGCCGCGCTGGCGTCGGTAAGCGCCTTCACGCCGGCCCAATGGCCGGCCAGCAACTGCAGCGTCTGCTCGCCCGCGGGCTTGCCATAGAAGCCGCCGACGGCGTCGGCGATCTGCCTGGCGTTGGCCACCACCGCCTCTTCGGCGGCCTTGGCCTTGGCCGTGTCATGCGCATGGACGGCCATCGCGTATTCGCGCGTGTGCACCACATGGCCATGCCACAGCGAGCGCATGGCAGCCTGCAGCTTGGGAGCGGCCACGGGCGCGGCCGCGGGTACCGCCTGGGCCATCGCGGCCATGTCGTGCGAGGCCTGGGCCGTCGCGGCGATGCCGGCCGTGGCGCAGGCGCCGGCGAGTGCTAGAAACCACATCCTGGTCTTCATCGAGATATCTCCGGTAAGTCGCACAAGCGACACCGGAAAGTCTGGGCGCCTCCCATTTTGGCGCAATGGATCTATGTGTAAAGCGCTTTATACGAGGCTTTACGCGTCACAGAGGGGAGTCTCAGAACAATTGACCCTGGGGCGAGGGCTCGCGCGGCGCCACGAACCGCGAGGTATCCAGCCACAGCTCGCGGGCGCGGCCGAAGCCGTGCCGGCGGCTGGCCACGTCGAAGCGGCGGCGGATGAGCTCGGCAAACACGCCCTGCCCGCGCATGCGCGTGGCGAAGTCGCTGTCGTAGTCGCGGCCGCCGTGCATCTGCTGCACCAGGCTCATCACGTGGGCCGCGCGCTGCGGCACGTGCAAGGCCAGCCATTCGCGGAACAGCGCCTTCAGTTCGTAAGGCAGCCGCAGCGTGGTGTAGCCGGCGCAGCGTGCGCCGGCGTCGGCGGCCTGCTCGAGCACCGCTTCCATGTCGCGATCGTTGAGCGCGGGGATGATCGGCGCCACCAGCACGCCCACCGGCACGCCCGCCTCGGCCAGCGTGCGGATCGCCTTGATGCGCCGGTGCGGCGCGCTGGCGCGCGGCTCCAGCTTCGCGGCGAGATGATTGTCCAGCGAGTTCACCGAGACGAACACCTGCACCAGCTTCTCGCGCGCCATCGGCACCAGGATGTCCAGGTCGCGCTCGACCATCGCGTTCTTGGTGACGATGGTGCACGGATGGTGGCACTCGGCCAGCACTTCCAGCGCCGCACGTGTCAACTTCCAGCGCCGCTCGATCGGCTGGTAGGGATCGGTGTTGCTGCCGATGTTGATCGGGCTGACCACGTAGTTGCGGCGTGACAGTTCGTGCCGCAGCACTTCGGCCAGGTTGCTCTTGGCGCGCAGCTTGGTTTCGAAGTCGAGCCCGGGCGACAGGTTGAGATAGCTGTGCGAGGGACGCGCGAAACAATAGATGCAGCCGTGCTCGCAACCACGGTAGGGGTTGAGCGCCTGGCTGAAATGGATGTCGGGCGAATCGTTGCGGGTGATGACGCTGCGCGCGCGTTCCTCGGTCACTTCCGTGCACGGGCGCGGCGTGGTCTCGTCCAGCAACAGGCTCTGCCAGCCATCGTCCTCGGCATGGTGGCGGATCGACTCGAAGCGCCCCTCCGGGTTGGAAGCGGCGCCCCGGCCCTTGAGGGCCTGGGGTGGAAGAAAGGATTCGGCCATGCCGCCAGTGTGCGCTGCCGACGTCTCAGCCGACGCGACACCTGGCGTCAGGGGGTGTCGGGAGCGAGCTGCGTCTCGAGCGCATCGACCATCGCGGGCAGCGGGTAGCGATCGAGCTGGCGATCCAGTTCGGTGAACACCGGGGTCGAGATGGTCCATCCCAGGGGAATGGGATAGTTGCCGCGGCACAGCCTGAAATGCCAGAGCATGTCGCCCTGTGCAGGATCGGCATCGTTCGGCTTGAGCGCATTGAGCAACTGCACGCGCGCGTACTCGCCGCGTGCCGTGCGCGTGTCGAGCAGGGCATCGAGCGGCGCAACCGCCTCGCCGCGCACGCCATCGCGCACGCTGCCCGGCAGCGGCGGGCAAGCGGTGGAATACAACGGCATGGGATGGGCCGGATCATGGCGGTCGACGAAGTCGGTCATCTGCGGATCGTTGCTGATATGGATCACGATGAAGCGCAAGGCCAGGTTGCGCTGGTGCGCACGCGCGCGCAGCAGGCGCATCACTTCCAGCAAGCTGGTGGCACCGGAGTTCTCGAAGTAGCCGCCGTCGACCAGCTGCAGGCGTCCTGGCACCGGCGGGCTGGGTTGGGCCGTCTCCAGCGTGCCGGCCGGACTCACATAGGTGAAGCGCGCGCTGTTGAGCACCACCTCGCTCAGCGGAACGCGGGGGTCCAGCCAGCTTGAACCGTCGAAGCCTGCCGTCCATGGCTGGCGCTGCGGCGTGGCGATGGGCTGGAACGGATGCTGGATGAAGCGGCGTCCTTCGCCCACGGTGGTGCTGTTGAGGAACAGGGCCGGCACCGTGGGTGCGGCCTTGCCATCCACTTGTGCATAAAGCGCCGAGAACGGCTCGGCGAATGCGCTGACGCCCTGCTTGCGCGCCGCCGATTCCCACGCGCGGGTCAGCGCGCGCGAGCGGTCGTTCAACCATGCGCCCGGCAGCCAGCGCTGGGTGAAATCGGCGAAGAAGGCATTGGCGAGGGTCGGCGCGAGGAAGTCGTGGCCCAGCATCTCCTGCGCACGCCCCTCCAGCGTGGCCGCATCGGTCGGCGTCGGTTGGGCGAGCATGCCCACGTAGGTCGCCAGGCCGAGGCTGCCACCGGACACGCCGCTGGCCGCGAACAGGTAGCGCGGAAAGCGGGGTTGGCCTGGCGCGTGCTCCTGCGCATCGAGCATGGCGGTGAGGCGCGTCAGCACCACCGCCGTCCATGCCGCGCCACGGATGCCGCCTCCTTCCGCGGCCACCAGGATCACCGGGCATCGCGCATGTCCCGCGCAGCGATCCGTCAGCCATGCATCCGCGTAGGTATCGAAGCTGGGCCGCGATTCCGCCGGCGGCTTCATCGGGTGCTCGTGCGTGCTCATGCCCGGGTACTGCCGTACCCGGTGGTTGTCGTTGAGGTGCAGCCAATGCAGGGAGGCGCTCAGCAGCAACATGGCGCTGAGCAGGGGCACGCCGCGACGGTCGCCGATCATGCACAGCAGGCTGCCGCTGAAGCACAGGAACGCGGCCGCGATCAGCAGCTGGGCCAGCGGCCCGATGCCGTCCAGCGCTTCGGGCCGCACCACGATCAGGAGGGTGGCCAGGATGTTGAGTGCCACCACCACCGCGTAGCACACGCAGGGTATGACGCCGAGGTCGCGCACGCGCCATACGCGCTGCTCCGCCGATGGCCGGGCGGCCGGCGGCGCCAGCGATGGCGCGTGCCGGCACAGCGCGCTCCACATACGGCGGCGCGTGACGAAGAAGATGATGAGCAGGGCGGATACCAGCAACAGTCCCATCGCACGCCCGTTGCGTTGCCCGCAGGAATCGGCGGCACCGCAGGCGCCATGCGGCAGGCTCGCCAGCGCGAACACGTAACCCAGGCAGACCAGCAACGGCACCGCGGCGCCCAGCAGGCGCGGCAACCAGTCGCGCAGCGGCGCGGCACGCTCGTCCTGCAAGGCCGGCCAACGGGGATAGCGAAGGCGGTAGGCATTGCGCGCCGCGTACCAGATCGACAAGCCCGCCAGCGCACTGGTGACCAGCAGGGTGAGGTAGCGCCAGGGACTGGGATCGGTCCACAGCGCGATCAGGAACAGCTCGGCCGCCTGGTCCACGCCGATCGCGACGCCGGCCCCCACCGCGAGTACCAGCAGCGAAACGCGCACAGGTTTCAGGTGATCCAGCAGCAGGGCCGTCCAGCCGAGCATGCGGCGCCAGCGGCGATGGAGCGGACGGCGTGGCCTGGCAGGGGTGCGATCGGCGGTCGACATGGGGAACCCGGGGGTCGCGCGGACGTCGCTATCTTACGGACCCCTCATGCCACCGTTTTGTGTAGGAGCGCACCCCGTGCGCGATGGGCGTGGCGGCGTGCCGTGCTAGCCGATGGTGGCTAAAGCCGTTGATCGAGGTGATTTGAAAGGTTGCGGTCGCGCACCGGGTGGGCTCCTGCAGAAAAGAGAGAATCCGAAAAGAAAGGGCGCGGCAGTAGCTACCGCGCCCTCGTCATCCACATCGTGCGCGGTCAGCTGCGGATATCGACGTCCTTGGTCTCGCGCAGGAACAGCAGGCCGATGAAGAACGTGCCGATCGCCACGATGATCGGATACCACAGGCCGTAGTAGATATCGCCCTTCCACGCCACCAGCATGAAACCGATGGTGGGCACGAAGCCGCCGAACCAGCCATTGCCGATGTGGTACGGAAGGCTCATCGAGGTGTAGCGGATGCGGGTGGGGAACATCTCCACCAGCCACGCCGCGATCGGGCCGTAGACCATGGTCACGTAGATCACCAGGATCGCGAGAAGCACCACCAGCATCACGTTGTTGGTCTGCTCGGGATTGGCCTTCTCGGGATATCCCGCGCTCTTCAACGCGGCGCCCAGCTGGGTGCCGAACGCCTTGCCCTGGTCGGCAAATGCCTTGCTATCCAGCGCACCACCCTCGAAGGAGCTGACGTTGGTGTCGCCGATCTTCACCTCGGCAATCGCGCCGCGCTCGGCCGTCACGTTGGTGTACGGAATGCCCTTCTTCGCCAGCGCGCTCTTGGCCACGTCGCACGAACTGGTGAACTTGCTCTTGCCGACCGGATCGAACTGGAAGCTGCACGCCTGCGGATCGGCCACCACCTTCACCGGCGAGGTCGCCGCGGCCTGCTCGATGGCCGGATTGCCGTAGTGGGTGAGCCCCTTGAAGATCGGGAAGTAGGTCAGCGCTGCCAGCAGGCAGCCCGCCAGCACGATCGGCTTGCGGCCCACGCGATCGGACAGCCAGCCGAATAGCACGAAGAACGGCGTGCCGATGGCGAGCGCTGCGGCGATCAGCAGGTTCGCGGTGGTGCCGTCGATCTTCAGGCTCTGGGTGAGGAAGTACAGCGCGTAGAACTGGCCCGTGTACCACACCACGGCCTGGCCGGCGGTGGCGCCGAGCAGCGCGAGGATCACCAGCTTGAGGTTCTTCCACTGGCCGAACGCTTCGGTGAGCGGCGCCTTGGAGTGCTTGCCCTCGGCTTTCATCTGCTGGAACACCGGCGACTCGGACAGCTGCATGCGGATGTACACCGACACGATCAGCAGCAGCGAGGAGATCAGGAACGGAATGCGCCAGCCCCAGGCCTCGAAGCCTTCCGTGCCCATGCCCAGGCGCGTGCCGAGGATCACCAGCAGCGACAGGAACAGGCCGAACGTCGCGGTGATCTGGATGAAGCTGGTGTACAGGCCACGCTTGCCCTGCGGCGCGTGCTCGGCCACGTAGGTCGCCGCTCCGCCGTATTCACCGCCCAGCGCCAGGCCCTGCAGCAGGCGCAGCGCGATCAGGATGGTGGGCGCGGCGACGCCGATGCTGGCGTAGCCGGGCAACACGCCGACCAGGAAGGTCGACAGGCCCATGATCACGATGGTGATGAGGAAGGTGTACTTGCGGCCGATCATGTCGCCCAGGCGGCCAAACACGATGGCGCCGAACGGGCGTACCGCGAAGCCGGCGGCGAACGCGAGCAGCGCGAAGATGAACTGGCTGGTCTCGTTGAGGCCGCTGAAGAAGTGCTTGCCGATGAGTGCGGCCAGCGAACCGTAAAGATAGAAGTCGTACCACTCGAACACCGTGCCCAGGCTGGACGCAAGGATGACGCGGCGATGGTTGGTGTCGAGCGACCCGCGCATGTCGACTGCGGTCGTTGCCATGTTGTTGCCCTCAGATTGAACCGTCCGGTCGGGACGTTGGATGGGAAACGCAGGGTGCAGTTGGCCGGAGCGGCCTCGCCGCCCTTGCTCTCTCTCCGCTGTCGGGTCGAGCCGCCTCCCTTAGCCGTTCCCGGCCGATCAGGCGGCGACACCTCCCGCGTCGCCGCCGTGTTGCGTCAGAACTTGTACAGGCCGTTCAAGCTGACCTGGTTGCCGTTGATGTTCTGGGTCTCGCCATGGACACCGGGCTGGTACTTCAGCTTGTCGTACATCCATTCCACGCCCAGTTCGTAGGCGCCGGAGGCGTACTGCAGGCTGAGTGCACCCTGCTGGGTCCTCATCAGGCCGTTGACGGTGGCGCTTTCGCCGATGACCCAGCGCCTGACATCGCTCTGACTCGGGTTCGCCTGCGAGTAGAACGCGTTGACGCTCCACTTCGGCGTGAAGTTGTAGCCCGCCTGCACGAAACCGCCCGCTTCGCTGATGTCGCCGAACTGCGACATGGCGCCGAAGATCTGGCCCAGTGCGTTGCCCGAGTAGATCAGGCCCTTGAACGTCCACGGACCGGGCTTCCACTGGCCGCCCAGCTCGTAGCCGTAGCTGTCGATCTTGTCCTTGATGGGGGTAGGTGCCTGGCCATTGACGCCCTTCAGGTTGATCGACGAATAGTGCGCCACGAAGTAGGCGAGCCAATCCTTGTCGGCGACGCGCAGGCGCGCTTCGATCTGAGGACGGAAGTTGGCGTTGCCGGCGGTCAGGTAGTTGACGTTGCAGTTGGGGGTGCAGTTCGCGGTCTGCGGGCCATTCCAGTTGCCGGAGAACGCCGCCACGTCCAGCCGCCACTTCGCACCTTCGGCACCGTGGTTGAGGTCCTGCATCCACACCGCGCCCGGATAGCGCCAGCCCACGAAGCCGGCGCCGAAGCCCAGCGGGAATGCGATATGCGAGAGCGAGGTGGGCGTGTTCTCCAGCGGGAACATCAGGTTCCACTGCTCGCCGATGCGAATCGTGCTGCCTGAGTTGACGTTGGCAATGTCCATGTAGGCCTGGCGCAGGCGTGGTGTCGGCTGCTGCTCCGCATACGCGCCGGTGCCGTTGAAGCCGCCGAAGAAATCCATCTCGATGCGGCCGCCGCCGCCCCAGTCTTCGTTGAACTTGGCGCCGGTGAAGTCGAGCCAGAAGCGCGTGTTGCGCACGTCGACGCCGCTGAGCGAGCCCTTGTTGGTGGCGGCCGGCACCGCGGGAATCTCCGCATTCTGGCCATTGCCGTAGGTGAAGGTCTTGTCCTGGCCGAACGCGCTGGCGCTGACAAATCCATGCAAGGCCACCGACATGCCGGGCGCGGTGGAGAACGTCGGCTTGCCGTTCGGCGCCACCGCTTCCACCTTGGTGGAGGTCGCCTGCGCCGTGGTCGCGGCCTGCGTGGCCGTGGCCTGCGCCTGCTGCGCCGTCTGCGAAGCCTGCGTGGTCGCCTGCTTCTGTTCCTGGATCATGGCCTTCAGTTCGGCCAGTTCCTGTTCCAGCTGATTCACGCGCTGCTCGAGTTGTTGTTCGCGCGCGTTGCCCTTGCCCGTGCTCTTCGTCGTGCTCTGTGCGTGCACCCCGAGCGGCAGCGCCAGCGCGCAGGCGATACTGATCGCCAGCAGCCGGCTGCCCCGGGTGGTGGTAGGAAATGTCATGGCAGGCCTCCCCAGGTCGATGACCGGCTCGAGCATGTCCATGCTGCAACGCGGGCGCCTATTCCCCATTGGTCGAACCTCGACCAAAGTCGAAAGTAGGGATGCTCCGATCCTTTTAATGGGGGTGGCATGATGTCTAGCCAGTTCGCAGGACGTGGTGCGGCGCAGGCTGGCCGCCTGTGCAAGCCGCGCGCCGCAGCCTGGGGACTGGATAGACATCACCCGCAGGGCCGGTTCTGTGTGACCGCCGCTACGCACCGCGCCGTCTCGATAGGCAGCCAGCCTAGCTTCGCCGACGCAGCACGCAGCGGCGGGCACACAGAACCGGTGACACCCCCATTAAAAGGGTCGAAGCATCCCTGTAGAAACGCCCCAATCACCGGGCAACCGCTACACTCGGGCGCTACCGCCGGCCATGGTGCGCTGCGGCGGCATTCAACGCATGAGGAGGCCGGACCGCCGGCCGCAGGAGCCCCACGATGACCAAGCTCTACCCCGTCAAGCCCGAATTCGCCGCCAAGGCCCGCATCCGCAAGGACGATTACGAGCGGCTCTACGCCGAATCGGTGAAGGACCCGGAGGGCTTCTGGGGCAAGGTGGGCCAGCGCCTGGACTGGTCGAAGGCACCGACGAAGATCAAGAGCGTCTCCTTCGACCCCAACAACCTGCACATCCGCTGGTACGAGGACGGCGAGCTCAACGTCTCGGCCAACTGCCTGGACCGCCATCTCGCCACCCGCGGCGACAAGACGGCCATCATCTTCGAAGGCGACGACCCCGGTGAGTCGCGCCATATCACCTACAAGGAACTGCACGCGGAAGTGTGCAAGTTCGCCAACACGCTCAAGCACCTCGGCGTCACCAAGGGCGACCGCGTGGCCATCTACATGCCGATGGTCCCGGAAGCGGCGGTGGCCATGCTGGCCTGCGCGCGCATCGGCGCCATCCACTCGGTGGTGTTCGGCGGCTTCTCGCCGGACTCGCTGGCCGGCCGCATCGCCGACTCCGCCTGCAAGGTGGTGGTGACCGCCGACGAAGGCGTGCGCGGCGGCAAGAAGATCCCGCTCAAGACCAACGTGGACGCCGCCCTGGAACGCCCTGGCACCAATAGCGTGGAGACCGTCATCGTGGTGCGCCGTACCGGCAGCGCCGTGCCGATGCAGTCGCCGCGCGACCGCTATTACCACACCCTGATGGACGGCCAGTCGGCCGATTGCCCGCCGACCGCGGTCGACGCCGAGCATCCGCTGTTCATCCTTTACACCTCCGGCTCCACCGGCAAGCCGAAGGGCGTGCTGCATACCTCGGGTGGCTATCTCGTCTACGCCAGCTACACGCACGAACTGGTGTTCGACCTGCGCGAGGACGACGTGTACTGGTGCACCGCCGACGTGGGCTGGGTCACCGGCCACAGCTACGTGGTGTACGGCCCGCTGGCCAACGGCGCCACCACCGTGATGTTCGATGGCGTGCCCAACTACCCGGACACCAGCCGTTTCTGGAACGTGGTGGACAAGCACAAGGTCAGCCTGTTCTACACCGCGCCCACCGCCATCCGCGCGTTGATGCGCGAGGGTGAAGGCCCGGTGAAGAAGGCTTCCCGCGCCTCGCTGCGCCTACTCGGTTCGGTGGGCGAACCGATCAATCCGGAAGCGTGGGAGTGGTACTACCGCGTGGTGGGCGACGAGCGTTGCCCGATCGTCGACACCTGGTGGCAGACCGAGACGGGCGGCATCCTGATCACGCCACTCGCCGGCGCCATTGACGAGAAGCCCGGGTCGGCGACCAAGCCGTTCTTCGGCATCATCCCCGCCGTGGTGGATGCGTCCGGCAACGTGCTGGACGGCGCCACCGAAGGCAACCTGGTGATCACCGACTCCTGGCCGGGCCAGATGCGCACGGTGTACGGCGACCACCAGCGCTTCATCGACACCTATTTCAGCGCCTATCCGGGCAACTACTTCACCGGCGACGGCGTGCGCCGCGACGAGGACGGCTACTACTGGATCACCGGCCGCGTCGACGACGTGATCAACGTCAGCGGCCATCGCATCGGCACCGCCGAGGTGGAGAGCGCGCTGGTCTCGCATCCCAAGGTGGCCGAAGCCGCGGTGGTCGGCGCGCCGCACGACATCAAGGGCCAGGGCATCTACGCTTTCGTCACCCTGATCGCCGGCGAACAGGGCAGCGACGAACTGCGCAAGGAACTGGTGGCCTGGGTGCGCAAGGAGATCGGTCCCATCGCCACGCCGGATTTCCTGCAGTGGGCGCCGGGCCTGCCGAAGACGCGCTCGGGCAAGATCATGCGCCGCATCCTGCGCAAGATCGGCGAGAACCAGCCCGACCAGCTCGGCGACATTTCCACCCTCGCCGATCCAGGCGTGGTGAAGAACCTGGTGGACGAGCGCATCATCAAGTAATCGAGCACAAACCCCTGTGGGAGCGCACCCTGTGCGCGACCGGGGAACAGCACCTTACCTGTGAAGGGTTGTCGCGGCACATTCTTCACGGCTTCACCTTGCATGTCGCGCACAGGGTGCGCTCCCACAGAGAACAGCTTCCACGCCATGCCTGACGTACTGATCGCCGACGACCACCCGCTGTTCCGCGACGCGCTCCAGCGCGCCGTGGTGGCCGCCGTGCCTCACGCCAGCGTGCATTGTGCCGACAGCGTGTACACCCTGCTCGGGCTGATCGAGCAGTATCCCGACGCCGAGCTGCTGCTGCTCGACCTGCACATGCCGGGCGCGCGCGGCTATTCGGCACTGGCCCATATCCGCGGGCAGTTCCCGGGCCTGCCGACGATCGTGGTCTCCGGCCACGAGGACGTGCAGGTGGCGCGTCGTGCGCTCGCCCACGGTGCATCGGCGTACATACCGAAATCCACGCCGGGCGAAGACATCATCACCGCGATCCGCAAGGTGCTGGACGGCGACGTGTGGCTGCCGCACCAGTTCGTCGGCGGCGGCATGGAGCTGAAGCCGGACGAGGCGGCCGTGGCCGACCGCATCGCCACGTTGACGCCACAGCAGTTCCGCGTGCTCACCATGATCGCCGAAGGCCTGCTCAACAAGCAGATTGCCTACGACCTCGGCGTGTCCGAAGCCACGGTGAAGGCGCACATGACCGCGATCATGCGCAAGCTCGGGGTGAACAATCGTACCCAGGTCGCGCTGGCGGCGAGCCATCTGGCGATCGACCAGGAAGCCCTACCGCCGTTACCCGACGACGACGAATAGGCGATGACGGTGTCTGGGGGAGCGCACCCTGTGCGCGACAGCCGCCACCCCGCGTACGATTAAGCCGGCGTCTGCCGGCGCACCAGCGCCGTCAGCAGCGCCCGCAAGGCCGCCGGACGCACCGGCTTGTGCAGGATCGGATAGCCCAGCGCACGCGCGCGCTGCTTCAGTTCGCTGCTGCCGTCGGCGGTGATCATCGCCACCGGCGGCATGTCGTCCACGGCGCTGCGCAATTGCTGCAAGGCCTGCAGGCCATCCATGTCATCGCTGAGGTGATAGTCGGCGAGGATCAGGTCGATATGCCCGCGACGCAGTTCCTGCTGTGCCTGCGCCACGTCCAGGGCGGTCCGGCAGTCCACGCCCCAGCGCTGCAGCAAGGCACGCATGCCGTCGAGGATCGACGAATCGTTGTCCAGGCAGAGCACCGTAAGCGGCAACTGTTCATTGGGCAGCGGATGCACCGAGGTCCGGCGACGCGGCACCGCGCTTTCCGCACGCGGCACGCGTACGGCGAAGCGGCTGCCCTTGCCTTCGCGCGACTCGAGTTCCAGCGTGTGGTGAAGAATGCCGGCGATGCGTTCGCAGATGGACAGGCCCAGGCCCAGGCCTTTCTCGCCCCAGGGCGAAGGGCGATCGAGGCGCTGGAACTCGCCGAAGATGCGCGCACGCTGCTCCGCCGCGATGCCCGGCCCGGTGTCCCACACCTCGAGGCGCACCTCGTTGCCCACGCGCCGTGCGCCGAGCAGGATGCTGCCTGAGCGCGTGTAACGCAGCGCGTTGGAAATGAAGTTCTGCAGGATGCGCCGCAGCAGTTGCGGATCGCTGCGCACGGCGAGCTTGGTCGGCACCACGCGCAGGCGCAGGCCACGCTGTTCGGACAACACCGCGAACTGGGCCTTCAGCGAATCGAACAGGTCGGACAGGGCGATGTTGCTGATGTCGGCACGATAGCTGCCCGCATCCAGTCGCGAGGTGTCGAGCAGTGCGTCGAGCAGGTCTTCCGCGGCGCGGAACGAGGCATCGATGCGTTCGGCGAGCTGGCCCGCCTCCGCGTCCAGCCCCGGGTGCTGTCGCAGCGCCGCGGTGAACAGGCGCGCCGCGTTCAGCGGTTGCAGCAGGTCATGGCTCGCCGCCGCCAGGAATCGCGTCTTCGACGCGTTCGCCATCTCGGCATCGCGACGCGCATTGGCCGTGGCGTTGAGCGCCTCGCTCAGTTCGGCCGTGCGCTGGTCCACGCGCTGCTCGAGGTTCTCGTTCGCCTCGATCAACGCCTGTTCCGCGTGCTTGTACGCGGTCACGTCGGTATAGGTGGTGACATAGCCGCCACCGGGCAGTGCGCGACCGCGCATCTCGATCACCGTGCCGTCGGGCCGGATGCGCTGGAACAGGTGCGGCGAGCCTGCCCGCATGTGGCCGATGCGCTTGGCCACGTGCGCCTCCACTTCGCCGGGGCCGCATTCGCCGTGCTCGGCGTTCCAGCGGATCAGATCGGCCACGGGCACGCCGACGTAGACCATGCCGTCGGGATAGTCGAACAGTTCCAGGTAACGGCGATTCCACGCCACCAGGCGCATGTTCGCGTCGACCACGCTGATGCCCTGCGATACGTTCTCCAGCGTGGTGGAGAGCAGCTCGCGATTGAAGCGCAGCTCCTGCGAAGCCTCGTCCATCAAGGCCATCGCCTCGGCGATGTCGAGGCCCGAGCCGGACAGGGCGCCCATCAGGATGCGGCGCGCGCTTGCCGCGCCCACGGCGGACGCCAGCAAGCGTTCGGTGTACTGGATCAGGGCGCGGTCGGCCGCCTCGCCGGCCTGCAACGGCTTGCCGCGGCGTTCGGCGTATTCGTCGAAGGCTCGCTGGCTGGTGCGTTCGCCCACGATGCGCTCGGCGATCGTGCGCAGGTCGGCGACCGCGACGCGACCGCGCCAGTCGCCCGCGCCGCGACTGTCGATCGCATAGGGATCGATGAACATCGCCGCGTGCAGGCGTTCCTCAAGGTTCGGACGGAAGCGCAGCGAGACGAAGATGAGGCAGGCGACATTGACCAGCAGCGACCAGAAGGTGCCGTGCATCACCGGATCCCAGCCGCTCAGGTGGAACAGGGCCTGTGGTTGCAGCCAGCTGAGGCCCATCGGCCCGGTTTCCAGCCAGGCGGCGGGGCGGCTCATCGCCGGCACGAGCAGGGTATATACCCAGACCGAGAAGCCCGCGGCGAGACCGACCGCCACGCCCTTGCGGCTGGCGCTGCGCCAGTACAGCGCCGCCACGATGCCTGGCGCGAACTGCGCCACCGCCGCAAAGGCAAGCAGGCCGGTATCGGCAAGGCTGGTGGTGTCGGCGACCACGCGGTAGTACAGGTAGGCCATCGCGGCGAGCGCGATGATCGCGATGCGGCGTACCAGCAGCACGAGCTGCGAGAGGTCGGTGCGCTGCTCCAGCTTGAAGCGCCGTATGCGCAGCAGCATCGGCATGACCAGATCGTTGCTGATCATGGTCGACAGCGCCACCGACGCCACGATCACCATGCCGGTCGCCGCGGAGAAGCCGCCGATGAAGGCGAGCAGCGCCATGCCGCGGTCGCCGTAGCTCATTGGCAGGGTAAGCACCCAGGCGTCTTTGTTGCCGCCCATCACCTGCGGCAGGTGCATGCCCGCGGCCACGATGGGCAGCACCGCGAGGCTCACGATCGCCATGTAGAGCGGGAACAGCCAGCGCGCGCGGGTGAGGTCGGCGGGATCCTCGCACTCCACCACGCCGATCTGGAACTGGCGCGGCAGGCAGAACATCGCGCAGAACGCCAGCAGGGTCTGCGCCAGGAACCCGGGCGAGACGCCTTCGGAGATCTGCTGCAGCGGCAGCTGCGCGGTGACCTGCAGGCCCGGACCGCGCCACAGCGCATAGCCGGCGAGCACCACGAAGGCGACCAGCTTGATCAGCGACTCCACCGCGATCGCCAGCATCATGCCGTGGTGATGCTCGGTGGCATCGATGGTGCGCGTGCCGAACAGGATGGCGAAGGTGGCCAGCAGGATCGCGCACCACATCGCGCTGTCGCCGAACTGCGTCGCGCCAGGCAGTCCCGCCGTGCCGAGCACCGCATAGGACATGGCCACGGCCTTGAACTGCAGGGCCAGGTAGGGCACCACCGCGATCACCGCGATGATCGCCACGAGCGCGGCCAGGCCATGCGACTTGCCGAATCGCGCGCCGATGAAGTCGGCGATCGAGGTGATGTTGCGCTGGCGTGCGAGCAGCACCAGGCGGCGCAACAGGCCGAAGCCGAAGACGAACAGCACGATGGGGCCGAGATAGATCGGCAGGTAACTCAGCCCTTCGCGGGCGGCGGTGCCCACCGCGCCGTAGAAGGTCCATGACGAGCAGTACACCGCCAGGGCCAGGCTGTAGACCAGCGGCCGCAAGCGAGGCTGGCGCGGGTACAGCGGCCGCCGGTCGCCCGCATAGGCCACCACGAAGAGCAGGCCCACGTAGAGCAGCGACACCAGCAGCAGCAGCCATCCGGCGATCAACAGGGGTACTCCGTGTAAGGGCTTCCGTGCGGTGGCAAGGCCAGGCGGCGCGCATGGCGGGGCCCGTCATGCTTGTAAGTATCGCCATACACCCGGCAACATGAGGGGATGATGACGACGGACGGCCAGACGCCAGCGAAAGTAGCAGAGCGGCTGGGCGATGACGAGATACACGTGTGGCGGCTGGCCTACGACCATCACCGGGGCCGAGCGCCACTGATCACCATGCTGGCCGCCTACCTGGGTGCACCGGTGGAAACCGTGCAGTTGGAGACAGCCCAGCATGGCCGGCCGCTGCTGGCGGGCGCGCACCGCGATGCCTTCGCGTTCAACTGGTCGCATAGCCACGATCAGGCGCTGATCGCCATTGCGCGGGGCATTTCACCGGGCGTGGACCTAGAGCGGATGCGCCCGCACCCGAAAGCACTGCCCATCGCGCACCGGTATTTCAGCCCGGACGAGACGGCGCTGCTGGAGTCCGTGCCCGAATCCCGGCGCGACCGCACCTTCCTCGAGTTGTGGACGGCCAAGGAGGCCGTGCTCAAGGCGCTGGGGCGCGGACTGGCCTTCGGACTGGACCGGCTGAGCATCGGCGGTTCCTCCGAGTTGCCGGTGCTCGGGCGCCTCGATGGCCACGAAGCGGGGCAGTGGCAGTTGCATCGCCTCGCACTGGGTAGCGATCACATCGGCTCGCTGGCGTGGCAGGGCGAGCCCCGGCGCATTCGCCTGTGGACACTTGCCGGCGCCAGTTGATCGGCGCACTGTTTCCAACCCGCCGCCCCCGCGGCGTCCTGCTTCGCCTCATTGCGAGTAACGCGCTTCCCATGACCTTGCTCAGCGTCAACCTCAACAAGATCGCCGTCCTGCGCAATTCGCGCGGCGGCGCCGAGCCCGACATCCTGCGTGCGGCCCACACCTGCATCGATGCCGGTTGCGGTGGGATCACCGTGCATCCGCGCCCCGACCAGCGCCATGTCCGTCCCGATGACGTGCGTTCCCTCGCCGCCCTGCTGCGTGGCCGCGTCGAGTACAACATCGAAGGCAATCCGTTCGCGCCGGCGCGCGGTGCCTATCCCGGCCTGATCGCCCTGGCCCGCGAGGTACGGCCCACCCAGGTCACCCTCGTACCCGACGGCGACGGCCAGATCACCTCCGACCACGGGTTCGACCTCGAGCGCGACATCGACATCCTGCGGCCCATCGTGGCCGAGCTTTCCGGGATCGGTTGCCGCGTGAGCCTGTTCGTCGATGCGGGCGCCACCGGCTTCGAGGCGGCCGCCGCGATCGGCGTGCAACGGATCGAGATCTACACCGGTCCTTACGCGCACGCGTTTGCCGCCGGCGACGTCCAGGACGAGCTCGAGCGCTGCGCCGATACGGCCCGGCGCGCCCAGCACGCGGGTCTCGCGGTGAATGCCGGCCACGACCTGAGCCAGGCCAACCTCGGCACGTTCAAGGCCGCGATTCCCGGCCTGGCCGAGGTATCGATCGGTCACGCGTTGATCGGCGAGGCGCTGTATGAAGGGCTGGCGACCACCGTGCGGAACTATCTGCAGATACTGCGCTGAGCTTTTCTCGATGGTGCGGCCTTGATCGCGCATTGAGTGCGCTCCTACAGGGCCAGCTAGCTCTTGCAGCGGCGCACCCGGTGCGTGATCGGCCTCAGGCTCATTTGGACGTCTAAACGTCCGAGCCAAGAGTTCCATCCGATCAAAAAAAACCCCCGCACAAGGCGGGGGTCTTAAGGGTAGTGTTGCTGCGGTTTACTGCGAAATCACTGACCTTCGGTGAAGCCGATCTTGGTCAGGCCGTAGCTCTTCGCATCGGCCAGAACGCGGGCGACGTGCTCGTAGGCGACGCCATCGTCCGCATTGATCTGCACTTCCGGCTGCTTGGCCGGATCGCCCAGGCCACCGATCACCGCGAGCTGCGCCTTGAGGCCCAGCTCATCGACCGGCGTGTCGTTCCAGTACAGCGCACCGGACTGGTCGATCTTCAAGCGAACGGGTTCCGGCGGATTTTCCGGCTGGACCACGTTCGGGTTCGGCTGCGGCAGATCGATCTTCACCTTATGGGTAAGCATCGGCGCCGTGATCATGAAGATGATCAGGAGCACCAGCATCACGTCGACCAGCGGCGTGACGTTGATGTCAGCCATCGGCCCCTTACCACTTCCAGAACTGAATGCCATTGACTGTTACTCCTTGCCGGTCGTGATGAAACCGACATGGACCATGCCTTGTTCCTTGGCGCTGGCCAGGATCTTCTTCACGACCTTGTATTCCGTGGTCTTGTCCGCGCGGATCTGCAGCTCCGGCTGCGGCGCCTTCGACGCCGCAACCGCAAACTGTGCCTTCAGCTCTGCCTCGGTGACTTCAGCGTCATTGAGGTACAGGGTGCCATCAGGCTTGACCGCCAAGTCCATCGGTTCCACCGGCTCGTTATCCGAAATCTTCGGATTCGCGGTCGGCAGATCAACCGTGATTCGATGGGACATCAGCGGCGCGGTAATCATGAAGATGATCAGCAGCACCAGCATCACGTCGACGAGCGGCGTGACGTTGATTTCCGACATCGGACCGCCGGAACTGTCTCCAGTGCTCATCGCCATGGGTCAATCCCTCACTTGCCTTCGACGCGAGCGCCGGTCGCGAAGAAGTCGTGCAGGTCGTGCGCGAACTCGTCGAACTGAGCGTAGGTCAGGCGATTCGAACGGTTGAAGAAGTTGTAGGCAAGCACGGCCGGGATGGCGGTGAACAGACCGAAGGCGGTCATGATCAGAGCTTCACCCACCGGACCGGCCACCGCTTCCATCGAAGCGTTGCCCGACGCGGAGATCTTGATCAGCGCGTGGTAGATGCCCCACACGGTACCGAGCAGACCGATGAACGGCGCCGACGAACCGACCGTGGCGAGCAGGGTCAGGCCGCCTTCCAGGCGCAGGCTCTCGCGAGCGACGGCCTGGCGCAGGGCGCGGTCAATGAACTCGGAGCGGCTGAGCGACTCGGCGAGGCGACCACCACCGGCCGAAGCCTGCTGGTGGTGAGCGACGGCCGAAGCGGCGTCGAGGGCGATCTTCGAGAACGGTTCGCCCTTGGGCTGGGCTTCCAGTTCGCGGATAGCGTCCTGGGTCGAGCCGTTGGACCAGAAACCGTTGATGACCTTGTCGGCGCGGCCGCGAACCATCGAGTTGCGGATCGCGTTGGCGACGATGAAGTACCAGGAGGAGAAGGACATCACCACCAGCACCACGAACACGATCCAGCCAAGGAAATCGAAGTTGTGGATGAGGTGGTCGAAGCCCATCGACTTCATGGCTTCGGCGTTGGTGGTACCGCCCGCGGGGGCCGGAGAAGTTTGCAGGAACATAACGCTACCCTTGGAAAGTCAAGCGTGAACTGATTGACCGTAACCGGAGTTACAGCTGATTGAGATTAAAGTTAACCGGGACGCGAACATAGCCTTCCGTCTTCTGTCCGTTCCTGATGTTCGGATTGAAGCGCCACTTGCGTGCCGTTTCAATCGCGGCCTGATCCAGCTCGCGGTAACCGCTGGATGCTTCCACCTTGATGTCCTTGGGCGAACCATCCACGCCGACCAAGATCATCAGCGTAACCGTGCCCTCGTGACGCTGGCGAATGGCCTGCGGCGGATACTTGGGCTGAATACGGCTGTTGTAGCTGATGTCCTGACTGGCCGTGATGTCCGACGGCGGAGCCGGGGGAGCAGGCGGAGCCGGCGGCGGTGCCGGGATAGCGTTGGTCGACGCTTCCTCGACAGCCGGCGGCGGAGCCGGCGGCGGCGGCGTCGGCGGCGGCTTGACCTGCTGGATGATCTTCGGCGGCGGCTGCTTCGGCGGCTCCGGCGGCGGCGGCGGCGGGGGCGGCGGCGGCGGCGGTGGCTCGATGAAGTTCACCTGGACGGTGCGTTCCTTTTCCTTCTGCACCTGCTTCGGCGGTGCCATAGGCGCCACCAGCAACAGGAACGCGAACGCATGCAGCGCGATGGCTACGGCCAGCGCCCAGGTACGCCTCCAATTGAACGGCCCTTGGCCGGTTGCTTCGTTACTTGAGGCCATCTGTCACTATCTGGAGCTAATCAATCGGTGAGCCGTGGTCACAGTATCCGGTGGCAATATCGATCCAAAAGGAATGACATTTGCCACTGGACGAGAGCACGGAAAGGTTTCAACGGTACAACAGCACATGGCATTTGTATAGCACTTGCGAGGCAGACAAATGGACGTCTATCCGCCTCTCGAAGAGCGATACCTATGCCTTACTTGCTCACGGTCGGCGACTTCAGCCAAGCCTTGGCTTTTGCTGCAGTTTCCGGGTCCTGTGCCGCCTTCTCCATGGCTGCGATCGTGCCCGGCTTGTCCTTCAGGCCACGGCACGCTTCGGCCAGCAACATATAAGCAGTGCCCTTGTGCTGCACGCCCTTGTCGATGCCCTGTTGGATGAGGCCCTTGGCCTCGCTGTACTTGTTGTCCTGGATGAGCAGCTGGCCGGCGCGGATGTTCGCCTCGCCGTCCTTCGCCAGCGGGATCGCCTTCTGGTAGGCGGCCAGCGCAGCCGAGGTGTTGTCCGACATGTAGGAGGCCGCGCCCAGCAGCTCGTAGTTCTCGGCGGTCTGGGTCACCACGCCCTTGCTCAGGCCGTCCTGCAGGGTAGCGGCGGCCTTGATCGCCTGGCCCTTCTGGTCATCACCGTTCTGGCCGGTGATCAGGTAGAGCTTGGCGAGATTGACGTAGTCCTTCTCGGTCTTGAACTGGCCGCCGGCCTTGGCCTTCTCCATCAGCGTGATCGCCTCAGGGTACTTCTGGGCCTGCATCAGCACGGCCACGGCGTTGTTCAGCGCGTTCGGGTCGTTCGGGTTGGAGGCGAGCTGCTGCTGCGCCATCTGGGCCGCCTGGTCACCCTGGCCGGACTCCGAGTAGCTGGCCATCAGGATCTGGTTCCAGCTGTCGTTCGGCTTGTCGGTCATCGACTGCGCCTTCTTGATGGCGGCAATCGCTTCCGGGTACTTCTCGAGGCGGTAGTAGGCGTTGCCTTCCAGCGCGTAGGAGTCGGCCGTTTCCTTCTTGCCCTCGGCGCGCCACTTGCCGATGGTGTCCACGGCCAGCTGGTACTGCTCGTCGGCCAGGTAGAACTGGGCCAGCATGTACTCGAGCTGGAAGAAGGTGTCGTTCGGCATGACGCCGTTGTCGAGCGCGCGCTTCAGCAGCGCGATGGCGCCCTTCACGTCGCCGTCGTTGTAGTGGACGCTGGCCAGGCCCTGCAGGGCGAGCGCCTGGGCGTACTTGCTCTTGCTGCCGTCGGCGATCGGCTGGAGGATCTGGATCGCCTTATCCTTGTCCTGGTTGTTGACCGCGTCGAGGCCTTCGTTGATCGCCTTCTGGTCCTTGTCACTGGTCAGGTCCAGCTTGGGTTCCGCGCGGGTGGCGTTCGGATACAGCGCTTCCTTCTTTTCCTTGGAAGAGCTGCTGCCCGCAATGACCGGGGTGCTCACCACGGCCAGGGCCAGCGCCGTACCGGCAAGCATCTTGATCAGGGGAACACGCTTCATGGCAGTCCTCGGTGTAAGGTTTTCACGCGCCAACGACGCGGGGGATCGCTGAGCGTAACCTGACTCGGCGGCAGATAACAAGTCGCAACGCGGCAATAAAGATTGTTAAGAATCAATAAGTTGAACCATACGCCGACGACTGGACCTGATTTTCAAGTCGGCCAACCCCGTTAGCCGTGACTTTTTGCCCTGGAAATCGGGCGCTTAGTCCGTATGGCGGCGTACGTTAACGTATTAGTGCATTAGTACACAGCGGGAAAACGAAGCCGGTGTGACAGCCGTCGCGGGACGACTGCCAACACCGGCACGGGGCATCAGATGTCGAGGTTGGCCACCTTCAGGGCGTTCGCCTCGATGAAATCACGACGCGGCTCCACCGCCTCGCCCATCAGCATGGAGAACATCTGGTCGGCGGCGAAGGCGTCCTCGATGCCCACCTGCAGCATGCGACGGGTCTCCGGATTCACCGTGGTCTCCCACAGCTGTTCCGGGTTCATTTCACCCAGGCCCTTGAAGCGCTGGATCATGCGGCCCTTCTTGCCCTCTTCCAGCAACCAGCTGCGCGCTTCAGCGAAGCTCTGCACGCCGCGCGAACCGTTGCCACGACGCACCACGGCGTCGGCCTGCACCAGGCCCGAGAGCTGCTGGCTCGCCTGCAGGATCGGGCGGAACTCGCTGCCGGCGAAAAACGGCTGGGGCAGCAGCCAGGTGTGGCTGAGGCCATGCTGGTCCTTCACCACCTCGATCGCCGCCGGCTGCTCGTCGACCGCCGGACGCAACGCCAGGCGGTAGCGCGGCTTGCCCAGGCCGGAGGCGGCCAGGCGCGTCTCCACGCCCGCCAGCCAGGCCTGCATCGCCGTGGCGTCGCCCCACATGGCGGCGTCCAGCGGCGCGTGCTCGAGCATCGCGGTGAGCACGCTGGCGTCGAAGCGATGGCCCAGGCGCTCGATCTGGTCGAGGGCGACCTGGTAGTCGCGCAGCAGCTTTTCCAGCGCCTCGCCGGAGATGCCCGGGGCATCGGCCGCGTACTGCAGCTCGGCGCCGTCGACGGCGCTGGACACCAGGTAGGCGTTCAGCGCGGCATCGTCCTTCAGGTACATCTCGTTCTTGCCCTGCTTGATCTTGTACAGCGGCGGCAGGCCGATGTAGACGTGGCCGCGCTCGATCAGCTCGGGCATCTGGCGGTAGAAGAACGTCAGCAGCAGGGTGCGGATGTGCGAGCCGTCTACGTCCGCGTCGGTCATGATGACGATGCGGTGGTAGCGCAGCTTGTCCGGGTTGTACTCCTCCTTGCCGATGCCGGTGCCAAGCGCGGTGATCAGCGTGCCGACTTCGGCGGAGGACAGCATCTTGTCGAAGCGGGCCTTCTCGACGTTGAGGATCTTGCCCTTCAGCGGCAGCACGGCCTGGGTCTTGCGGTTGCGGCCCTGCTTGGCGGAGCCGCCTGCAGAGTCACCCTCGACCAGGAACAGTTCGCACAGCGCCGGGTCCTTTTCCTGGCAGTCGGCGAGCTTGCCCGGCAGGCCGGCGATGTCCAGCGCGCCCTTGCGGCGGGTCATCTCGCGGGCCTTGCGGGCCGCCTCGCGCGCACGGGCGGCGTCCACCACCTTGGAGGCGATGGCCTTGGCTTCGTTCGGGTGCTCCAGCAGGAACTCGCCCAGCTTCTCGTTGACGGCCTGCTCCACCGCGGTTTTCACCTCGGAGGAAACGAGCTTGTCCTTGGTCTGCGAGGAGAACTTCGGGTCAGGCACCTTCACCGACAGCACGGCGATCAAGCCTTCGCGCATGTCGTCGCCGGACAGGGCGACCTTGGCGTTCTTGGCCAGGCCTTCCTTCTCGATGTAGCCCTGCAGCGAGCGCGTCAGCGCCGCGCGGAAACCGGTGAGATGGGTGCCGCCGTCGCGCTGCGGAATGTTGTTGGTGAAGCAGAACATCGTCTCCTGGTAGGAGTCGGTCCACTGCATCGCCAGCTCGACCGAGATGCCGTCCTGCATGGCGCTGAGGCTGATCACGTTGGGATGCAGCGCGGTCTTCAGCTGGGCCAGGTGCTGCACGAAGGACTTGATGCCGCCCTCGTAGGCGAAGCGGTCGCTGCGCCCTTCCCCGCGCTCATCCTTCAGGTCGATGGTGACGCCGGAATTGAGGAAGGCCAGCTCGCGCAAGCGCTTGGCCAGGATGTCGTAGTGGAACTCGATGTTGGAGAACGTGTCCGTGCTCGGCAGGAAGCGCACGGTGGTGCCGCGCTTGGTCGAGGCGGCCACTTCCTTCACCGGGTACTTCGGCTCGCCCAGCGAGTATTCCTGCTGGTATTCCTTGCCTTCGCGGTAGATGGTCAGCCACAGGTGGGAGCTGAGCGCGTTCACCACGGACACGCCCACGCCGTGCAGGCCGCCGGAAACCTTGTAGGAGTTGGCGTCGAACTTGCCACCGGCGTGCAGCACCGTCATCACCACTTCGGCGGTGGATCGGCCCTCTTCCGGATGCATGTCCACCGGGATGCCGCGGCCGTTGTCGCTGACGCTGACCGAACCATCCTCGAGGATGGTGACGGTGACATGGTCGCAATAGCCCGCCAGGGCTTCGTCGATGGAGTTGTCGACGACTTCGAACACCATGTGATGAAGGCCGGTGCCGTCATCGGTATCGCCGATGTACATGCCCGGGCGCTTGCGCACCGCTTCCAGACCCTTCAGAACCTTGATGTTGCTCGAATCGTAGGATGCGTTCATTCGTCGACCGTTTCCTGGGCGCCAGTTCCCGCCCGGTTTGGCGCCATGAAAGGCCGGGCGGAATACACAATTCGTTGATTATAGCAGGGGGCTGAGAGCACCTTGTTCCACGTGGAACACGTGGGTGGAACCCTCCTGCAAGGCCAGCGGAACCTCGGTGCCAGTCACCAACACCTGGGCTCCGACCTCCTTGAGCTGGGCGACCAGGGCCGCCTGGTGAGCCTGGTCCAGTTCGGAAGCCAGGTCATCCAGGCAGACGATGGGCCACTCGCCCCGCCGCTCGGCATACAGCGCCGCCTGCGAAAGCACGCAGCCCAAGGCCGTCAGTTTCTCCTGTCCACGGGAGAGGTGCTCACGTTGCGGGGCGTGCTCGAACACCACGGCCCAGTCGGCCCTGTGCGAACCCAGGGTCGTGTGGCCGCGTCCCAGATCCCGGCCGCGTTGTGACGCCAGCAAGTCACCAAGCTCGGCGTCATCCGCCCATCCGCGCTTGTAGCGGAGTTCGACCCCGCCCAGTTCGGGAAGCAGGGCCGCCATCGCCTTCTCGATATGGGGGCGAAGCGCGGCGAGATAAACCTGCCGCTGGCGGTCGATCACGCCGGCCGCCGAGTCCAGTTCGGCTTCCCAAGGTAGAAACTGCGCCTCGGGAACCGGTCCGGAGGCCCGCAACAGGCTGTTGCGCTGCTTGAGCGCCCGCTGATACCGGCGCCAGGCCAGAAAGAAGTCATGTTCCACGTGGAACACGCCCCAATCGAGATACCGGCGTCGCTCCTCCGCCCCTCCGGCAATAAGCGCATGGGATCCAGGTTCGAAACAGACGACGGCACACTCCCCCACCAGTTCGCTGAGCGTGACCACCTGGCCGTCCATCCGGGCTTCCCAGCGCACCCCTTGCCGCCCCAGACCCAGCCGGCGCGACTGCCCGTCGTCATGCCGCAGCTGGGCGAACACCGAAAGCTGTTCGGCGCCCCGCTGCAGCAGGGCGTCCTTGGCGCCCGCACGGAACGAGCGCGCATGGGAAAGCAGGAAAGCCGCTTCCAGCAGGCTGGTCTTGCCCGCCCCGTTGGGCCCGGCGAACACGGTGACCCCGGGCGACAGCGGTACGGTGACATCCGCCAGGCAACGCAGTCCCTGGATACGAAGACTTTCCAGCCTCATTCAGCGCACCCTCGACGCAAGAACGCCGGGGTGTCTTGCGACAACCCCGGCGTTCCAGTGCGACTTGCCCGATATCGGCAAACGCTTGCCTGACATCAGAGGCGCAGCGGCATGATCACGTGGCGAGCCTGGTCGCTGTCGTCTTCCTGCACCAGGCAGCTGGACTGCGCATCCCGCAGGTTCAGGCGTGCGCGGTCGCCGCGCAGCGCACCCAGCGCATCGAGCAGATAGCCCACGTTGAAGCCCACGGCGAGATCCGAGACCACGGTCTCCGCCTCGACTTCTTCCACGGCTTCTTCCTGCTCAGGGTTGTGCGCCACGATGCGCAACTTGCCCGGCGACAGCTCCAGTTTCACGCCGCGGTACTTCTCGTTGGAAAGAATCGCGGCGCGCTGCAGGGCACCGCGCAGGACTTCGCGGTCCAGCGTGGCGTGCTTGTCGGCGCCGAGCGGGATCACTGCCTCGTAATCCGGGAAACGACCGTCGATGAGCTTCGAGGTGAAGACGACATCACCACGGCGCACGCGCAGGTGGTTACGGCCAAACTCCAGCTCAACCTGCCCTTCGCCGGTTTCGAACAGACCGACCAGCTCATTCACGCCCTTGCGTGGAATGATGATCTGGCGGCGCGCGGCCACCTTGCTGTCCAGCTTGGTTTCCTTCAGCGCCAGGCGATGGCCGTCGGTGGCGACGCAGCGCAGCGTGTGCTCCTGCAGGTCGAGCAGCATGCCGTTCAAGTAGTAGCGCACGTCCTGGTTCGCCATGGCGAACGAAGTGCGTTCCATCAGGTCGCGCAGGACTTCTTCCGGCAGCGATACCCGCTCGACCAACTCGATTTCATCGATGGTCGGGAACTCGGTGGCAGGCAGCGTGGCCAGGGTGAACCGGCTGCGTCCCGCATTCATGGCGACGCGGTCGCCGTTGAGCTTCAGTTCGATCTGCGCGCCATCAGGCAGCGCACGAACGATATCGAACAGCTTGCGCGCGGGAATGGTGATCTCGCCGTCGACCAGTTTGTCGGCCGCGGTGGTGGCCACCATCTCCACCTCGAGATCCGTACCAGTCATCGACACTTTGCCGTCGGCGACTTTCACGAGCAGGTTGGCGAGAACCGGCAGCGTCTGGCGGCGTTCGACCACGCCAACGACCTGCTGCAACGGTTTGAGCAGAGCTTCTCTTTGAATGCTGAATTGCATGTATGCGCTTCCCCTAAACCTGCTTTTCTGTTTTTAAAAGAAGTTCTGTGGTGGTGGTAGGCGGCGTGGATAACTTTGAAAACGTCAAAAACATATGAGAATCAAACGCTTGCACAATTCTCACCTTGTGTTCCCAAAAGCTGGATGACTGTGGGCCGTATGTGGATAACTTTGCCGGCCAAATCGTCCACCTATTATCCACAGCTTGCCACAGTACTTTTCAAGCACTTAGTGCACAGCCGCGTCAGCCGGTGAGGATGCGGATCAGCTGTTCCCAATCCTGCCGCATCCGTGTGTCGGTTTCGCACAGCTTCTTGATCGTGCGGCAGGCGTGCAGCACCGTCGTGTGGTCGCGGCCGCCGAACGCCTCGCCGATCTCCGGCAGGCTGTGCTCGGTGAGCTCCTTGGACAGCGCCATGGCGATCTGCCGGGGACGCGCCAGCGAACGTACGCGGCGCTTGGACAACAGGTCCTGCAGGCGCACCTGGTAGTAGTCGGCCACCGTCTTCTGGATGTTTGGCACGGTCACCGCCTGGGCGTGCGTGGCGAGCAGGTCGCGCAGGGTCTCCTCCGCGAAATCGATGGTGATCGGCTTGCCGTAGAAGTTGGCGCGGGCCGCCAGCGTGTTGAGCGCGCCCTCGAGGTCGCGCACGTTGGAGCGGATGCGCTTGGCCAGCAGCATCGCCACGTTCTCCCCCACCGCCACGCCCTTGTCGTGCGCCTTGGAGAGCAGGATCGCCGCGCGCGTCTCGAAGTCCGGCGGCTCGATCGCCACCGACAGGCCCCAGCCCAGGCGCGACTTCAGGCGCGGCTCGAGCTTGTCCACTTCCTTGGGATAGCGGTCGCAGGTGAGGATGATCTGCTGCTTGGACTCGAACAGCGCGTTGAAGGTGTGGAAGAACTCTTCCTGCGTGGTGTCCTTGCCGGCGAAGAACTGGATATCGTCGATCAGCAGCGCGTCCACCGAGCGGAAGCGGCGCTTGAACTCGTCCATGCTCTTGGTGCGCAGGGCCTCGATCATCGAGCCGACGAACTGCTCCGAGCGCAGGTACAGCACCTTGAAGTCCGGATTGCGCTCGCGCATCAGGTTGCCGGTGGCGTGCATCAGGTGGGTCTTGCCCAGGCCGGTGCCGCCGTACAGCAGCAGCGGGTTGTAGGCCCGGCCCGGGTTCATCGCCACCTGCATCGCGGCGGCCTTGCCCAGCTGGTTGGACTTGCCCTCGACGAAGGTCTCGAAGGTGTAGTGCGGGTCCAGGTTGTGGGTAAAGCTGGGGGCGGCCGGCTCGGCCACCACGGCTGGCGCGGGAGCCGCCGGCTTGCTTGCCGCGGGAGCCGCCCCGGCCCGGCCGCTCGGGTTCGCGCGGGGCGAACTGGAGCCGACTTCGAGCTTGACCGTCAGCTCATGGCCGGTCAGCTGGCTGATCACCGTCTCGATCCGCGCCAGGTAGCGCTCGCGGACGGTGTCCAGGGTGTACGGATTGGGGGCGAACAGCTGCAGACCGTGGGTGTCGTCGCGCGCCTGCAGCGGCATCAGCCAGGTGTGCAGGTCTTCGGCGTTCAATTCGCCCTCGAGACGCTCGAGACAGCGCCGCCACAGGTCACTCATGGATACTTTTCAACCACTGGAAGGAGCGCTTTCGCGCGGGGTGGACCGGCAAGTCTAGCAGCACGAACCCTCCTTCATGGCATGGATATCCACATGGATATCCACAGGAAGCGAACAGGCTTCTGTCAACCCTTTTGACGGGGGATTTGACAGGGCCCGCCGTAAGCCCGCATAATTTCCAACCTTTTTATCACTTTAACTTCGGACAGAGCCATGTCGAAGCGTACCTTCCAACCCAGCAAGCTCAAGCGCGCCCGTACCCACGGTTTCCGCGCCCGCATGGCGACCGCCGATGGCCGCAAGGTCCTGAACGCCCGTCGCGCCAAGGGCCGCAAGCGCCTGATCCCGTAAGCGGCGCGCATACCATGCGTGCCGCCGGCCTGCCGCGCGAGGCGCGGCTTCGCCGCGCCGGTGATTTCGCTGCTCTGCGTCATGCCAGCGGCCGCTTCGGCGGCCGCTGTTTTTCTGTGCGCTATCGTCCGAACGGGCTGGACCAGCCACGCCTGGGGCTGGCCATCTCCAAGCGCGTGTCCAAGCGCGCCGTCGACCGCAACCGCATCAAGCGCCTGGTGCGCGAATCCTTCCGGCGCCACCGCCTTGAGCTTCCGCCCATCGACCTCATGGTGATGGCGCGCGAGCAGGCAGTCCACCTGCCGGGCCCGGAGCTGCTCGATGAATTGCAGCAGCTCTGGAAGAAACTGCGTTCCGTGAGGCTCGAGGCCACATTGAAGCCGGGCGATGCGGCCGGCACAATCGTGCGTTGACCTTTTCCACCCTCTTCCGCGGCCAAGCGTCGTGGCATGCACCGGATCTGCTCCGCGATGAATCAAACGCGTACGTTCCTCATCTTCGCCCTGCTGGCCGTGGCCTACCTGCTGTTCATGGCCTGGGAGAAGGACTACAGCCCCCAGCCGCAGCCTGCCGTGGCCACCTCGTCCAGCGCCGCCGTGCCGGCCGCCGATGCCAGCGTGCCGGGCGTGTCCGCACCGACCGCCCCCGCTGCCGTGCCGGGCACGACGACCGAAGCGTCCGCCCAACTGGTCACCATCAGCACCGACGTGCTGCGCCTCACCGTGGACACCCGCGGCGGCACCGTGGTGCGTTCGGAACTGCTCAACTATCCCTCGGTGCCGCGCACCAAGAAGGACCCGGATCCGGCGCCGGTGCGCCTGCTCGATGACGAGCGCTCGCAGTACTTCGTGGCGCAGAGCGGCCTGGTCAGCAACCAGGGCACGGCGCCCGACCATCGCGCCGTGTTCCAGGCCGCGCAGACCAGCTATGCACTGGCCCCGGGCCAGGACGAACTGAAGGTCGACCTCACCTGGTCCGATGCCTCGGGCCTGAAGGTCACCAAGAGCTATGCGTTCAAGCGCGGCAGCTACGTGGTCACGCTCGACCAGAAGATCGAGAACGGCGGCAGCACCGCGTGGCAGGGCAATGCCTATGAGCAGCTGCAGCGCGTGGCCCCGGTGCAGCAGAAGAGCTGGTGGCAGAACTTCAGCGATCCGGCGTCGCACAGCTTCTACGGCGCGGCCTGGTACAGCCCTGAAGAAAAGATGTCCACGCTGCCGTTCACCGACTTCGCCAAGAAGCCGCTGAACCATCCGATCACCGGCGGCTGGGCCTCGATGCTGCAGCACTACTTCTTCGTCGCCTGGATCCCGGCGGCGCAGGACACCAATACCTACAGCACCAGCGTGATCAATCCCGACACGGCCCAGCCGGTGTACCTGGTCCGCGCCGTGGGTCCGTCGCTGAGCGTGGCCCCGGGCCAGAGCGTTGCCACCGCCTCGCGCCTGTACGTGGGTCCGAAGCTGCAGGGCACGCTCGACACCGTGGCGCCGGGCCTGGACCTGTCGACCAACTACGGCTGGCTGACCGTCGTGGCGCAGCCGCTGCACTGGCTGCTGTCGCAGCTGCATGCGATCAGCGGCAACTGGGGCGTGGCCATCATCCTGCTGGTGCTGCTGCTGAAGGCCGCGCTGTGGAAGCTCACCGCCGCCCAGTTCCGCTCCGGCGCGAAGATGCGCAAGCTGCAGCCGCGCGTGACCGCTCTGAAGGAGCGTTACGGCGACGACAAGATGAAGATGCAGCAGGCCATGATGGAGCTGTACAAGAAGGAGAAGGTCAACCCGATGTCGGGCTGCCTGCCGGTGCTGATCACGATGCCGGTGTTCTTCGGCCTGTACCGCGTGCTGATGGAAAGCGTGGAGCTGCGCCACTCGCCGTTCTTCGGCTGGATCCACGATCTCTCCGCGCCCGATCCGTTCTTCGTGCTGCCGGTGATCTACATCCTGGTGATGCTGGCGACGCAGTGGCTGTCGCCTTCGGCGGCGGGCATGGATCCGGCGCAGCAGAAGATGATGAAGGTGATGCCGGTGGTGTTCGGCTTCATGTTCCTGTTCTTCCCGGCGGGCCTCGTGCTGTACTGGGTGGTCAACGGCATCACCAGCCTGGCGCAGCAGTGGCTGATTACGCGCAGCGTGGAGCGCGCGGACGAGAAGGCCAAGGCGGCCTGAACATCCCTAAGGTTCGGAGAAAAAGGCCGCTGAAGCGGCCTTTTTCTTTTTGCGGCGTGGGGTGGTTCGGGTTTGTCATATCGATGCGTCCACCTCCCGCTCCATGTAGGAGCGCACCCAGTGCGCGATGGGTCCCTGGCCCAGGGTATGGCTGAGCTTTAGCTCCCTCTTCCGTTGGCGACCCGAAGGTAGTCCCTGTGGGAGAGAGGGTTGGGGTGAGGGTGCGGTTCTCGCCCTTGGCCACAACGTAAGCAGGTGAGCAGAGCGTCGGCTTCTTGATGTGGCGCTGCGGCCAGGTTGCCGCTTACGCAGCGGGCGTTTCGATCTCCTGCCGGAGCTCGAGTCACTT
>JACXTT010001547.1_pt1 | contig 38095 bp, 26 predicted proteins | sample 9270951 | NCBI WGS metagenome assembly JACXTT01 (sample SAMN15532306, study PRJNA645909) | rock metagenome | isolation source: weathered quartz diorite | place: Puerto Rico | collected 2017-06-21
GGGGGCTCCAATTCGGTTTGAGGCGGAACAGGGAGTTTTTCGCCGAGGAAGAGGTGGGCGGTGTCCTTGTGCCCTATTATCTGCGGCAAACTCGGCTGTGGGGCGGCGGCCATGGGGGGAACTGGGGGTATATAACCGCGAGCGACGCTTCAGGGCGCGTGGTGGCACGCCGGATGTGCGAGCACTCGCTGCAACATGCTCGCGATCGCGGCTTTAGGGCGATGCAGTTTAACTTCGTTATCAGTACCAACGAGCGAGCCATACATCTGTGGACCAGTATGGGCTTTGAGACGGTCGGCCGCCTCCCATTGGCATTTAACCACCCCACCCATGGCTACGTTGATGCCCTTCTCATGTTTCGGACGCTCTGAACCGTCTCACACCCAATGCGAGTCCGAGACGTCAGCCTCGAAGCGGCTTGCGTCGCCACAGTCGAAGGCGGTCTACATGATAAAAGACCTCGCCCTGCTCGTTGGGGCCGACCAGCGCTGGCTGTCAACAACAGGTTTTTTGGATAAGGTCAGCGAAAATGTGCGCGCGAAGATGGGTGAGGGATAGGAGCGGGAGCGCCGATCAGCCTTAAGGCAGCCTTCCGATGATCCGGTCAATTATTTCGATGAGCGTTGGATTGTGCCAAGCAGCGGTCACAAACTCCTTAAGCGCGTCGGCTTTTTGGGCAATGAAGGAGATAATTGCGGACGAATTGTTGTAAGCCGCAACGACTCCGGCACCGTAGGCGGCGGCACGGCCCTTCTCCCAAACGAATGCCGCTTCTCCTCGGACAGCTGAATAGGCGCGACGCAGCAGTTCAACAACGAAATTGGCTGTCGTTTTTCGTGACAAGGCGATGGCCTGGTCGCCATCTATTCCTGCTGGCGCGTTTTTCGCGGCTTTAGCTTGTTCAACAACTGCGTCCTTCGCTAAAGCCGTGGCGACGTTTTCGGAGCTTTCGATAGCCTCCACCACCGGCGCAGCGAGGATGATCACTTGCTTTGCCTCTTCAACCTCTTGAGGGCCGAGGCGAATTTCATCAAGCTCGCGGCCTTTCGGGTCGCCAACAATAAAGATATTCCACGTATGAACCAGATCGCGCAGCGCTTCTGCAACAAGTGGAGGTAAACGCGCAGGATCTGGCTCCCCATTGCTCGTGGATAGATCATGGGCCTTCAGACGGCTGCGCAAACTGTTGCCGCGCGACCACGAAGGAACGATCGATAGGTCCTCGATCGGTTCTGGTAGGCAGTCTCGAAATCGAGTGGCTGGATCGACCAGGTCGGCCAGTAAATTCCCACCAAGTTCCACGAGGGCCCGCGCTTTGCGACGGACCTCGCTGTATAACTCTCGCTGCAACGAGTCCGAGAGTGTTTCGGCTGTGGGCGGATCTGGAACGACATCGATTAGCCTTTCCGGATTGATCCGGAAGTTTGTTGACGCAGGTGCTTGTTCGGGTATGGCTTCGAGTGGGGGCACGGATGGCTGGTGCTCCGTCCGTAACGGCAACGGAGTGTCCCAGGTGTTGTAGGCAGAAGACTGTAAGGTGGCCGGCTGAAGTCGCCCGATAAAAGGAAAGTTTGTTTCTGATGCAGGGGGTTCGATATCGGCCGTGATCGGACCAGTGGGGGCGACGACGGATTTTAGACGCTCAAGCGCCTCGATCCGCCGTTTGATCTCGGCATTGACGATTGCCGGGCCCTGTTTCCATAGGGCGTCGCCAATACGCACATAGGCGAGCTCGCGCTCGTCTTCGCGAACGCGGCCTTCAAGGCGGTCCTCGTACCAGGTCGTCCACACGTCCCAGTCATCATTGGCCACGAGGAGCGCGGCTTTCATCTCTTCCCACAGAAACCAAAGCCGCTCGGGAAAACTGTAAGGCGAGTGCGACAAAGAGTTAGGCCAGAGCGGCGAACTCGCTATGACTGAGGCCATTGCTCCATTCTCGATGCCGGTCGCGTCGGCAGAAACAGCAGACCAAAAGCCGAAGCCGCCGCCCGCGGGACCAGCGAGAGTGCCGCCGGAGCCGAGGAAAAGTGTTGCGGCGAGAACACGAACGGCACTGGCGGTGGCGGTGGCGGCGTGGGCGCTGGCGGCCGCGGGATCAACGGTGCCCGCGGCGGCGAGGGCCGCGGAGGCAGCTTCCGCGGCGGCGGAGGGGACGCGGACTCTTGCCGCGGCAGCGGCGAGGCCGATGTCCATCGGATAGGCAGGCTGGGCGACTGCCGCCCACGCAATAGCCGTCGCACGAAAAACCGGCAAAACCAGAAGGCTCCAATAGTCTGGCGTCCGCTCTTCCGAATGGATTATTGGCAATACACGCAAGGCCACGCGCGCCGCAAACACGACCGACACGTCGCGACGCTGCTTTCGCAGCCATTCCGCCAATTCCAAAATTTCCTTGATCTCGGCCAACGCCGACCCTCCTAAAATTTTGGGTTACCCAGCATGGCCGCCCACCCAAGATTCGGCAAGGGTCATTGGGGCGCCGCCGTCCCAACAATAGCGCTAAAAGATCTATCGATCTTACCAAATGAAGAAGAGCCGCTGTATTCGGCCTTGTAATAGTGTCGGTCCCAACCAGTCAAAACTATTTTGAAATATTTTGGTAAGATCGCAGCATGTATCATTCCTCGCCTGCCGGCCGCGCCTTGCCCCGGCGATAACAAAAAATCCGCTCGTAGCGGGCGATTTCCTCCGGTGGTCCCAAAAACTTACTCGGATTGTCGGAAAGTTTTACAGCCGGGCGTCCCTCGGCTTCGACTACCTTGCAGACGATCGAAGGAAGCGCCGGCTTCGTTTCAAACCCGCTCGGCCAGCAACCCGAAAAATCATTGGTGAGATTGGTTCCCCATCCAATAGAAACTTGTGCCCGCCCGCGCAAATGGCGCACCGCGGACTCGATCGAATCGGTCGTCATTCCATCGGAAAGAATGATGCGTTTTGCCTCTGGATCCCTGCCTCTTTGCTTCCACCAAGCAATCAATTCTTCTCCGGCTTGAATGGGCGGTTTGGAATCCGGCCGCGCCCCGACCCAATCGGCGGCCCAATCAGGCGCTGCTACAAGAAAATGCGCGCTCCCAAAAGTGTCGGGCAGAAGGATAAGAAGATCGCCGTCATAAAACTTCGCCCAATCCTCAAGAACTTTTATTGGCGCTTGGCGCAGATCATCATCGCAGTCCGCCAGCGCCGCATAGACCATGGGCAGCTCATGGGCATTGGTTCCGATTGCCGCAACTCCGAGGTCCATCGCGAATTTGACATTTGATGTGCCGATAAAACTTTGTTGAAGCTCTTCCCGTAACGTCTCAACACACCAGCGCTGCCACAAAACGCCATGCCGCCGGCGAGTCCCAAAATCGGAGATGGCGAGCGGCCCTTCCCTTGCAAGTGCCTGCAGCCGTTTCACTTTGTCCCAAAGTTTGGCGCTCGCACAGGCGTAAAGCATGTCAACTTCGGAAGGACTCATGCCTTTCATCTGTGCGCGGGCGAAAAGCTCGCTCAGGATCGCAAGCGCCGGGACTTCCCATAGCGTTGTTTCGCGCCAAAGCCCTGGAAAACGGAGTTCGAACTCGCCATTGCGCCAGGAAAGCTCGTAGGGCGGCAGCCGGAACGACGCGAGATAGTCCAGGAAACTGGGGTCGAACAATCCGGTCTTGCCATAAAAGCGCGTTGTTGCGAGCCAGTTCAGCTCATCCTTCTGAAACCGAAGGGCGCGCGCATGATCGAGCTCCGCGATGAGATCGTCTTCGGCGATGGTATCCGCGAGCCTTATCTCTGGAGACCGGTTCAAAACTGCAAAAGTGACATGCGTCTTGGGCTTAAACTGCCAAATCATTTGCAGCATGAGCAATTTATAGAAATCCGTATCGAGCATGCTCTGCACGACCCGCTTGCCCGGGAGCAAATGACTGAAGCCCTTATGGGTCTGGCCTGGAATCATGCGAATCGCGCGCAGCGCTTTGCGCGTAATACCCGAACTCGATGATGTGTCTGTGTGACCATCATCGTGCGCCCGCCAAAAGCCGTGCCGCAGCGGCCCGCGCCTCGTCGGTGATGGCCGCGCCCGCCAGCATGCGCGCGATCTCCTCGCGCCGGGCTTCCTCTCCGAGGGCCGAGACGCGCGTTGCGACTCGGTCCCCTTGCCCGACCAAATCTTTGACAATGCGGAAATGGCCACGGGCCCGGGCCGCAACTTGGGGCGCATGAGTCACGGCGAGCACTTGAACGCGGGAAGCCAGGCGCGCAAGCCGGTGGCCAATGGCATCGGCAACCGCGCCGCCCGCACCGGTGTCGATTTCATCAAAAACAAGTGTTGGCGCGGAACCGCGGTCGGCAAGCACCACCTTTAGAGCCAGCATGAAACGCGCAAGCTCGCCACCCGATGCAATCTTCATCAACGGGCCGGGATTCGTTCCTGGATTGGTCTGCACCCAAAATTCCACTTGGTCAAAGCCGTCCGGACCTTCCAGACCGATGCCAAACTCCGTTATAAATATTGCGCCGTCGAGTCTTAGGGGGCCAAGTTCCGCGCGCACTGCCGCGTCGAGTTGTGCGGCGGCATTCTTACGCGCCACGGACAGCGCGCGCGCCGCCGATTGATAAGCAGACTCCGCGGCCTCGACCTCGCGTGTAACCTGTTGCAGCCGGGACTCCCCGGCATCGAGCAGGGCAAGGTCTGCGGCAAATTTTTCGCTAAGTGCGGCAAGCTCGTCGACCGGCACGGTGTATTTACGGCCCGCGGCGCGCAACGCAAATAGCCGCTCCTCGATCCGTTCCAATTCACGCGGCTCAAATTCGGCGTCCCGCACCGCCTGATCCAAGGCCTGCCTCGCGAGATCGAGGGCATTTAATGCCGCGTCAAGCGCCTCGGCTGCGGGCGCAATCAGGCTCGGCGTCTGCGATTGCCGTCGCTGAAGCCGGCGCAATGCCGCGGATAGCGCAGGTATCGGCGAACGCTCGCCGGTTACCGCCGCTTGGACATCGTTAAGGTCGGCGGCAACCTTTTCGGCTTGCATCATGCCGGAGCGGCGCTCGGCGAGCGTATTCTCCTCGCCAGGCAGCGCGGCGAGCCCGGTCAATTCGGCAAAGGCATGGCGCAAGAAGTCGGCCTCGCCGCGCGCGGCGTCGAGCCGCGCTGCTTCGCGCGCACACACAGCCTTGAGCTCGCGCAGCCGCATAAAAGCATCGCGCACTTTCGTGGCCGAAGCGTTTAGGCCGCCGAAAGAATCGACCAGCTGGCGATGGGTGCTCGAATTTACCAGCGCCCGGTCATCGTGCTGTCCGTGAATTTCGACAAGCTCGCGCGCAATTGCCCGCAGCGCCTGCGTCGTGACGCGCTGATCGTTGACGAAGGCCCGGCTGCGGCCATCGGCCAATTGCAGACGCCGCAAAATAAGGCTGCCGCCGGTCTCTACATCTTGCGCCTTCGCCGCCGCGATCGCAGGGTGATCCGGCCTGAGTTCGAATGCCGCGCTGACCTGGCCTTGCTCGGCGCCATGGCGGACGAGGCCCGCCTCTCCCCTCGACCCGAGCGCCAGCGCAAATCCGTCCAAAAGTATGGATTTGCCGGCGCCCGTCTCGCCGGTCAGAATGGTTAGCCCGCGGTCGAAATCAAGATCGAGCTTGTCGATCAAAACAATGTCGCGGATGGACAGGTTTATGAGCATGGGAGCGAGGCGTCCGCCGGGCCAGATGAGGCGCCCTTGGAACGCTCTTGCGAAAAGAGTCTCGGCCTGTCAACCAGCGCGAGCTTTACCCGGACTGTTCGTATGAAACGAACAGATCTGGAACAACCCGCATTAGGCCCTCCGCGCAGGGCTGGTGCCGCCCAATCCACAAAACGGAGTTGTTGTCTCAGTTTAGAATTATTCCAAAAATGCTTCACGTGAAACATTTTGGTCCGATTCGAGGCCAAAACCTTACAAGCTTGGTGACAGTTTTGCGATGTATGATCGCGTAAGATCGCGCGATTTTTTGGTGCAATTTGGAGCGGGGCGGCGGACGGGTCTTGGTGGCTGAACTCGTTGCGGGAACGGGACCTCTATGTAAGATCTGCGAGCTTTGGGGCGGGTCTCTGCTGCGTCTTGCCGCATGGGGGCTCGCACACGGTTAAAGGACAATTTCTAGCCAGTGCAAGCGCCCGAGCTCGTCGCCCGCGACGAGGCGATTGTTTGATTGGGCCACCAAGCAATTGACCGGGGCATCGATCTCAAGCCGTGTTATCTCGCATTTGTTAGCTATGTCCCATAGTCGGATGGTCTTGTCGGCGGAGCCCGAAGCGAGAAGACCGTCCGCCAAAAGGCAGAGAGTGGTAACACCTCCTGAGTGGCCTTCGAGTCGGGCGGTCTCGGCGCCGTGCGAAACCTCCCACAGCCGAATGGTCCCGTCTCGGGAGCTCGAGGCGAGCCACCCGTCAGACAGCTGGCAGAGAGCCGTGACGCCACTCGAATGACCTTCGAGGCGGGCGGTCTCGGCGCCGCTCGCCAAGTCCCACAGTCGGATCGTGTCGTCCTCAGAACCCGAGGCGAGCCGCCCGTTAGGGATTAAACATAAACATGTCACAGGCTTCAAATGCCCCTTGAACTGAGCTGTTTGTGCGCCTGTCAGCACGTTCCACAGCCTAATCAAGTTGTCCCAGCCGGCCGAGGCAAGTCGTTCATCGGGCAACAAGCACAAGGCCCAAGCAGTTTTCCAATATGTGTTCAGCTGGGCTTTTTCAGCGCCTGTGTCGACATCCCATAGCCGTATCGTATCATCCCAAGAGCTCGAGGCGAGGCCACCTCCTGGGAACAAGCATAAAGCGAAGATTGCACCCACGTGACCCTCGAGCCGGCCTATTTCCGCGCCGCTTGCTGGGTCCCATAATCGGATCGTTTTGTCGGATGAGCCGGAGGCGAGCCTTCCACCCGGCAGCACACAGAGGGCAGAAACTGCATCAGAATGGCCGTTGAGGCAGGGGGATTTGGGGATTTGCGTCAGATTCCATAGCCGGATAGTGGCCTCTCTAGTAACCGACGCGAGCCGCCCGTCGGCCAAAAAACAGCGCACTGAGGAATTAAGTGACCAGATCCAGCGTACGACGTCAACACTCCCGGGCAGCGCCACGTGTGGCAGCTGAATGGGTGGCTCGACAGAGCCATAATAGATTGTCTCATGCGTAAAAGTTTTTTCTACATTCCAAATGATTGTTTTATACGTAACTTTTGAAACCAGCCGTCGATCCCCCAGAAGCCATAGCGCTGTGACACCACCTGAGTGAGTCTCGACCCGGGCCATCTCCGCGCCGGTCTCGATCTCCCACAACCGTATCGTAGCGTCCTCAGAACCCGAGACAAGACGCCCGTCCTCCAAAAGGCAGAGAGCGGTAACACCTCCTGAGTGGCCTTCGAGTCGGGCGGTCTCGGCGCCGTGCGAAACGTCCCACAGCCGAATCGTTTTATCGGAAGAACCTGAGGCGAGCTGACCGTGTGGCAGCGGGCAAAGAGCGGTGACACTACCCGAATGGCCCTCGAACCTAGAGGTCTCCGTAATGCGCGTGACATCCCACAGCCGGATTGTGCGGTCGTCGGAGCCCGATGCGAGCCGCCCGTCGGGCAGAAGGCAGAGAGCGTTGACAGTGCCCAAGTGGCCTTCGAGCCTGGCGATCTCGGCGCCAGGCGGAGTTAGGCTCGGACGCGATGTGATAATTGTTGGAGGCGAAAGGTTGCGACGAGCCTTATTCAAGAAGTCCGTCGCGGCGATGGCTTCGAAACCGAAAAGCCGGCCTAGAAGCTGCGGCAACACCTGGCGCGCATCGCGTGCGCAGATGCCTGCTGTCAGTTGCAACGTCTGTACAACAAGTTTTTGCGCTTCGCTATGGCCATATTCGGCATAATCGGAAACGAGCGCGGAGGGCATGCCGGTCGCTTCGAGTTTCGCTTTGAGCCAGGCCGGATCGAGCAGAAGCGCATCAAGCTTCTCGCGCTCCTGCGCCGCGGCCAGATGGTATGGCAGGTAGAGGTAAAAATAACGCCGGGTTAGGGCTTCAGTTGATGGTGATGTGCCGATGTTATCAAGTGCCGGCAGCAGGCGCTTGTGCAAAGCCAAAAGCCCATCCATTCCCTTTTGATCCTGGAGGAAGATCCGGACCGTATCATGGAGCCGCAGGATGCGTTGATTGAGATCGAGATTGAGAAGCAGGGAGAGATCGCGAAGCCTGCTCAATAAGTCTTCTGTATCGAAGTCATCGAGGCTGCCCGTTTCGGCCCACAGTCGCCCCGCGATGCCAATTGGGATGTCGGCATCTTCGGGGAAAATTCCGAGTTCGCCAAAACGCGCGCGCTCGGATTGATCCAGGAGGTCGAGGCTGACGCCGATCGTCTTGGCGACGGACCTAGTGCGGTCATCCTCATTGCGAGGATCGAAAGCGCCGAAGCCCTTCGCGTCGAGCCGCGCATTGGCGCCCAAAATAGCCATTGGCAACGGCTCATGGTTTCTCACGACACGGTCGCGCAAAAAGCCATTGACGATTTTTAGAAGCTGCGCCCATTCGCCAAGGCGTTCGGCCAGCTTGGTTAGCTTCAAACGTTCAACCGCGACCTCGTCCGATGGCAGGCCTTGGGCGAGCAATTGCAGCGCCTCGCTTTTCTGCATCGCATCGACAGGCTGGCGAATGGCGTCATCAGGCACAACGCTGTCGATGCGCGTGGTCACAAGCCGGGTGGCATTGGGGTCTCCTTGTAAGAATGGTCGCAGGTCCTGCTCACGCCAGGCATCGTCGACGATCATGAGGATGCGGCGGTCGCCGAGCGCCTCGCCAAGCGCAGAGGCGGCAGCGTTGACCGTCTCAAGGCCCGGCCGCTCACCTGTCAGCCTTGTGATGAGGTCGGAGAGGATCGACAAAAGGTTCCCGGGCTTCTCGCCGAGTTCGGCCAAAAGGATGCCGTCGAAATAAGCGTCCTGAATATCGGGGTCATGGGCTAGGGCCTTGGCGAGGGCGGTCTTGCCATAGCCTCCGGCTCCGCGCAGCGCCGCGGTGATGGCGACAGCATCGCCCTTAGCGTCGAGCAATTGCTTTTTCAGCGCATCAAATTCCTTGGGGCGTTCGACAAAATCGGCGGGAGGCTCGGGCGCCATTATCGCGACGCGCTTTTGGCGGCTGTCGTCCTGCAGGACGGGATCAGCGTTGTTCTGTGCTCGGGGAGATTGAGGTCGGTGAGCTGGCCGAGCCAGCGCGGCAATTTGCCTAGGTCTCCGAGGTCTGGCCCCTTGATCGGGCAAACCGTCTTGCCCTCCTGGCGTGCGAGGCGAATCTCACGCCTAACAACAGGGCTTCCCAGCGCCGCCGGCGTGACGATGAGGACAAAGTGTTGCAGCGCCTTGGATTTTAGCGCGTCTTCGATCTGACTCCACCAGTCGCGCCCGCCTTCGAGCGCGACGATGTCCTGCCAGACCGAGAGGTTTTGCGTCTCGAGGTCTTTCCGCAGTTTGGCGGCAAAATCCGCACCGTCCTTGCGAGAATAGGAAATAAAAGTTCGGCCCGGATGCTGGCCAAGCATGAGGAGTCCTCAAAAGCCTTGCTTCACTCTAAGCGTGTTTTGCGCGGCTGCAAGATCTTGAAGGCCCCTTTTGGAAGCAAAGGTCTACTCGAGCCGCTCGTTGCCCGTGGGCTCCAGATTTGTCTTGGCGCGCCCCTGACTCCGCTTCGCGCGAATTGACACGATGGCCCTTGCTCCCACTTTGGGAGCATGGTAGTTTACGCCATGCGGATTATCGCCCGGCGCACGCTACGGGAGTTTGTGGAAAAGCACGCCGGTCACAAAGATCAGCCCGCGCTGAAGGCGGCGCTCGATGCCTGGTTCGACGAAGTGCGCAAGGCCCATTGGGCGAGCGCCACCGATGTGAAGAGATTGTACCGGACGGCGAGTATCGTGACGGCCGAGCGGGTGGTCTTCAATATCAAGGGGAATGATTATCGCCTCGTGACCGCGATTGACTTCGAGAAGAGTATCGTCTGGATCAAGTGGATCGGCGCGCATAAGGATTATGATGAGATCGATGCGAGCGAGGTCAAGCATGACAGTTGAAGTGAAGCCCATTCGTTTGGAGGCAGATTACGCGGCCGCGCTCGCCGAGATCGAACGTCTGTGGGGGACGAAGGCCGGCACGCCCGAGGGCGACCGGCTCGATGTATTGGCCACGCTCGTCGATGCCTATGAGAGCGAACATTTCCAGCTAGATCCGCCCGATCCGATCGAGGCAATAAAATTTCGCATGGAACAGCAAGGGCTCACGCGGCGCGACCTCGAGGCCGTGCTTGGCACGCGGGCGCGCGTCGCCGAGGTCTTGAACCGCAAGCGCGATCTTTCAATCGCGATGATCCGCCGCCTGCATGCCGAGCTCGGTATCTCCGCCGAGGTGCTGATCCGCCCTGTGCGAAAGAACGCGGCTTGAGAAGTCAGTCCGAGCCGGCTCGCTCGCGAGGCAAGCGCCTATTCGAACCGCTCGTTGCCCTTGGGCTCGATATGCTGCTTGCAATTCATTTTCAGGCGAAGTTCTGAGAGGGTCCAATATAAGCGCTTGCGCGTGCGGCTCTGATTGCCGAGCGGGCGATGGTCTTTGAGGCAATGCCAGGGCGTGTATCGGAGATGATCGACGAATTCCCATTGTTTTGGGGAATCGAATTTTTGTTTTGGAATATGCAGGTCGGCGACGGGCACGCGCGGGGAAAGCTTTTCTGGCCAAAGAACGCCGGCATTTTCAATCGGCATGCGGAAAGGATCGGTTTGCACCTGGACGCGAATCTCGAAGTCGACATCCTTTTCGGCCAGCGTCTTGATCATATTGTCGCGCAGATAATTGTCCGGCACTTTTCCGAAAGGTAGGCCCGGAATGTCCTTAGGCACCTCGGTCTTTGGGTAGAATGAATATTGCATCGCCTGGCCCGGCCCAAGAAGGTAAGGCACGCAGCTGTAATAATATTGGCCAAGCGGATTATATTGCGTCTCGTTCCAAAGCCCTTGCATGAGAAAATCGAGAATGTGGGGCTGGCGGAAATTGAGGAAATAAAAGATCGGCAGCTCCCGCGTGCTCCAGGATTGCAAGGCCGCATTCGCGCGGCTGTCGGGGGTAACGAACGTGGGGGTGCAGACGCAAAGCAAATCCTGGGTGAATTTCTCGTCGGGTTGGTCGGGAGGCGGGAGCCTTTCGCCCTCGACTCCCATGAGCTTGACGGTCATGGAGCCAAAGCCGACGTCTTTGATGTCGGCGGGCACGTCCGGGCCGGGGCCCGAATAGCGAATCCAGGCGGGAAAGCTGCGCGCCTCGGCAAAAATGCCGCGGCGCATATGGCTTGGGACGTCCTTGCGTACGGTAAACGTGCCATGCACGAGACCATGGGTCTTGGTGTTGCCGCCCCGCTCGTAGCGCATCGGCTGAAAATGATTGTGCATCTGCGCCGCCATCTCGTCGATGATCTGCTGCGTCCATTTTTCTTCATCGGGCAACAGCTTTTCCTCGGCGAGACCGAGCCCATCATATTTGCGCTGCACATTGATCAGATATTGGAGGATTTTGGCGAGCGGCTCGCGGAGTTTCGCGTCGAACCACGGACGGAACCAAGGCTCGAAGCGCCGTTCGATATGCAGTCCGGATTCGAGCGCTCTGTGCAAAACTCTAAGCAGCATCATCGGCTGATCCCCCCTCAAATCGGCAGAAATGCCGCGGCCCGGCGGCGTTCTCTGTCTCAAGCGACTTGCGGCGCGGCGGGCCCGCAATTGTCGCATAACGATAGCACTCAAACGGGGAACGAGAAAGCCCAAAGGGTTGCCGACAAACGATTGGCGCGCCGCATCCCCAGAACTGGGGTCGCGGCGGATTTTTGGCTCCAAAGAGGCAGCGCGCTGAGGATTGCGGGAACGTCACGGGCTGACGGAACAAGTTAGACACTATTCGCCAGCGATAAAATGATGTAGCTTACACTTAAGCGCAAAGGCATGATTTATATTGCGGCGCAACAGGGGAGGAAGAGGCAATGGCGCGGCTTGGAGCAATTGGCGGCGGAACGGCCATTTTGGTTGCGATGATGCTTATTGCGGGTTGCGGCCGGTCTCCAACATCGAAATCCGAGCAGCCCGCTCCAGCCAAACCGGAGCAACCAGCGGTAGCCGAGTCAAAAAAACCCGCTGAGGCGCCGGCAACGGGGAACAACCCCGACGAGGCGCAGCAGGCAGGCCTGGATGCCAAGGACTTTCCGCAGTCGGACGATCCCTATTTTCAAGACATGGACAATGGGGTGAAGCTCAACGTGGACGAGATCAGGGGCCGCAATATGTGGCTCGTTTGGAGCGGCAATGACCGCATCTGGGATAAGTTCATACCATCGAGCCTCGGCACTTTCGATCCCCTCAAGATCGTGACCTCGCATCCGAGCCAGAACTATTGCGACGGGCCGTGCGATCGAGATTCACGCTGGCGCTGGCTTGGAGCGATCAACGAGCCCTGTTTCGATAAGCCGGCGGGGCCTGATCCGGAGCGCTTTGGTCTTTGGCTCGACGTGCGGCGCAAGGACTGCCCGCCCGATCCGTTCGAAAACGAGGAAAAATATCCTGGCGTGAAAATTGGCGCGCGCGGCCAGCCGATCGGCGGCGGCAAGATTTTGCCCGTCGGCTCCTATTTCGGCTATGCCTCGGGGATCCTCGGGCTGCGGCTCTTCCCGAATCCCGAATTCGATGCGGAGGCGGCGAAGAACTGGGATGCGGAAAAATATTATACCGACCCCAACTATTATAACGATCCGAAGCTCGTTCGGCCCTATCGAATCGGCATGGCCTGCGGCTTTTGTCACGTCGGCCCAAGCCCGATCCACCCGCCGGCCGATCCGACGCATCCGCAGTTTTCGGAGCTGAACTCGACCGTCGGCGCCCAATATCTCTGGATGGACCGGTTTTTCGCCTATGCGGCCGATTCGAAGAATTTTCTCTTCCAGCTACTCCATTCCTACCCGCCTGGAACGTTCGACACATCGCTCGAGTCGAGCGACTATATCGACAATCCGCGGACGATGAATGCGATCTATAATCTCGGCGCAAGGCTCAAAATCGCCGGCCCCAACGGGTGGGGCAAGGAGACGCTGAAGGGCGGCGAGCTCGGTAACGAACAGCTGCCCGGCACCTTCGACCGGCCGGACACGTCCTGGTCGCCACGGGTGCTGAAGGACGGCGCGGACTCCGTCGGCATACTTGGCGCGTTGAACCGCGTCTATGTGAACATCGGCACCTACAGCGAAGATTGGCTCACCCATTTCAATCCGTTTTTCGGCGGTAAACCAATCACACCTTTCCTGATCAAAAACGCCGAGGAAAATTCCGCCTATTGGCGCGCGACCGAGGCGGGCACCAAATACATGGCCGCATTCCTAGTAAAGGCCGGCCAGCCCGATTATCTCGAAGACGCTCCGGGAGGCAAGGCCTATTTGTCGAACGATCAGGCTCAACTCAAGCGCGGGAAAATCGTCTTTGCCGAGACTTGCGCAAGGTGCCATTCGAGCAAGCTGCCGGAGATCGCATGGAAGGCGCTCGATCCGTATGGCTGTTCCGGCCCCGATTATCTCAAATGTTTTAGGCGCTATTGGGACCTGACAAAGACCGGCGACTTCAAGGCGAAGATGCGGGACATCGTCTTGGACCGGGATTTTCTCAAGGACAATTACCTTTCGACCGACGCGCGCATTCCTGTCACGCTGCTTCGGACCAATGCCTGCAGCCCGCTTGGAACCAATGCGATCCGCGGCAACATTTGGGACAATTTTTCGTCTTCGACATATAAGGATCTGCCGTCTGTCGGAGAGATAACGGTTCAGGACCCGTTTACCGGAAAACCCTGGCACTACCCAATGCCGGGCGGCGGGCTCGGTTTCACCCGCGTGCCTTCGCTGGTCAGCGTTTGGTCGACCGCGCCTTTCCTTGTCAACAATCGGCTCGGGCCATTCGACCAAGATCCCTCGGTCGAGAGCCGGATGAATTCTTTCGATGCGTCGATCGAACAATTGCTGTGGCCCGAGAAACGCCGCACCGAGCCCGGACTGGAGGGATTCGTCGCGCGTACGACGGAGCAAAGCTGGGTCAAAATCCCCAAGCGCGACATTCCGGTGGAACTGTCGAACATCTTTAGCGATCTGCCGGAACTGGTCTCCCGCCAGCTGCAGGAGCCAATCTCCCGGCTATTCGACAAAGACGGGAATTTCGTACTTGGCCCCATCCCCAAGGGATTTCCGATCAATTTCGCGGCGAATTATCAGCCGCTGGTCGACATCGAAGGAATCGCCGCCAAAGCGGTACATTTGAAAAATTTTGCGGCCCTGCTGGAAAAAGTAGTCGCGAATCTGCCGCCGCCTGGCGCGGGCGCCAGCGACGAGGAACTGCTCGGCTGGCTGAAGAATCTGCGCGAGCCTTGGATAAAGCTCGTCAAATGCCCGGATTTCGTGGTCAACAAGGGTCACTATTTCGGCGCCGCGAAGTTCAACGAAACGGAGGGCTTGAGCGAAGATGAAAAATCCTTCGTCAAGGAGCCGGAGCCGGTCCTGAGCGACGACGACAAGCGTGCCTTGATCGCGTTCCTCAAGACTTTCTAGGGGTGCTTTTGCGGGCAGGTGAATGCTCGCCGAGGCGGGCTCAGGGGAGGAAGAGGCGATGGTGCGGTTAAGAGCAACTGTCAGTGGAGCGGCCATTCTAATTGCAATGTTGCTTGTTGCAGGTTGCAGCACCTCTCCAAATCTCGATGAGGCGCAGAAGGCCGGGCGGGAGGCCAAGAGTTTTCCGCAGGCCGACGAAGATTATTTCCACGACATGGACAATGGCGTGGATGGGCTGAAACTCAGCCCGGAAGAGATCAGGGGCCGCAATATGTGGCTCGTTTGGAGCGGAGGCAACGACCGGCAATGGGATGAACTCGCTAGGCATACTACCCTTGGTTATCATGACCTATTAAAAGTCGTAACGTCGCACCCGAGCCAGGATTATTGCGACTCTTATGGAAAGGACAAGGTGCCGTGCAACCGCGACACCCGCTGGATGTGGCTTGGCGCGGTCAACGAGCCCTGTTTCGATAAGCCCACGGGGCCCGATCCTGAGCGCTTCAATCTCTGGCTCGATGTGCGGCGCAAGGACTGCCCGCCTGATCCGTTTGAGAATGAGGCCAAATATCCTGGCGTGAAAATCGGCGCGCGGGGAAAATCAATCGGCGGCGGCAAAACTTTGCCTGTCGGGTCCTATTACGGCTATGCAACCGGCATCATGGGGCTGCGATTGTTCCCCAATCCCGATTTTGACGAGAAGGCCTATAAAGAATGGGATGCGGAAAAATATTACTCCGACCCTAATTACTACAATAATCCCAAGCTCGTGCGGCCCTACCGCGTCGGCATGTCCTGCGGCATGTGCCATGTGGGCCCAAGTCCGATCCATCCCCCGGCTGATCCTTCCAATCCGGAATTTTCAAATCTAAGTTCGACCGTGGGCGCGCAATATCTGTGGTTTGGCCGCTTGTTTGCCTATCGGGCCGATCTCAAGGATTTTGTGCATCAAGTGATGTACACTTACGCGCCCGGCACGACAGAGACGTCGCTCGTCTCAACCGATTACATTGATAATCCGCGCTCGAACAATGCAATCTATAATCTTGCCGCGCGGCTAGGCATTGCAAAACGCTGGGGTAAGGAGACGCTGAAAGGCGGCGAGCTCGACAACAGGCAGCCTTTCCCTGATTTGTTTGTCCTGCCTGATACGTCTTTCTCGCCGCGCGTGTTGAAAGATGGTGCCGATTCGGTCGGGATCGCCGGAGCGCTGAACCGCGTCTATGTGAACATCGGGCTCTATAGCGAAGATTGGTTCACCCATTTCAATCCCTCTGTGGGCGGCAAGGAGATCACGCCATTCCGCATCAAAAACGCCGAGGAAAACTCAGCCTATTGGCGGGCAACCGAAGCTGGTACACCAAACACTGCCAAATTTTTCTTAGCGGCAGGCAAGCCGGACCATCTGAAGGACGCGCCCGGCGGGGACAAATATCTGGCGGCTGACGAGGCAACACTGAAGCGCGGGAAAATCGTCTTCGCCGAGACCTGCGCGAGATGTCATTCGAGCAAACTGCCGGACATCGCGTGGAAGGCCATGCCTGACGGCTGTTCCGGTCAGGGCTATCTCAACTGCTTTATGAGCTATTGGGATTTGACCAAGACGGACAAATTCAAGGCGGAGATGCGGGATATCGTCTTGAAGCCGGATTTCCTCGAGAACAATTATCTCTCGACCGACGCGCGCATTCCTGTCACTTTGCTGCGGACGAACGCCTGCGCGCCGCTTGCAACCAATGCGATTGGCGGCAATATTTGGGATAATTTCTCGTCCTCGACCTATAAAACCTTGCCTTCGGTCGGGAAAATAACTGTTCAAGATCCGTTTACTGGAGAGCACTGGCACTATCCGATGCCAGGCGGCGGCCGCGGCTTTACCCGCGTGCCCTCGCTCGTCAGCGAATGGGCGAATGCTCCCTTCCTCATCAATAAGCGGATAGGCGAATTCGACCCGGATCCTTCGGTCGAGCACCGGATGAGCGCGTTCAGTGTGGCGATCGAGCAGTTGCTGTGGCCCGAAAAGCGCAAGCACGACGGAAATTTCGACGGCGAAATCCTGCGGACCACGGAGCGAAGCAAGGCCTTTATCCCGAAGCGTCAAATTCCGCCGGAGCTCGCAAGCATATTTGATCTGCCGGAGCCATATGCGACCGTCTTAAAGGAGCCAATCTCGCGACTTTTTGACAAGGATAAGGATTTTGAGATTGGTCCCTTTCCGAAAGGCTTCCCGATCTACCTCATCAACATTCAGCCGTTGGTTGACATCAAAGATGCCGGTGAAAAACTGGAACATGGGAAAAATGTCCTGGAGCTGTTGGCAGCGGTTAAATCGAATTTGCCCTGGCCCAGCAAGGACGCAAGCGACGAGGAAATGCTCGACTGGCTTGCAAAGCTGCGCGAGCCTCTGTTGAAACTCAGCAAATGCCCGGATTTCGTGGTCAACAGGGGCCACTATTTCGGCACGGCGAAGTTCAACGAGACGGAGGGCTTGAGCGAAGAGGAAAAATCGTTTGGCCAGGAGCCGGCGCTGAGCGGCGACGACAAGCATGCCTTGATTGAGTTCATCAAGACGTTTTAGGGACGCCCATGGAGAAAAAGGCGTGCCAACCAATCGAGTGCGATTATGCCGTCGTTGGTTCGGGCGCTGGGGGCGGCACGCTTGCCGCGAGACTCGCCGACGAGGGCTACCACGTCGTCTTGCTGGAAGCGGGCGGAGAGCCGGACGCGCCCGCCGACGGGATGCCGGAGGAATATGAGGTGCCCGGCTTCCATCCGCTTGCCTCAGAAAATCCGTCCATGAGCTGGAAATTCTTTGTCCGGCACTATGCGGACGACGAGCAGCAAAAGGCCGATCGCTGCAAGTGGGAGCCTGATCCTGCCACCCGCGAGCCCAGCGTCTTTTATCCCCGCGCCGCGACGCTCGGCGGCTGCACCGCGCATAATGCGATGATTTTCATGGCTCCGCATGAGTCCGATTGGGACGAGATCGCGCACATCACCGGCGATTGCTCATGGAGCGCGAAAAATATGCGCCGGTATTTGCGGCGGGTCGAGGACTGCCGCTACCCTCCCTTCCTGTGGCATTTTCTCGTCCGGCTTTGGCGCAAAGCGATAGGCCGGCTTTGCGGCAATGAGATAGGGAAGAAATACGCCCCATGGCTGTCGACAGAGCTGCCACTGCCGCGAGAAGTCGTTCCCGACCGGCGGCTGGTGAAACTAATCATCGAGACGATATCGTTCGTTTCCCGGAAAATGCGGCGCGAGCGGATGGCGGCCTGTCTTAAGCGGGCGCATCTGGAAAAGGCATGGGAGGGGCTGGAAGGCGCCTGGAAAAAACTCCGCTTTGGCTGGCGGCCCGCGGTCGAGAATTCGCCTTTGCGGTTCTTGTTTCTCGGGTTGCGCGAAATTGTCGGGGTGCTCGAAGGGATCGATCCCAACGGATGGAGCTGTTTGCGGCTGCGCGCAGCGGGGCCAATTTTCGTGCCGCTTGCGACTCGCCGCGGCCAGCGCGTGGGCACGCGCGAGCGGGTATTGGAAGTTGCAGATCGTGTTCCGCACCTGCTTCAGATTGAGTATGATGCCCTTGCAACAAGAGTTATATTCGATGAGGAACGCTGCACAGACGAGGGGCGCCGCGCGAAGGGAGTCAAATTTCTAAGGGGCGCGCGGCTCTATCGCGCACATGATGATCCCGCCGCGGCGGGTGGAGAAGAGGAAGAAGTCCACGCGAGGCGGGAGGTTATCCTCGCCGGCGGCGCCTTCAATACGCCGCAGCTTTTGATGCTTTCGGGTATCGGGCCGGAAGACGTCCTTGAAAGGCATGGCATAAGAGTGGAGGTGCCGCTTAAGGGTGTCGGGCAAAATCTTCAGGACCGCTACGAAGCCGGCGTTGTCTACCGGCTGGACAAAAACTGGGCGGCGCTCAAGGACGTGGAATACACGACCAGCGACCCGGCTTTCCAGAAATGGCGGGGCCGCCCGCTGTTCAGATTTTTGCCGGCGCGTTGGAAAAAACCTGCTTGCTGTCGCGGCATTTATACCTCGAATGGCGCCGCGGTTGCTTTCACCCGGCGCTCTTGTGCGAGCCTGCGCGATCCAGATCTGTTCTGCATGGCGCTGCTCGCCAAGTTCATCGGCTATCGCACCGGTTACTCCACCAAAGATGTCTGCAATCCGGAGCACCGCAACTATCTGACTTGGTGCATATTGAAGGCGCACACCATTAACCGCGCGGGCACCGTCACCTTGCGGACGCCTGATCCGCGAGACCCGCCCGCCATAAATTTCCACTATTTTCGGGAAGGCGACGACCTCGCGAACAAGGATCTCGACGCGGTGGTCCAAGGAATTGGCCTCGTGCGCGAGATTACCGCAAGCTTGAATGATCCCGGGCTTGTTGAAGTGCTGCCGGGCGATCGCAAGAGGAGCCCTGAAAAGCTCGCCAAATATGTGCGCGATACCGCCTGGGGCCATCACGCGTCCTGCACTTGTCCGATCGGCCCGCCGCGGCTCGGCGGCGTTCTCTCGACCGACTTCAAGGTTCACGGGACAAAGGGGCTGCGCGTCGTCGATGCCTCGGTGTTCCCGCGCATCCCGGGATTGTTCATCGTGAGCGCGGTTTATATGATCGCCGAAAAGGCCGCCGATGTCATTTTGGCAGAAGCCAGGGGAGCTCCGGGAGTTCCGTAAACCGGCTTTGGCCGTCGCGGTGCTGGCCGCCGCAGTAAATAGTGCTAGAAGCGCGCAAAGAATTGTGCAATTCTCGCATCTTGTATTCTGACAACAGGGCCCCGGCGAATCAACCGCCATGGCCTATCACAAGGGGGAAACGCGATGGCCTATGATGTTCCTCAATTGCTGCAAATGACCCAAAAAGAGCTGGACGATTTGTTCAGCGCTGCGGAATCGGGGCCCATTCCGGATGGCGAAGCCGATGGCGCAGCGATCATTAAACCTGGCACGCCTCTTTCCGCCGAAATCGAAAAATTCCTCCATATCTTTATCTGGAAGGGGAAGATTTTCGATTCTAAGGCAGGGCATCTGGTCAACCGCATCGGCCTTTTGGACGTCCCGTTGATTGCTGCGAATGTCTATAAGGCGCCGAGCTGGCTCGACGGCAAGGAATGCATCGTCCTTGATTATTCGAAATCGTCATTTGTTGCGCAGCATATCCGCGACGAGATCCGGCTGATTTCGCCGAATTTTTATCTCGGCAAAGTCTATTGGGACAGGAAGCGTCTGTTCGATTTCTCGCTTAAATTCTAGCGCACCGTTGTTCGGCCGGCAAAAGTGACCCCGCAGTCGACATTCACGGTTATAGCGCCGGTCCCCCGCGAGCGCGTAGCTGCGCTGCGTTCCTTTCTCCGGACCATGAACAGAATGAACATGCCGGGGAGTGCCGATCCGGCAAATGAGCTCATGCCTTTTTGCAAATTCCATACCCTGCATTTCGCGCGCTTCGTCATTCTTGAGGATCATACGCTCGACGATCTTGAGCCCTTCGGGGCGCAGTTTCCTGATGCCCCGGTCTATCTCGCCTTTTTTGGCGATTGCGACGGTTCGCCCGGCATGCTTCTTGCCGATTTTGCAGATCGCGCCGGGGCTGGCCTGCGCCAGATCTTTTCTTATTGCGAGGGGTTCGATCCAAATAGCGATCTCTTGCAATGGATGCGGGCACATACGGTGAGACCTTCTGTCACTTACTTCAATTGCCTTGGCCGCACGGTGCGCCAGATCCGTGAGGAAGCGGCGCTTGCCGCGGCGTTGCACAGCTACCTCGCAGGGCATATCAACGCAGAGCCGGAAGATTCCGGCACTGCGCCGAAGTCCCGGCGTCTCGGGAACGAGCCTCATAAGCTGCGTGCAGCGCTTATTTGCGACGTGAAGGAAAAAGGACCCGCTTTGACGCCTCCTGCGCCGACGCCCCTCTTTTGGTATCTCTGCCACCGGCTACCTTACCATTTGGCCGTGGTGCTTATCGTCATTCTCGTCTTGGTGCCGCTGGTTACGCTGTCTCCCGGCCCGGCGCTTAAGGTCTATGCCGTGGACCTTCTCATCATTGCCGCGGCGCTTGCCTTCTTTTTTGTGCATTTGCGCCGCCATGAAACCGGGGATCCGGAAGTTTTAACGCTGGTCACCAACGCCCATTTGCAGGCGCTCGGGGAGATCGATGATTATGACGTGACCAATCAATACAGCGTTATGGGCTCGCTCCGGCCGGGGCTATTCGCGCGATGGACGACGTCTGTTGCGTGGTGGCTTCTGGATGTTTCGGCCCCGGTTCTTTATCCTTGCGGCAATCTGGGGAGGATCAAGACGATTCATTCCGCACGCTGGGTTTTCCTTGACGGCAAACGCAGAGCTCTTTTCGCCAGCAACTACGATGGAAGCGACGAAGCCTATATGGATGATTTCGTCAACAAGGTTTTCTTTGGGCTCAATCTCGCGTTCAGCCAAGCGGCCCAATATCCGCGGACGAAATTTTTACTTTGCGAAGGAGCCCATCGCGAGCAAGAGTTCAAAAACACCCAAACCCGCCACTCGCTGCCGACCGAGGTCTGGTACAAGGCCTATCCCGGATTGGCTCTCGTCGACATCGCGCGAAACACGCGCATTCGGCAAGGGCTTCAGCGCGAAAAAATGACCGAAGCCGAAATCCGGCGATGGCTTTCTGAAATATAGGGCGCGCCATGTCTCGTGCCGTAAGCGAATATGACGACATCCAGGCCATTCTCCATACCGGGTTTGGCTCGCTTGAGGAAGCAAGCTTTCTCCTGCTGCGGATACGGATGACCCACGTGAGCGAGGCAAAAGCTTGGCTCGCCGCTGTCGCCAGAGAGCCCGGCACGGAAGAACTCTCCTACCATGTGAATCACGCGCATCGACGCAAGGGGGAGCATCACAAACGTGCGCTGCAGATTGCGTTCACGTCGCGGGGGCTTTCGAAGCTTGGGGTGCCTGCGGATTGTTTCCCGGAAGATTCCAATGAAGGGCCGGCAAGCGACCGGATTCATACATTTTCCCGCGAATTCTATCTCGGAATGGCGGGCGAGAAAGCCGAGAAACTTGGGCGTCCGCGCCGCCTTGGCGATATTGGCAAAAACGCGCCCTGCGCATGGGAATGGGGCAGGCCAGCGACACACTTGCCCAAAAGCGGCTTCCATGAATGGGACGGGGGTGAGCACACGGAGGTCTTTCCCGATGCGCTCCTTTTGCTCTACGCCGGCCAAGGCCACCTCGCCGCGTTCCAGCAGATTGTCATGGCCGACATTGCGCTCGGGTTCGACGTCATTCGTATTCTTCAAGCGGCCGATGCCCCCATCGCCGAGCAAGAAAGCAAGTTACGGCGCGAGCCTTTTGGCTTCATGGATGGAATAAGCCAGCCGGCGATTGATTGGGACGGGGCACGAAAACCCGGGACCCGGGCCGATCTCGAATACGGCAATCTGATCTCCGTTGGCGAGTTTTTGCTGGGCTATGAGAATGAATACGGGCAATATACAAGGCGGCCCTTGGTCGATCCGGGGCTCGACCCCCAAAACATCCTTCCGCCGGCCGAGGATTTTCCGCAAAAGCGCGATCTCGGGCGCAATGGCACCTATCTCGTGTTCCGGCACCTCGAGCAGGATGTCCATCGCTTCTGGCAATTCGTAAACAAGCAGTCACCCGCAGATGGCGGTATCGGTTTGGCCGAGGCGATGGTTGGCCGTAGTTATTCCACCGGCGATCCGCTCGTTCCGGTATCTTTAGCTCCCATTCGCGGTGTCGGTCCGAAGGCCGATGATCTCCACCTGAATAATTTTACCTTTGGCGCCGACCCCGATGGGCTTGCCTGTCCATTCGGCGCTCATATCCGCCGCGCGAACCCCCGCAATAGCGATATGCGGGGGGGACCGGGCCAAGGCCTCATATCCTGGCTTTTGCAAACGCTCGGGCTCAAACAAGGCGGACCGCGCGAAGACTTGCTCTCCTCGAGCCGGTTGCACCGGATCATCCGGCGCGGGCGCCCCTATGGCGCCCTCGTCGACCGCGAGGAAGCGTTGAAAGGCGAGGAGCCAGGATTTTCGAGCGGAATCTACTTCCTCGTCCTCAACGCCAATATTTCGCGGCAGTTCGAATTCATCCAGACCGCGTGGATTGTCAGCAGCAAGTTCGACGGGCTTGACCGCGAATCCGACCCGTTGCTCGGAAACCGGGAACCTACGCCCTTCGACCAACCTACGAATGAATTTAGCCTGCCGCGGGCGTCCGGGCTCACCAAAAGGCTACGCGGCGTGCCGCAATTCATCACCGTGCGCGGCGGCGCCTATTTCTTTCTGCCAGGTATCCGGGCCTTGCGCTTCATTGCGCGGCTGAAAGCGCCGGGCTGAGGCGGCGGCGTCCTCGCAAAACCGTCTTTTCTGGCACCTGCCGGAGGATGTCGATTGCAGATTATGCCGTGGCGCCGGCGTCTACGGTTAATAACGTTCCGGTGATGTTGCGCCCGGAATCGCCAAGCAGATAACCGACCGCGTTCGCCACATCCTCCACCTCGGCCAGACGCGCGAGCGCGGCGCGGCGCATCACCTTGGCATGATCTTCCTCGTTGAGGCTAGAGGTCATGTCGGTTGTCATAAAGCCCGGCGCAATGGCGTTAACAGTAATGCCGAGCCGTCCGACATCGCGCGCCAACGACTTCGTAAAGCCGATCATCGCGGCCTTCGTTGCGCCATAGACCGAAAGACCCCTATAGCCTGCCGAGCCGACAATCGAAGAAATGTTTATAACCCGCCCGCTCCCCGCCGCCATCATATTGCGAACGGCATATTTGGTGAGGATCATCGGCGCCGCGACGTTGACGCGCAACAATTCCTCGATCTGGGAATTGTGCATGGTCGCCAGCAACCCGCCTGTTCCGATCGCTGCGTTATTGATCAAGCCATAGGGCGCGCCGAACTCTTTCTTCAGGCGGACGACAAGATCAGGGATCGAATCGAGCTCAGCGAAATCGAATGCAACGAAGGCAATCGCGTCTGCGCGTTCTGCATTTCCACGTCCTATTTCATCGTGCAGTTGCTCGCTCTCGCGCCGCGCGATCGCGATGACGCGATAACCATTGGCGGCCAGATGTTTGACAATGGCAAGGCCAACGCCGCGGCTGCCGCCGGTGACGATAACGTTACGCATGATCGCGCGCCAGTTTTCCGCTGGCGATGACCTCGAGCGAGTCGGTGAAATCGATCATGGCCGGGACCTTGTAGCTCTCGAGCTGCTCCCGGCAGGCCGCAAGTATTTCATTGCGAAGTGCAAGGTGCCGCGCAGGCAAATCCGTTTCGTCAACGCAACCTTTTAGCACGACGCGCGCGGTGATGATGTTGCCTATGATCGGATTGTGCCGCGCCGTGACGAGAGACATACGCACGTCCGAATGCAGATTGATGACGTTCTCGACCTCTTCCGGATGCACCTTCAATCCGCCAATATTGATCACGCCTGCGCGCCGGCCCCTAAAATAGTAACGCGCGCCCCGCAATTCGACCAGGTCGTCGGTATCGACAAAACCATCTTTATCGTGGAGCCGGATGTCGTTGCAGCCGACATAACGCGTTGCGGTGCGTTTGGACCGGATGCGCAGGGACCCCTCCTCGACGCGCATTTCGACCTCGCCGTTCCCGCCAACATAGGACAGCGGGAAACCTTCGAGCCCATCCGTGACCTCAAAGGCAACGCCGGCTTCCGTCGATGCGAAGGCATGCCCAATGCGGGCATCAGGGTAAGCGTCACGCAGACTATCGAGAACTGCGCGATCGGCGATTTCGCCAGAAAGCCGCACATATTCGAGAGCAAGACTGTTCGCATGCGGTGTCATCAGGAGCCTGCGCCAATGCGAGGGGGTTCCCGACATGTGGGTGACGCCCGCGGCGCGGCAACGCGAAAGATAGTCAGGCAGGGGCTCATCCGGATCGGAGAGAACGAGCGCCGCTTCGCCGGTGATCGCGCGCAAAAAAATCTGCAGGCCGCCATAGCGGCGGATATCGTAAAAGGTTGCCCAGACGATGGGGCGCTCGCGAACCGGTGCTTTGGCAATCGCACCGAGCAGACCCTCAAGATTATGCGCAACAAGTTTTGGCGCGCCGGTTGTGCCGGAAGTGGGCATAATCCATTCCGTGCGTTGGGGAGGAGTGCTTATGCCGTCATTCTCTTGAGTCAGCGGCAAACACTTAAAGTGTGGCAAATGCGTCCCGAACTCCTGGGTTCGTTCATCACAAACGATCGCATCGATTTTTGCCAGTTTGATTACGGATTCCAAGCGATGGGGTGTGAAATCTGGCGGGCAAATAACAAGCCGCGACGCTACGCCATCGAGTTCGATGAGCGCCAGCGCGCTCGCCAGTTGCGCCTTTGCCGCGATCAACACGGATTTGCCAGAAAGCTCCTGCCGCCGGCCAGAAAAGACCGTACCCTTCAAGATCTGGGCAAAACCAACCGTGCGACCGGCATCTTGCAAAGACGCGCCGCGCGCCGTCCGCGATGCAGCCATATGGGCGCGCAGTGAAGGCAAGTCAGCGAGAGCCATGTTCGTAGAGCCTGACGAAATCACCGAGCGTTACCGGAAAATACACATCTTCTAACGCGGTAAACGGATCGTTCCCGAGTTCGTCTTCGAGCCTGGCGACGATGATCGCGAAACACAAAGAGTCGAGCCCCGAATCCAACAGTACAAGGTCGTCGTCGAGAGGCGCTAGTTTTTTCTTCAGTTCCGCCGCAACTTGTTGGAACTGCGAGAGTATCGTTGAACGTATAGAGTTCACTGCGTGGTCCTCTTTATTGCTGGCGCTGTTTCAATGCATTGCGCCGGATATCGGTAAGCGTTGCTGCCGGCGTAATCCTATCCGGATCGATCTTGACGTGAATGATTGCCGGTTGCTTCGAGCAGCGTGCCGCCTCGAAGGCCGCCGCAAAATCCCGCGTTCGTTCGACCATCGCGCCGAAGCCGCCGAAGGCGCGCGCATAGGCTGCAAAATCGGGATTTTGTAAGCCGGTTCCGATCACGCGTCCCGGAAAATGGCGCTCTTGGTGCATCCGGATCGTACCGTAGCTCGCGTTGTCGAAGACGATCACGATAATCGGCAGGCCATATTGCACGGCAGTTGCGAATTCCTGTCCGTTCATCAGAAAATCGCCATCGCCGTTCATTGAAATGACGGTTCGATCCGGATAGAGCCGCTGCATCGCGACCGCCGCCGGAACGCCATAACCCATGCTAGCGGAGGTTGGAGCTATGTGCGTTCCGAAGTGGCGAAACCGGAAGTAGCGATGAATCCAGGAGGCGTAATTGCCGGCGCCGTTGCAGACGATCGCTTTCGGCGGGCAATTGTCGCGCAGCCAGATCATGACCTCTGCAAGATCGACGTCGGCCGAGGGCGTAACGGTCGAAGAGAATGAAAGATAATCGTCGTGCGCGGCTTTTGTCTGCTCATGCCAGGGGATCGCCGCTGGCGCGCGCAGTTCCTTTAGCGCCGCTGCAAAAGGCCGCGGCGAGGCGTGGATGGCAAGATCCGGCGCATAGACCCGTCCGATCTCCTCGGCATGCGGATAAACATGCACAAAGGTCATCCGCGGAATCGGAATGTCGAGCAACCGGTAGCCCTGCGATGGAATTTCTCCGAGCCGCCCCCCGACAAGAACGATGAGATCGCTGTCCTTTACCCGTTGCACGAGTTTGGGATTGGCATTCAGTCCGAGATCGCCGGCGTAACAGAGGTGCAGGGCATCGAATAGCGGCAACCGGCGATAGCTCGTGGCAACGGGCATATCGAATGCCTGGGCGAAGTCTTGCAACGCTCGGCTCGATTCCTCGTCCCAACGTGTGCCGCCCAGAATAAAAATCGGGCGTTTGGCCTCCTCGATCAAGGAGCCAAGCTGGCGCATATTGTCCGCGCCGGGATATGTCTCCACGGTGCAATAACCCGGTGCGCTTACGCAGGGCACAGATTCTTGGAGCATGTCCTGCGGCAAGGAAAGAACGACGGGACCCGGACGTCCCGAGCGGGCGGTGCGAAAGGCGCGGGAGACAAATTCAACCATCCGCGACGAGTCATCGATTTCAGCCGTCCATTTCGTTTGCCCGCCGAACATGGCGCGATAATCGACCTCTTGAAAAGCGCCGCGCTCCCTGAGGGAGCGCTCGATCTGGCCGACAAATAAGATCAGCGGCGTCGAATCGTGCTGCGCGATATGAACGCCAGGAAAAGCGTTCGCCGCGCCGGGGCCGCGGGTGACGAAACATATGCCTGGCTTGCCTGTTGCCTTGCCATAGGCATCCGCCATCATGGCGGCGCCTGCTTCGTTACGGCAAACCGTAAGCTGCAATTTTCTTTCGAAAACGGCATCGAGAACCGAAAGAAAACTTTCGCCTGGAACGCAAAAGACATGGTCGATGCCATTGACGATCAATTGATCGACCAAGGCTTGCGCTGCTGTTGTTTTGAGAAGCGTCGGTTCCATGCCTTTACTTTGCTTGCTTAGGCCTTTTTGCCACATTGGGAAGGGTCAAAAATCGAACAACACGCCTTCCGAAGTAAGGTCGCCGATGCGCGGCCTTTCAGGTCCCTTAAAATATCTGCGCCCGCGATCACGAAAATATATTCCCGCCAGTCCAGGCAACGCGCGCTTAGGAATGAGTGCATAGGATGCGCGCTGGCGGCGCGCTCGGCGCGTCATGTGCGAATTCCCAATAGAGCGCCCGCGCCATTTTGTAGACGGGACCTTGCGGCAGAGGCCGCTCGTCGATACGTGTCACCGGTGCGACCTTTTGAAAATTGCCGGTAGAGAAAATCTCGTCCGCGCGTTTGAAATCGCCGTAGCTCAAAGTTGTTTCAACGACGCTCACGCCCGCGCCGCGCAGAAGACCGATGACACGCTGACGCGTTACGCCGTCGAGGAAGGTTCCATTTGGCACTGGTGTGAAGACGACGCCATCCTTGATCATGAAAGCGTTGGCGTTAGCGAATTCCGCGACATTGCCAAGCATGTCGAGCATCAGGCAATTGTCGTATCCCCGCTTTGCCGCCTCAATTAAAGCGCGCGAACCATTTGCATAATGGCAACTCGCCTTCGCACGGCAAGGTGCCGTCTCTTCCGTCGGACGCCGGAAGGGCGATAAGGTAATGGGACCGCCCCGGGGCTCCGGCATCGGAGCTTCATAGATCGTGAGGCACCAGTTGGTCGAAGACGGATCAAACCTTACGCCGCCACCCGATCCTTCTTCGGCCCAATACATGGGCCGGATATAGAGTTGCGCATCGTGGGGAAAGCGCCGCAATCCAGCTTCTACAAGGTCCAGCCACTCGCCCTCCGTCACCACAGGATCAAGGAGCATATAGGCAGCAGACCGATTGACGCGCCGCAAATGGAGATCAAGATCCGGCGTCACGCCTTCGAAAGCCCGCGCACCGTCAAACACCATCGACCCAAGCCAGGCGCCATGCGTGCGCGGTCCCAGAATCGCCTCATTACCCTCTCGCCAAGAACCGTCGAAGAAGGTCCAAGTTTGCGAAACATTGCGGGGCGCAGCAGCGGAAACGGTCATCGCATCCTCGGCGAGGGCAGTACCATGGAGCCATATTTAGCGGTTGGGATCCGAGACAACAGAGTGCTCGTTCCCGGTTAAAAATTCGATCGCACCAACGATGCTCATGCCGTTCATCCAAAAGCTCCCGAAGGCTACGGCGCCGTGGATGGCTCGTGTACTCAGCTCTAGTGGAACTCAAGCGCTTCCCGGACCTTAGCCGGCCAAATCGACGTTTCGAGACCATGTATCGCAAACAGCGCGACCGCGAGACGGTCTATACCGAAGGCGGCGCAACCTGTATGCGCGGCATTGCCATCTGCGTCGCTGAGGCCCCATGTCATGCCAAAATAGTCGCGATGATAATTGAAGCTCATGCAAGCCGTCGGCTGCTCGTCCGAACGCACCGGGATCAAAAGCTCGTATTTGAGCGCCTGATCGATTTGATTAGCTGCTAACAATTGTCCCGTGCGTCCAAAGAAAGGGTCGCTCGCAAAATCTATCCTGTGCGGCAGGCGAAGCTGGTCTGCTATTCCTTTGGCGCGCTCGATCCAATTTTGCCGGAAGCCGACGACCTCGTCCGGTGTTCCGATACGGACATATTCGCGCATCCGGAAGGATTGCATCCTGTCGATATGCCGCGACGGCTCATGACGAAAGCAATCGGCGGCGACGTCGAACACATAGCCGTTCGCCGGCACGGGGCCCCGGGAAGCCGCGATCGGATAGACAGGGTAGCAGGCGGCCGGAGTGAGCACGAGATCCGCGGATGTCGCCTCGCGCGTCCAGTCGCCGCCCTTTTTGGCGCGATCGACAGCCGACAGAATGTCCTTTTCCTGGCCGTGCAGGCAACATACGCAACCGAGCAGCTGCGGAAAGCTGTTGAGATAACCCGAGGTCTCGAGTTGACTGCGGCTCATCAATGGAGGAAAGCGGAATACTTCCGCCTCGTACGGCCGATGCCGCGTCAACAGGCGCTGCAAGCCGTCGATCACGTCTTCGTAGCGCCCCGTGCGGGCAAGGACACCGTCCACGCCAAGCGGACGAAAGAGCGACTCAAGGATCGCAGTTTCCTTATCCTTTGCATTTAACGAGCCTCTGACTGCGATACTCATGTCACAGGGCATCCTTTCGATCCTTCGTGACTCGCGAAATTCATCGCCGCCCCAACCGCTCCGGCACGCCGCCAACCAGAGCTGCCGGCGCGACGTTGGTGAGAATGCGATTATTGTTAATCATGATGGACGAGGACAGTATGTCCCGTAAGCAGCGGCCGATCGTGAATTCGCTATCGTTGCGATAGCCCGCGATACCGCATGCATTGAAGGCTTGCATCACGGTAGAGATAGACAATTCGGACGCGCTTACCTTGAGGAGATTCAGCGATGTCTGGAACCCGACATCCTCCAAAGCATTCGCATCGCCGGCACGCCGGGCAAAATCGGCGAGCGCCGAGTCAAGGAGATTGCACAGCGTCATTAAGGATAGCGACGCCTGCGTCGCGATGGGGGCGCCCGGCGGCAGCGTTCCCTTTGCGGCGCGCGCAACCGTTCTGACGAACATCTGTGCACGTTCCACGGCGCCGGCGGCAACGCCGGCCCAGCATGCTCCCCAAAGCAAATGCGTGACCGGCACCATCGTGTGGCGATGAATTCGCTCGTAAGGTTCGCTCAGGACCTGCTCGCGGTCTGCTGCCGCCTCGAGTTGAAATCCCTCGCTGCAAGTTCCGCGCATACCAAGCGCGTCCCACGTCCCGGTGCGCTCCAGCCGATAGTCATTCTTAAAGAACAAGGCCAGCACTTGGTCGGTCGGAACAGAATCCTCTGACTTGCGCGCAGTCGAAACGATCGCGTCTGCATCCCTGCCGTAGGATATGACCGTCGCGGCACGGCTTAAAGAAATGCGATCGCCGCTCCAGACGATCGGCGATGTGCTTGAACGCAGATTCGCGCCGCTCTGGCCTTCGGTTGTCGAAGACGCGATCAGTATCTGCTCTTTACCAATTTTACGTATATAGCTATCAAACTTCGAACTCTTGTTGGCGTGACGGACGATGCACGCGACGCTTGCCTGATGCATGGCGAATATCATGGCGGTCGACGAACATACGCGTCCGAGCGCGTAGCATATCTGCGCAACGTCGGAGATGGCTGCGGCTTCGCCCCCGCAATCCCGAGGCAGGAGAAGTCCGAGAAGCCGCTGCGCGCGCAATTCGTCGAAAGCCTCTTTCGGAAAACGCCCGTCGCGATCGGTAATTTCGGCATTGCGCTTGGCCACGGCTACCGCGGCGTTGGTTCGCGCCTGCAGATCATCTGGCGTGGCGGCACCGATAGAAGCGCGGGTAATATTTTCGTCCGCGCATCGTGTCGTCGTTTGTTGACCGGGAACTGCCATAATATGCCTCGTTCAATGAAAATAGGTTCGATCTTCCCTGAGTATAAAATAACTCTTCGTGCGTTGATATTAAAGAATATTGGAATAACTTAAGTCTATTTATAAATAAACGTCACATTTCATTGGGAGACTGACCAATGATTCCATGGTTGCCACGATTCCGTGCTGCCGTCCATATGTTTTGTGTGCCTGCGCAATCGATCCGGAAGAGGAGAGCGGCAATAAGCCAAAAGCGGTCGCATATCCCTGAATATTCCCGGCCTCACGGCGTCAGTTCCATCACCAGCCGCTCGATACCCATGATAGAACGAAAATGCGCGGGATTGAGGTTCGTGCCCGGAACCGTCACGTCGAATTCCGCCTCGACCGCGAGCAAGAGGTTAACCATGTCCATCGATGTAAGGCCCAATTGCACGAGATTCTCATCCGGCGCGATAACGCGATCGGTCGAGACGCTCGTAACGAATGTGCGAACGATAGTTTCGATGCGTTGTTGAGCGGTACGATTGGGAATGTCCATCATTGATGTTGACCTCGATGCAAATGGTCCGTTAACCTCAGTGCCGCGAATGACGAGCAAATGTCGTCCACAAGAGCGAAAGATAGTTGAATGAAAAATCGCCGAGCCGGTTTCATTTCACCACACCTTGCGAGGCTGTGCGGTTCTTCTCCCGCGCGACAACGTCCAGCCAGTTGCGATAGAGTTGCGCCGCATGGTCAGACCATCGCAAGTCCAAAATTTCGCCGAACAAAATCTCATTTAACGCAGCCTCACATCCGGAATATCCCTGTGCGAGTGCGCGCTCTTTCACACTTTCGAGGCGGGATTGGGTTCGTGGAGAAAAATAATTATCCGGAATTTGCGGATATGTATCCCGCTCGCCATTGAGAAACCGGATGACGTCGCGGCGGTACTCCCGCGATAATGTGTCCGCGTTATATTCCGGGTGTCCTTGCAGGAACATGAAGTAACTCGGTTCGCGGCGCCAAAATGTATCTACGCCGGCAGACTCGGACCACGCGGAGACATTGTATCCGCATCGCTCGAGATCGTCGCGAGAGATCCCGTTGTAGCGCGAATGCGGCACCAAAACTTGCGGCCCCGCTCTGCGCATCGACCAGTCGCCGCCATTTGTTTTGAAGGAATAGATGCCGCTGAATTTCTTCGTGGCCTTCCGGCGCGCGATACCATCGAGGTACTGGACGACGGCATGCGCCGCGAGACATGACCAGATGCTCGCGAAGGTATGACCGCGCGCCCAATCGACCAAACGCGCGAACTCCGCCCAATAGGGCTCGTCCGTCAATGACGCCGCACGCGGCTCGGTCCCTGTTACAATCAGCGCATCGGCGCCGCGCAAATAGAGCCCGTCAATATCATCGTGTGTTTGCAGGAGATAGCGGCGAATCTCGTCGCCGCGCGGCACGCCGGGAAGCGTATAGCACTGCAACCGGACCGGCAGTTCGCCAGCTCCAGCCTCGATGAGCCGCGTGAATTGCTCCTCGGTTGCCTTCACCGCCTGATCAGGCATATTGTTGACGAACGCAATGTCGATAGCGTCGTTGTGCGTGTCCGAAAGCACGGTATCGATCGCGTGCAACGAGGCACCATCTGCGCCAATAACGGTTTGACGGTTAGCGCTTGGTTGCATCGCACTTCTGCCGTTCGTTCGCCAACGCGGGCGTAGAAGAAACGCCTTTCGCCCGTGCAACCCCATGACCCAGGGCTTGATCGAGATCTTCGATAATGTCGTCGATGTGCTCGATACCAACGCTGAGCCTAATCATCTCTGGAGCCACGCCCGCCTTCGCCTGTTCTTGCGGAGACATTTGACGATGGGTCGTCGAGGCGGGATGGCAGGCAAGCGACTTGACGTCGCCGATATTGACCAGGCGCTTGAACAGTTTGAGCGAATCGTAAAATTTCTTGCCGGCAGAAAGCCCACCCTTGATGCCGAATGTCAGCAAAGACGTTGCCCGCCCGCCGGTGTATTTCTTCGCGAGCAGATGGTAGGGATTATCGGTGAAGCCGGCATAATTCACCCAATCGACTCGCTTGTCGGCGCGAAGGAATTCGGCGACATTGCGCGCATTTTCCACATGGCGCTCAATGCGAAGCGCAAGCGTTTCGAGGCCTTGCAGGATAAGAAACGCATTGAAAGGCGCGAGCACGGCCCCTGTTGTGCGCTGATAGACGCTGCGCGCCCGGGCGATGTATGCGCTCCGGCCAAAATGATCGACATAGACGAGCCCGTTATAGGAGTCGTCCGGCACGTTGAACATTGGAAACAGCGCGGCATGATCTTTCCAAGGGAACGAACCGCTGTCGACGATCATCCCGCCAAGGGTCGTGCCATGACCGCCCATGAATTTCGTCAGAGAATGGACAACGATGTCTGCGCCATGTTCGATCGGGCGCAGCAATATGGGCGTCGCAACGGTATTGTCGACGATAAGCGGAAGGTGATTGGCATGGGCAACATCCGCGAGCAATGCGATGTCGCAGATATTGCCTGCCGGATTTCCGATGCTCTCACAAAACACGGCCCGCGTGTTCGCGTCGATCGCGGCTGCGATGTCCTCCGGTTTTTCGCTGGCCGCGAAGCGTACGCCGATGCCCTGCCTTGGCAGGATATGAGCGAGCAAAGTGTGGGTCGTGCCGTAAAGTTGCGGGGCGGCAACGATGTTGCCGCCGTGATCGGCGACATTTGCGAAGGCGTAGAAGAGCGCCGCCTGCCCTGTCGCGGCACTCAGCGCGCCGATGCCGCCTTCGAGTGCGGCAACACGCTGTTCGAGAACGGCGTTGGTCGGATTGGCGATGCGGCTGTAGCGATATCCCTCGACTTCGAGATCGAATAAAGCCGCGGCGTGGTCGGCGCTGTCAAATTCATAGGCGACGGTCTGATATATGGGGACCGCCACGGATTTGGTCGCCGGATCGGCACTATAGCCGCCATGGATCGCAATCGTTTCTCTTCGCAATAAAAACTCCCTTCGCGGCAATAGCATCGCCACATCCCGCCATTGCCGTAATGATCGAATGAAGCGCAGTATAGGTTGTTAGATGCCACAAATCATTTTCTCCCGCATAACTCAAATAGGTGAAAGCAGATTAAGCGGAGAGACTAATGAAATTTTGCATCATATATCATTTGATATTGCGTCGCCCTCTTTTGGCTGGCTCTCCGCGTCGCCAGGAGCAAGGGCAATATGAAGCGGGAATGCGCCAGTTTAGCGGGGAGGGGTTGCACGGATTTTTGGGAATAACGTTAATCTCACTTCCGCCTTTAGAGGCGTGCGATCGCAAAAAATGTTCCATTTGGGTAGGATGGCGCTCCCGCTTGTGCCAATGATGGGGCTGAGGGTGGAACCAAATGCCTAGGCGGCTTCGCGAGATGCGGCTTTCACGCGCACGAGCGCGAGCGGAAAGGCGCGCCGGTAGCTCGAAAGCCGCGCCTAACGAGGCGGAAAAATTCGGCGAAAAGGCGCCTGACCTCGACGCAGTCCGCAAGGCGGTCGAGGACGCGGCCTCCGTCAGTGCCGGGCTGTGGCTGAGTTATCTTTTCGTTCTGTTCTATATCGGCATTGCCGCGGGCGCAGTGACCCACAAGGATCTGTTGCTCGAGAACCCCGTTAAGCTGCCTTTCCTCAATGTCGAATTGCCGCTCGTTGCTTTCTTTTTTCTTGCGCCAATTCTGTTCATCGTCTCCCATACCTATACGCTTGTGCATTTTGTCATGCTGGCAGCGAAAGTCGGCGTGTTCGATCAAGAACTTCGCGCGCAGCTTGGCAGCGCGCCAGAAGCAAGAGAAGGTTTGCGGCGGCAACTCCCGAGCAATATTTTTGTGCAGCTTTTGGCTGGACCGGGAGATATACGCAACGGCGGCCTTGGGTGGCTTCTGAAAGCAGTCGCCTGGATCACTCTTGTGATCGGCCCGATTCTTCTGCTGCTTCTAATCCAGGTACAATTTTTACCTTATCATCTTGAATGGGTGACCTGGGTCCAGCGATTTGCAATTCTCGTCAACGTGATACTTTTGTGGGCGCTCTGGCCCGCCGTGCTCAATGGCCGCAGCGAGATCAAATGGCCGCGCTTTTGGCGCCACCCGGTCATGACGCTGGCGAGCCTTGCCCCGGTCGGACTTGCCTTCGGGGTCGCGACCTTTCCGGGCGAATGGCTGGATGAATATGTCGGCACTGGGCTACCGATACTGGCCGTCTGCCACGATCTTTTGTTCAGTGGCAGAATCGATCAAGTGACTCTGCGTCGAACGAGCTACTTTTCGAATACATTGGTGCTTCCCAACTTCGACGCACTTGAAGCCGCGAGGATCGATGATCCGAAAAAATTGGACTCGATTAAGCACACTTTGGTCCTTCGCGGGCGCCATTTCGAAGAGGCTGTTTTCGACCACACCGATTTGCGCAAGGGGGATCTGGAGGGCGCCCATCTTCAGGGCGCTAGGCTTATATCCGCAAATCTTCAGGGCGCGAGACTACCCGATGCGCAGCTTCAGGGCGCCTTGCTCATTGCCGCGCGGCTTGACGGCGCGGAGCTCATCGGCGCGCAGCTTCAAGGTGCGTGGCTAAAGATTGCGCACCTTCAGGGGGCATCGCTCAACCTTGCCCAGCTTCAGGGTGCGGTTGTCGACCATGCGCAGCTTCAAGGCGCAAGCCTTATCTGGAGCAACCTTCAGGGCGCATCACTTGAGTTTGCGCAGCTTCAGGGAGCGTCCTTCGAGGGCGCGGCACTTCAGGGAGTGGACTTTCGAGCATCGGCATTTGCAGGCACGAACTTGGGAGGAGCAAAGTTGTGGCGCACGAACTTCGAGGGTGTCCCCTTGGGCGCTATCTTCGACGATAGGTTAAATGAAAAAGAAATTTCAAGGGATGAGTTCGCTGCCCTCAAGATCGGTATTATGACAGAGGTCCCAGAAGGCGGTCGACGTGAAGCGTTGAACCGCATCGAAAAATTGAACCCCGAAATTTTTGGCCCCGAAGCGAGTGTCAGCGACATTTTGGAGAAGGGACGCGCAGACAAAGCCGCGTATCAGAGGGCGTTGGCGGATGAACTCAAAAGCCTCGCCTGTTCCGGCGACGAATCCGCTTTTTACATTATGCGTGGGCCTGCAATAAGATCAAGTTTGGGAACTCTCGTAATAGGGTCACGGTTCGTTCCGGAAGGTTCTCGTATCCTTGAGGCCGGGCCTTTCGCGCCGGACCTCATTGAAAGCATTCTCGTACCCGGCTGCCCCGTCTCCGCCACCTTAACCGGACAAGACAAAGCAGATCTGAGAAACCTGGCCAAAGAAGCCCAGGCCCGCGAAAGCAAACAATAATTCATCGTCGCGCGACGTCAGGCTGGTGTTTGAGTAGGGCCACGCCAATCGTCTTGGCGCACGGGCCCACTGTGGATTGTCGGAAGCGCTGGCTCAATTGCTGCCCATCCAGCGATGGATTACTCAGAATGATCCCGTCTCCAGATGTTGGTCTATTTGTCTGTCCATATCAGTTCAGTGTGCGCTCACACCCGAAAGGCACCTGAGACGATTTGCTGATATAGAGACTCGTCCATACGGACATAGGTATCCCCACGCGCCCCGGCGCAATAAATTGCCTCGCCGATTGTTCGGGGATAAAAGCCTTGCGCGGCAAGCGCATGCTTTTTGGGCTTAAAAGTCTCTGTGACCTCAACGCTCTCGATAATGCGCAAAAATACCGGCCGGGCATAATCCGGCAGGCGCTCATCGATATGACGCCGCAACGCCCTGAAATCAAACGTCTCGTCAACGGCGAGCGCGGCCATGCCGGCACGTCCGTCATAACCTTTAACCTCGACGCCGTAGACGCTCGCCTCGATGACGCCAGGGCAAGAGGCGATCGCCTGCGCGACCTCGGTCGTCGCCACATTTTCCCCCTTCCAGCGAAAGGTATCGCCGATGCGATCGACAAAATAATAAAAACCGCGTTTATCCTTGCGCATGAGATCGCCGCTACGCATCCACACGTCGCCTGGAGCGAAGACGTCGCGAAGAATTTTCTTTTGCGTTTCCGCGCGGTTCAGATAGCCTTCGAAATTCTCACTCCCATCCTCCGCATCGGATTCGATCTTGGCGATCGCCTCGCCCGCCTCATTTGGCTCGCAGCGGATACAGCACCCGTCAACGCCACGCAGCGGCTCACCGCATTCGAAATCATATTTGACGATCGCCATTTTGAAGCGATGCGCAATGAAGGACGGCACGCGCCCAATCGCGCCCGGCTCACCCTCGACGTTATAGAGCGAAAAATTGCCCTCCGTTGCCGCATAGAATTCCAATATGCGCGGAATTAAGAAGCGTTGCTCGAAACTTTTCCACACATCCGGCCGAAGTCCGTTGCCTACACAAAGCCGCAGACGGTGTTTCCTTTCCTCAGTGCAGGGCGGCGTGTTGACGAGATAGCGGCAGAGCTCGCCGATATATTGAAAGAGCGTGCAGTCGAACGTAACGATGTCGCTCCAAAAATTTTTGGCCGAAAAACGCTCGCGAATGACGACCGATCCACCGCCGAGCAATACGGCCCATACCGCAACGACGCCGCCGACCGAGTGATATAGGGGCAGGCAATTATACATTCGGTCGCCCGGGCCCGCGTCGATAAGACCCGAGAACCAGAGGCACCAATTCATGATGCGGCGGTGCGTGAGGATCGCCGCTTTTGGCAGCCCCGTCGTGCCGGAGGTGTAAATGTAGAGTGCGTGATCCGAAAGTTTTATGCCGCGGCAATCGTATTCGTTAAGTGGTGCCCCGGGGAGACGCGCAACCTCCGTCTCAAGCGGCAACGTATGCTCGCCGCCGCTTTCCCCATGCACGAAGAGTTCTCCCGCAATGGGATTTTTGGCGAGCACGCTTTCGCAGACAGCGCGGAATTCTTTGGCGACGATGATATGGCGCGGATTGGCGACGGCGATACAATGCGCGAGCGATACTACTGGAAGATTAGTGTTCAGAAGCGCCACCACGACGCCTGCGCGATTCAGACCCAACCAGATTGCCACATATTCCGGACAATTTCCCATCATCAGACAGACGACGTCGCCTTTCTGAAGGTTTTGCGCGATCGCCCATCGCGCGTAACGATTCGAGCGCTCCATGAGATCGCGGAAACTAAAGGATTCCTGTTCGGAAATTAGCGCGGGCCCATCGCCGTGCAAGGCGGCAACGTCATCGAATTCACGCGCGAGGGTGCGGCTTGGATTCTTCTCGATGCCCGCCGTCTTTTCGAGAGCCCGCAGCCAATCCTTGTTCGCGGAACGATGGGCGGAAGCCGTCGGAGGCAGAGGTCCATCCGGAAAATTTATGCTTTGCAAAAAATTATCTCTCGCGCACGATTAGCTTACGGCGGCAAACATCGTGAAAGCCGAAGATGCCATTTTCCATGCCTAAACCTGACATGCCGCGTCCGCCAAAAGGATTGCAGGCGCGGTTTGCCGTGGATTTGTTGATTTGTACCATTCCAACGTTAAGCTCGCGCGCAATTTTGACGGCAAACTCCTTATCTTCGGTAAA